>JAABUZ0100006085.1_pt1 | contig 15326 bp, 16 predicted proteins | sample 5562091 | NCBI WGS metagenome assembly JAABUZ01 (sample SAMN12813069, study PRJNA571459) | rock metagenome | isolation source: Antarctica rocks | place: Antarctica: Victoria Land, Linnaeus Terrace sud | collected 2015-12-21 | reverse complement strand
TCACCTCGGCAGAAATGAATGGCGGCGCGCGCACAGTGAGTGGCATCCCTTGACCTGCTAATGGAAGAAAAAATATGGGTATGATGCGATGGCTTATAACCCCAAACCAACCACTACGTTGGACTGCATATTATCCGAGATATGCCCGACATTGACTGTCGACATCATGCCGGGAGAAAGCGATCCTGCGAATATCACTCTCCCACAGCAACCCCTGCGCTCCGCCATGTTCCCCCGAGCTCGTCAATATCACAACTCCACGTTTCATTGTGTTTCCAATCCGCATTGGTGGGATTTGGATGGCACAATTCTACTTGGGAGTAGTGGACAAAGCATCGACGATATTTATAAATACGTGGAGGAGGATGATCGTGTACAGATGATGGAACGAACGTTGAGATGGCAGCATATGGCGCCCACGTGTCCTGATACGCTATGGTGCCATCCCTTTTCGGATAAGGATCCATTCATCATGGAAGAGACACCGCACGTTTATTTCATGGGGAATCAAGACATCTACAGCTCAAGACTGGTTGAGCAAGCGAATGGCGTGGCTGTGCGGCTAGTAACGATTCCCAGGTTTTCAGAAACAGGACAATTGATACTCCTCGACTTGGAGACTCTTGAAACACAGGCAATTTGCTTCAAAGCGTGACGGTCGGCAGCTTATAGAACCCTGTCCATCACCCAAAATGTAGGTAAACGTGTGCATATTTACTTGTATGATTCTAAGGGAGGGAATAGATGTTGGGGTCCCGGCCGTCGCCGCATGCCGTAAGTGAGGTCAGCTTTATAGGCAGCACATTCCCAGCTTCTCTGACTTGCATGCACGTCCAAAGCAGAAAGCATTGCACTCGCCTTTCCCGGCATGATTGGCTGTAACAATATGCCACAGACCCTTGCGATTTCGGCTATATCTGCAATGATCATGTCCTTCTTCTCGCCAGCTGGGATTGCCCAAGGCTCCTTCAGCTGCATATAGTTATTTGCATAACCAACGAGATGAAAGATGCTTTTCGCAGCCTTTTCAAACTGACATTCGTCCATTGACTTTGCAAATGTCTCTCTCGCCTCGTCAATCGCGTTAGCAATCTCTTGTGTTTTTGAAGATTGCGGTGAATGCAAGTGCTTGATAGAGCTTGCCATATCAAATTTTGAGGACATGATGCGAGACATTAAGTTGCCTAACTGGAACTGCAATTCGGTCTTATATCGCTTTATCACGTCCGTGGACGAGTAGTCACGATCATTCGTGAGTCCTCCATACCCAAATAAGTAATACCGCATACAGTCTGGGCCAAAACGCTTCAAAGCCATGAATGGGTCGACGACATTTCCCAACGACTTTGACATTTTGACGCGATTCATGGTCCAGTGAGCATGCGTAAGGACAGTTTTGGGAAGGGGAAGTTCAGCCGCCATTAGAAATGCCGGCCAGTAGATGCAATGAAAGCGGACAATATCCTTACCAATGACATGAACGTCGGCGGGCCAGAGCTTGTTTTCTCCCTCTTTCCATGGGTAGCTTGCTTTTGTGAGATAGCCGACCAAAGCATCTAGCCATACGTAAATTGTCTGCGAAGGATCTGCGGGGACGGGAATGCCCCATTCCAGCCGATCTCGTGGCCGCGATATGCTTAAATCATCAAGGCCAGATTCCAGAGCTCGGATGACATCTCGGTATCGGCTACCTGGAAGAATCGATTTTGGCGAGGATGTATAGTGGTCCAGTAGTCTTCCCGTGAAATTAGACAATCTAAAATGGTAGTTTCTCTCTTTCGTCCATTCAACAGGATGGCCTGTCTCTTGCGAAAGGAGTATCTTCAAGCCGGATGTCCGACTTATCTGTTCAGTGAGGGCAGTCTTTGGGACAAAAGTCTCGTCATTTACAGAATACCAACCCTCGTGTTCCGATTCGTAGATGTGGCCCCTCCTATCCAACTCAGTCCAAAACGCTTCTACAGCTCTCCGATGTGATGGGTCAGTGGTACGCACGAAATGTGTGTAATCGACCTCAGCTGCAGATGCCAATGTCTATGTAATGTCAGAAATTGAGTTCATGAAGAGTACCCCAAATAGTTGCATGGCATCGTCACAGAAAGCTTTGGGACTCATATTTTTGGATGAAGCTGCCCGCTGGATTTTCATGCCATGCTCATCAGTACCAGTGGTAAAGACTGCTTGCTTGCCTCTGAGTATTTGATATCGTTTCAAGACATCAGTGACCACAAGAGTATATAAATGTCCAATATGAGGACTTGCATTGACGTAGAACAAAGGTGAAGTTATATAGTACGCTTTTGACAATACTGAACTCATTAAATGCCAGTAAAGTGCCACTGTGGTGCATACATCAGATGCGTAACATCTACGAAAGTTTCAACGTCATTGGATCTGCAATGGTGTGTGTGTGGGTTGATCAAATTCACATGGCAAATTTAAGGAGATGATCTATATTCTTCGAAATGATACAACTTCAAAAAGCTTATAGTTGAACTGCAATAGAGCATAGCCTAGTCACTTGGGCTGGCTTGGCCATCGATATCAATTGCCTCATCGTCTACAGTGTCGTCTTCCAACTCGCTTTCTTCCTCCCCCGTTTTCAATGCCTCGTGACCATTCGCTGCGACTGCCGTGCTTGGACCATTTTGTGCTCTTGCCGCCGCTGGTTCTTCTTTACCTCTCTGAGCCTGAAGCGCCCTTGCAAGGTTTTCTAGCTTCTTTTCTCGCTTCTTAGAGGAAACAAGTTCAGCTTTGTGTTTCGTTCGCTGAATTAGCATATGGACAACTTCAGACGCACTTCCTCGGCCATTTCAAGTAAATTACGGTTCATGGTGTCGCACTTAGCCCTCACTGTGGCATTCTCCTTTTCAAGCTTTTTGGTCTTTTTGGTCATTTGCTCCATTTCCTTCCGAAATGTTAAGAAAAGATCGTTGGAGTTGTTCAATGTATCTTCCACCTGCTTGAATTTCTCAATGTATACGTTCAGTTGGCTACGCAGTTCCACTTCGGTTTGATTAAAAGTGGAAACTTGAAGATGCAATGTCTCTGCTCTTAACCTCTCACGCTCTGCAATCTTCCGGTTCTTACCTGTGTGAGCTTGTGCAACTAGGAGCTCCAGTTCTTTAGCCCGTAATAACGATCGAAAATGCGACTCTCGTACCTCATACTGCTCGAGGAAAGAAGAAAACTTGTCTCTGAACCTGGAAGTCAGCTAAAAATGCAGGAAAGAAAACTAACGGATCACCATCTTCTCCACCGCCTGACCCGCCTCCTGCCATATTTGACTTGATCTCGCATATGATCGATTCATACTTCGCACATAGCTCATCTCTCCTCGATCGTTCAGTCTGCCCTAGCATCTTGTTCTCCTCTTTGACTAGCCTGTTCTCCTTTTCGAGGCCACGACAGAGAGCTTCTATTTTCTGATGGTTCAAAGCAATGGCCTTCTGGTTTTGTCTACTACCAAGCTCATTCTTCAGGATGGCTTCAGTTCCTTTGGTCGTCTTCAAATGTTGAAGTTCTAGCCGTTTCATACTTGCGAAAAGCTCGCTATATTTGGACTGAATAGCTTCCATCTTGCCCATCCGGTCTTCGCGTGCATTTACTAAAGCCATAAAGTCAATATTGGCTTCTTGGACAGCATTTGCAATAAGTAATTCATCTTCCAGATCTTCCGTTTTCGCAATATCGTCCAGTCCAGTCCTGGTGATTGGACTGACTTTGGAGAAATTCGGCGAATTGGTCTGACGTAACTTGCGATTATTCGCTACTTCACCCGAACCAGAAGGCAGAAAGCTCCCAATAGGCATTTGTGATGCGTGGCTGCACTTTATACGGAGCTTCCGTCAGTCCAATTACGGGTTGCAGGCGCGTGACTACGGATCTCGTTACTCTGTCGTCACGCTCTGATCAGCCAGGACAAGGTTTTGCAGCACAAAAGACAACTACAACGCATTCCACTGTTAAATGCTTTAGATCCTACTCTCTACATATACCATGGATGTTCCTACTTCATCGCATCTGAGTTCAGACGAATGACATCGTTGCACTATGCAAGGCCTTTTTGTAGCTAAATGCCATCCCACACTCAGCCACCGTGCAGGGAAATGGCCGAAGACCCTCATGTATGATGGCAGTGTGAATTTTCAACGCTCGACTTCTCGTAAACCTCCAGTCACATTCGTCGATCGTACAACGATAAGTTCGTATCTCCTCCAAAGAGAAGCTATGAGTTTTCATGTGAGCAGTCAGCTGTGAACTACTTCCACATTCCTTGCCACAGGTGACGCATATAGGTGCATGGATACTCTTCACATGCTTCTGCAAGTCTGTCCACTTCGTGAACCCCTTTGTGCTGCACTCGCAACCCTCAATAGAACAGAAGTACCTGGCGAGATTAGAGTGAATGCGATCATCGTGTGACTTCAGTTTAGCTCTTGTATTGAAATGCTTGTCGCATGACTCAACTGGACACGGAAAGGGCTTAACATGCGTATGTTCCGAACTGACATGCTTCCGTAACGCTGTGTGTTTGCGAAATTCGGCTTTACAAGGTGTATACCCATTGCATATGAACGCTGGTTTTTTTGCATGCACTTTTTCATGGAGCTCACATCCGTTATAGGTGCATTTGTGAGGCCTATCATTCGTACTATTATGCGACAAAAAATGTTCTTTCAAATGCCCTTCCCGCAGAAAGCGTTTCTCGCAATCTGCCACGCTACAGCGGTATGGTCTTTCCCTTGTATGAGATCGAAAGTGCTCTTCCAATAGACATGGCCGTGAGTAAACTTTCAAACATCCTTCATAATGGCATGAATACACCAGACTCCTCGATAGTCGAAGTTTCTTCAAAACATGTCCATTCTGGTTCTCCCCGATTCTCTTTTCCGAGTCTCTCAAGATTGACGGCATTTTGACTACCGGGAGCCATTGGACCCAGTCCCCGAATTCCACGATGACATCCGCGATACGACAGACCACGACGCATCTCACAAATTTGGCATATTTTACCAGATGCACCATTTCCGATGTATTCGACACTCCAGGCCATGTTTACGACGGAGTACGAAAAGAAGGACATATGCTTCTGTGACCCCGGAAGATGTGGGACTCGCTGCCGGCCAGAAGGTTAATGGATACACTTGCTCGAGAATCCAGGAAATACCTGAGCTTGAACTCACAGCTGTGCACTTGACCCACGACCGGACTGGTGCGGAGCACTTACACATTGCTCGGGATGATCAAAACAATGTTTTTTCGATTGGATTTAAGACAAATCCGCCAGATGATACAGGGGTCCCACATATATTAGAGCATACGACCTTATGTGGCTCACGAAAGTATCCCGTTCGAGACCCCTTCTTCAAAATGCTCAATCGAAGCCTCTCCAATTTCATGAATGCAATGACCGCGAGTGATTACACGTATTATCCTTTCGCTTCGACTAGTGCAGTCGATATTGCGAATCTTAGAGATGTCTATCTTGACTCTACGATATTTCCTCTTCTAAGAGAGCTAGACTTCAAACAGGAAGGTTGGAGATTGGAGCATGAAGACCCTGCAGATCCAGGTTCACCGGTCATCTTCAAAGGCGTCGTTTACAATGAGATGAAAGGCATGATGTCAGATGCCTCTTACGTTTTCTACACGAAATTCCAAAAGCAAATCTACCCATCTCTCAACGATAGCGGGGGTGATCCGCAAAAAATAACTGATCTTACATATTCCCAGCTGAAATCCTTTCATGCCCAAAACTACCACCCCTCTAACTCCAGAATATTCACATACGGAAACATTCCTCTTTCAGACCATTTGGCTCATATCAATGAGAAATTCAGTGCATTTTCCAAAGGCACGCGTCATGAAGAATCAAAACCGATCAAATTCTTACAGGAAGATCAGCGCATCGAATTTGAAGGGCCTCAAGATCCCATGAATAATAAAAACAAACAAATAAAGTCATCTATTTCATTTGTCATGAATGACACCACGGACGTTTTTGAGACATTCTGTCTCCGTGTCATGTCAAGCTTGTTGCTCGACGGGCACGCATCCCCAATGTATAAAGCATTAATTGACACCAATTTAGGTAGCGAGTGGTCACCGAATACTGGGTATGATGCCTCTGCAAAAACTGGAGTGTTGTCTATTGGGCTTCAGGGAGTTTCATCAGACAATGTTGGTGTTGTGGAGAAAACTATTGAGGAAGTATTGCGAAAAACTTCCATTGATGGCTTTGATGAGAAAAGGATTGAAGCTATACTTCATCAACTGGAACTCGGATTGAAGCACAGGTCTACAAAATTTGGTATGTCTTTATTGTCGTCGCTTAGTCCCGGGTGGTTTAATCAAGCCAATGTTTTCGACATGTTAGCATGGAACCAAACGATCACGAGGTTTCGCGCCAAGCTGGGCGAGGGTGAATTCCTGGAGAGTCTTATACAAAAGTATCTTCTAGGTCGAAAGCCTAGATTGATTTTTACAATGCGCCCTGCTGAGAGCTTCTCAGCCAGCAACACGACCGAGGAGCAATATAGGCTCCGTGACAAGCTCCAGGGACTAGAATCGAAAGACTATGATCAGATTAAGCATGACGGTAATCTCTTATTCAAAACTCAGGAAGCAAAAGAAGACTTGTCAATGCTGCCAACCTTACATGTGAAAGACATTGCAAGGCAAAGCCAGACCCAGCCTTTAACATTCACCGACGTTGACGGGATTCCGTTACAAAGGCGCTTAGGATCCACAAACGGTTTGACATACTTTCGAGCGATCTCTCCACTCGAAAGCCTACCTAATGAGTTGGTGCCCTATATTCCTTTGTATTGCGATGCCCTTTTGAATCTGGGAACTAAATCGAAAAGTATTGGAGAACTGGAGAGCGAAATCAAAAGGAAGACTGGTGGACTTTCAGTACATCAACACCTCGTACCTAAACACTCCGACTTTCATAAGTTCGACTACGGCCTGGCATTATCAGGGTATGCCTTGGATTCCAACGTACCCTATATGTTTGACTTGCTGAGTACTTTGATAATGGAAACTGATTTCAACAATGTGGACAAGCTGAAGTCTATGATTAGAGGCAAAGCTGCAGGAGTAGTTGATTCGATTGCCGAATCTGGGCATGCGTATGCAAGAAACTTCGCAGCCTCGAAGCTCACCGCTCTGGGAAGGGCAAGTGAGATTTCAGGTGGCTTGTCTCAAGCGAAGCTTATAAGTCGGCTTGCACAGACTGACCATCTGGACGATGTGGTGTCCAAACTGAAAGGTATTCAAAAGTATGTCTTCAATCGCGCCTCGATGAGGACTGCGTTGACTTGCCGTCCTGATTCCATTCATGCTGCTGAATCTTCGCTTTCGAAATTTATTGGGCAGCTCCCGCATATGAAGCCCTCAACCTCATCAGCAGAATCGTTTGTGGCCGAGCTACCAGCGAAAAGCTTTGTACCTTTACCCTTTCAAGTCAACTATTCTGGCTTGTGTCTGACTGGTGTTCCATACACTCACAGCGATGGTGCATCCATTCAAGTTCTAGCTAGCATGCTGACTCATAAGCACTTGCATCGAGAAATACGTGAGAAAGGGGGTGCTTATGGTGGTGGCGCTTCTTACAATGCCACCAGTGGTATCTTTGGCTTCTATTCTTATCGTGATCCCAATGTAGAACGTACACTCAATGTTTTCAAAAATTCAGGGGACTGGGTTCTGCAAAACGATTGGTCGGACCGTGATCTTGAAGACGCGAAGCTAAGTATTTTCCAGTCCATCGATGCCCCTGTTAGCATTTCGCAAGAGGGGATGATTCACTTTGTGGATGGCATCACTGATGAGATGCGTCAGCGTCGCAGAGAAAATTTACTTGACGTTTCCCTTTCAGATATGAAGGAAGCGGCAGCAAAGTATGTAGTACAGCCTGTCAGTCAAGGGAAGTTGAGTGTCGCTGTGCTCGGTGAACAAAAGGACTGGGTTCAGAAGGATAAGGACTGGGAAATTCATGATTTGTCAATGAATGGCGAAAATTCACCAGACGGACTGCAAGCTCCTGGTGAAATTCATGCTACTGCTTGATTTCCCCAGTGTGTATCATATACCTCAATAAGTACTAAATTTATTGAAGTTTACCTCACGCAAAGCGCTATGAGATACTTTTGCTGCAGAGTTTTTGCACGCAGGACATTCAAAGCGCGAGAATAAATACGTGAATCTACACACGGCGCTATGCGACTGGGATTCTCAGGCTGCTTAGTAAACTCCGTCTACTTTCAGAACTGTTTCTTTCAGAGTGAAGAAGTATACAGACTGCTTAGGTGGAGACAGTAACAATAGCACCATCGCAATTATATTGCATATATCCTTCTGAAAGCCGTTGCTTAGTACTCTTTCATGGCAAACAGCCTATTCCACTTTATGGAGAATGTTCACTGGAAACAAGTCTTCTTCTGTAATTTCTCGTGCAGGTTTCAGATACCCAAGGACAAAATAAAATTAAAAATTTCTTAGGTTGAAGTTCAGGAAATTTGCTCGCAATGATCTCGTAAAGCCGATCGTAGAATGTCAAGTACCCTCGAGGAGCGAAGTGGACGCCGCCGGTGGTGATGAGTTCCTACAGCTTTTTGTTTCGAGGCTGGGTCCGAGAATAAAGAGGTGGCGTGGTTGGGTCCCAGTCGCAGTATTTCATGAATGCGCTCCAAAGGTCCAAACACTGGACTCCATTCTCGTCAGCCGCGGTTTTTGCAACCATTGCATACTGTCGTGCATGGCTCACTTCGCGCGTATCAGAGTCCGAATCGTGTTCATTAATCGGCGCCGGTGTTACTACCATACTTCTCGAGCAGCATATTTCCCCCACATTCCCTCCCGGCCCGCTAAAACCTAAATCTCGGTTCGTGGGAATGAGTCTGGGTTCGTCGTATATGAAGCGACTACTTCCGATCAAATTCAGGTGTCCGCTACGGCTGCCAGCTCCCGTGGGAGGATATGGCCAGTGGCTGGGTTCATGGAAGTTACCGGAAGCAAAGACACGAGGTTTCTCCCCATCCGGGTTCCGCAACTCGTACGTACACTCGAAATGGCGATTGTACTTAGCCCCATAAATGTACATTCATCGATACTTGTGTGCATTCGCGTAAAGCTAGCTGTGGTGTTTGATTGCCCATCTTTCCGCAGACGACCTCAGTAGTTTCATATTCGTCCTCTGATAGCGTTCGGTGATAGCAACCATCTTCCATCCGACAAAAAGAACCCATATTGCAATTGCTTTTCAAACGCTTGACTCACCATGTCGACGGTCAAATCCATCGCGTGTCGATGTCTTGAATGGGCAGTCGTGTATTGCACTTGCGAGAAGTGCAAGCTTTCATAAGCGGCTCCCTCTGAGGCGAGCCGTGAACGTATTTCACCAGCCCATGATTTTAACTAGTATTTGCAGACCGAATCTTTCTAGTCGTCCAACATGTGGCCGCCAAAAGCTCCCCGGCATGACTTCCATGCAACTCGCGAAAGTACAGAAACTCTTCTCTGTAATTCACGTATTAATATAGCCACTGGCCTTGTCTTCTTAATGGAGAGCCATTCGCTAACCTCATATTCCGTGCTTATTCGCCATGCACAAATGCCATACTCAATTTGGTGTGCTTATTTTATGCACTCGGTGGTGTGCTCATTTGCGGCTGTCACATGGGGTTCTCATTTCGGGGTCTCTTTTGGAGTGCATTCGGTATGCTCTTTTGGTATGCTCTTTGGTATGCCCTTTGGGATGCCCTTTGGGATGCCCTTTGGTATGCTCTTTGGTGTGCACTTTGGAATGCTCTTGGTATGCTCTTGGTACGTGCTCATTTGAGACGCGCTCTTTAATTTGCAGTGCTCTGCGAGTGTGCTCATCTGCCGTCAGGATCCTGTTGTCTAAGTGGTGAGACTATTTGTTTCGTGGAAACCCCTCCACAGGCTAGCCTGTGCGCCTCTTCTCTCTGCGCTACATTTACGGCTAACCCGATGGGTAGCCACTGATAGCGCTGGATGGCCCATGGTTATGAGCATTGTTTGGAATTTAAAAGTCCAGTTTCCATTACTATATTTGCATTGGACTTTAAATAGACGGTTGATGAGGCGCGAGCTAGTTGATCTTTGTCTTGACTCGGCTGTCAATTCTAATCTAGTGGAGTATATACCTCCTCGATCCCACCTGAGGTAGACATACCTGTTGGCAACTGACCGCTTCATTGTCAACGCGTAGCCTGCGGAAATACTTCTGTCGCACCTTTAGCTGCCAGTAGCCCGAGAGAAGGTCATCAGATGTAAAATACTTAGCTTTACCAATTGTCGCATAAGATTCATCTATTCTGGGAAGTGCATATGCATCTTTTTTTGGGACCCTATTTAAGGCTCTGTAATCAATGCATATGTCGTTGATACATTTTTCACGTGATTGACAATGTCATCTCGTGTCTGCAGCTACTTCCCACTCCGGATCTTGGTCGAGCTGATGTCTGCTTAGTTTCAAATCCAAAATGTCCTTTGTTCGGTATTCTCCATCGTCTTGTGTTTAATTTTGGAGCAGCCAGTTATATTACCAGTAAGGTTCGTGTCTGGACAAGTTTACGATAACGTGCTATGCTAGTTGCCATGTTTAATTCCTGCATACTATTGCTGCCGGGAGTGCCGCAATGACACGTACGAATCACACAATTGATATCTGCGACGATTGTTAGATTCATGCCGTGTGCCTTTGATTTATAATTGCAGTAGTTCTCATTGACTTGTCTGTCGGGAAAGCAAAGCCGCTCTCGAAAATGAATGAACGAACCATCAACAGCGCCGACTGTCCCTTCCGCCGGGGAATCGTACCTCTAATTGGCATTGCCTCTGGCCACTCGACCGCTGAGTTAAACATATCTAACACAGCAGCAATGAAGTCTTTATAGTTTTTGACCGAACCGACCGATACTCCATGCTGGCGAGCAGTGTTTCCGATCCACGGTGCAGACCAGAGCTGTTTTAAACCCACGCCAATCCGGTATCTAGCCGAAAATTTTGGAGCTCCAGTCTCAGATGTCTTCTTTATCCGTGAATGATCACTCAAATGATGGACAAGTTGCTCGAAGCATCTCTTCTCCATCCTGTACTCCTGCTAACAATGTGCGTCCGTTAGCAAGAGCATCATGTCTTGCACGAAATGGTGACTTCTAAGCCCTTTCCTTCGTGGTTCATTGTATCGGCAAGAGTACAGAGCTGATTGAAGGCATAAGAAATAACTCAATCAAACCCAGTTTTGCGAACTCGCTGTCGCTGTCTGTTTCACTGCACGCTGTAGTGAGATCAAGTATTTCGTCATACGCTGACATGCTGAACTCGTGGTCATTACAACTTGATTCGACTTCCAATATGGACACCCACAACTGAAGAAGGGTGTCTATGGAGGGGCCTTCAGTCTATCTTTGAACCCCATCAGACCTCGAGATGGCGGATGACTTTTCGAGCCTACTCTGGGTCGTACAAGTGGCCCAGCGTACTTTTGTAGGAGCTCAGCTTATTGCGAATGGCTCGAAATACATGCCAATAACAGAGCTAGACTCGTGCCGCGGAAAACACTGCGCTGATAGCCGCAATCTCGGTCGAATCCTTGTCGCAAGAGAAAAAAGAGGGTCTAAAACCGGCATCCAGCACTCTGCTTAGGAAGAGAGCAAGAAGTTGAATCAGAGGTCCACTACTGTTCGGTGCCCTGCCCGCCGTTGGCCTTGCAAACATATAAGCCAACGGAATGCCAGTTTCATCTAGCTCCTCGGCAAGCACGGCGTACAAAGTATAGCCGGCCGAGTTGGGTTCCATACGCGGCATCCATGGCAACCTCTTCGACGATTTTGGGCTTCTCGCTCCGCAACGGCCGTCCTGTCCAAAAAACACAAACCTTCGTATCCAGGACATGTGGAAAGGGTTGAGTCGCTGTTCGGTTCTTGGTTTGCGTATAATTGGGTTGAAACAAAAGCATCGGAATTCTGAAGCCAAACACGGAACGTCAATGCATGCCACATATAGCGCAACATATGTTTCACAGTAACGACACCATGTGAAGAGCTAAGCAGATGACTTGGCCAAGTAAATTCCGTGCTGGATGTCTACATGCTTTGCCAAATCCTGCCTATTCATAAGTACCTCATTGCACTCCTTCCAAGTACACATGAATGGTGTTGTGCGATGGTAATGCTGAAATAAGTGCTTCCCTCGGAACGTGAGGGGACTATTACCGAGATTGTGACCACATGGCTCATAAACTGTTTTGCCGCCGTGCCTGTATTTGAAGGGGCAGACGTCAGGGAATGGAACGTAAATATTCTTCCCAAAGCCTATCGGCCTCCTGTTTCGCAGCCGTTGTCTTTTTCTCGACACGATCTGTCAACTCGCTGTATATCTCGTCAAGTTGGTTGTAATAAGGTGAAAACGAAGTGAGCTTGGCGTAAGTACTATTGCCCACTTGATGTTCTGTCAAATTCTGCGCGTCTTCTTGCAATTCTACGCGACTGCGAATCATTCAGCAGAGTTTGGAGGGACAGTTTATGTTGCGCGACACAAACTCCCTGATTGCTGGCTTAACACTCAGATTGGCGTATTGGTGGTGTACGCCCTGATGCTGAGCTTTGATTGTAAGCGTTTGGGCGATGTACGCAAGAAAAACGAGAGCAAACTTTTATATGGCGCCATTACCATAGATTCTCTGTCACGGCGTTCAGCCGATAGTTTTCTAGACCTCTCAATGTCGGCAGCGCAGAAGAAGGTACAAGAAGTTGACCTGGGGCCGTCTTTTAACGATTTGTGAATAAATCTATACCCAGACCTGCTCCGCAACTGTGCCGCAATTTTGGAAACATGGGGCAATGATGTGGAGGAGGCGACTTGTCCACTGTAACGCAAAGGCTGTAGTAAAGGATCATCAAGATCAACTACTACAGTAGCATTTAGATCTGTCGCAAGTAGTCTGTCGTAGGCTTGTTCGTGAAAGTCGTTCATAGCAATTCGCATCCCGTGCAACTTCATCACCCGATCGGCCTTCGCCTAGAAGATAGAGCCCAGGCTGCCGTGATTCATCGCCAGATACTTGCCGTATGCAAGCAGACTGACCATCGTGCTCATGGCACTCATGGAGCCGTCGGCCAAGCATCTACTCTGCTGCTCGAGAAAAGCCTCGAATTCGGTCTCACCCTGAGAGTCCGCTTGGATGGCTCTCTGGAGGCTTTAGCGGGATCATAAGTGGTGTTGTGCAACCATGCGCCATGAAACAGCTGCGCACAAATATGTCCAAGTCGTCAGCGTTGTCAAAGTCGTCGGCAGTGTCAAAGATCTCCGATGGCGGCCGAGTGGCACTGCATTGTTAAAGGCTTCGTTTGAGTCGTGCGCATCCCAGCCGGCCAAGAAGGTCAGGATGTTGACTGGCACGAACAGATATACCCACCCGACCAAGAAAGCAAGCAAAGCAAAACGTTTTGCCGGCGAAGATTGAACCATCGGAGACTTGACCGAGACGGGCTGATCCAGACCAAGGTGGTGAAGCCGAGGTGCCGGGATAGGCGCCTTGGGGGAGGGCCGAAGGTAGAGAGAGGAGAAGACGGGGACGCCACACAAGGGGTGGCGAGAACCTGCACCGTTGCCGATGCAGGGATTTCCATTTGGAATATCGATCAAGTGGAGGAGATGAGGTTGTTGGCGAAGACTGCTATCTGTCCATCGGTCGCAAGGTATGCGACCAGGATGACGGAGGCGAAGTAAGCCACAACTTGGGCGGTTGCGGTGAGGTATCGTCCAATGAAGTATACCATTGGTGGAGCAGAGTTTGGTGGTGCAAAGACAAGTGGAGCAAAGTAGTTTAGACCCAAATAGTACCACCTGCCCAAAGGCCGCAATGTTGGCGATCATGACGACCGAGAAAAAACAGCTTCCAGATTGGGCGGTGGCGGTAAAGTATCGTCCACCAATGCCTTTTGGATGGCTCTCTGGAGGCTTTGGCGGGATCACAAGTGGTGTTGTGCAAACATGCCCTAACCCTGTCATTGGTTGATGGAGTCAATAATTTTAGGATAACCAAAAAGTCAGAGCTCTGGAGGATTGCAGGAAGAGCGGGTCGAAGTAGGTGTGGAAGGAAGGTGGAAGTAGGCGTTATTTATGTAAGTTTCCCTACGTTGAGCACTGTGTCGACAACCTGAAGGACTTGCTCAACACGAAGTAAGCAAGCCATAGAAACGAGCAGCTACATATTGTCATGCCGATTGCTCTGTCTAGCTGCTCTTAGCAAACGAATTTTTGATCGCGATGAAAGCCGGAGTCAATCGACTGCTCTTGGAAAGGATCTGGAAATGAGGCAAATTGACTTGACTGCTCATTTCCATTGTCGCGTGAACTAACCACTCAATACAACTACACAATCTTGCTTTCTCGCTTCGAGTTATCAGCTAGAAGTTTAAGATCACCAGAACTTACATGTCAAGATTAAAGGTCCATTACTACGGGTTGCTTAAAGCAAATCCAAGATAACTTTACTATTCTAGCTTTCTGTTGCTATGAAACCGCGCCATCTGCCCGTCAAGCCCATTGCCAGCTACGTCCTTACTCCGCGCAATGCAATCTCTGCGTGTATATTGTACTCTGTCCATTGGATCCTGAACCTGCGCGATGGTCGAACACATGCAATTACGTCGAATTTTAGCCGAGGATCGCCAACCAAACAACCCCCCCGAACGACATCGATGACCGACATGCTTTGAAGAGGCCAAGAAGAGGTCTGATACTGGAAATGTCGCTGACAGCGGTCGCTGTGTTGAGACCCGTCTTGTGGCAGAATGAAAATGTATCTGCTAGGAGCCGCAAGGCGCACATGCGGCGGCATTCCTACCACCAAGGGATACAGCCGGCAACCTCCGAGGACGTGGAAGACTTTGAAGAAACTGTCCTGATGAAATTAGATCTTTTTATTGACGAGCTGTCGCAAAGGTTTGATGCATGCGAGACACACCTGGATTCCGGCATGGAGATGGCCTATGAAACGGTGTTGGCTGTCAAGGATCATTGCGGCAAGGTGGGCGATCATCTTATTGGGAGGGGAAGACGCCGAGCAGAGATCCTGTTGTGTATTCTCGAGCAAAGATACCACGACGTTCTTAGTGCTCGACAAACATTGCCGCAAAAGATCGTGGCGGGGATCACAATTTTGGAAGGCATGGTGAGCGATATCGAAAGCTCTAGCTATGCCGGTGTGGATCGGACACTTCGAAGTATAGAGCGTGTCGACAGCCAGTTCCAGGAGGGCGCGGACAAGTATACGCTGAAGATTAACT
>JAABUZ0100006083.1_pt1 | contig 15331 bp, 11 predicted proteins | sample 5562091 | NCBI WGS metagenome assembly JAABUZ01 (sample SAMN12813069, study PRJNA571459) | rock metagenome | isolation source: Antarctica rocks | place: Antarctica: Victoria Land, Linnaeus Terrace sud | collected 2015-12-21 | reverse complement strand
CCCGCGCCATGCAGCGCCGTCGCCTGGTCCTCGGCATCCTCGGCGGCCAGCGTGGTCCCGATGTTCTTGCGGCCGGCCGTGCCCTCCATCAGCTTCAAGCGCCACTCTTGCCGGCGTCGCTCCCAGGAGCGGCGCAGGCCGCGCAGGTGGAACACAAGGGTTGCGGGACAATCCGGCAGCACCAGCGGGCGCGTCCAGGCGGGCCGGGTCTCGTCGGGCGGCGCGACGACAAACAACGTGCGCGTCCATCGCGCGCGGCCGCTCGCGGGGTCCGCGATCTTGTAGATATGGAAACCCTCGTCGGCCTGGTTGCCGGCCGGCGCGCTATACCCCTCGGGGCGCGGGATGAGGTGGCGGGCCACGAAGGCGCGCGCCGTGGTGGCGTCGGCCGCGACCGGGGGGATGCCCATGGCGACGAGTTGGCGCGTGAGGGCGGCCGTAGCCTGCGCCAGGCGTGCGGGCTCGGACTGGTCGGGGTGGCCGTCGCGCGCGGGGTAGGGGCTCACCAGCAGCCAGTAGTCGATCCGCGCGACGTGCCGCGCGGCGGGGTCCGTCAGCCGGCGCTGCCAGCGGGACAGCAGGCGCGCGCCCACCTCCCCGAGCTGGGGCGTGTGCGGCGTCGCGGCGAGCTGCGCGCGCAGCCCGGCCACAAGCGCGGCCGCGTCGGCGGGGCGGTTCTCCACGTAGATGGATAGCGCGGCCTTGTTGGGTAGCGACGCCGCGAGCTGGCCGAACAGCGCGGCGTGCCGCTCCTGGTCGGGCGTGGTATCGGCGTCGAGCGCGTAGCCGGGGATATGCAAAAGCCGGTGGCGTGTGCCACCGGCCCCGATGAGCGCGCCGTCGGCGTCGTCAACTCTGACGACGCCGCGCCGCTTGTAAGCGGGCTTGGGCATGGTTCCCTCCCTTGTGGGCGTAGACCAGGGCGCGGCGCGCGGCCCTGGTCGTGTAGACCACGGACTGACGCGCCGCGTAGCGGGTGAGCTGCGCGGGGTAGCGTTCGACGCCGCCCCGCCATAGGACGAGGATGGGCGTGATAAGCAGCATGGTCGGCAACGCCACGGCGAGAATGTGGGCGTTGGGGTCCGCGACGTGTGCCGCGAACCCCGAGCAGACCCATAACGACGCGAGGCCCACGACCGCCGCCGCCCACTGCGGGGCCGTCAGGCGACCCAACCGCAACGAGTGGTTGAGGCTGCGGGGCGTCTTGTGCGCCATGTTAGAGCTGCGCCCCCAGGGTGGTGAAGCCCATCAGGAGGATGATCGCCAGGACGGCTGAACCCAGGATCGCGCCCTTGTGGCCCCGGTCGAACACGACGCCGAGCGCGGCGCCGAAGATAATCATGGCGAGGAGCGCCGGGCGCACCTCGGTCAGGAAGCCGATAATCTTGGTTCCGGCGTCCCCGAAGGCGCTAGCGATGATAAAATCGTTCATACTGGTACTGACCCTTTCGTATGCGGTGTAACGGTCGTCGTGCGTGGGTGGTCCAGGGGGGTCGCGGGTGCAACCACGGCCCCCATCATTTCGGCGGTCCTCACATTCCAACTCGCGCCCATGGCCCTCCTATCCGTAACTCTGCTACGACCTATATAATAACTGATACAATCTCAGCTATCATGGCTAGTATATCATTCACTACGTGACCCGTGTAGGGTAGGGCCGTAGTGGAGAGGGGAGGCTGTGCCGCAATTCAGTGACGTGTTCGAGCATTTAGTGAGTGGGGCCTATGACGGCGGGGAGAAGCGAAGTCTGAGCGAGATAGCGCGGGCCACCGGGATCAGCCGGGCTTACCTCCAACAGGTGCGCCGTGGTGAGGTCGCCAATCCCGGCGCCAATGTCCTCTACCAGCTCGCTCGCTACTTCGCCGTCGATCCCGGCGTCCTCATACGGGCCATCGTCGAGGCGGACGCCCCGCTACCGGGCCGGCAACCCACACGCGAGAGCAACGATAGCGCCGTAGGCGATATAACCTTAAAATAGCACAGATGCCCTAAAAATAGAAGGTGTAAACTACTGCACAGAACTACCAGCGTACCCCTCCTAGTGGCCGATAATCCCGCTTTATCGGTCGGTAGGGTTGAGCGTAGGACGCTCAACAATGGGGCCTTGAAAGTGTTACGCTAGTATTCAGGAAAACTAGCGTAACAAGTGACGGGCCTAGAAAACGGGGGGTGCCTAACCGCTATGTGCAGGAAGGAATGACCACGCGGGGGGAGGCCCCGCACAAAAGAAAACGCGCGCCGGCTGCAAGTTTCTTGGCAGAAAACAGCCGACACGCGCCCCGCCCATTGTGACTCAGAAAGGCCAAGGAATCACGATGGGCATATGACCCAGGAGGTCTACCATGAGCGTACAGTCTGCCGCCGCGCCCGTCAATCCCTCTTTCGTGCCAGGGTGGTCTACCACCGCTACCCCCGACTGGCTTTTCGACGACGTAGCCCCCGACCTCGCCAAGGCCCCGCTCAAAGTCCTGCTCTACATCGTGCGCCGGACCTGTGGCTTCCGCAAGCTCGCGGACGCCATCAGCCTCAATCAGTTTCAGCACGGCATCGTCACCCGCGACGGCCGCCAACTCGACAAGGGGTGCGGTGTAACGAACCGGACCGCCCTGCTCGGCGCGCTCGACGACTTGGAGGCGCGCGGTATCATCGCCCACCAGGACGCGATCCACGCGGACGGCGGGAACGCCACGACGATCTATTACCTCCTCGGGCCAGGCCAGGGGGGGGGTGCCGTTAGCGCACCCCCCCCTGTACGCCAGGACGCCAGGGGGGGGGTGCAGTTAGCGCACCCCAGGGGGGTGCAGTTAGCGCACCCACAACAAACAGGCGTACCAACAAACAGGAAGATCGAAAGATCGGTGCCCCCTACCCCCGTTGCACCAATCGCGGGACCGCAAACCGACGACGAGGCCGCGCGGGTCGCCGGCGATCCAACCACGCCCGCCCAGGCACAGCGGCGCATCGACGCCGACTACCAGGCGCTCGCCGGCCCGATCACCGCGCTGGTAGAGCGCCTGGGAGACGGCGCCCAGCCATGGGCGAGCGTCAGCCGCGGCTACGGTCTCATGACCCGCGCCGGGCTCGACCTGCCGGCATTCCTCGCGCTGCTCGACGAGGCCGAACTGTTGATGCGCCCGAGCCTAGCCCATATCGAGAAGCCCATAGCCTACTTGTTCCGCGTCGTCGAAAGCCTCATGCAGCAAGGGGAGCCGCCACGGCCCACACGTTCGACGACCAGGCCCCGCAGCTCCCCCACGTCGCCCACGTCGCCCACGTCGCCCACGTCGCCCACGTCGCCCACGTCGCCGGCATCTTCACCACCACCGCACACGGCCGACGAGTGGGGCCAAATCCGCGCTGAGTTGGCCGAAATGCTGACCGCCGAGAACTACGCGCGCTGGTTCGCCCCGACCCATCAGTTGCACTACAGCGACGGCGCGCTGACGGTGGCGGTCCCCGATCTGTTCAATCTCAAGTGGCTCGACGAGCGCCTACGACCGAAGATCGAGACATGCGCCGGCCGCGTGTTGCCTGGAACGCGGGTGCTATTCGTCGTGGAGCCGCGCGCCTGATGGGCCGGTCTCCACGCTCCCGCCTGGCCGACGTGCGCGCTTCGGCAAGGGGTCTGATGCGGTCGCTTTACTACTTGGAAAAAGAAGCCCTGGCCCCCACGCGCCCCATTCTTTTCCAAGTAGCGGAGGCGGTCGCGGGGCACTACACTGCGGGGAGGGGACGGTGCGATTTGCAAAATCTGGACTCACTCCAGATTTTGTTCGTCGGCCCTGGGGGGCCTCCGCAAAATCCTCTGTTCGCTATGGGGTCCGCCGGCGAGGCAGTGGGGTAGGGGAGTGGTCAGGTTCGCGGAAACGTGCGTTTGCGGAAGGCGGTCGGAGGGGGAGCCATGGCACAGTACGCGGTGATGCGGCTCGGGAAGCTGAAGACCATGGGGGAGGTCGGCGGCCTGGGGAAACACAACGAGCGCGAGCGCGAGACCCGCAACGCGGACGGCCGGCGCTGGGGCGAGAACGAGCGGCTAGTCGGCACCGGCGACTGGTGCGCCGACGTGCAGGCGCGGCTCGACGTGGCCCCGACCATTCGCAGTAACGCGGTGCTTGGGATCGAGCACGTCCTCACGGCATCGCCGGAATGGTTCGAGCACGGGACGCCGGCCGAGCAGCGGCAGCGCCTGGCCGACTTCACCGAGCGGGGCATGGCCTGGTTGCGCGAGACCTACGGCGCCGAGAACGTGGTCGCGGCGATCCTGCACCGGGACGAGCGCACGCCCCACATTCAGGCGGTGGTCGTGCCCATCGACGAGCGCGGGCGGCTCAACTGCTACGGCTTCATCGGCGGCAGTCGCGGCCGCCTGGCCGAGCTGCAAGACACGTACGCCGAGAAGATGCGCGACCTCGGATTGATCCGTGGGGTGCGCGGGAGCGTGGCCGATCACGAGACCGTCAAGGAGTGGTACGCCAAGATACAGGAGCCGACGCCGGCGCCGGAGATCGTCCGCGAGGGCGTGACGGTGGACAAGCCGGGCCGGATCGTGGGCAACCCCGAGAAGTGGGCGGCCGAGCAGACCGAGCGCATCGTCGGGGAGCTGGCCCCGACGCTCGACGACGCGCTGACCAAGGCGGCGCACTACGAGGGCCAGGCGGCGACGGCTGAGGCCAATATCGTCGTCTTGCAGCAGCGGGTCCGCGAGTTGGAGCGCGACTATACGACGTTGGCCGCGCAGGTCCGGGGCCTCGACCTGCGCGCGGTGATCGAGCGCCTGGGCGGCGAGCACGACCGCCACGACAAACACAAGTGGCGGCTCGACGGCGAGCACATTAGCATCACCGGCGAGAAGTTCTACAACCACGACCGCCGCGCGGGCGGCGGCGGGGCTATCGACCTGGTGAAGCACATCATCCCAGGGGCCGACTTCAAGCAGGCGGTGACGTACCTGAGCGATGAGGTAGGCCGCGAGCTGGCCCTGAGTGCCGCCGCGCACTACGGCGCGCGCCAGGCGCAGCAGCAGGCCGAGGAGGTGATCGAGCGCCTGGGACGTGGCGAGCGTGGGGCGCGCGTCCCGGCCCCCGCGCTCGACGCGGATCGCTGGCCGCAGGTGCGGGCCTACCTCGTCGAGCAGCGGGGTATTCCGCGCGGAATGGTGGACACGCTGCACGAGCGGGGCGACATCTACGCGGACGCCCGAGGTAATGCCGTGTTCGTGCGGCGGGACGCGGGGCGCGAGATCGTGGGCGCATCGCTGCGTGGCACGGCGCCGGGCTCGGAGTTCCAGGGGCTCGCCCTCGGGACGCGGCGCGACGAGGGGCACTTCTCTTTTACCCTCACGCTCGGGAAGCCCAGCCCCCACGACACGCCACAATATCACCTCGTCGAGAGCCCTATCGACGCGCTGAGTCGGGCGGTGCTGGCGCGGCAAGCGGGCGAGACCGGCCCGCACGTTTTTATATCGACGGACGGCCAGGGCGAGCTACCGCGCCGGCAGATCGACGAGGCGCTCGCAAACCGGGGCCTGGTGCGGTGCGGCTTCGACAACGACGCGGGCGGTAACACGCTATGGGCGCAGGTCAAGGAGGCGTACCCGCGCGCCGAGGCTATCGAGCGCGAACGGCCCCCGGCCGGGGCCAAGGACTGGAACGACGCCCTACGCGCCGCCCAGGAGTGCGCCCAGGCCCAGGCTCAGGAGGAGGCCCGCACGCCGACGCGCGGCCGCGCGCCAAGCAAGGACAACGACTATCACGACCGCTAAAACGGGTAGCCGAAACCGTAACGCTAGTTTATCCTAAAACTAGCGTTACAGGGGGTGAGGGCCATGGCGATCAAGGAGCGACGCATCAAGTGTGCGGCCTGCGGCCAGCGCGAAACGGTCACGCGGGGTGAGCGCGGGCCGGTCTCGGCGTACTGCGATGTGTGCCGGGAGGAGCGGAAGCGTGAGCAGGCCCGCGAGCGGGTAGCGGCCCTACGGCAGCGCCGGCGACATGGGGCGGCTCTGTGATGAGCCCGACGTGCGCCGGGCACAGGTACAGGTACAACTCCGCGTCGAGCCACCCCAACCACCAACGGGGCGCGGGCGGCGCACCCCGCCGATAGACTCGCCAGGGGAACCGGCGCGACCAGGTGCCATGGACGAGCGTGGCCGTGTGGTAGGGTGTCGGCTCCTCGCACGCGGCGCAGTGGACGTGCCCAGGCGGGCAGGGCATAAGTAAACGACTCATGCGCTAAGAGTAGTCGCCGGCGCCGCCGTCCGGTAGCCCCAATCCGGTACGTTGATCCTCCCCCGATAGCACCACGGCACGGCCGCGATGCGCGCCGGTAGGGGTGAGCGAGCGTGTCGCATCAATACCCCGCGTCCGTCCGTACCCGTTCGACCCACTCGGCCCACCAGCGGATGCAAAACAGCTCGCCGGTCGGCCGATGCTCGACCTTGATCTCCCAGTAGGGCAAGCCCTCCGGTTGCAGCAGGCGCACGACGCGGTAGGTCTCCGCTTCCTGGTCGATGTCGCGGCGCAGATCGCGCGCCTGGCGCCAGTCCATGCGTAGCTCGTCGGGGAAATAGTCGGGTGATAGCTCCATAGTGTATGCATCGGCCCCGACGACACACGATGATAGCCCCAACCCGGTACTATCGACTATCCCCACGCGGGGGGTAAGGCAGTAGCCGGACCACGGCGGCGAACGCCCCTGGTGGTAGCGAGCGAACGCCCGGCGACGGCCTGCTACTTGGAAAGCTCCCTTACCGTCGTCTATAACGGGTCACGTCGGGCCACAGGCGAGGGCACACGCGCCCCCAGGGGGGAGAAAGAGGAGGGGCGTAGGCTTGGATGCCTACGCCCCTCCCCGTCGCCTGTCGCGGCTCCAGGAGCGCGCTAGCGGCCCGCCACGGACGCCTCGAACGCCTCGGCGTCGTCGGGCTCGCCCAGGTCGTCGAGGAACCCCGCAGCGGTCGCGTCGTCGAACGGGTCGGCCTGAGCGGACGTGGCGGCCGTGGTAACGGCCGTGGCGGCTTTGGTGCCGGTCTTTTCAGCGTCGGCGTCGTCGCCGGCGTCGTCGGCCAGGTCGTCGAGCGCGGGCGGCTCTAGCGGGCCGTCCTTGCGCGGAGGGCCGAGCGGTGGTATCCAGCTCACGCCTTTAGCCGGTGCGCGGCGCTTCACCTCGTGGTCGTCGAAGTAGCGGCGCTGGGTGAGGCGGGCGGGTGGGCGCTGGGGCATCTTCACCAGTAGCTCGTCCTCCCGCAGGTTCATTACCTCGTCGGGGGTCAGCAGCGCCCGCTTGGTCTCGCTCTGGCTCTGGCCGCCGCGATCCGTCAGCACGCGGAAGCGGTCGCGTTGGACGTTGCGGCCCTGCGTCACCTCGGTTGCTTCGCCCAAGACGCTTTCACTGAACCACTTGGCATCGTCGGGGACCATATTGGACAGGACAATGGTGGTGTTGAACGCGCCTTTAAGCTGCGTCCACCCCAACTCGCCGTAGGTCTCGACGGCCTGCGCGGTCATCTGGAACACGTAGACGCCATAGACGCCCGCCGAGCGCAGCATGTTGAGGGCTTTTTTGAGGCCGGGGACGAACCCGATATTGCCCCACTCATCGCCGTAGATGAACACGTCGCGGGCCAGCTCGCCGCCTGGCGTGGTGCGGGCGGTCGCGCCGAGGGTGCGGAACAGGTCGAGGAAGAAGCCGCCCGTCAGGGGCCGCAGTTCCTCCAACAGATCGGGATCGAGCGCGAGGAACAGGGCGACGGGCCGGCCCTGCCCGCTGCCCAGGCGCGACAGCTTGATCTCGTCGCGGCCGGTGACGGCCTGCACGGCGGGCTCGGACAGGATCATGAACTTGGGGCTGATCTCGCTCCACACGGAGCCGAGCAGCTTGTCGTTCTTTTGCAGGGAGGCCAGGAAGCCACGCGCCGCCTTGCGGGCGCGGGGCGACGGGCTGGTGAGCAGCTTCCCGATGGCCCACTCGGCGCTGTGCCCGTTCAGGAACTCGTCGAGGTGCGCCAGCGTCACGGTCTCACCGCTGGGGTCTTTGGCTTGGAGGTGGTAGATCGCCGGCATCATCACCCCGATGGTCCAGTTGTCCCAAATGGGCTCTTTGTCATTCCCGCCGCAGTTCTTGACCCACGAGCGGCACCAGAGCTGCGTCATGAGCGGGGTGGTGCAGAAGGACAGGGGATTGTACCCCATGCTGGTCTCGGGCGATCCGAAGTTGAGCAGCCACACGTCGTAGTGCTTCGCCAGGTGCTTGTACGCCTTCGCCAGCAGCTCTAGCTTCAAGTCGGTGATAACCAGGTCGCGCGTGCCGATCTCGCGCAGCAGGTTGGTCAGGATGAAACCCGACGTCTTCCCGCTGCCGATAGGGCCGATAACCAGCGTGTTGAGCACTTGCAGCCCCCGGTTCATGGCGACGCTCACGCCGCCGCGCATGCCCAGGAGGAGCGGGGCGCCCTTATAGGCGAGCTTCTTCATTTCGCGGCGCGTCATCCAGCGCGCCGTACCGTGCGCCCCGCTCGGTGTGAGCCGGCGCGGCCGGGTGTAGATGAACCAGCCCACGCGCCAGGCGATGACGGCCGTTAGGAGGACCAGGGCGCCGGCCTCGATCACGACGAGGGTATGGTAAGGCCGGCCCTGCACCCTCGGGTAGCGCGTGGCGGCGTTGCCCACCCACGCGGACCAATCCAGGCCCCCGCTTTTCAAGTGCCCGGTGTGCAGCCCATAACGCAGCCGGGCGAACAGGTCGAACGTCCACGCCACCGGATAGGCCAGCGCGACGTAGCCCCACTGGTAGGCGCGTGTGAGCGCGTCAGAGGCGCGTAGCGCGGCCATACCCGCGCCGACCGCCAGGAGGATAGCCAGGACCAGCACGGCGCGTAGGGGACCGCTCAGGCGCGCTGGTTTGTACGAGTAGACGGCCATGGCTCTCACCTCCACCTGTTACGGTCGCGTTCCACCACGGAGGACACGGCCACATAGAGAACCCCGCGCACGAGTTTGAGGGGCAGCCAGAGCAGCTTTTTACCGAAGAACACGCGGCCCAGCACGGCAACGCCGGCCAGTGTCGCAAGGACTATTTCCCCGCCGGTCATATCGAACCTCCCTTACAGTAACGCCAGTTTTGCGACGTTTGCCACTTTGCCGAGCGCCCCGCTCCCACCTTGCCCCGCCGCGAGCGTCAGGCCGCCCCAGATCGCCGGCACGGCCACCAGGAAGAACAGGCCGCCTATGGTCATCACCGCGCCCCAGATGCCCGGCGCGTTTACGCCCATGGCGACGACCATTGTTGTCGCCAGGCTGTAGGCCAGCCCCAGGGTGCTCGTCGAAACGAACAGGAACAACCACGACACGAACAGGCGATGCGCGGGCGGCCAGATCACCAGGACGATGAACACAGGGGCAAGGGCGTAGGCGAGGCCCAGGGTGTACAGGCTGATCGAGCGTTCCAGGCCGACCGCGACGAATAAGATAGGCGCGACGACGACCTCGGCGCCGGTTTGCCCCGTATTGGCGATGTTACCATGGCCCACGCCGGACGCCATGGCATTCACCAGATCGGTCCAGACGGTCATCAGGGGGTTGAGCGTGCGCAGCGCGGCGACGACCAGGCCGGAGCGCAGCAGCAGCGACAAGCCTTGCTCAAACTCCCCGAAGAACGACGGCTTGGCGCACCACATCGCGGCGATCCCGAACAAGACCACGACGGCCTCGGTGGCGTCCTGGCTCAGGATGCCTTGCACCCGCGTCAATTCCTGGTTGGTGCGTAGATTGGGCGTGGTCACGATGGGCGAGAGGATGGCGTCGGAGAGGTCTTGCATCTTGCCGTTGAGACCACCCGTGACCGCGCCCCAGGCCGCGCCCGCGACGCCGCCTATCAGTCCTCCCAGGTCGGGGCACCAGCCCAGGAGCCCGGTGCAATAGGTGGCGCTACCGGAGCCACCGGAATCGACGACCGCGCCCTGTGGCCGCGTCACCGTGAATAGCGCGTGCGCGCTAGTGCGGTTGGCGCCCACGGCCCGGACCTCATGCCCGCCCACCGCCGCATCGTGGGGGATGCTGAAGTCGATGCGCGCGTGGCCGGCGTCGTCGACGGTCGCGCGCCCGAGCACGGTCAGCGCGTCGTCGAGGTACAGCGAGACCTCCCCAGCGGGGAAGTGCGTCGCGGACGCCACGAGCGCCGTACCCGTCACGCCCTGCGCTTGTGAAAGCGTCAAGGCCGGGGAGGGCGGGGTTTGCGTCGGGTAGGGTATCTGTGTCGGGTACGGGACTTGGGTCGGATAGGGGCGGTCGGTCGCGGTCGGCGCCGGCGTGTTCGTCGGTGTGTTCGTGGGTGCGGCCGTGGGAGCCGCCGCGCTCGCCACCACGGCGGGCGCGATCGCGGCCAGCAGCGCGGCCACCAGTATCAGGGGTCGTAGCCTTTTCATGCGGTTAGCCTCTCTTCCAGCTCCGTGCTGTCGATGGCGGCCTTGATGCCCTCCCAGGTGTCGCCGTCGCCGTGCTCGTCGGCCCACCACGTCCGTAAGGCCACGTCGTCGGGGTCGCTCGCGTACAGGAGCGCCTCCTCGGGCGTCAGCTCCACGCGCACGACCCCATGGAGATCGCGCGCGCTCTTACGGTCACGCCGGGTCATGAACATGGGCATATAAACGCCCTTGGCGCCGCTCATGCGCTGTGCGGCGTTCACCTCCTCCTCGGTCAGGCTTAACATGCGCTGTAGCCATAGCTTCGGGTTGCCCTCGGTCTGCTGGCCGGTGTCCTCTATCGAGTACAGGGCCTTAAAACTGGCCTGGGTGAAGAACGTTTCAGCGTCGGAGTTGCCGACGAGATCCTTAACCTGCTGCGACGCGAACAGCACGCAGTTACCGCCGTGGCGGGCCTTGCGGGCGTCACGGTTGATGTACTCGCGGGCCTGCGGGGAGGTCAGCAGGCCCCACGCTTCATCAAGGCCCGTCAGGTGGTCGGCGGTCCCTCGGTTGGCGGCCCGGCTGCGCGCCCTGGCCAGGGCGCGGCGTCGATCCACCACGGCGAACACGGAGAAGTAGGCGAAGTTGCGCAGGGTCGCGTCACCCTCTAACGGCTCGGTGTTGAAGGCCAGCAGGGGCGCGTCGAGGCGCACATTGGTCTGACCGTCCACCAGGCGGGCGTGCTGCCCGTCGCCGACGTAGGGGCTCAGGCGCCAGGCCAGGCCCCGGTACACCTTGCGGTCCTCGGTGTCGGTCGTCGCCTTCCCCTTGGCGTCCAGCGTGGCGTGCAGGTCGGACATGACCGGCGTGTCGTCGGGGTGCGCGGCGTACAGGTCCCGTACCGCCTCGTCGAGGAAGGCGGGCTCGAGCCCGGCCAGACCGCCCAGGAGCAGGTCCACCGCAGCGGTTACGAAGCGCACGCGCTCGCGGCGGTCGTCCACGTCCTCACGCGGCCCGTCGAACACGTTGATGCAGGCCGAGCGCGCGCCGCCAAGCGTGGCCCGCGCCCCGCCCGCGATCTCGCACAGGGCGGCGAACGAGTCAACCGAGCTGACGACGGTGGCGTAGTTCCCGGTCAGCAGGAACCACAGCGCGACCTTCTGCAAGAGGGAGGTCTTGCCGGTCCCCACACGGCCCAGGATGACACCGATGCGGTTGTACAGGTCGGGATCGCCCAGGGCGAGTGTCACGAGGTCGCCGGCGGCGTCGGTCGTGCCGAGCGGGACGCCCAGCGTGCGCGTGCCGGGGTTGCAGGCCAGGAAGGGCCAGGCGTTGCCCCAGGTCGGCGTGTCCCAGCGGTAGGTGCTGCGCGCCACGTCGCCGTAGCCGGGCAGCGTGGAGCGGTAGAGCGGGCGCTGATGCGCGTGCCCGTAGCCCGCGCCAGCGACCATAGTATCACCCATGGCCTGTAGCGCATGGCTCACGCGGCCGTCGAGTTGCGCGCGGGTGTTCCCCTCTAGCCGGAGGTAGCAGCCCACGCGCACGACGCTATAGCCCGCGCCATGCAGCGCCGTCGCCTGGTCCTCGGCATCCTCGGCGGCCAGCGTGGTCCCGATGTTCTTGCGGCCGGCCGTGCCCTCCATCAGCTTCAAGCGCCACTCTTGCCGGCGTCGCTCCCAGGAGCGGCGCAGGCCGCGCAGGTGGAACACAAGGGTTGCGGGACAATCCGGCAGCACCAGCGGGCGCGTCCAGGCGGGCCGGGTCTCGTCGGGCGGCGCGACGACAAACAACGTGCGCGTCCATCGCGCGCGGCCGCTCGCGGGGTCCGCGATCTTGTAGATATGGAAACCCTCGTCGGCCTGGTTGCCGGCCGGCGCGCTATACCCCTCGGGGCGCGGGATGAGGTGGCGGGCCACGAAGGCGCGCGCCGTGGTGGCGTCGGCCGCGACCGGGGGGATGCCCATGGCGACGAGTTGGCGCGTGAGGGCGGCCGTAGCCTGCGCCAGGCGTGCGGGCTCGGACTGGTCGGGGTGGCCGTCGCGCGCGGGGTAGGGGCTCACCAGCAGCCAGTAGTCGATCCGCGCGACGTGCCGCGCGGCGGGGTCCGTCAGCCGGCGCTGCCAGCGGGACAGCAGGCGCGCGCCCACCTCCCCGAGCTGGGGCGTGTGCGGCGTCGCGGCGAGCTGCGCGCGCAGCCCGGCCACAAGCGCGGCCGCGTCGGCGGGGCGGTTCTCCACGTAGATGGATAGCGCGGCCTTGTTGGGTAGCGACGCCGCGAGCTGGCCGAACAGCGCGGCGTGCCGCTCCTGGTCGGGCGTGGTATCGGCGTCGAGCGCGTAGCCGGGGATATGCAAAAGCCGGTGGCGTGTGCCACCGGCCCCGATGAGCGCGCCGTCGGCGTCGTCAACTCTGACGACGCCGCGCCGCTTGTAAGCGGGCTTGGGCATGGTTCCCTCCCTTGTGGGCGTAGACCAGGGCGCGGCGCGCGGCCCTGGTCGTGTAGACCACGGACTGACGCGCCGCGTAGCGGGTGAGCTGCGCGGGGTAGCGTTCGACGCCGCCCCGCCATAGGACGAGGATGGGCGTGATAAGCAGCATGGTCGGCAACGCCACGGCGAGAATGTGGGCGTTGGGGTCCGCGACGTGTGCCGCGAACCCCGAGCAGACCCATAACGACGCGAGGCCCACGACCGCCGCCGCCCACTGCGGGGCCGTCAGGCGACCCAACCGCAACGAGTGGTTGAGGCTGCGGGGCGTCTTGTGCGCCATGTTAGAGCTGCGCCCCCAGGGTGGTGAAGCCCATCAGGAGGATGATCGCCAGGACGGCTGAACCCAGGATCGCGCCCTTGTGGCCCCGGTCGAACACGACGCCGAGCGCGGCGCCGAAGATAATCATGGCGAGGAGCGCCGGGCGCACCTCGGTCAGGAAGCCGATAATCTTGGTTCCGGCGTCCCCGAAGGCGCTAGCGATGATAAAATCGTTCATACTGGTACTGACCCTTTCGTATGCGGTGTAACGGTCGTCGTGCGTGGGTGGTCCAGGGGGGTCGCGGGTGCAACCACGGCCCCCATCATTTCGGCGGTCCTCACATTCCAACTCGCGCCCATGGCCCTCCTATCCGTAACTCTGCTACGACCTATATAATAACTGATACAATCTCAGCTATCATGGCTAGTATATCATTCACTACGTGACCCGTGTAGGGTAGGGCCGTAGTGGAGAGGGGAGGCTGTGCCGCAATTCAGTGACGTGTTCGAGCATTTAGTGAGTGGGGCCTATGACGGCGGGGAGAAGCGAAGTCTGAGCGAGATAGCGCGGGCCACCGGGATCAGCCGGGCTTACCTCCAACAGGTGCGCCGTGGTGAGGTCGCCAATCCCGGCGCCAATGTCCTCTACCAGCTCGCTCGCTACTTCGCCGTCGATCCCGGCGTCCTCATACGGGCCATCGTCGAGGCGGACGCCCCGCTACCGGGCCGGCAACCCACACGCGAGAGCAACGATAGCGCCGTAGGCGATATAACCTTAAAATAGCACAGATGCCCTAAAAATAGAAGGTGTAAACTACTGCACAGAACTACCAGCGTACCCCTCCTAGTGGCCGATAATCCCGCTTTATCGGTCGGTAGGGTTGAGCGTAGGACGCTCAACAATGGGGCCTTGAAAGTGTTACGCTAGTATTCAGGAAAACTAGCGTAACAAGTGACGGGCCTAGAAAACGGGGGGTGCCTAACCGCTATGTGCAGGAAGGAATGACCACGCGGGGGGAGGCCCCGCACAAAAGAAAACGCGCGCCGGCTGCAAGTTTCTTGGCAGAAAACAGCCGACACGCGCCCCGCCCATTGTGACTCAGAAAGGCCAAGGAATCACGATGGGCATATGACCCAGGAGGTCTACCATGAGCGTACAGTCTGCCGCCGCGCCCGTCAATCCCTCTTTCGTGCCAGGGTGGTCTACCACCGCTACCCCCGACTGGCTTTTCGACGACGTAGCCCCCGACCTCGCCAAGGCCCCGCTCAAAGTCCTGCTCTACATCGTGCGCCGGACCTGTGGCTTCCGCAAGCTCGCGGACGCCATCAGCCTCAATCAGTTTCAGCACGGCATCGTCACCCGCGACGGCCGCCAACTCGACAAGGGGTGCGGTGTAACGAACCGGACCGCCCTGCTCGGCGCGCTCGACGACTTGGAGGCGCGCGGTATCATCGCCCACCAGGACGCGATCCACGCGGACGGCGGGAACGCCACGACGATCTATTACCTCCTCGGGCCAGGCCAGGGGGGGGGTGCCGTTAGCGCACCCCCCCCTGTACGCCAGGACGCCAGGGGGGGGGTGCAGTTAGCGCACCCCAGGGGGGTGCAGTTAGCGCACCCACAACAAACAGGCGTACCAACAAACAGGAAGATCGAAAGATCGGTGCCCCCTACCCCCGTTGCACCAATCGCGGGACCGCAAACCGACGACGAGGCCGCGCGGGTCGCCGGCGATCCAACCACGCCCGCCCAGGCACAGCGGCGCATCGACGCCGACTACCAGGCGCTCGCCGGCCCGATCACCGCGCTGGTAGAGCGCCTGGGAGACGGCGCCCAGCCATGGGCGAGCGTCAGCCGCGGCTACGGTCTCATGACCCGCGCCGGGCTCGACCTGCCGGCATTCCTCGCGCTGCTCGACGAGGCCGAACTGTTGATGCGCCCGAGCCTAGCCCATATCGAGAAGCCCATAGCCTACTTGTTCCGCGTCGTCGAAAGCCTCATGCAGCAAGGGGAGCCGCCACGGCCCACACGTTCGACGACCAGGCCCCGCAGCTCCCCCACGTCGCCCACGTCGCCCACGTCGCCCACGTCGCCCACGTCGCCCACGTCGCCGGCATCTTCACCACCACCGCACACGGCCGACGAGTGGGGCCAAATCCGCGCTGAGTTGGCCGAAATGCTGA
>JAABUZ0100006082.1_pt1 | contig 15336 bp, 15 predicted proteins | sample 5562091 | NCBI WGS metagenome assembly JAABUZ01 (sample SAMN12813069, study PRJNA571459) | rock metagenome | isolation source: Antarctica rocks | place: Antarctica: Victoria Land, Linnaeus Terrace sud | collected 2015-12-21 | reverse complement strand
CCGCGGCCTAAAAACACGCCCTACGCCCCCAAGCGCAAAGAAATCAGCGCGCCGACACTGCGCGCCGCCCCCCAATCACCAGCAAACACGGGCATCTCGACATCCCTCCGAGGGAGCCGCACCCATTTTATTGAGCTGACGCTCTGCGCGGCGACGGCTCTCCGGTCAGATCCTTCCTCGACGCGACGCGCAGTTTCATGAGCGCCGACGCGACGTGCTTCTCGACGGTGCGTGGGGATATGAACAGCAACCTCGCGATCTCCTTGTTCGGCTCGCCGTTGGCGGCCAACCGGGCGACTTCCGCTTCCCGTGGCGAGAGGTCGTTCCCGTACGGTGGACGTCCACGCCGCGAAGGGTAGGGAGCGTTGAGCCCATTGGTGCGGAGCGCGGCGCGAACCCGGGCGGCGTCCCAAGCCGCCCCCAGGGCGTGGAACTCCTCGAGTGCGCCCAGCAGCTGGTCGCCCCCCGTTTCGTCTTCCTCGCCGAGCAGGCAGCAGCCGCGACGCTCGCGCGCCTTGGCTGCTTGGTAGGGGGCAGGGAGGCGCCTCCAAGCGCGCTCTGCCCGCGCGAGATGACGGATGGCGACATCGCGGTGATTCTCTGCTTGCGCGACGGCGCCCCGGCAAGCGGCCAGGGCCGCTCTCGCGGCGGGAGCGTCACGTCCACGCAGCCCCCGACCGTACTCGCGAGTCACCTCCCATGCCTCCGCTGTCCTGCCGCAGGCAATATGGGCATCTACGTCGATCGGTGCCAGAGTGGATGCGTACATCCAGAGCCCCTTCTCGCGAATCGCGGCGAGAGCCTGGGTGGCGAGTTCGCGCGCCCGGTCGGGGTTCCCGCGCGCAAGCTGAATCGTGGCCAGGCCGGTCGTGCTCGTCGCGAGAGCGACAGGCGCCCGCGTGCGGACAAACTCCAGCACCGATTGGAAGCTCCGCTCAGCCGCGTTGAGCTCACCGCGAACGAGCAGCAGCCAGGCCAGGGTCAGCTCACTGCTGGCGAACCGCCCGGGCAGCTCGAGACTGGCGTCCATCAGCTCCCTCGCCTTTGCCTCGAGTCCTTGCCAGCGGCCGCTGCTCCAATCGAGCCACGCCCTGCGTGTGGCCAGCTCCACAGCGAATCGCCCGTGGTCCATCTCCTGACTGATCCGGACACCCTGGCGAAGTAGAGAGTCCGCGCGCCGGTAATAGCCAAGGCGCACCGCGACCTGAGGCAGATAGGTGCTGCAAGCCCAGAGGAGAGCTCGCCTCTGCTCGAACGAGCTCGCGCTCCACGGCAAGTTCTTGACAGCCCGCCAGCCAGCAGGGTCACCGCGATACAGCAGAACGTACGCTCGCGCCGCCCGGACCGCGACCTTAACGGCCGGATCGTCGTGGCCGAGCTCTAACGCACGGTCCAGCTCGAGGAGCTGACCGTCGCCGTTGGCGTCCATCCTCGGCTCCGCCGCTGCGAGGATCACCAGCATCGCGGCGGCGCGCCCCGGTCGCGCGCGCAGCTCCTCGGCGGCGCGCGCCATCTCTTCAAGGGAGGAGGAGAGCTCCCCCGCCGACCACAGCATCCTCGCCAGGGAGAACCTCAACTCTCCACGGACGCCCGCCGGGAGCGGACCGTTGTGGAGGGCTCCCCGCAGGACCGGGATCGCCGCGCCGGGAATGCAGCCCAGAAATGCCGCCTCCCCAGCTTGAGCGCCATCCGCGTTCGTGTGGCGCGAGGCAGGTCCGCGGCGGCCAGCACGTCCTGAAGGATGCGCGCCGCGGTGCGGTCGTCTCCAAGCGAGCTGGCAGCCTCGGCGGCGGCCTCGGCGTAGCGCAGACACTGCCGAGCACGGCCCGCCTCCTTGTAGTGGTGGGCGATTTGGGCAAGCGGGCGCGGCTCCGGCATCGCTTCGAGTGCCCGGGCGGCGCGTAGATGGAGCCGTCGTCGCGCCGGGCCCTGAATCTGCTCATAGACGGCCTGGGCGGCCAGCGCGTGGCGAAAGCCGTAGACACATTCCTGCTTCTCCTCGAGCACCGCGCAGGACAGTGCCGAGATAATTCCCTTCGCCCCCCGCAGCGGTCCAAGCCCCGCGAGCTTTGTGATCAGCTCCTCGCGACCCGGACGTCCCAGGACGGCCGCGGCCTCCGCCATCAGGCCACCCTCACAGCTGAGGGCTCCGATCCGCTCGATGACCGAATCGCGCAGCGCCGGGGGAACATCGAGCCGCTCCAATGCCCGCCCTGGCGACGGTCTGTTGACGAGCGCCGCTTCGCCTCGCTCTCGGAGGAGCCCCACGACCTCCTCAACGAAGAAGGGAATCCCCCCGGTCCGCGCGTGCAGCGAGCGGGCGAACTCCTCTGAGACATCCTCGGTGTCGAGGATTGCCGATACGAGCCTTCGCACCTCCTTCCGAGAAAGCGACGCCAGCTCTACGATCGCCTTCGACGTCGCTGCTGAGCTCCGCGCGAGGGGCGCATGAGCCCAGGGGGAGCGGCCCGGTTCCTTGCTGCGATGCGTGAGGACCAGCATCAGCGTCTCAGGCTGGTTCAAGGCGAGGAACTGCAAGAACTCGAGCGTGCCCTCATCCGCCCAATGCAGGTCCTCGAGGACGCAAACCGTGGGGCCCAGCGCCCCGAGCAGCTCACGTAGCCCGCGGAAGACGCGATGACGCTCCGCTTGCGGATCGTCCAAGGGAGGCGGGCGACGTGGCAGATGGCGACCGAGCTCGGGCAACAATGGCCGGACTGTCCCTACGACGGCGCTCAGGGGCGCGCTGGGCGGCTGACCGGTGCCCTGGAGGGCCTCGATCACGGGCCCGAGGGGGAAGGGGTCGCGCATCAGGTAGCAGCGGCCGACGATGATTCGGCGCTTGGCGAGACTTGGGTGGTCGATCAACTCTCTGACCAACCGCGTCTTGCCCACGCCCGCCTCGCCCTCGACCACTGCCACCCCGGGAGGGCGGGTGGCCAGCTCGACGAGGAAGCGGAGCTCACGCTCGCGACCAATGAAGACGGGTGAGGCTAAGCGGCCTGGCTGATCCCCCCGTTCGGAAGGACGGGCACCCAGGTCCGGCTTTGATTGTCGTCCCGTCCGCAAACTGGAACGCTCGATCCGTGAGCCTCGGCCCCGATGGTCGCCTGCGTTTGAAGCCACAGCAACTGATCCAACCCAGCTTCAGAGCCTAGCCGCTGGGACCTCCCCCTCGAATCGAAGTGTGGGAACGACGGTCTGTTCTGGCCCCGGTGCGCGGCCCCGCGTCCCGCCGTCGCGCCGCGCCCGTCCCGCTGCCGCCGTGCGCGTCCCGCCGCGGCGCCGCCCCTCAGGTGCTCAGGTCGATCACCGGGCTGGGCACCGGGATCGGATCAGGGGTGGCCACCGGCACGATCGCCGTCCCCACGCCGAAGAACTCGATCACGTGGCTGCCCCAGCCGTGGCTCTGCTCCTGGAGCTGGACCCCGACGATGCCCTCGGCATCGAGCGCCTGGGCCTCGCTCTGCATCCGCTCCATGGCCAGCTCGCGGGCGTCGTACATGGCCTGGGTGAAGTTGGGCAGCTCGACGTTGCGCCCGGTGTTCTTGAACGCCTGGCGCATCGACTGGTGGGCCACGTGGTAGACGCAGCTGCCCATGACCATGCCCACCGGCCGGTGACCCGTGCGCAGCAGGGTCCAGAAGTCCTGGCCCGACAGATCGCTGGTGAACGGCCGGCCGTTCGGCGCGCGGTGCAGCACCCCTTCGCGGTGCTTGATGGCGGTGCCCAGGGCGATGAACTCCGCCATGTTCTCGCCCCACGCGTAGCGGTTGATGGTCAGGCGCACGCCCACCACGCCGTCGGCGCCGAGCTGATCGGCCTCCTCCTCCATCCGGGTCATGGCCAGGTTGCGGGCCTCGTACATGGCCTGGGAGAGGACGGTCAGCTCCATGCTCTGCCGGTAGCCAGCCACCTGAAGGCCGACGTGGTAGATGGAGCTGCCGACGACGAAGCCGACGGGATCGAAGCCCGCCTCGCGGACCACGAGGAACTCGTTGACCGACAGTCCGAGGTGAACAGGCCGGCCTTGTTCTGCTCCAGGCGCGCGCGACCGGCCTCGGGCACCCCCTCGACCGACCCGGCGCGGTACTCGGAGCCGGCGGCCGGCACATCGGGCGGCGAGGCGCCGGCCACGGTCGCCGGCGCGTCCGCCGGCGGTGCGCCAGCAGCGTCAGCCGCCGCGTCCTGATCGTCGGCGCCCTTGCGATTGAGAAGGCCCATGTCGCTCCCGTCAGCTCAGGAGCCGCTCGAGCTCGGCGCGGGCCCGTGCGGTCTCGCCCGAGGAGGCGTCCAGCTCCTCGGTCAGGGCCGTCAGCCAGTCACCGAGCATCAGGGGCTCGCGTTTTATCGATATGCCACCCACCACCTTCTGGCGCCAGCAGGCGATCTGACCGTCCCCGTTGTCCAGCCGGAAGCTGGCGGCCGGAAGGCTGACCTCCACCTCGCGCACGCGCCGCTCCCGAGACAGCAGACCGCGGGCCCGCCGCCGGACGACGGTGCGCCCGGGCAGCGTCAGCTCGAGCTTGGCCGCCAGCGCCTCGACGACGGTGCCCAGCTGCGCACCATCGGCCCGCAGGCTCGCCGCGCTGAGATCGAAGTCCGGCGGAACCTGCACCGCAGCGCAGGCTACCGGCCGCCACCCTGCGGCGGGGAGAGCGCTACCCGACCGACCCGGCGCCGGCCAGGCGGGCTCGGTCCCAGGGCCGGTGCAACCGCAGGGCCGAGAGGATCGCCCGGGTGGCCGGGGACTGGTTGATCGTGTAGAAGTGGATGCCGGGGGCTCCGCCGGCCAGCAGCTCGGCGCACTGAAGCGTGGCGTAGGCCACGCCCAGCTCGAGCACCGCCTCGGGCTCCTCGGCCCGCCGCTCGAGGTCGACGAGCAGGCCGGGCGGGATCCGCGCGCCACACATCGCCGTCATCCGCTTGATCGACGCGACGCTGGTGATGGGCATGATCCCGGGGATGATGGGCACGTCGATGCCGGCAACGCGGGCCTGCTCGACGAAGCGGAAGTAGTCGGCGTTGTCGAAGAACAGCTGGGTGATCAGGACGCTGACGCCGGCCCGCACCTTGGCCGCCATGTGCTCCAGGTTCGCCTCGGCGCTGGCCGCCTCCTGGTGAGGCTCCGGGTAGCAGGCGCCGACGACGCAGAACGGGTAGCGCGCGGCGGTGACCAGCTGGGCCAGGTCCGACGCGTAGCCCAGGCCACCCTCGGCCCGCTCGAAGCGCTCGACGCCCTGGGGCGGATCGCCGCGGAGAACGAGGACGTTCTCGATCCCGGCGCGCTCGATATGGCGCAGCGATGCGTGAAGATCCTCGACGGTCGCGCCCACGCAGGTGAAGTGGGCCATGGCCTCCAGCCCGTGGCGCTCGCGCAGGTTGGTGACGATCTCGATCGTCTTCTCGCGAGTGGAGCCGCCGGCGCCCCACGTGACCGACACGAAGTCGGGGCCCAGCGGCCGCAGCGCCTCCAGGGCCCGGTACAGCTTGGCCTCGCCCTCGGGGGTCTTGGGAGGGAAGAACTCAAACGAGAAGACGGGCTCCTCCCCGGCCTCGAGGATCGCGTCGATCCGCATCGATTCAGGGTAGTGCGCGGGCGCCAACCAGGGCCCAGCGCTCGGGGTCACCCGCGACTCGATGGACCTCGCCCCCCGCTCGAGGTCGGCGAGGCAGTACGCCATGACCTGCGGGGTAGTCAAAGGTGGACTCGGTAGTACTGGATGTACTACCTGAGTAGGATGGCACGGATGAAGCTGAGCGTCAGCGTGTCGGAGGAGGACGTGGCCCTGCTCGATGAGTACGCCCGTACGTCCGGCCTGCGATCTCGCTCTGCGGCGCTCCAGCATGCCATTCGCCTCCTTCGACACGCCGACCTGGAGCAGGACTACGCCGCAGCATGGGAGGACTGGGAGTCCTCGGGGGAGCGAGCGGCGTGGGAGGGGACGGTTGGCGACGGGCTCACCGATGCGGCGCGGTGAGGTGCGACTGACCGATCTCGATCCGGCACGCGGCAGCGAGGCGGACAAGCGCCGACCTGCGATCGTCGTCAGCAACGACCGCGCCAACGCGACTGCGGCCCGCTTGGGACGAGGCGTGATCACCGTGGTCCCCATCACGAGCAACGTCACGCGGTATTCCCCTTCCAGGTCTTACTGCCGCTGGAGCTGACTGGGCTTCGGGTCGACTCGAAGGCCCAAGGCGAGCAGGTTCGGTCCCTCTCGGTGAAGCGGCTCGGGCCGATCCTGGGCCGGCTCCCAGCTTCGATCATGGACGAAGTCGACGAGGCACTCCGCCTGCACCTGCAGTTGTAGCGTTGGGGTAACGGCTTACGGACTGACGCGCGCGACGAGCCGGCACCAGTGGGCGGATAGGCTGGCGGCCGCGTCGCCCGCCGGCGGCCGAGAGCGAGGAGTCAGAGCCATGGAGTCCGCCACCCCCGCCGAGAACGACACAGCGACCGCCGCCCGCCGCTACTTCGACGCCCTGGGCGCCCGCGACCTCGACGCAGCGGCGGCGTGCTGGGCCCCGGACGGGCGCGACCACATGATCGGGGTGGCCGAGCTGGCCGGCCCCGGGGGGGTGCGCGGCTTCTTCTCCGAGATGTTCGACGCCTTCCCCGACTTGCATATCGAGGTCGTCGACCAGCTCACCGAGGGTGACCGCTCGGCCGTGCGCTGGCGCGCGACGGCCACCTTCGCCGGTCCCGGCAGCTGGCAGGGCATCGCCCCGACCGGCGCCCGGATCGATCTGCAGGGCTGTGACGTGTGCACGGTCCGCGACGGCAAGCTGGTGGCCAACTTCGCCTACACCGACTCCATGTCGATCGCCCGCCAGCTCGGGATGATGCCTCCGCAGGGCTCGACCGGCGAGCAGCGCATGATTGGCGCGTTCAACGCCAAGACGCGGGTGACCCGCAGCCTGGCCGCCGGGGATCCCGAGCCCATCGCCGACGGGGTCTGGCTGCTGCGCGGCGGCTTCCCGGGCAAGACGATGAACGTCTATCTGGTGGAGGACGACGGCGGGGTGACCGTCTTCGACGCCGGCGTGCGCTCGATGTCCCGGGCGGTGGTCTCGGCCGGCCTGCGCATGGGCGGGGTGCGCCGCGTGGTCCTCGGCCATGCCCACGAGGACCACCGCGGGACGGCTCCGGCGCTGGCCGAGCTGGGCGCCGCGGTCCTCTGCCACGAGGCCGACCGCGCCGACGCCGAGGGCGACGGGGGCCGCCACTACTTCGACATGGCCAAGCTCAACCCGGTGGGTCGCCTGCTCATGCCGCGGCTGCTGAGCTCGTGGGACGCAGGCCCGGTGCCCATCGCCGGAACCGTCGCCGAGGGCGATGAGATCGCCGGCTTCCGCGTCGTGCACCTCCCCGGACACGCGCCCGGGCTGATCGGGCTGTTCCGCGAGTCCGATCGGCTCGCCCTGGTCAGTGACTGCTTCTACACACTCGATCCCCAGACCGGGCGCAAGGGCCCTCCCCGCATGCCCCACGCCGCCTTCAACCTCGACACCGAGCAGGCCCGGGCGTCGATCCGCAAGCTCGCGGCGCTGGAGCCCGCCGCCGCCTGGCCGGGCCACGCCGACGGGCTGACCGGCGACGTACGCGCCCAGTTGGAGCGGGCGGCCGACACCACCTGAGCGGTTCCCCGGTGGGTCGCCGTCAGCGTCAGCGCTCCCGGGACGCGCTCCGCGCGCCCGAGGCCGAGCACGTCGACGCCGACGGCAACCGGCTCGTGCTCCGGGGCGCGCTTTCGCCCGGCAGCCGGCGGGCCTACGCCGAAGCCCTGGCCGGCTCGCCGCTCTCTCAGGAGGATGCCTGGCAACGGGCCACCGAGCTGCTGTTCGAGCGGCTGGCGGTGCGCTGGGAGGTGGCCGGGGTGAGCTACGAAAAACCGGCCGAGCTGCTGGCCCGTTACCGGATGGCCTCGACCGACGAGCGCCGGGCCGTGCGGGAGATGCTGCGCGTCCAGGTGGCCGAGCACTTCCCCGAGCTGGAGGCGCCGTAGGCGCTCGCCCGAGACCACGACCCACCCGGGGATCGTGGCCTGACGCGCCACGGTCGGGACGACGGCAACCGCGGGGCCGCATCCCGCACCCCCTTCACCCAACCCTCACCGACTCGCCCGCCCGACCGGTTAGCGTGGGGCATGTCCATGCGCCGGACCAAGATCGTCGCCACCATCGGTCCGGCCTCCCGCGACCCCGAGACCCTCGCCCGGATGGTCGAGGCCGGCCTCGACGTCGCGCGGCTGAACTTCTCCCACGGGTCGCGCGAGGAGCACGCCGAGACCATCGGTCGCGTCCGCGACGCGTCCTCCCGGGCCGGACGCCAGGTCGCCGTGCTCCAAGACCTCCCGGGCCCCAAGCTGCGCATCGGCCGGGTGCGCGATGACATCGCCGAGCTGGCCGCCGGCGACACGCTGATCCTCAGCACCGGCAGCGACGAGGAGGGCGACCAAGGCCGCCTGAGCGTCTCGTGGGGCGGACTGGCCGCGGCGGTCGGGCCGGGCGAGATCATCTACCTGGCCGACGGGGCGGTCCGGCTGCGGGTCGATTCGGTCGACGAGGACCGCGGCCAGATCACCACGATGATCGAGGTCGGTGGCGCCGTGGCCTCCCGCCAGGGCCTCAACGTCCCGGGGGGCCTTGAGTCGCTGGCCTCGGTCCCCGAGGACGACCTCGACCTGCTGCGCTTCGGCGAGTCCATCGGGGTGGACATGGTCGCCCTGTCCTTCGTGCGCCGGGCGGAGGACATCGACAGCGTCCGTTCCCACACCCGCCTGCCCCTGGTGGCCAAGATCGAGAAGCCCCAGGCCGTCGCCGAGATCGGCGCCATCCTCCGGGCCACCGACTGCGCCATGGTGGCCCGCGGGGACCTGGGCATCGAGCTGCCCATCGCCGAGGTGCCGATCGTGCAGAAGCGGGTGATCGCCCTGTGCGGGGAGCTGGCCCGGCCGGTGATCACCGCCACCCAGATGCTCGACTCGATGGTGCGCTCCCCTCGACCGACGCGCGCCGAGGTGGCCGACGTGGCCAACGCCATCCTCGACGGGACCGATGCCCTGATGCTGTCGGCCGAGACGGCGGTGGGCGACCACCCGGTGGGAGCCATCGCCATGATGGCCTCGATCGCCGATGAGACCGAGAAGGTCCTCCCTCACGAGCAGTGGACCGAGCACCGGGTCCGCCGCGGCTCGCGTGACCCAGCCTACACCGTCGCCCACTCGGCGTGCAAGGCGGCGAGCGAGCTCGGGCTGGCGGCCATCGTCGTGCCGACGCTCTCGGGCCGCTCGGCTCGGCTGGTGTCCGCCCACCGGCCCAACGTGCCCATCTGCGTCCTCTCCCCCGGTCGCGAGACCGTCCGCCGCTGCGGGCTGATGTGGGGGGTCCAGGCGGCCCGGATGGATCGCCACGAGGTGACCGAGGAGCTGATCGCCGACGCCGCCCGCCGGGTTGTCGAGTTGGGGTGGGTGCCCCATGGCGAGCGGGTGGCCATCACCGCCGGCCTGCCGAGCGGGCGCCCGGGGACGACGAGCCTGCTGCAGATTCAGGAGGTGTGAGGCCGGTCCGAGCGCCGGGCGCGCCGGCCGGCTGCCCACCGGCCCAGGCGCCCGGCCTGGTCGCGGAGCTCGGGATCGCGCGAGGCGATGATCAGGCCGACGGCGCCGAGGAGGACAAGCGCGGCGATCGACGCGAGTCCCGCCGGCGAGCCCAGATCGTGCAGCGATCCGCCCAGGGCGACGTAGGCAAACGTGCGCGGGGCCGAGCCCAACGCGGTGGCCAGGACGAAGGCGCCGAGCCGGATCCTGGTCAGCCCGGCACCGTAGTTGATCAGCGTGTAGGGCAGGCCCGGGATGATCCTGGCGTAGAGGACGGCGAGGAAGCCGCGGCGCTGGATGAGACGCCGCACCTGGAGACCGCGCTCGCCGAGCAGCGCCTCGACCGCCTCTCGGGCCGCGACCCGGCCGATGAGAAAGGCCGCCGTCGCCCCCAGCACGGCGCTGGCCAGGTCGACAGGGAAGCCCAGCGCCGTGCCGAACAGCAGGCCGCTGGCTCCAGCCAGGACAGGCCCGGGAAACAGCACGGTGCTCAGCGCGGCAGCGGCCACCAGGTAGACCAGCGGGCCAACCGCTCCGTTGCCGCTGAACCAGCCCTTGACCCGGTGCGCGGAGAAGCCGCTGGCCACGGTGACGACGACGAAGGCGGCGAGGATGACCCCGGCCAGCAAGGCCAGCCGCAACCACGGCGTGGTCCTCGGCGGCGGCGCTCCCGGCGGCTGGTCGGTGGCGGAGCTACGCACCCCGCCGCCCCGGCTCACGCCGGGGCTGAGACGTAGAAGCCGGCCTCGGCCTCGCCGAGCTCGGTGACGGGCGGCTCGGCGTAGATCCACTCGCGCGCGATTCGATGCCAGTTGGCGCGCGCTCGCAGCTGGGAGAGCACGGCCAGGGTCAGCAGCTCGGTCCGCCGGCCGAAGAGGTGGTCGGGAGGCAGGGTCTCGTGGCGCATCTGGTCGAAGTGCTGGGAGCGGGGATCGGACATCTCGATGGCCACGCGGGTGGCGATGCTCGGCTCCAGCGCGACCTCCTCGTCCCGCGTGTACCACCATGTCGACTGCAGGAGCTGATCCAGCACGCGCTGCGCGTCGAAGCGCTTGGGCTCGCGCAGGAAGCCCGAGTCGGCCAGGAGCTCCAGCAGCCGCTCGCCGTCCCCCTCGATCCCCGCGCGCTGGCAGGACAGCTCGAGCTCGGCCGCCTCGACAGGCATGCGCTTGAACAGCCCAAAGTCCAGGAAGGCCACCCGACCGTCGTCCATGAGCAGGAAGTTGCCGGGGTGAGGGTCACCGGAGAACTGGTGCAGGCGATACATGCAGCCGAAGAAGAAGCGAAAGACGATCTCCCCCATCCGGTCCCGGGTCGCCTGATCGCGAAGCTTTATCTCCTCGAAGCCGACTCCCTCCACGAACTCGCAGACCAGCACACGCTCGCGGGAGAGCCGTCCGATGACCTCGGGAACCGTGATGAACGGGTGGGCGCGGAAGATGCGGGCCAGGGTCCGCTGGTTCTGGGCCTCCAGCTCGTAGTCGAGCTCCTCGCCGATGCGGGCCCGGATCTCCCCGCCGATGGCCTTGGCGTCGAGCCCGGGGGCGATCCGCCGCATCAGGCGCAGGATCAGCCCGAGGTTCTGCAGATCGGCGCGCACGGCATCGGCGACGCCGGGGTACTGGACCTTGACCGCCACGTCGCGGCCGTCGTGCAGGCGCGCCCGGTAGACCTGGCCGATCGACGCGGCGGCAATGGGATCGGGGTCGAAGTCGGCAAACGCCTCGCGCAGCGGCCCGTCGAGGTCGGCCTCGATCACCTTGCGCATGTCGTCGAAGCGCACCTTCGGCGCGGAGTCGCGCAGGGCGGCCAGCTTGCGCTGGAACTCCTCGCGGTGCTCGGGCGGGACCATCCCCAGATCCAGGAAGGACATGACCTGACCGATCTTCATCGCTGCGCCCTTCATCGTCCCCAGGGCGGCGACGATCTGCTCGGCCGCCTCGAGCTGGCGGTGCTCGAGCGCTTCGGCGCGGGCGTCGTCGGTGCGGCCCAGGTTGGCGGCCCGCGTCCCCAGCTCTCGCGCGGCCTGCCCCGCGGCCAGGCCGCCGATCTTCGCCGTTCGCCGCACGCGGGAGGTGGGAATGCGGTCGTCGGCCATCGGTCCGACAGGGTAGGGCCGCCGCCTCGTCGAGACGAACCGTCGCCATGCAGGCGGGCGGGGGGGGCCGCTCAGGCCGTGCGCTGGACCTGGGAGCCCGGCACGATGTCGTCGCGGCCGTCGGGCCAGCGCACCCAGGCCTTGTGACCGCCGTCGTAGTCGCGCGCAAGCAGGACCAGCCGGGCGGGCTCCCCGAACGCCGTGCACGGCTCGTCGCCCTCGGGGTCCACGCCTCGCCAGATGCGCACGAACGGGTTGGACTCCCATTCCTCGCCGACCGTCGTGGGATCGGTGTGCCCGGGGCGGATGCGCAGCCCGTGGGGCAGGACCATCAGGCGCTCCATCACCGAGCGGCGAAGGTCGTCATAGCTCGTCGAGCCGGGAGCGCGAACCCCGCCCACCGAGCCCCGGAACAGCGTGTCGCCCGTGAACAGCTCGGCGTCGTCGACTACGAAGCTCAGCATCCCCGCGCTGTGGCCGGGCGTGGCGATGGCGTGGATGCGCAGACCCCCGAGCGCCAGCGTGTCGCCATCGGCCAGGACACCGGTGACCCCCTCGACGTGCTCGGCCTCCAGCGGGTCGGCCAGGATGGCGATTCCCCCGTAGCGCCGGCGCAGGCCCTCCAGCTCGGCCACGTGGTCGTGATGGTGGTGGGTGAGCAGGACATGGGTCGGGCGCAGCCGGTGACGCCCGACGGCCTCGACCAGCGCCTCGATCGGGCCGCCGGCATCGACGAAGACGCCGGTACCCCCCTCGGCGTCGCCCAGCAGGTAGGTGTTCGACGTCCAGTCCGGATGCAGCGAGCGTTCGAAGATCATGGCCGGCAGGCTAGTGGGGCCACTGAGTAGGGACGGGGGCGCCGGGGTAGGCTTGCCCGTCGTGGAGCTCGCCCACACCTGCTACCGGATCGGTGACATCGAGCGGTCGGTCGCCTTCTATGAGGCGCTCGGCTTCGAGGAGCTGGGCCGGATGCCGATCCGCGACGAGGCGATCAACGTGTTCATGGGCCTGCCCGGCGACGGTCCGCGGCTGGAGCTGACCTACAACCATGGCGTCGACTCCTACGAGCTGGGGTCGGGCTACAACCACATAGCGCTGACCATCGACGACCTCGATGCGACGCTCGGCCGGCTCGCCGATCACGGGATCGATCCCGAGAAGCCGCCGTATCGCGTCCGCGAGGGCGGCTCACGCCTGTGCTTCGTCCGGGATCCAGACGGCTACCGCATCGAGCTCATCGAGCGCGGCTGAGCCCGGCCTCCTCCGCTGCCCAGCGCTCGATGACGGCTGAGCCCGAGCGGCGTACCGCTGTCATCGACCTCGGCTCCAACTCCTTCCGGCTCGTCGTGTTCGGGGCGGTGCCCGGCGCCTGGTGGCGTCGCACCGACGAGATCTACGAGCCCGTCCGCCTGAGCGAGGGGATGGGCGAGGATGCGACGCTGGGCCAGGCGCCGATGGATCGGGCGCTGCGGACCATCGAGCTGTTCTCGGGCTTCTGCCGGGCCAGCGGACTGGCGGCCCCAGACATCCTGCCCGTGGCCACCAGCGCGATCCGCGACGCGGCCAACCAGGGGGAGTTTCTCGAGCGGGCCGAGACGGTCTCGGGCCTGGAGATCCGCGTGCTGTCCTGGGCCGAGGAGGCGCGCTACGGGTATCTGGCGGCCATCAACTCCTCGACCCTGGCCGACGGCCTGGTTCTCGACCTCGGCGGTGGCAGCCTGCAGCTGGTCTCCGTCGCCGGGCGCCGCGATGTCGAGCGCGGGTCGTGGCCACTGGGGGCCGTGCGCATGTCCGAGCGCTTGCTGCCCGATCCCTCGCCACCGTCGAAGAAGGTGCTGCGCGCCCTTCGCCGCCACGTGACCGAGCGCCTCGCCGCCGAGCCGCGGCTGGTGGAGACGGCGGCGGGCGGGCGCATCATCGGCCTGGGGGGCACCGTGCGCAACCTGGCCGCCGCTGCCGGGCTCGCCGCCGGCCTGCCCTCCTTCGGGGTCCAGGGCTTCGGACTGACCCGTGAGGCGCTCGACGCCCTGGTGGGCGAGCTCGCCTCCCGGCCGGCCGCGCGCCGCGGCGAGGTTCCGGGGATCAAGCCCGAGCGTGGGGACATCATCCTGGCCGGGGCGGTGACCGTCCAGGCCGTGCTCGACCTCGTGGGGCTCGAGGTCCTGGAGGTCACCGAGTTCGGTCTGCGCGAGGGCGTCTTTCTCGAGCGCCACCTGGCGCCGGCCGACCCTCCGCTGGTCCGCGATGTGCGCGCGGCCAGCGTCCGCAACCTGGCCGCCCAGTACGGCGTCGATCCGGCCCACACCACCCACGTGGCCGAGCTGACCCTGCAGATGTGGGACGCCCTGATCGCCGGCGGCGTCTTTGCGGCGGGCCGGGACGAACGCGAGCTGCTCTGGGCGGCCGCCCTGCTGCACGACATCGGCCAGACCGTCGACTACGACGACCATCACAAGCACTCCCGCTACCTGGTCACCAACGCCGGGCTACCCGGCTTCACGCCTCGCGAGGTGGCCCTGATCGCCCAGATCACGCGCTATCACCGCAAGGGATCGCCCTCTCTGGGCTGGGTGGGGCCGCTGTCCACGGCGGACGACGACGCTCTGCTGGCGCGCTGCTCGGCCCTGCTGCGCCTGGCCGAGCAGCTCGAGCGTCCGCGCGACCAGCTCGTCCGGGCGGCCCGGGTCACGGTCGACGACGGTCGCGTCGGGCTCGAGCTGGTCTCCGAGCGCGACGTCTCGGTGGCCCGCTGGGCCGCGGAGCGCCATCTGGACTGCTTCGAGGCGGCCTTCGGACGACCGTTGGAGTTGCGCGGATAGCGCGGGGCCGAACAGACACCCGAACGGTCGTCCAGCCTCCCGGGCGGGGGCTTCACCGGGCGGCGCGCAGGGCTTTGAGAAGCTCGGTCGGTGGGCTGTTGCGCGGTGAGGGCCTCGGTCGCTCGAGCACGCAGGGCGACGGGAACGGAGCGCCGGCGGGCGCGCACAGCCTCTCTCAGCAACTCGCCGTCGCCGCGGGCAACGACGTCGTCGACAGCCACAGCGCCGGCGTCGGGCTCGACCCGCCATACCAACGCCCGCAGGGCGTCGAAGCGCACCTTGGCACTCGCATCGTTGAGGACAACGTGACGGAGTGCAGTCGTGACGTCGACGCACAGCGGCTCCTCCTTACGCCTCGCAGGTCAGGGCGTGGATGGCGTGGCGGCGGACCCGAGGGACCCCGCGGTGAACGGCAGCGATTCAGCCTGTGCGACTTGTGTGCCGGCCGGCGCGGGGCTGCCGCCGCATCGTGAACGCGCTGCCGGCCCGGGGAGAGCTGTGTTGGTGCGAGCTGGCCGAGATCGGCCGGCGCCCCGTCGTCATCTTGTCTCGTGACGCGGCGATCCCACGGCTTCGAAGAGCACTCGTCGCGCCGTGCACGACAACGATCCGAGCGCTGCCCAGTGAGGTCGTCCCCGAACCCGGCGACGACCCGATCCCCGGGCGCGCGGCGGTTAACCTGGACTCGGTCGAGAGCGTGTCGATCGCCGTGCTCGTCAGGCGACTCGGCCGGCTGGCCGATGTCCGCATGCGGGAGATCTGCGGCGCCCTCGCCATCGCGGTCGACTGCCGTCAAGGCTGACGCCGCAACCCGTCG
>JAABUZ0100006080.1_pt1 | contig 15338 bp, 12 predicted proteins | sample 5562091 | NCBI WGS metagenome assembly JAABUZ01 (sample SAMN12813069, study PRJNA571459) | rock metagenome | isolation source: Antarctica rocks | place: Antarctica: Victoria Land, Linnaeus Terrace sud | collected 2015-12-21 | reverse complement strand
CTCCGCGACGACACGGGTCACGATCGAGCCGACGGTCCGCCAGGCGATCCGCAGCAGTACCTCCAACGTCGACTTCGACGTGCGCGTAGCCATCCACACCATGATCAGCGCAGCTGACGCGCGGCGCGTCGGCCTCCAGGAACTCCGAAGCAGGCCCAGGTCCGGGCCTCGCCACCGGCGGCGGCCCTCACCGTGGTCATAGCGGGGGCAGCGCCGCTGGCACTGCCCACACCGCTGCTTCGCGCCCTTGCGAGGACGGACCGAGACGACGATCGACTCGCTCTCATCGTCGAACTCGACGCCGTCGATCACGGTCGACTTCTCGACCCCGAACATGCCTGCCCATACCGTGGCGTTGCGCACGCCGTTCTCCGTTCTACGTTCCGGACCTTCGACAGCCCAGAACCTAGACAAGGACCGCGTGTTGCACGTTCAAGCGGTCAGCGACCACCCACGGAAACGACCGGAGAGCCTGAAATCTCCGGGCTGATTCGCGACGGGAGAGGAGCGCCGGAATCGGTGAGACGAACATCCGACTTACCCGCCAGGACACGAGATAATACCTGCTCAAAGGCCGCTACCCCGGCGACGGCTGAGAGGTGTTCCTCAGCAAAGGCTACTCCGGACTCACCCATCGCGCGGCGCCGCTCAGGATCTATCCATAGGTTTACTACAGCTTCGTGTAGTCCCGCAGGATCCCCGGGCGTGGTGACCATCCCACCGCCAGAAGTTCTGATCTCCGCTGCCGTGGCGCTGTCGGCTTCGGTCGCGGCGATGACCGGACGTCCCGACTGGAAGTACGACGTCAATTTGCTCGGCACCGCTGTGTCGCGTATGCCTGGCCTCTCGTTGACGATAAGCACATCTGCCGCCGCAAGCATCAAGCCGTAGCCGCTGTTAGCGACAGGTCCAAGGATGCGAACGTTCCTGCAGCCACTGGCGAAAGTAGTCAGCTTGTCACGCTGGCTTCCATCTCCAGTCAGAACGAATAGCACATCGGACCCACGCCGTTCTGCCACGCGCCCTGCCTCCACAATGTTCTCCAGCGCCTGCTTAGCACCCATGTTGCCGGTGTGAAGCGCGACGATGCGGCCCTCCCAACCCAGTTCTTGGCGCGTCTCGGTGACATCGAGCGGCGCGACGCGAGTGCCGTGGTGTGACCAGTTCCGGACCACGGCCACACGATGGTCCGGAATGCCGAGATGTTCGATGGCATGGTGAGAGAAACGATCATGGATCACCGTAACGGCGTCCGCCGAGCGCAGTACTGCACGCTCGACCCGAGACAGCAGGGCCGAGGCGGCCCGGTGTGCCCCAAGTTCGCTAGCACCGGCGCCGTAGAGGTCTTGTACCCATACGACGACCGGGACGTGCTGAAGACGGGCTCTAGCAACCACGGCCGCCGCGGCAAACAGGGCCGGGCTGAGGCATACCACGATGTCCGGCTCATGCCAGGACTCGGTTGCGCTCGCCGCACCGAAGCTGAGTTCCATGGATACCCGCGACAGCCCTCGACCTCCGTCGGCGATGTAGTGGCGGCGGCGGGTAATCGCCACGTCACCCAACATCTCTTCACGTCGCCAACCGGTGAATCCCGTAAAATTTGACCAGGCAGGATAGTGGGGAACACCGGTGATGACGTGCACCGTGTGACCGCGAGAGCTCAAACCTTCGGCGAGCCCTGCCGTATATGGAGCGATGCCAGTGTGCTCAGGGGCGTAGTTCAGGCTGACGATCAAAACCTTCATTCGGCGTCGCCCTTCTTTCCTAGCCGCGCGCCTTCGTATGCCGAGAGAAGGGTCTGGGTCACGGCCGTCATGCTGAGTTCGGTGTCCGCCGTGCGCTGGGCTGCCTGCCCCATCGCGCGGCGGCATTGCGGGTCGACAAGCAGCTGTTTGACAGCGGCGCGTATCGCCGGCGCCCCGGGGGACGTAACGAGGCCGGACCCGGAGCGAGCAATTAGAGGAGCGAGTCCACACGAGTCAGTGACAACAACCGGACACCCGTTTGACATGGCCTCAATAACGGTCATGGGATACGGCTCGTCAACTGCCGGCAGCACGTATATGGCTGCCCTTCCCATTGCTGCCGCCGTCTGCTCCATCGGCATCGGACCGTCCCATCGCAAGCGCGGACTGCCGATCTGGCTGATGGCACGGGATACGCGCTCGCCTTCTCCCTCGTCGGGACCTACCAGACGGAACATGACGTTGGGGTGCTCAGTGAGCAGCGCCGCAGCGGCATCGACGAAGTCCATGGGTCGCTTACGCTGGTGAAGTCGTGCCAGGTAGAGCACCTCAATCGGGGGGTCTGCTGCCCGAGATGACGACCTGGAGGCACCTTGTGGCCAAACGCCGTTTCGCAGCTCCGCGAAAGGCAGGTTCGCACCTGCTACCCCGTGCAGATCGCCCCGCTCTTGATCGGTGAGATGAAATGCTGTCGCTGCACCACTGAGGACGCGGCGCGTGGCGATGGTGTCGAGTATCCGGGCCAGCACCTTGTCGGAGGCGTCGATCATGCCGTGTGTCTGCACGACGTAAGGCACGTGGAGCCGCCGCGCCAGAATTGCCGCAGGCATGGTGACGAGGTCGCGAGCTAGGTGAATGTGAAGAACATCGCAGGTGCGTACCACTGACGTGAGCCACCGCAGTAACCCCGGTGAACACATGCCTGCAAAACCAGTGCCGGGCAGTAGCTGGCGCACCGGAAACAGCTTGACCGGTACGCCATGCATAGTGGTCGGCACCGATGAGAACCCCCGTTGGCCGGCCGCAACCATCGTTTGATGCCCCGCCTCGGCGAGCGCCTGCGACTGATTTAATGCGACCCTCGTCGGCCCGCCGTATTCGCCGCTGGGCGACACCAGCGACACCACATGGAGAATCCGAAGCGCGGTCCCGTTCACAAGACACCCTCGGGAAGTCGCACGACGCTTTGCGGGGGATAAACCTTAGCGCCCGGTGGCACATCCCGCGCAACGACAGCTCCCGCACCAATGACGGCTCCCTCTCCAACCGTCACGCCACGCAGAATGGTAGAACGTGCGGCAATCCACGCCCCGTCCTGCACACTGATAGGGCTGTTGTCGAACTCGAAGGCTGGGTCGTCTGAGTGATGGCTCCCTGTGCACAACAGGGCCCACTGTGAAACGCATACATCGGAGCCGATAGTAATGGGTTCGAGATTGAGCAGCCATGCGCCGGCACCGATCCAGCTGTCCCTGCCAACGGACAGTTTCCAGGGCCAGTGAATCGTCACGTCGTGTCGTATGTGCGCGCCGCGGTCAATCTCTGCGCCGAAGGCGCGAAGGATCCAAACCCGCGCTCTCGCGGGACAGAGCACCGAGCGCGTGATGGGTTGTCCGACGACCACCCAAGCACCGCACCATGCCAACCCACGCCCTTTGTCGTACCCGCGACCAGTGAAAAGCGCGAGCCGACGACGGGGGAACGGCACGTCTCGCGACGTCGTCCACGGCCCCTCAGAACTCATCGTGAGTCCCCCCTCCCTTACGCGCCGACACCCATAAGGCATCGACGGATCACGCTCTAAGACGTCCCCACGCCTGAGCTTCCGTTCTCCCATCGATACCGTACCCTCTGAAGACTTCCTGGCGCGCGGGATTGCAGCATTGGCCGCGAGCGACGCCAAACTACGTAATCAGATTGTCCGATTAACGGTGTAACTCGTATTTGCGGTCAGAGGTCCGATTAGGGGGTAATAGTGCTTTTTTTACGCGTTCCCGGCGGCGGGCGCCGTGCTCCCGCGTGGTTCGATCGGGTCGCCCTTCGTCTCTGTCGGGCGGTCCGGCCTCCGGATGACGGGCACAGCGTCGTGAGCGTGAACTGCTCGGTGGGGCTGCGGCCTCATCCCCCTCGGCGACGGATCGCGTCAGGCTCCCCCCGGTCGGGCGCCTCGTGATCGGTCGACAGCGGCGCCCTATACTCCTCCGAGAGCGTCCGGCGGTTGGGCCGGCCGCAGGTCCCATACCACGTCATCGATGCCGAGGTCCGCCGTCGCCATCGCGATGCTGGTCAACCAAACCCGGCCCCGTGTCTGGGAAGCACCACATCACCGCTGTCTCACCCGATCCTGATGCACACGGGGCTCACAAAATGCCGAGAAGCGACGCACGCGTCCCCGTCTCCTGGCAACGTCGACCTGGGGCACAGGTCCGGTTCGTCAAGGCTGCGGTTGCGTGACGGTGATCGTGGCTCAAGACATGAAGGGGAACCTTGACGCTCAACGTCCGCGGACTACTTGACCGAGTTCGTTCGCGCGGCGCTATGGGTCAACGCCGCAACTGGCTCATTCTGATCGACACGGGCACCACCGCGTTGACCGGTGTTGTGCTCTTGGTCGGAGCGGCGCGATCGCTTGCACCCGAGCTGTTGTCGACCTTCGCTGTGGCGCAGCTGATCATCGTCACCGCGGTCGGGATCTTGAGGGCCGCCTTCTACAGCCCGGCCATGGCTGCCCAGCGCACGACCGGTCCTGCATCCATCCCGCTGCGCTGGAGCGTGACGATCGCGCAACCGGCTTCGTTTGTGGTCACAGGCGTCGTCGTGCTCTTGGTGCGCAGTCCGACATGGCCGCTGTGGCTGCTATCGGTGGTCATAGCGGTAAGCGTCTACCTCGCACAGGACGCCCTTCGCAACGTCCTCGTGTCCAGGAATCAGCCCAAGGCGGTGCTTTTCGCTGACCTCAGTACATGCGTGCTTGTTCTCGGGACGGTCGCACTGCACCGAGTCCCCAGCTCCCCGTCAGCACTGATGCTGTTCTGGGGCGCAGCCGGCATGCCCGGTCTCGTCTACGCGGTCGTCAGGGCGCGGCGAGGGGGGGCGGCGAGCGAACCCGATCAGACTCTCTCCGACACGTGGAAGCTCGGTCGATGGGGCGCCGCTGACGCCTGCCTTGCGGCAGTAGCAAGCCTGGTGCCGATGGTCGTCTCGACGGCCCTTATCAGCACGACTGCTTCGGGGACCTACCGCGTCCTACAGACCGCGCTCGGGCCGCTCAACATCCTGTTCACCGCGGTGCTCACCGTGCTGATGCTCGACTCGTGGCATACCACCTCTCCGGCAGGACTCATGTCTTTGCGCCGCAAGGTGAGGACCATCTTGCTGGCCATGGTGGGAGGCACGATTCTCTACCTGCCCCTCGCTCTGCCCGCCTTGGCGTGGGTCAGTGGGCTGCAAGGACCGGACCTGACTCGCGCCGCTGTCATCGTCGGTTTCGTCGGCCTGCTCGGCTCAGCCAGCACCCCCCTCATCGGGGCAGCACTGGCTCTCGGTCGGCAGCATTGGGGGGTTGGCATCCGCCTCGTCACCGTCGCGATCGCCATCGCGGTCTGCGTCGGTTCCGTCTCCTGGGTTCCATGGCAGGACCCGATTGGCGTCTCTATGCTCGCCTCCGCCACCGTGGTCCTCGTCGGATGGGCGATCGCCTATACGGTCGCCAACCGGAGAGAAGGCGTTCGCCTCCTCAAGCAGCCTCCTGCGCAGGAGACTGCACCACGCGTTGCGTGATGGCTGAGGAACACGTCGAAGGTCCCGGGCTCACAGCCAGAGTCTCGGCTGGGGAGGCCACCCTCACAGGTGCTGCAGCCAACCTGGCGCTTCGTCCCCTGCGGACAGCAGTCCACGTTCAAAGTCCCGAGGCGAGGGTGTCCGTCATCGGACGAGCTCAACAGCCGGCGGGTGGTTTCCCCGTCTAGTGCCGGTGCCCCCAGTGGTCACGTCCTGGGCAAACTTCCACTGTCCTACGAAACTGGGCAGAAGCGGGCATGATGTTGTCCGGGGGCTGCTCGATCAGTCGAGGCCGAAGTCGGAAGCGCCGGTCTTCGGCCCATGCTCGCGACACATGGAGGTGTTATGCCGGACGAAGCGAATTCCACAACGGAGGAGGCTGGCCGGTCACCCCTGGTCACGGTCGCCATCCCCACCTATCGCCGTCCGGATCTCCTGCGGGTGGCGATCGAGAGCGCGCTGGCTCAGACCTACCGCAACATCGAGATCCTGGTATCCGACAGCGACGCCTCGGACGAGATCGCTGTTCTGGTCGAGAGCTACTCCGACCCGCGGCTGCGCTACCGGCGCAACGACCGGCCGACCAACGGCCTCGAGAACGCGCTGGCGATGTACCGGGATGCCCGAGGGGAGCTGATCGCCACGCTGCACGATGATGACCTGTGGGATCCCAACTTCCTCACCGTCATGGTCCGGCCCTTGCTCGACGACCCGACGGTCGTGCTGACCTTCGCCGACCACTGGGTCATCGATCTCGAGGGCAACGTGGCGCGCGGCTGGACCGAGCGCTTCACGCGCCAGTACGGCCGGGCCGATCTGGCGGAGGGCCGATACCAGCCGTTCACCAAGCTGGCGATAGTCCACGGAGCAGTGTTCTTCGTCGTCGCTACGGTCTTCCGCAACGGTCTGATCGACTGGGACGACGTGCCGCCGGACGTCGCACCTCCATACGAGATGTGGCTGAGGTATCTGGCCAGCCGCGACGGCGGAGCCGCCTACTACGTGCCGCAGCGCCTGACGCGGTACCGGTTGCACCAGGTCGCCGAGACCGAGACCCGCTTCGAGCGGCCGGCGGTGTGGATCTACGACCACATCCTTCTCGACGAGCGGATGGCCGACCTCCGCGGCGAGATCATGCGCACCAGTGCTCTCTTCCGGGCGAGTCTCGGGATCAGCCTGCTTGCCGAGGGCCGAGTGACGGAGGCACGTCGGCACCTCTGGCAAGGCCTGCTCGCCGGCGCCTGGCGCAAGGGCGGTGTCGGGCTGGTGATCTCCCTGCTGCCGCCGTCTCCCCGCGCGGACGTCATCGCGCGCATTCGAACCGAGACCAGCCGACGACGGTCCCAACCCCACCCGGAACAGGTGCGGACATGAGCGCCGCCAGCCCAGTCGGCACCGGCCCTGAGGCCGTATCGGCTCACCTGATCCTCGACGACGCCCCCTCCGGAGGGGGCGGCGAGTGCCGGTTGTGCGGACGGACGCTCACCGACGTGTTCGTCGATCTCGGGATGTCGCCGCCCTGTGAAAGCTACGTGCCGCTCGAGCGGCTGGAGTCGCCCGAGATCTTCTACCCCTTACGGGTCTGGGTCTGCGCCGGGTGCCTGCTGGTCCAGCTCCCCCCGCACGTTCCGGCCGAGGAGATCTTCTCCGACTACGCCTATTTCTCGTCGTACTCCACCTCCTGGGTGCAGCACGCCAAGACCTACGCCGACCGGGCCGTCGAGCGGTTCGGCCTTCGGCCGGCGAGCTTCGTGGTGGAGGTGGCCAGCAACGACGGTTATCTGCTTCAACACCTGGTGGCTCGCCACATCCCCGTCCTCGGCATCGAGCCGGCAGCCAACATCGCCGCCGTCGCGGAGGAGCGGGGAGTGCGTACGCGGGTGGCGTTCCTCGGGCAGGAGGAGGGCGAGCGGGTACGTGGCGAGTACGGAGCGGCCGACCTCGTCGTCGCGAACAACGTCTTCGCGCACGTGCCCGACGTCAGGGACTTCAGCCGTGGCCTGGCCGCACTACTGGCCGAGGACGGTTGGCTGTCGATCGAGGTGCCGCACCTGATGCGGCTGATCGAGCGCTCTCAGTACGACACGATCTACCACGAGCACTTCTCCTACTACACGCTGCTCACGGCTCAGCGGGCGCTGGCCACGGCCGACTTGGTGGTGGTCGATGTCGAGGAGCTCGCTTCGCACGGAGGGTCGCTGCGTATCTGGGCGCGCCACTCCCGGCACGCAGACAGCGAGACCGCCGCAGTGGCCGCCGTGCTCGCGGAGGAGGAGCGGCGCGGGCTGCACACCCTCGCGGGCCACCGCGGTTTTGCCGATGCGGTGGCGCGGGTGAAGCGGGATCTGGTCACCTTCCTGGCCCAGGCCGCGAGTGAGGGTCGGACAGTCGTTGGCTACGGCGCTCCGGGAAAGGGCAACACCCTGCTCAACCACTGCGGCATCCGATCGGACCTGCTGGCGTACACGGTCGATCGCAGCCCTCACAAGCAGGGTTTGTACCTGCCCGGCACGCACATTCCCATCCTGGCCCCCGAGACGATCGAGCGCGACCGGCCCGAATACGTCCTGCTGCTGCCCTGGAACCTCCGGGCCGAGATCAGCCAGCAACTGTCCTACGTGCGGGACTGGGGCGGCCAGTTCGTCGTTCCTATCCCTTCGCTCGAGATCTGCTAATGAGGCGGCCATGAAGGTGGTGCTCTTCTGCGGCGGCCACGGCATGCGGATGCGCGACGGCTCATCCGCCTCGCCCAAACCGATGGTGATGATCGGAGACCGGCCCTTGCTCTGGCACGGGATGCGCTACTACGCCCATCACGGCCACACCGAGTTCATCCTGGCGCTCGGCTACGGGGCCAAGGAGATCAAGGACTACTTCCTCCACTACGAGGAGACCGCCACCAATGACTTCGTCCTCAGCGGCGGCCGGGATGTCGAGCTCCTCGGCAGCGACCTCGCCGACTGGAAGATCACGTTCGTCGACACCGGAATGCACAGCAGCATCGGCGAACGGCTGCGTCGGGTGCGGCCCTACCTGGAGGGCGAGGAGTACTTCCTGGCCAACTACGCCGACGTGCTCAGCGACCTGCCGCTCCATCGCGTGGTCGACCGGTTCCAGGCCAGTGATGCCGTCGCCTCCTTGACGGCGGTCCCGCCCCAGTCTTCCTTCCACGTGCTCCAGATGGACGACCAGGACCAGGTCCTGAAGCTGCGCGCGGTAAGCCAGTTCCCGCTGTGGGAGAACGGCGGCTTCTTCGTCTTCCGCCAGGAGCTGTTCGATGTGCTGTATCCGGGCGAGGACCTCGTCGACGGCGCGCTCGTCCGCCTGGCCGAACGCGGACAGCTGAGCGCTTACCGGCACAGCGGCTTCTGGATGCCCGCCGACACGTTGAAGGAACGCGCCCGGCTGGAGAAGCTCTACCAGTCCGGCGAGCGGCCGTGGGCCGTGTGGGAGAACCGGGGCGATGGGCCCGCAGCCCCGCCGACGCCGGCGCCGGCCGAGGATCTGCTTGCGCCCGTGGACGAGCAGCCCCCCACGCGTCCGGTCGCCGAGATCGTCCGCGGAGACTGACCGATGTTGTCCCTCGTTCCCCAGGCCATCGGCCGGCCACTGCGGGTCCTGGCCGTCGGTGCCCATCCCGACGACGTGGAGATCGGAGCGGGCGGCACGCTCCTGAGTTTGGCCCAGTCGGCGGCCGACGTGCACGTCGACGTCCTGGTCCTCACCGGAACCGCCGAGCGGGCCGAGGAGGCCCACAAGAGCGCCACAGCCTTCCTGGCCGGGGTGGAGCACACGGTGCAGGTGCACGATCTGCCCGACGGGCGGCTGCCCGCGGCGTGGCGGCCGGCCAAGGACCTGCTCGAGGAGGTCGCCGCGAACCAGCCACGGCCCGACCTCATCCTGGCTCCAAGTCGCGACGACTCCCACCAGGACCACCGGACGGTGGCCGAGCTGCTCCCGACCGTCTTCCGCGGCGTCCTGACGCTGGGGTACGAGATCGGCAAGTGGGAAGGGGACCTGGTCCGCCGACCCGTGTACGTGCCGTTGCCCGACGAGATCGCGAAGCGTAAGGCCGACCTGCTGCTCGAGCACTTCCCCTCGCAGCACGGTCGGGCCTGGTATGACCGCGAGGTCTTTCTTGGTCTGGCCCGGTTGCGCGGGATCGAGTGCGAGTCCCGGTACGCCGAAGCCTTCGCCTGCGCCAAGGTCAGCCTCACACTCACTCCCGGAGGAACACCATGACTCGTACCGATCTCCCCAGAGGGACGCGGCAGGTGCGCGCCGGTGACCTGGTCGAGGTGCGCGGCGAGGCCGAGATCCTCGCCACCCTTGCTGCCGACGGCACCCTGGACGGCCTTCCCTTCATGCCCGAGATGCTGGCGTCCTGCGGCCGGCAGCTCGTCGTCGACAACCGGGCGGACACCTCGTGCTTCATGGGCGGCCTGCGCGGCATGGATGCCACCGTGCATCTCACCGCGGGGCGGCGCGACGGCTCCGCCCACGGCGGCTGCCAGGCCAACTGCCTGCTCTTCTGGAAGGAGGAGTGGCTCCGTCCGGTGGCGCCGACCGAGGGTGACGGGCCGACGTCAGCCACCCGGGAACCGCTGGCTCGGGCCGGCGCCGTCCGCTCGGACCTCGATCGCGGGACCCACCAACCGGGATCGCCGACCAGCGGACCGGACGAGCGCTGGTCCTGCCAGAACACCCAGCTGCGGGAGGCCAGCACCCGCATCCCGCACTGGGATCTGCGGCACTTCGTCCGCGATGTGCGCAACGGCAGTGTTCCTGCGCGGACCGTGCTCCGGTACCTCCTGCCGTACCTCACCGGGACCTACCAGGGGGTCACCAGCAACCGGCTGCCCCGCTGGCTGCTCATCCGCGGCGGTGCGAGGCTCCCGGCCGTCCACGGATCGTTGACAAAGACGCCGGTGCTACAGCTGGATCTGCAGCCGGGCGAGCCGGTCCGGGTCCGCACCCGGCAGCAGATCCGGCAGACCGTCGATCGGAACGCCCGGAACCGCGGGCTGACGTTCGAGACGGAGATGACGCCGTACTGCGGGCGGTCGATGCGGGTGGACCGGCGCGTGAACCGGCTCATCGACGACTGGACCGGGCGCATGCTGGACCTCGGCACCCCGTGCATCGTGCTCGAGGGAGCGGTCTGCAAGGGGCTCTACCACGGCTTGTGCACCCGCAGGACCGACACCTTCTGGCGCGAGATCTGGCTGGACCCGGAGTCAGAAGCGGAGTCGAAGCGGGAGACGAGCGAGACAGGAGTGGCGCCAGAATGATGTCGGCCGCGCACGTGCCGGTGGCGGTCCTCGGCTCAGGGATGGGGGGGATGGGCGCAGCTCACGCGCTGCGCGAAGCGGGTCGGTCGCCGGTCTGCTTCGACGCGTCCGACTACGCCGGCGGCCACACCGCCACCTTCCCCGCTGGAGGCGGCTTCCTGTTCGACGACGGGCCCCACCTGTCGTTCACTAAGGACGAGCGGCTCGCCGACCTGCTGGCCGCCGCCGTGGACGGTCAATACCGCACCGTGCAGGCCGTCATCGACAACATGTGGCACGGTCGTCGCATCCGGCACCCGGTGCAGCTGAACCTGCACCCCCTGCCGCCGGAGCTGGTCGTGGCGGTGCTCACCGATTTCGTGGCCGAGACCGCCGCGCCTCCGGCCGAGATCCAGCACTACGCGGACTGGCTGGTCGCGTCGTACGGGCGCACGTTCGCCGAGACCTTCCCCATGGTCTACGGCCGGAAGTACCACACGACCGAGCCGGAGAACCTCACCACCGAGTGGCTCGGTCCCAGGATGTACCGGCCGGACCTGCGCGAGATGCTGCAGGGCGCCCTGGATGCCCCCCGCGAGGTCAAGCACTACGTCACGACCTTCCGCTACCCCGAGGAGGGCGGGTTCGGCGCGTACCTGGCCGGCCTGCGTCGCGGGCTCGACGTCCGGCTCGGTCACCGGCTGGTCGGGGTGGATCCCGTCGACCGGGTCCTGCACTTCGCCGGCGGCCGCCAGGTGCGGACCGACGCCGTGGTCTCCTCGATCCCGCTGCCCGAGCTGATCCCGTTGATCGACGGCGTTCCGGATGCTGTGCGGGACGCTGCGGCGGCGCTGTCGTTCACCTCGGCGATGGTGGTGAGCGTCGGGGTCGGCCGGTCGGACCTCTCGCCGGCGCACATCACGTACTTCTACGACGAGGACCTTATCTTTCCCCGGTTGAATTTCCCGCACATGCTGTCGCCGCACGTCGTGCCGCCCGGGGCCGGTTCGATCCAGGCCGAGGTCTACTACTCCGACCGCTACCGCCCGCTCGCCATGACGCCGGAGCAGACCGTCGACCGGGTGGTGGCGGACCTGCGCCGGTGCGGCGTCCTGCGGCCCGACGACGAGCTGCTCGTCGCCGAGGCCCGCAACATCCGCTACGCCAACGTGATCTGGGACCACCAGCGGGCCGCGGCCGTGTCCACGGTCCACGGCTACCTCGACGAGATCGGCCTGGTGCGGTGCGGCCGGTACGGCGACTGGGACCACTCGTGGACCGACGAGGCGTTCCTCAGCGGCGAACGGGGCGGCCGGGACGTCCTCGCGGGCGTACGGCTGGGCGCGCCGGCGGGAGCGGCCGCGCGCTGACCGTCACGTCCCGGAGAGCCGGGCCACGACCGGGGCGACCGCGTCGATGTCGCCGCCCAGGTTGAGGTAGCTCAACCCGTAGCGCTCCCGTCGCTCCTGGAGCAGGTCCACGCAGCGCGCCACGTCGCCGACAAGCACGGCCGGGGAGTCGGCAAGGACCTCCGGGGCCGCCTCGATCAGGGCCGCGAAGCTAGAGCGGTCGGGAGCCGGCGCCCGTCCGGGCCGCGTGACCTGGCAGTGGTAGACGCTGAACTGCAGCTCGAGATCCTCGGTGGGGCGGCCGGCGGCAGTGGCCGCCTCGTGGACCCAGCGCACCTTCTCGGCGACCCGGTCGGCGGCCAAATCGGCCACCGACTCGGTGTCCTGCACCCCTGAGCCCAGGCGGCAGTGCACGCCGACGATGTCGGCCCGCCGGGCGGCCAGCGAGAGAATCCGGCGCCCGCCGCCCCCTACGAGCAGCGGAGGGCGGGGTCGCTGCACCGGCTCGGGCCGGCCGTCAAGGGCCTCGACGTGGTAGTGCTGCCCGGTGAAGCTGAACGGCCCGGGGGCGAACAGCCCGGTCAGGACGGTGAGCGACTCCTCCAGCCGCTCAATCCGGCGACCGGGAGGGTCCATCGGGATCCCCGCGGCGAGGTAATCCGAGGCCATCCAGCCGGCCCCGATGCCCAGCTCGACCCGACCACCGCTGAACACGTCGAGCGTCGCCAGCGCCTTGTGCGCCAGCACTGGGTGCCGGTAGTCGTTCGCGAGGGCCAGCGAGAGCACCCGGAGGCGGGTGGTGGCCTCCGCCGCGATGGTCATCGCGGTGAGCGGCTCCAACACCCATCCCTGGCTGAGGTGGTCACCGATGGAGACGGTCGCGAAACCCAGGTCCTCGATGCGTCGTATCTCGGCCCGCCAGTGGTCGGGGTCGCCGGCGAGCCGCGGAGCCGGAGCAATGAACCTAAACGGCCGGCTCACGCCACCTCCTCCGGCTCGGGAAGCGGGAAGAGGAAGCGGGTCCCGGCGGTGCGCAGGTCGGCGAGCTGGGCGAGCACCTCGTCCCGGAGCGGCCAGACGAGCACGACCAGAACCTCCGGGCGGTCCGCGGCGAGCTCATCCGGCGTGCACACTCGCGTGGCGGAGCCCGGTAGGTAGCGGCCCTGCTTGGCGGGGGAGCGGTCCGCCGTGCGGGGTAGCTCAGTGGCGCCGAGCCCGCAGTAGTTCAGCAGGGTGGTCCCCCGGCTGGGCGCGCCGTACCCGGCGATCGTCCGGCCGGCTTGGCGGTGATCGGCCAGGAGACCCGTCAGCCGCTCGCGGACCCGGTCCGCCTGCTTGGCGACGGGCACCCAGGCCTCGGCGGTGTCCACCCCCGCCGCCCGTTCGGCCGCGAGCTGGGTCGCCACGCTCTCGTCCGGGTGGCGGTCGTTACGAGTCCGAGCGGCCTGGAGCCGGATCACTCCGCCGTGCAGGGGCAGCGGCTGCGCCCGGAGGACGACGAGGCCGTGCCGGTCGAGAGCGGCCGCCAGGGCGGTCAGCGAGAGGTAGCTGCGGTGCGCGTGGCAGATCACGTCGAACTGGCCACCGCGGAGGATGCCGAGTGCCGAGTGGAACTCGATCGCCACGATCCCACCGGGGGCCAGCGCCTCCGACAGCGACCGCACCGCGACGTCCAGGTCGTCGGCGTGGCTGAGCGTGTGGTTGGCCAGCACCAGGTTGTACTGACCGGGTTCGCGGTCCCGGTTCCCGTCGAGCTGCGCCGTGGGGATGCCGGCCGCTCGGGCGTACGCGGCGAGGCTCCCGTCCCGCTCCCACCCGCGGACCGCATGCCCGGCGTCCCGGAACGGGCGGAGGAACCCCCCTGATCCGCTGCCGACGTCGAGCACCCTGGCCGGACGGGAGAGGATCGGCAGGGCTAGCAGCTCCTCGGCCCACCGGTGCTCGTGCTCGAGCACGGTGCCGGAGAAGGCGCTGCCGTGGCCGTGGGTGGCGTTGGGTAGCACTGGGGTGGACGGGTCCAGCTGGACCAGGCCACACCGGTGACACGCGCCCAGTGACAGCGGGTGCCGCGACGCTCGAACCGCGCTGGCGGCGTCCGCGCAGAGGTCGTCGGCGACCGGCTGCTCACCGAGGTCCAGCACGCGAACGACTGCCCGCGCACCACAGGACCGGCAGCCGCCGTCCGTCCGGTTGGTCATCTCCGCCTCCGCACCCAGGCACTATCCTCGCAGAGTGCCGCAGGCGACCGCTCGATGAACGAGGTGCTCGCGAGAGATTTCTTCGACCGGTCCGTGCTGGTGACCGGGCACACCGGGTTCAAGGGTTCGTGGCTCGCGCTGTGGCTGTCCGAGCTGGGCGCCCGGGTGACCGGATACGCACTCGCCCCCGAGACCAGCCCGGCGCTGTTCGCAGCCGCGCGGGTCGAGGAGCTGCTCGCCCGGCACGTCGTGGGGGACATCCGGGACCGGCCGGCGGTCTTCGCCGCGGTCCGAGAGGCCGAGCCCGAAATTGTGCTTCACCTTGCGGCGCGAACCGTCGTCCGGGAGGGGTACGCGCGGCCCGCCGAGCACTTCTCCGTCAACGTCGACGGCACCGCAGCGGTCCTGGACGCCGTCCGCGCGCTGGACCGCCCGTGCGCCGTCGTCGTCGTGACTAGCGACAAGTGCTACCGCAACGACGAACTCGGCCGGCCATTCACCGAGAGTGATCCGCTGGGCGGCCGTGACCCCTACAGTGCGAGCAAGGCCGCCCAAGAGCTGGTCACGCAGTCCTACCGGCTGTCCTTCTTCGACCCCGCAGGTAAGACCGCGGCCGGTCGCCCCCGGGTGCGCCTCGCCAGCGGGCGCGCCGGCAACGTCATCGGGGGCGGCGACTGGACCGCGGACGGGCTGGTGGCCGACCTGGCGCGGGCCCGGGCCCGGGGTCAGGTCACCGTGCTGCGCAGTCCCGCCGCGGTCCGCCCCTGGCAACACGTGCTGGAACCACTGGCCGGCTACCTCACCCTCGCCGGACGGCTGGCCGGTCCGGACGGTCACACGCTCGGGTCGGCGTACAACTTCGGGCCGCAACCCGGTGACGAGGCGACGGTGGAGGAGCTGGTCGATCGGCTGCTGGCGGCCTGGGGGCCGTTGCCCGACGGTTCCCCCGGTGCCGGCTGGCGCAGCGAGCCGATGGCGGATGCCGCCCACGAG
>JAABUZ0100006079.1_pt1 | contig 15339 bp, 3 predicted proteins | sample 5562091 | NCBI WGS metagenome assembly JAABUZ01 (sample SAMN12813069, study PRJNA571459) | rock metagenome | isolation source: Antarctica rocks | place: Antarctica: Victoria Land, Linnaeus Terrace sud | collected 2015-12-21 | reverse complement strand
AATTTATAATTAAGAAATTTATAATTAAGAAATTTATAATTAAGAAATTTATAATTAAGAAATTTATAATTAAGAAATTTATAATTAAGAAATTTATAATTAAGAAATTTATAATTAAGAAATTTATAATTAAGAAATTTATAATTAAGAAATTTATTAATATTATTAGCGAGAACGAAAAACAAAAAGTTTAATTATAAATAATTGCGAACAATATTTTACTTCTTAAGTTAACAAATTATTTGCATAAATTTAAAATATTAAATGTTATATATTTGTCTTCGACTCGATTGCAATTCTTGTTTAATATTGTATTCTTATTATATTAAGTTTGTTGTTAAAAAAGATAACACGAGCTTTTATTATATTGATATATGTATATTTAAATACTTGAAAATCAAATATAAGAGCGCAATTATTCAAGACTTAATTTTGTTAAACAACAAGAGTAAGTAGACTTGCACGAAAATAATATTAAATTTTTATTAAGTAATTAAAAAGTAATAAAAGAATATTGTCGCATATAAAAACAAGTTTAAGAATACAAATATTGCGTTTATTTATAATTTAGAGAAATTGTAAAAGTTAAAAGATGCGCAAAAATACAATAACTTTGTAAAGATATCTTTGAGAAGAAAAGATATATGCGTTATTAAATTTGAAATTTTGCATAAATTAATATCGAATAATATTTGCGTTTTTCGACAAATTATTCTTTTGTAATATGTTAATATGCAAAAAGACAAAAAGATTTTAGACAATATTAAGTCTAATTAATAAAGTGATTTTGTCGTTACGCATGCAACTTAAATTGCACTCAAACTTATATTGTTAAGTTAATCGCATTAATATATTGTTTTATTATAAAAATTTCTTGTATTAACTTAATTGCATATCGATTTTGTCGTAAATTAGATATTTGTTTATCAAATATTTTTAGATAACTTTGTTGCATAAACGCAAACAATTTAGCTCTTAAAAAAATCGAATAAAGACAATGCAAATAATAGTATTATATCGAATAAAATCTTTGCAAAACTTCAAGATTGTTTTCGAAAAAATGAAAAACGCAAAAGTTGTTTATTATAACAACAATAAATATTTTGTAAATTAAGAAAGAAGAATAATAAAATACAAAATTGCTTAATAGAAATAAATTAACAATAATAATAGAGTTTAGCGTATATAATTAATTGAGCAATAACAAAGCTTGTCGACTTAATAATACCAATTATATATTTATTTCTTTTACTTTAATTATATAACTCAAATATCTTTAATATATTCGAAATTAAAGTTTAATGCAAGAGTAACATCAATTTCTATTTAATTTTATAAGAGCTATATAATTACTAATTGCATTTCACGTACATCGAAAGAGAGAAATTCGAAATTTATTATTAGTACTTATTGTTAATAATTGCTTATCTTGATTAAAATAAAGATGCAACATAGTTAGCAAAATAAAATTGCGCAAATGCAATTTTGATTGTCTTAATTACTTCTTCTCGCTTCTTAAATTAAATAAATTATTGTCGAAGTTAATCTTCTTTTAATTATATTTCGCATTCGAGTTGAATTCTTTCTTGTTATCTTTATCGATATTGTCTTTTAATTCAAGTTTCTTTTTATTTAGTTTTCTTTTATTATAATTGTTAATTCTTCTTTTATTTATCTCGCTCTTAGTTGATCGAATAGCGATTTTCTTTTGCTTCTTCTTTATCTTAATTAGAACTTCGATCGACTTTAAATTGTTTAATTCGCAAATAAAAATATCGCAAGATCGAATTTTAAAAATAAAAGAGAAACTCTCTTTAGCAACGTCGATAAAGCGAATAACTTAATTACTTGTTTTCGACTTTTTTTCTTTAAATTTAAAGATAATAAGCAAGTTCTCTTGTTCGAATATATTTTTATTTAATTTTGTAATATCTTTTGTAAAGTCGCAAGAATAATCAATTAATATTTAAACAACAATTTTGATTGATTTTCTTTAAAGTAATTTGTTATTGTTGATTATTTAATCTTTATATAAAAGACGAACAAAGTATAGATTTTTGTTATACTTTTTCTGTCTTATTAGACAATAAATGTCTTTAGTTTAGTTGTAATAATATTTTGTTTAACTCGAATAAATAATATAATTCTTGCATTTTTTTTTGTTTACGCAATAAAAGTTTTTCGAAATATAATCGAACAAAATACGCGTTATTTTTGAGAAATTATTATTATTAAAATTGACAAATTATATACTATTTCGAATATTAATACTTAATTGTTTAAACGCAACGTTTACAAGATGATTATTAAGACAAATTTTAATTTAAGATATATTAATTGTTTTTTAATTTTCTAGAGTATTAATTTTTAATTTTGTAATAAATTAGTAGTTCTTAAATACTTTAAATTTGTGTTTCAATATTTTTTTTAACTTTTCGCACAAGTTTTGCTTCTTAACATTAAATATGCGATAAATCTTGTTGTATTACTTCTTTTTTAATTTAGAAGATTTACAATTATTGCTAATAATAATGTCGCGTTTGTTTTTCTTAATTTTCTTCAAAAAAATACTTAATTTCTTATTAATCTTAATGCGCTTTTTTCTCTTTGCGCTATTTAATTCTTTCGATAATTAATTTTGCGCAATTACTTTTTCTTTTTGCAATAAATTAGCGCATAAGCTTATATCTTCTTAACTTAATTTACACAAGTTTTATCTTTATACTAATATTATTATTTTTTATTAAGTGTTATTACTTACAATCTCTTTCTCTTTATTTATCTTGTTGTCGATATTTATATGTTTAATTTTTTTCTTAATTATATTGTTCTAATTAATATGTAAGTCTTTGCTTGACAAGTTTATATTAATAATATCTAATTTCTTGATTAACGATATTGTGAAAAATAATATTTATTATTCTTAAAATTAAAGAACAAAAGTAGAAAGCAAAAGCAAAAGCGAAAGAAGCAATTAAGTAAATAAAGAGAAAGATTATGTTCGAATGTTGTTTGTAAAATAAATTAATTTACAATTAAATTTTGCATTTTCGAAAATTGTATTAATAAAATTTAAGTATCGCTTTAATTGCTCGATAGATAAATTAATATTAATGTATTTATAAATCTTGTCTTATGCTTCTATTACAATATATAAAAGTAAAAAGATAAACAATCTTGTAAATTTAATTATAGTCTAAATTTATAACAAATAAAGTTAAAAAAAAACAAAAATTTTAGTAAATCGAGTTTTACTTAATTCTTTATATCGCGTAAAATTAAAAAATAAATTAGATTTTTAAATTTTATTAAGTTAAAAAAAAAGCTTGCGAAAATCGATATTATACTTAGACTAATCGTTGGGTCAAGAATCGATATCAACTTTCTAACTTAACTCGAATACTTGATATCAACATCGTGACTTAACTTGAATTCTCGATATCAATATCGTAATTCGATTCGATATCGATTCGATTTCTAACTTAATTCAAATCATCGACTCGAATCGTTAAGCAATCGAAAATGTCGTCATAATGTTAAGAATTTCTATTTTTGAATTTATTACGTCACGACTTTCGAAAAATCTATGCGTCAAAAACGAAACAATTTTTTTCTTTATTATTTTCTCGTTATTTGCATTACTTTATTGCATTATTTTATTATATTACTAGTGTTTATCTTTAAATAATTTATTGTTGCTATCGAGATTGTTGTTTTTTGCAAAATATATTGCAAAATGTCTAATTTTAACGATGCATACAATTTATTAATATTTTTAATTAAGAAAGAGTCTAGTTTTTCGATGTTGCACAACTTAATTTTAAGTAGTCTTCATTTTAATCAATTTGCAAGTTAAGACTTATAAAATATTAATTAATTCTTTTTTGAAAAAAAAAGAGCTCTTCAAGAAGCAATCGATAAAATTCGTCAAAATAATTCTCTTTTAAAATTAAAAAAGAACAACGAATACGTTAAGTGAAGTCTTGATACTAATGCTCAATTTTAATAATAATAATTACAAACATCTATTAACGAAAGTGTCACAAACAAGACTCAAAAAAGAACATTAAATTTACTTTAAACTAAAGAAATTAAAGCAAATAAACAATTCGATGTTTAAAATATGTTTGTTCAAATGATTTTAACACTAAAAGAATATTCTAAGATAACATGCAAGAATTGTCTTAAAATTCTAGATCATTCTATAACTATAAGTGACTCTAGTACGATTAATATGTTTAAACATCGCAAGACAATTGTTTGCAAAAAACGAAAACGATCTAATTTTTTTTCATAGTTCGAGTTAGCTTTTAATCGTATAAATTTAATTTAATAATACAAATAAGTAATGCAAAATTAACAAATTAATAAAAGAAAAATTATATTAACTTAGCGTCTTAATTTAACTAACAAGATTAAAAACAAATATTGTGCAAAATCTTTATTGTCTTAAATTTATCTTTTTGAATCATTAAAAATAAGCATTTTTGACAATTATTGCAAATGCTTCGCCCAAATTTTATTCTTGTACGTTGTATTAAATTGTTATTTATAATTTTTTTAAAATACGATAACATTCGTATTAAGATAAAGCAAAATCTAAAAAAGTTACAACGTATATTTATTGCGTTAGACGCATAATTTAGTTCTTAAAAGATTGTTTATCTAAAAATATTAATATATTAAATAAATATTGCATTTTAATATCGTAAACATTTTGTTAAATTTACGTTTCTTTAAATTGAACATATTGATCGTTACTTAATGCAAAAGCTTCTTAAAATTTTGAACATATATAATATTAAAAACAAGCTTTTTGATGTTGTTACAAACAATGCAAGCAACAATGACACTTTAAAAAAGAAGCTTAAAAAGACGCTTAATTGACGCGACACTTCATGAAATAAAATACAAAATTCGATTTTTTGTATAACTTATATTATTAATCTCGTGATTTAGAAGTTTATTAAAGTCATTAAATTAAAAACTTTAAATAACAACATTATGTTGTTATTAGAAGACGATTAAGTTAAAAATGTAATTACAAGCAATAATTTGTGCATTGTTGTTAAAAAGATATTTTTTAAGTAAGTAATACAAAGAAATAATGCATTTGCTAATAAATAAATTAGATTCGCACTCTTATAGTTGCTATCAATAGTTTTTCTTAACGAAAGCTTCGCTTTTAGAAGTTTTAAATTAAAATTAAAACAAAGTCTTAAACATTAATACAAGACATTCGCATTCGTTGAAACTCTATCTATTTAATGCTTCGACGTACATATTAATTGCGCAACATGATCAATATATAAGTTAATAAAATCTTAAAAAACTTAAAAATTTAAGCTATTTAATTAGAAAATAACGAATAATTACTAGTATTGCTTATTAGCAATATGTTATGTTCTTTCTATAAATTAATTTTAATTGTGTCTAAAACAATTAATGTTAATATACATTTAAAATTTCGATTGTTTAATGCTTTTTTCAATTATTTTAATATTATTAAAAGAATTATACGCAACAATGCGTATTTTTCAAAAACACTTGTTATCAAAGCTTGCGAATTAACTTTTGCAAAACTCGCAAAGTATTATTTTAAAACTAAGAACAAAGACAAACTAATATACAATCTCGTTATAATTTTAGATTTTACTTAAAAGTTAAACTTGTATTAAGATTAAAACACAAAGAATGTTAAAAAGCAAAACTTTAATAAGATTGATCATTCTTATTACGACAAATACAAGAAAGAGTTCAAGAATTATTTTAGTCGTCACTATAAAAAAAAAATCACAATTTCAAAAATTGAAACGCAACGAACTAACGAAATTAACGAAATAATGCAAATTAATAATGCAATCGTTTATTTGTTAATAATTATATAGTTTGTTGCGATAATTACACGAACTCTTTTTTAACGAAATCAACGTCAATCTTTATCTTTAAGCGAGAACAATTAATATCTTCGCATTGACGCCATTGTCGAAAAAACTTCAACATGAAAGTTTTAAAAAAATAACGTCTTAAATTTTTCAAAATTAGCTTAAATAACTAAAGATGTTTTTTCGTATTTAATATTCTTTGTGAGCATCGAAAAACCATTTAGTTTTGCTAGAAAAATTTGTTAATAAAATCGATTATAAATGACTTTAGAATCGATCGAACAAATAATGCTTCTTAAGTATTATAATTGTACTATAAACTTAAGTTCTAAAGAGATTATTATCGAAGCGTAAAACATTTATCGAAGAGAAAAAAACAATAATTTAACGATTAAAGAATTTAATAATTTTTTTAAAATAGATTTGTAAAATGTTTTGCGTTTAATTAGTATTTAGAAATTCGATGTTATTATATTTGTTAAAGATTTTGCATTGTTAATATATGTTTCGAGACAATATAATTAGAAAATAATACAATTTAGTAATGCAATTTAGTAATGCATCTAAATTACTTATATTGCATTAAATTAATGTATTTAATTTTTTAAAAATTATGCTAAATATTTAGAAATATTAGATTTTTATATATTTTTAAATATAATATTTCTAAATATTAAAATCTTGATAACTTAGTAATAGCGCGTTCAATTTGCAATAACAATGACACATTATTTACGATATAATTTACGAAAGCATTATTGTGTTATCTAAGATTATATCGTAGATTATGTGTTATTGTTATCGCGAGTTAAAAAATTAAGAATTTAAATTCTTTTTAAGATATAATGATTTTTTTTTTTGCAATCTTTAATAAAATTATATAGAACAAGATTGTTGAACTCTTTAACTAAAAAAGTTAAATTAATGATTTGATTCTAATTTTCTAAATAATTTGAATGCATTATTATAATGCATTTTTTAATTAATATATTTGATAAAAAAGTGCATAATCTAATTAATATATTTGTTAGAAAAAGTATATAAATAATGCATCTTTTGATTAATGTATTTGATAAAAAAAAGTGCATAATGTGATTAATATATTTGTTAGAAAAAGTGTATAAATATTGCACTTTTTAATAAATATATTTGATAAAAAAAGTGCACAAACAATGCATGTAGTAAAACAATGCGTTTGATAAATAATGTAACAAAATAACGCAATTGATAAAATACATAATTAGATAACTTGAATTTTTGCTAATTATTTTTAATCTTAATTATTTTAATTGATTAATTTAAGATCGTTATAATTTTATGCTTAATTTAATTCTTATTGTCATTATTTTTGTCTTTATACTTCGACGATTCATATTTGTTCTCTATTATTTTTGTATTATCTTTGACTTTTTCGTATTTAACTTCAATCTTATTATTATTTATTTCAATTAAATTCTTCAATTCGTTATTAATCGAATTAAGAGAATTAAGTATTTTACGATTTGCGACATTTTTGTCGCTAAAAAATGTGTTTACAAACTTGTTAAATTCATTAATTACGTTTAAGTCTTAAGTTGCTTTTAGTTTATTTAATTCTTTATAATACAAAATACGTTATTAAATGATTTAAATAATTAATATTATGTATTTCGACATATTAGTATTAAATTCGTCGTGATTCGTAGAAATTTAACACGTATATTAGTCTTATTTTTTACATTAAACACAATACATACTTGATTAATAAAAGTAGACTTTGTTACGTTTAAATGTTGATTTTTAAATGCTATCTTCATAGTTATCGCATCAATAATTGCTTGCTTCGCAACATTCTTCTCTTTAATCTTTTTTATTAATTTTGTCTCGAAACATTTAATTATTATATAATTAATTTTTTGAACATATATGCATTATTTAGATGCATTATTATAAAGACTCTTCTTAACTTGCTCATTAATAATTAAGCTTTAAACATTGTTCTTCATATTTATTTGCTTGTCTTTAGACGCTTTTTAATAAATATTTGTAGCTTTAAGCTTTGTTAATCGTTTGTAAAAAGTTATTCGATCTACGTTTTATTTAATATACAATAATTTTTGATTTACGTTTTACATTATAATATGATTTCGACTAGCAATTAATTAAGAGAGAGTAAAAAAAATTAATATTTTACGCTTTCGATTAGTCTTTATAATAATGCATACAAGTAATGCAAATTAATATTCTTATTTAATTATATAAGTCTATGCAATAAGTAATTAGAGATTGTGTTAATTAATGTTTGATTTGTGAAAAAGAATAGTGTCGCAATTATAAAGTGAATTTTCGCGCTTAAAATTAAAATTAAAGTTAAGAATCTTATCTTTATTTAATATTATTACAATTGAAAATTATCATAATTATTACATTATTGCTTTTAATTAAATTATTATTTTTATCTTATATTGCGACATAATTAAACACTTATTTTAATTATTTGATCGCATTATTGTTCGTTAACTCAATTATCTTTAAGTTGATACAATTCTTTTAAATAATTAATGTAAACAACTTCTTATTTACGATCTTACAATGACGCGTATTAAACAAATTAATAATGCATTTAAATAATGCATTCTTTGTTGCGAATTGCTAACATACTTAATGCAAAACATAAAAAAATTAAAAAATCAACTTGTAATAATATAGCATTATGAGATCGCAATGATGAAGAAACTAACAAAAGTAAAAGCAAAACTTTATATAGAAGTACGACGTCTAGAGTTTAAAAAATAATGTAAACAAGTAATGCAACAAGCTATTATTAACTAAGTTTTTGCAATAGAAAAAACGTAAATTTAAGTCTAAGATTGTAACTCTAAGAGAAATTCGTCAATATTAAAAGTTTGCGAATTTGTTAATTTTTAAGAAATCTTTTGAAAAACTAGTGCGAGAAATTCTTTAAAATGAAGCTTCTAACAATAGATTTAAGAATGAATTAAGTAATGAAAATTACAAAATTTAGACTTCGACATTAAAAACACTTTAGAAAACTATTAAAGCGTTTTTAACTAAATTTTTTTTAATAAGTGCATTACTTATTTGCATTATCGTTAATTCTTTACAACATTTACTAATGTTTTGCTTTATATATGTAGACAACAATTTGCTTGTAATTTACGCAAAGTGTAAAACCATTTAGCAAAAAAATATGCGATTGATAACGCAATTAATAATCAATTAAAAAATTCACTATAATAATGATAAAAAGTAAACATTCGTTGTAATATTCGAAAATTTGAAATCGAAATGTCTTCGTTATATTTAAATGATTAAAATTAAAAATAAATAGCAAAAATACAAGCTATTTAGCTATATAGTTCATCAATTGCATTATTTTGTTGCATTATTTACTAAGCGTATTGTTTCGCTACATACATTAATTATGCACTTTTTTAAACAAATGTGTTAACGAAATTGTTGTTTAATTATGCACTTTTTTTGATAACAATGAAGCTAATCGAGAGATTATAATAATCTTAAACTAATTATTACACAAACATCAAAAAAATTAAATACATTATTTAATTGCATTACTATGCAACATTTTAAGAAAAAAATTATAAAATTTAACACACAATTTATGTCTGCAAATTTTACTACTAAATCGCTTTATGTCTTGGCGAGTCGAATCAAAAATTCGAATTAATACTTGATATTAACATTGTGACTCGATTCGAATACTTGATATTAACATCGTAACTCGAATCGACTTTTCGATATTAAAATTCTAATTCGATCTAAGTTTTGGCGAGCCAAGAATTCGACTCGAACTTGATGACCCAATCTAACGCGATCAATCTAATTATACTATCTCATTATACGAGAAGAAACGAGAGAGAAGATCTTATTAACAATAACGCTTACGATTTATTTCGATCGTTAAGATCAAATAAATGTAATCAACGCAATGTCGACAAATAATTAAGACGCTTTCAATATATCTTAACGCGATTTATCACAAATTGCGACAAAGATTATCGCGAAAATAATAAAGATAAAAAAGCTTTATAAATCTAAAGAAAAAAAATATTTAAAATAATTTCGATAACAACGTTAATTAAATAATGCATTTTTGTCAAGAAATTTACACGCAAGTTCAACGAACTCTTCGCGAAGAATAAACGATTTAACATAATGTTCGTGTTAAAAAGATTAAAAAAGACGACAAATCAACTAAAAAAAATAGAAAGAATTAAGAATAGTGTGATCGTTGGGTCGAGTCGAACACTTTTTTCTCAACTCAACCCACCCTCTTGGGCCTCGTAGGGTTGGGCCAGGGTCAAGTTTCGTCGGGCCAATGCCAAGAATTCGAGTTAACTTTGTCGCGTTAGCATTCGCTTATCTTATCTTATCTTATCTACGCGCTAACTCGATTGGGCTAGCGCAAGTGTCCACTCTAACCATATGCGATTAGCGTAGACCCTGCGCTAGCCCAATCGGGTTAACGCGTCACGTGACGTCACGTGATCGGGTGGGTCGGGTTGAACACTCGACGCGCATTCTTCGCTCGCCCCACCCTGTTGGGCTAGGAAATTTGCCTGATCCTAGGGTTAGGGTTGGGCGAGTCAACCCGACCCAACGATCACACTAATTAAGAAAGATACACAAGATGCAAACACATAAGCGAACATAATACAAAGCTCGTTATTAGTTGCACAAATAACGATTAAAACAAACGTCGAACAAACACTTTTAAAACGACAATTAATTAAGAAGATCAAATTAATAACGTAAATCAAGAAAGAGAAAAAGACAAAAAGAATACACAAGATAAGCGCAATAAGAATAATTGCATTAACGCGCGACTTAGACATTGTTAACACACTAAATGCGCGAAAAAATATATCAAAAGTAAGACGCTTTAAGAGAATAATAGTTTTTAGAGTTAATAGTAAGTGCAACAAAAAAATTCTAAAATTAAGTAATTTTTAGATTAAGAACGTATTTATCGCGACAATTTTGCGTCGTAAATGCGCAAAAATAGTAATATACAACATTAAAGTAAAAAGCATGCTCAAAAACATAAAAAAGAAGAGAGCAAAAACAATAAAAAGATTATGCAAGATTATGTATCAAGAATTAAAAATTAATAAAATAACTTAATTTACAAGAAAGAGCAACAAGAAAAAATACGTCTTTATTGTAATATAAGTAAATTGCGCAAAAACGACAAACAAGTTAATTTAACTTGACGTAATTTATAAGTCGAATATTTAGATAACAAAATATTACAATACAAGTTGCAAAATAAAGCAATATATAAAATATCAAGAATATAATTACTTAATACACGAATGCAAGAACAAGCAATAATGCGCTTATTGTGCGCGAGATTATCGCTTCGATTAATGCTCGCATTAATTAAATTTATTAAAATAAAAGTGCAACGTTTGTAAGAGTATTTACAAAGTATTCGATTTCAAATATTCTAAAAAATAGAGCGAAAAACTAAGAATAAAAGAGATAACAAAGATAAAATTATTATATTATATTGTTAAAACAATAGAAGCAAACAAAACAACAATTATCTTAATAACTCTTAAGAGCGCAACAACGTTCAATTAAACGTCGAAGAAAAAAACAAAACGCAAGACGACAATAATTAGTCGTTCGACGCAAGCAAGTCGCATGCAAAACACTTTTATAACAAAAAAATATATAATTTAACAATTGATCAAGAAAAGACGTTTTAACAAATCGTTAAATAGCTAGTTTATTCTAGTAAAACAAGATAATGACAAAATAACAATAACATTGTTATAAAATATATCTTTTACGCAAGAGATATAAAATCTAATAGATATTAATATCGAAAATTATACAAAGCAATTTTAATAAAGACACAAAACGAGCTTAGAATATTATAGTATAATATTTACAAACCAAGAAGTAAAATAATAATCCCATTGCTTTAGAAGAATAAAATATAAAATTACAATATATTAATAATACAAAAGTTATAACAATATTATGTTAAGACAAAGATATACAATTTAAGATGCGCAAACTTTACGCTTGTAAATAATAACAAAAGAATATACTTTTACATTAATAAGCGCATTAATAACAATAATTGACACAATATATAATATTTTAAAGATGTAAAAACAATAATACTACAATTATGTTTTAACAATAACAATATAAGATATAATCTTATTAACGTTTATAACGTTTACAATTTGTTCTCAAATAATTATAATAAAGTAATTGACAAAAACAATCTTTTAGCGATAAAGTTAGCTTTGCGTATGCAAAACAAAAATATTATTATAAAGAATTTCAATTTGCATTATTTCTCTTGAGCAAGTTCTTTCTATTTTAGACAACATTTGTTTTTGAAGAATTTGTTAAATATAATACGCACAATCGACGCAATATTAATTCTTTTTTAACAAACTATAATAAGAGATTATTAAAACGTTTAAATTACAATCGACTTATTGTTTGTTACAAGAAAGATAGCAAATCGATTAATATATTGCGATATAAATAAGAAGATAAAGAATTTACTCGATTATTTTTTAATAAGAACAATGTTTTATCTTCGAACGCAAAAGAAGTCTCGACGTCGCTTTAGACAAAATTAAAAAATTATAAACTTAAAAAAGTTCGACAATATATTAAGAAATCTATTATTCGAATCAATATTAAACGATTTAATAAAAAAAGACAATATTAATAAATACACAACAAAGTTGCTTAATATTCTAGAAAAAATTATTGAAAACTTTACTTTATAAACAAGATTATACAAGAGAGTCAAATTTAAATAAACAACAAAGTGCACAAAGACAATCAAAGAAATTAAAAAACTACGTTGATAATATCGTATCTCTAACGAGTAAGCAATGTACGTTTAAATATATAATAAGAAAAACAAAATTTTAAAAAGACACAAACGAGACGAATTTCGCAAACAAATAAAAGTTTTGAAAAATATTATTAAGAGTCTCTTTAAGATAACAAAGTAAATTAAAAATGCGACGACAAAAACGTTAATCAAATTTATTATATTATTATTACAAATTGACACAAACATCGCGACAACAACGAAGAACAAAATCGAAATAATATTTCGATCTTAATTTTTTTTTTCGTTTACAATTTTAGTAAACGACTTGAACAAATTCTCTTATTTAATCTTTATAAAAGACGACAAAATAATATTAAAATGCGAAGTAATAAAAGTAGTGCACAAGATAACTTCTAACAAGATATTATAAATTAACGATGTAATTAATTATGCGTTGCGACAATTAATTTGCATCGTTTTATCTTAAGTAAAATTTCTATTTAATAGATATATCAAAAAAGAGATGTGATTATTTTATTTCAAAAAGACGATTACAATAATGTTGCGCAAATTAAGAAAAAAAAATTACTCTAAATCGTTATTCTTTAAATTTATTGCGTTATTAAATATATTAAATAAGATACTAGAGTTAATAATAATATTAAAGCGTCTTCGTTACGTTATAAAGACGCACAATATTTTATTAAACACACAAATAAGAGTTAGAAGACAACATTTAATTAACATAATATTGCAATTAATTACGAAAAAGATTTACACAATATAAAGCGATCAAAAAGAGTAACATTTCTACTTAATCTTGATGTATTAGACGTATTTGATAATGTGTCACATATTCGATTGCTTTACAATATAAAGAAGAGATAAATTTCTATCTATTTGCTTAAATAAATAAAGAATTTTCTAGAAAAACGTCGTATTATCTTAATTATAGACGATTATACAATAAAAAAGTGCAATGCGAACGTAAATGTATCACAATTCTTTTTTAATCTTATATTTGTGTTACAATGCGAATTTGTTAAAAATGTGCAATAATATCAAAGTGCGAGTTAGCGTTACAAATTTGGTAAACAACGTTAACATATTAATATATAAGAAATCGATCGAACGTAATTGTAGAATGCTAAGTTAAATATACAACAAATGCGAACAATAAATACAAAGTTACAAGTTTAAGTTCGCGAAAAAGAAGCATAAACTAATTTATTTTTCGCGAACTTTAAAGAGATTCGATATAAGCGTCAATATAATGCTAACAAAACATAAGATAATTGTTAAATCGAATATTAAAGTATTAAGAGTTTAATTAAACTTAAAGTTAAAATAAAGAACTTATTTACGTTAGATAGAAATTTAGTTGATAATTAGATACAAAAGTGCGTTAATAATAGAAAATTCAATATTTAATACTTTGTTAAAAACAAATAAACGCAAATATATTATTATTGAGAAGTTAATAATAGTTTATAATGTTATCGTATAATATACGTTTAAAAATATTAAAAATTTAAGAAAAATTATTATTTCGAAGTTGCGATCAATATAGAATTGCGCGCTTTAACGCATTACGAATATTTATAAAACAACATTTATAAAAGTTTTACAAATTAAGATTAACGTATTTTTTATTAATATATATCTTGAAAAGTTAATACAAAGATTAATAACTATTATAAATGCACAAAAGTTAAGCAAAACAATAGACGCAATAATATTGCGCATACACAACAACTTAATATTAAAAAGAGAACAAAAATCAAAACTTAGAATAATATTTTTACAATTTAAGAAAAGATAAATACAAGCAAAACTTAAATTGACGACGATATTGCAATAGCAATTCTATATAATTGTTTTATAAATAAAATCTTTTAAGATAGTTATCGCGTATAGCAAGAAAATAATTAAGAAAAAGTACAACGCAAACAAGTTCAATTAATATTAAAGAGCGTACTTCGACAAAAGCAATTGCAATAAAGACGTTATTATTATCTTAATAAAAGCGAATTAAAGAATTAAGAAGCAATTAAAAAACGTCAAAATAACGCTTACGTATTACAACAAACTCAAGAGACTTACCAAAATAATCAAAATCGACTTTAATTAATTTTTATGCGAACAATAAATACTTAAGATTACAAATAGAACTTACGATTGCAATTAAAGACGCATAACAATTAAGCATATTCTATTGATTTGTCTTAAATAACGATAAAAAAAATACAAATATAACAAGAAATCAATATTACGAATCTACAACAATTGCTAAACGAAATTAAATTTATCGTCGCAACAATGCGTATAATTTTGATTATCAAATTGTTGTGTCAATTTTAGACAATAACATCGTTAACAATGCTTAAATTTCTCTTAGATTTATAAAAAATTTGTTTGAAGAATTTTCTTGTATTACGAATATTATAATATAGAAGACGAAAATATAGCGTTATTATAACTAGACTGGCCGCGCTGACCCGGAAATGTCACGTGCAAATGCCAAGACCCGGGTCAAAAAAAATTCGAAGAATCGAATCGCTCAAAGTAGTTTAGTCGATTACTATAAGTAGTTTAGCGCGAAGCGCGCTAAACTAC
>JAABUZ0100006078.1_pt1 | contig 15343 bp, 13 predicted proteins | sample 5562091 | NCBI WGS metagenome assembly JAABUZ01 (sample SAMN12813069, study PRJNA571459) | rock metagenome | isolation source: Antarctica rocks | place: Antarctica: Victoria Land, Linnaeus Terrace sud | collected 2015-12-21 | reverse complement strand
AGCGCCCGCGCGATCGCCGCGGCCAGCCCCTCCACGTCGTAGGGATCGACCAGCAGCGCCGCGTCGCCAAGGACCTCCGGCAACGACGACGCATTGGACGCGACGACGACGGCGCCGCAGGCCAGCGCCTCGAGCGGCGGCAGCCCGAAGCCTTCGTAGAGCGAGGGGTAGACGGTCACGCCGGCCAGGTTATAGAGGGCCAGCAGGTCGCGATCCGTGGCGTCGGTCAGGAAACGCACCTGCGCGCGTAAGCCGAGCGCCTCGACGCGCGCGTAAATGGGTTCGTACAACCAGCCCTCACGGCCAGCCACGACCAGCGGCGGTCCCTCCCAACCGCCGAAGAGGCCGCGATCGCGTAGCAGGGCCACGGCCTCTAACAGACGCACGACGTTTTTGCGCGGCTCGAGCGTGCCCACGGCCAGCAGGAAGCGTGCGGGCAGGCGCAGGCGGCGGCGCTCGGACGCGCGCCACTCCTCGTCGCGGCACGGCTGAAAGAGCGCATCGGGCGCGTTCCCCGCCACGCGCACGCGCTCCGGCGCGACGTCGAGCAGCCGCACCACGTCGCGCTTGGTGTGCTCAGACACGGCCATGACCAGCCGCGCGCGCGCGACTGACCACGGCACGGCGCGCTCCAGGTGCGCGCGCAGCTTGGGGAACGAGGTGTCGGGCACGATCAGGAAGCCCAGGTCGTGCACGGTGCAGACGCCGGGCGCATAGGCAAGCCGCGGCAGCAGGAAGTCGGGGTTGTAAAACACGTCGAGGCGCGGCGCCAGCAGGTCGGGCGGCAGCGGCAAGCGCGCGCGGTACCACGCGGCCCAGAGGTAGCGCTCGGAGATTGGGAGCGTGACGCGTCGCCCACGCCGGAACACAGGCAGCGGTCCCTCATAAGCCGCGAGGTTGGGATGCGGCCCCACGCCAAGCGCCCAGTCCCGCGTGTCGCGCGCGGCCAGCGCCCCGAGCACCCCGCGCGCGTAGCGCCCGATGCCGGCACGTTGGTTGATCGCGGCGGCGTAGTCAATAGCGATGCGCATTAGAAGCTTTCGGTCGATGGTCGATGGTCGATGGTCGATGGTCGGAAGTTTGCGCCTTACAGATCGTTGTCGGCGATGCCCCGATAGTTAGAGGGCTACCCTCGCCCCTCGCCCCTCGCCCCTCGCCCCTCGCCCCTCGCCTATCGCGCTACCGCCAATTCCACCGGTTGATCCACCGGCGGAGCGGGTGGGGCGCCGCGTGCTTTGTCCGAGAAGATGTAGAGGATGAAGCCGAACACGGCGATACTCAGGTAGCTAATGATGCGGTCGAGCACGGCCACGGCCGCGCCCGTCGAGAAGCCGCCGGGCACTCCAAGAATCACGAGCACGGTCGGGATAAAACTCTCGACGACGCCGAGGCCGCCCGGCGTGAGCGGCAGCGTGGTAAGTACGGACGATCCAAGGGCGAGGAACACGGCCGCCGCAGGTCCTATCCTGCCCGGCGACAGCAGCCCGAGCGCGGCCAGGATGCATGTCAGGCGCGCCCCCTCAAGCAGCCATATCACGACCGTCTGACCAAACAGCGCCGGCGCCTCATTGCCGAACGAACTCACGGCTCCCTGCCGGAAGTGCTGGTAGACATCGTGGAAGCGGTGTGGCAGCACACGCAGCACACTCTCACCCGCGCGCCACATAATAGTCAGGACACCGATGGCGATCACAGCAAGGACCAGCGCGCCAAGAAGCGCATACTTGATCGCATCATCATGCGCCGAGAATAGTTTGGCTTGAAACGTCAGGAACGCGGCCGCCAGGAGCAGCGGGAACAACACGATGAGGTCGAGGATGCGCTCGGCCAACACGTTGCCCACGGTGCGCGAGAGCGACACGCCGATCCAGCGGCGCGCCAGGTAGGCGCGGTACACATCGCCCAACTTGGCCGGGATGATCACGTTGGCGAACCACGACAGGTACAGGATCTGCAGCAGATCCCACGTCGGATAGTGGTCGATCTTCTCGCGCAAGGCGCCGTGGTTGGAGTTGTGCATCAGGCGGCGCCAGCGGTGCGTGCGGATGGGGAACGAGATGTAGTAGGCCACGAAAGCCAGCGCGAAGAGCCCCACGTTGGCGTGCTTGAGCACCCGCCACGTCACCGGCCAGTTGACCTTGCTCGCCGCGAAGCCCAGGATGAGCACCGCGAACGCGAACGAGGCGATGGTGCGCCAGTCGCCGAAGCGCTTGCCGATAGCGACTTGCTGTGGCGTCTCCTCCTCGAGCTCTTCCTCCTCCGCGACCTCGCCGGGCCGCAGGTCCATCGCGCGGACCTCCTCGGGCGAGAGATGGGGGCTCTCGTTCTCCGCGTTCATACGCGCCGGCGGCCGCGCCTCCGTACCGCCCTGCGCGCTCTCCATCTCTCGCTTCGTGTCAGCCATGAACCGCAGCGCCTCCCTGAATAGTCGTGAGTCGTGAGTCGTGAGTCGTGAGTCGTGAGTCAGGAGTAATCAGCTTGCGATAGCAGTGCGCGCCAATCGGCGCCCACTCCCGACTCACGACTCACGACTCACGACTTTGTCCAAGCGGCACGCCACCGTGGCGATGCCGACCATCAGCGCGAATTGCGCTTCCATCTCGTGAACGAAAAGGTTGTCAAAGTTATTATGCACGACGACGGTCACCAGCGCGCCCAATACGCCCAGCGCGACCGCGCACGCCCATGGCGTCGCGGCGCGCCGGTACAGCCGCGCGACGATGACGAAGGCCGCGACGAGGGCGGCCAGGAAGGCCACGAGCCCGACGATGCCGGCCTCGGCGGCGATGTTGATGTAGTAGTTGTGCGCGTGGCCCAGGGGCGGGTCCCACGGGCCCGGTACTTGGTAGTGCGCGTACACGGCGGGGTAGTTGCCGATCCCGACGCCCAGCAGCGGGTGGGCGAAGAACATGTTGAGCCCAGCCAGTTGGTGCGCCAGGCGCTCCGCCGTCGCCCAGTCCAGCGGCGTTGGGTTGGCGATGTCGATGTTGCTGACGCCGAAGACGTCCAGCACCCCCGTGGTGATCGAACTCGGCACGAAGCCGAACACCGCCCCCGCGACCAGCACGAACACGGCCACGACCGCGACCGCGATCAAGATGCGCGCGCGCGGCACGTAGACGAGCAGCATCACCGCTAGCGCCACGATCAGCGCCAGGAGCGCGCCGCGCGACCCTGAGGCCAGCACCGCCGCCGCCAGGATCAGCGCCGCCGGCCGGGTCAGACGGCCCACGATCGGGACGCCGGTGATGACCCCCGCCAGCATCAGCGGCAGCGTGAAGTTGAGGAAGCCAGCGAAGGGATTGGGCTGGTCGAAAGTACCGCTGGCGCGCAACGCGCCGGCGCGCACGAACGAGGCGGGACCCGCATGCGCGAACGTCTGCAGCAGCCCGTAGCAGGCCTGCGCCACCGCCGCGAGGACCAGCAGGAGCACCAGCCGGCGCAGCTTGGCGGGCGTATCGACGTAGGTCAGCGCCAGTAGATAGGCGATCAGCGCCTCGCCGAGCTTGAGGATCTCTTTCATGCTCAACGTGAAGGCCGTCGCCTGTGTCGCCGAGAGCACAGCCGCACCGATATAGATCAATAGCGGGCCGGCCCACCAGGCCCAGCGCACGTCGAAGCGTCCGCGTATGGACATGCGCATCAAGAATGCCGCGCCGCCGCACAGGGCCAGGAAGTCCGTGACCGTCACGTTGAGCCCGCCGGCGTTGAGGCTCTTGACCGACCCAAAGGGGATCGTGAAGACGAGCAGGTAGAGCACGACGACCGGGCGCGCCAGCAGCAGCGCGCCCAGCCCGACGGCGCCCAGCAGAGCGGCTGAGAGGGCCGGCGGCAGCAGCGCGGCGGCAAGCGCTAGGATCGCCCCCGTGACGAGCAGCCCGTAGCGCGGACGGCTGCCGGACCGCGCCATCACCGGTATCGCCGGCATACCTATCGCCATGACAATCCAGCTCCATATCGTAGGGGCGTATGGCATACGCCCTGGCGCTCCCGGTAGATACGTGTCACCGGACCGCTTGCTCCACGGCGAACGCCTCCTCGAACCAGGCGGCGGCCTGCCGCAGCCCGTCCTCCAGGCCAACGCGGGGTTCCCAACCCAGCACGCGCCGCGCCTTGCCGATGTCGGGCTTGCGCCGCGTCGGGTCGTCCGAGGGCAGCGGCTTGTAGTCACGGCCCCTGGCGCCGTAGAGCTCCTCGACGACATCGGCGAACTGGTTGATGGTGTACTCGTCGGGGTTGCCGAGGTTGTAGACCTCGCCGGCCGTCCCCGGCGTGGTTATAGCCGCCATGATGCCGCGCACGAGGTCGTCCACGTAGCAGAACGAGCGCGTCTGCGCGCCATCGCCGTAGATGGTCAGGCGCTCGCCGCGCAGGGCCTGCGTCAGCAGATTGGGCACGACGCGGCCATCGTTTGGCCGGCTGTGCGGCCCGTATGTGTTGAAGATGCGTACCATGCGCACGTCGGCCTCGCCTGAGCGGTGGTAGTGCATGACCATGGCCTCGCCGAAGCGCTTGGCCTCGTCGTAGACCGAGCGCACGCCGTTGGGGTTGACGTTGCCCCAGTAGTCCTCGCGCTGTGGGTGGACCAGCGGGTCGCCGTAGACCTCCGAGGTCGAGGCGAACAGGAACTTGGCGTCCGTCGCGCGCGCCGCCTCGAGCGCCTGCCGCGTGCCCTCGCTGTTGACCAGCATCGTCTCTAGCGGCAGGCGCAGGTAATCGGGCGGGCTGGCCGGGCTGGCCATGTGGAACACGTAGTCAAGTCCGTCGCCATCGCCGAGCGCATCCTCAAGCTCCGACCCATGCAGCGGGCGGATGATGTCGTGACGTAGCAGGCGGAAGCCCGGCTGGCCCAGGCAGTCGCGCAGGTTGCGCTCCGTGCCGGTCAGCAGATTATCGACGGCGATCACCGCCAGGCCCCCGTCGAGCAGCGCACGGCAGAGGTGCGAGCCGATGAAGCCGGCGCCCCCGGTGACGAGGGCGCGGCCGCTTATGGTGGGCGCGCTCACTCGGTGATCCAGCGGTCGATGTCGCGCCCATAGGAGAGCACGCCGTCGGAGCCAAAGAACAGATCGACCTCGCGCGCGGCCGACTCGGGCGAGTCGGAGCCGTGGATCAGGTTACGTCCGATCTCGATGGCGAAGTCGCCGCGGATCGTGCCCGGCGCGGCCTGCGCGGCGTTCGTCGCGCCCATCGTCGTACGGATGATCGACACGGCGTTGGGGCCTTCGAACACGGCTACCACGACCGGCCCCGACGTGATGTACGACACGAGGCCCTCGTAGAACGGCTTGCCCTGGTGCTCGTCGTAGTGGCGCTCGGCCAACTCGCGCGACACCTGCATCAGCTTGAGGCCGGCGATCTTGAGCCCGCGCCGCTCCAGCCGCTCCAAAATAGCCGTACTCAAGCCCCGCTGCACGCCATCCGGCTTCACGATGACGAGCGATCTTTGCATGCGGTCGTTCTGCATAAGCTTTCAGCGGTCAGCTATCAGCTATCAGCTGATAGCTATCAGCAGTCAGCGTATTTAGGGGCCGCTTGACCCTCGGATACGCCCTCACTACCGCTGTTCTCCTTTCACAATTCAATCGTCCATAGTCGATGGCTGCCAACAACCAGCTGATCGCTGATCGCTGATAGCTGACCGCTTTTACGGCTGACAGCTTCTACAAGTGTAGCAACTCATCGAACATAGCTTCACTGTCGTACGGACCAATCAGGGCCAGGCGCAGTTGTTCGTCGTGGAACAGGTCGGCCGCGAGCCCCTGCACGTCCTCCGCCGTGACCACTTCGACGCGGGCCAGCACCTCAGCGGGCGTGTCGATGGCGCCGTACAGCAACTCCTGCCCACCACACCAGCTGGCCACGCTGGACGTGTCTTCCAACCCTAACACCAGTCGCCCGCGATAGCCCTTCTTGACCTTCTCCAACTCCTCGATAGGTATCGGCTCGTCGCGCAACCGCTTCAAGACGCGCAGGATCTCGCGCAACACCCGCGTGGCCGCGTCGGGGTCCATACCGGCGTAGACGACCAGCATGCCCGTGTCGTCGAAGCGCTCGGTGTAGGAGTGGATGTCGTAGGCGAGCCCCAAGCGTTCGCGCACCTCGACGAACAAGCGCGAACTCATGGCCCCGCCAAGGATCGTGTTGAGGATGTCGAACGCGTAGCGCCGCGGATCGCCGTGGGCGAGGCCGGGCAGCGCCAGGCACAGGTTGGCTTGTTCCGTGTCGCGCTGCTGCAAACGCACGCGCGGGCGATCCGGCGGATACCCCCCCCGCTCGTGGATTGGGGCCGGCCCGCCCTGCCAGGCGCCGAACGCGTCCTCGACCAGGCGGAGCGCCTCATCACGGTCGATGCGCCCGGCCACGCTGATTACGGTGCCGTGCGGCGTGTAGTGCCGCGTCAGGTAGCGGACTAATCCCGCCCGCGTGAGCTTGGCGACACTCTCGCGTGTCCCCGCGACATCGCGGCCGAGCGCCTCGCCCGGCCAGATCGCCTCCTCGACGAGCGTGTGTATCCAGTCTTGCGGCGCGTCCATCGCCATGCCCAGCTCTTCGATCACGACGCGCTTCTCCTTGCGCACTTCCGCCGCGTCGATAACGCTGTGCAGCAACATATCGCCGAGCAAGTCGATGGCCGTGGACACGTCTTCGCCGGGTACCTTGACCCAGTACGCGGTCGTCTCTTTGTCGGTGCTGGCGTTCAACGATCCGCCCAGTCGCTCGATCGTCTCCGAGATCTCCTGCGCCGTCGGCCGCCGCTCCGTGCCCTTGAAGAGCATGTGCTCGATCAAGTGGGACGACCCGGCCTCGGCGGGGCGCTCGTAACGTGACCCCGTGCCAACGTACACGACAGCTGTCGCCGAGTAGACGTGGGGCATCGGCGCCATCACCAGGCGCAGCCCATTGGGCAGACGTACGACATCGTAGGCCCCGCCTCCGCGATTCAAAGACTCCATCAATCCCTTTCGTTAGCGCCTATATGTCCGTTGTTAGGCGGGAGGCGAGGGGCGACGGGCGGGAGGCGACAGACGAATGTCCTAACATCGCGCACTTGTCGCTTGCCACGAGCGTCCGGCTCACCGCGTCCTATTCTCTCGCCCCTCGCCCGTCGCCTGTCGCCCCTCGCCCCTCGCCTCCCGCCCGTCGCCCCTCGCCCGTCGCCCGTACGCTTCGACGCCCCCAGCCAGCGTCATCACCACGCGGCCGCGCAGCCGTGCCCCGTCGAGCGGCGTATTCTTGCCCCTGGAGCGGAAAGCCGCCGCGTCGACGGTCCACTCCTCGTCTGGATCGAACACCACGACATCGGCGCGGGCGCCTGCTGTCAGTGTACCGGCGTCGAGCCCAAAGAGCCGCGCGGGGCCGGCCGTTAGGCGCTCGATCAGGACCGGCAGTGGCGCGCGGTCCTCGTGGTAGAGCGTCAGCACGCTGGCCAGTGCGGTCTCGAAGAGCGAGATGCCGAAGGCGGCTTGCTCGTAGGGGCAGCGCTTGTCGGCGGCGCTATGTGGCGCGTGGTCGGTGGCGATCGCCTCGATCGTGCCGTCGCGCAGGCCCGCGACGACGGCATCGACATCTTCTTTTGTGCGCAGCGGCGGGTTGACCTTGGCGCGCGTATCGTACGGCCGTCCGTCCCACGGACGCGCCACGAGCTCGTCGGTGAGCGTCAGGTGGTGCGGCGTGGCCTCGGCGCTGACGGGTAGACCGCGCCGCTTGGCGTCGCGCACCAACGCGACCGCGCCGGCCGTGCTGACGTGGGCGATGTGTACGCGCGCCCGCGCCCCTTCGTCCGCCAGCAGCGCTATATCACGGGCGATCATGCGTTCCTCGGCCGCCGCGGGGAGCCCACGCAGGCCCAGCCGCGCGGCGGCCGGCCCCGCGTTCATCACGCCTCCCGCCGCCAGTTCACGGTCTTCCTCGTGCAGCGACAAGGGCAGCCCGAGCTCACCCGCGCGGCGCAGCGCCGCGCGCATCACCTCGTCGTTCCAGACCGGACGCCCGTCGTCCGAGAAGGCCACGGCGCCGGCCGCGGCGAGCTCGCGCAGCGGCGCCAGCCGCTCGCCCGCCTGCCCCGTGCTGATCGCGGCGATCACATAGAGCTGTAGCGGAGAAACCGACGCCGCGTGTTCGCGTACCCACTGGACGCGCTCGGGCGTATCGAGCGGCGGCGCCGTGTTGGGCATGCAATAGACCGTGGTGAAGCCGCCCGCGGCGGCGGCGGCGAGGCCCGAGGCCAGCGTTTCCTTATGCTCCTGACCCGGCTCACGCAAGTGGCAATGCAGGTCCACGAAGCCCGGCGCGACCACGAGCCCCGTGCAGTCCACGATCTGAGCGTCGTCCGGGCGGGGTACGTCATGGCCGACCGCGGCGACCCGCCCGTCGACGACAAGCGCATCCAGCACACCGTCGAGCCCCGCGGCGGGATCGATCACCCGGCCATTAGCGAATAGTGTTGTCGTAGACATATACGTGCATGATACCGCAAGGCGCCGTTGGGTTTCGCGCGGCGGCGTCGTGCGGCGCGGGCGCTACATATGGTATACTATGATATTGGACGCACATTCCACACCTCATACCTACACCATAACCCCTCAGCTAAGGATAGAAGCACATGGCAACGAGTAAAAATAACCCCGACGCACGCCGCATTGAAGGCTGGCGTTGTAAGAAGTGCAACACCCCTAATCCAGCGCAGTCAACGGTGTGCCGCGGTAAGACGAGCACGCGGCTGCTCGTTCCCAACACGAACGGGCATGGGATGCGCGTCACGATGGAGCACCTCGCCTGCAACGCGGCGCGTACCGCTTAAGTCGTTCGTATATATAAGCGTAAAGACGCGGCCGGTCGGCATGGATGCTGGCCGGCCGCGTTTTTGTTGTGCACACGTCAAGGAGGCGGCAACATGCAAGGATCACCGCGCGGCACGCTACTCGCGTCGACCGATTGGCTCGCCGCGCACTTGGACGACCCCAACGTGCGCATCGTAGATATGCGTGGTTTCGTGCGGACGGTCGAGACCGCGCCGGGACGGCAGACCGCCTCCTACGAGGGCGCCGCCGCGGAGTACGCCGAGGGGCACATCCCCAACGCTATCTACCTCGACTGGACGCGGGACATCGTGGACCCCGACGACCCGGTCGAGGCGCAGGTGGCGTCGCCGGAACACTTTGCCGCCGAACTGGGGCGGCGCGGTATCGGCGACGGCTCCCTCGTGGTAGCCTACGACGCGCACCCAGCCTCGCAATTCGCCACGCGCCTGTGGTGGGCGCTGCGCTACTACGGGCACGAGCGCGCGATGGTCCTCGACGGCGGCCTGCGCGCGTGGCGCCAGGAGGGGCGTCCGCTTACAACCGACGCGCCGCGCTTCCCGGCCGCGGCCTTCACGCCGCGCGTCCGGCCTGATTGGCGTGCGACCGGCGAGCAGGTACTGGCCGGTCTTGGAGACCCGGCGCGCGTGCTGGTCGACGCGCGCGACGCGGGGCAGTACGGCGGCGCGGTGCGTCGCGGCGAGGGCCGCTTCGGGCATATTCCGGGCGCGGTTAGCCTCCCGCGTGAGGAACTCCTTGACCCGGCGACGGGCCGATTTCTTCCCGAGAACGAGTTGCGCGCTATCTTCGCGCGCGCGGGCGTTCCAGCCGCGCGGCCGGTCACGGCCTACTGCAACGGCGGCGTGGCCGCGACCTCGGTCCTCTTCGCGCTAGCCCTGACCGGCCACGAGGGGCTGACCAACTACGACGGCTCATGGAACGAGTGGGGCGAGCGGACGGAGTGGCCCGTCGAGGCATAGTCTGAGCCGGCAGCCTTTTAGGGCGTGGAGTCCGTATCCTGCCGGCGCGCTAACAGGGCGTGCAGCGTCTGTAGCTCCGCCTCCGCTTGCTCCGCCCGCTGGTCGGCGGCCAGGCGCGCTTGGTCGGCGGCCAGGCGCGCCCGTTCTTCGTCCGCGGCGCGTCGCTCGGCGGCCAGGCGCGCCCGCTCCTCGACGGTCAATTGTTCCCGCGTAGCCTGGAGTTCGTGGTGCTCTTCCTCAGCGACAGGGATGGGCTCTCCGGTGCGCGGGTCGATCACGCGTAACCACACCCCCGCCGGCCGCCACTCTATCCGCGCCATCGCCAGCGGCCGTAGCTCTGTTCCCAGCAACGGGCTCCAGACGCCTCCGCCCGGCAGCGCCGCCAGCGGTTCCATGCGGCCGCCGCGCGACTCGTAGCCCAGGAGCGGCGGAACCATCACTTGTTGCGGGTCGTAGATATAGTACTCTTGCGCCCCCAACGCCGCGTAGAGCCGCCGCTTGCCGCGCGGACCCTCGCTCAGGTCGTGCGCCTGCGTGGAGGGTGAGGTGATCTCGAACACGATATCGGGGAACTTGCCCTCGACCCAGGTTTGCCATTTGGCCGGAGCGAGCACCTCGACGCCGAAGACGACGTAGACATCGGGCGAGATGTTGTCGCGTCCGTTGGCCGGGTTGTAGTAGACGAACTGGTTGCCGCCCACGGTCACGGGCGCGCGCCCCTGCAGGCTGAACAACGCCTGCAACTCCCACTGCAGATCGACCATTTGGATCACATTATCGCGGGTCTCAGCCATGGGCTGACCATCGCTCTCGGGAAAGGTGGAGAAGTCGATATCCTCCGGGGTGCGAATAACCATGGCCCATTATCCCTCCGCTGCCGCTCTTAATTCTTGCCCCTAGTCTACCATGAGCCTTTATACTGTGTAGCACGAGGGCCGGCCAGGAACGTTCCTGGCCGGCCCTCGTCGCGTAGGGGATGGAGCGGGGTTACGCCGCGACGGCGTGAACTTTGGTGAGCGCGTTGTCGAGCACCTGGGAGATGTCGTCGACGGGGATGAAGGTGAGCGTGCGGCGCAGGTCCTCGGGGATCTCGTCCAGGTCGCGCTCGTTGCGGCGCGGGAAGATGATCGTGGTGATGCCGGCGCGCTGCGCGCCGAGCACCTTCTCCTTGAGCCCGCCGATCGGCAGCACCTTGCCGCGCAGCGTGATCTCGCCCGTCATCGCCACGTCGCTGCGCACCGGCCGCCCTGTCATCAGCGAGGCCAGCGCGGTGGCCATGGTGATGCCGGCCGAAGGACCGTCCTTGGGCACGGCGCCGGCCGGCACATGGACGTGTACGGTGGAGTCGTGCCAGGCCTCCGCCGGGATGCCCAGCCGCTCCGACTCGGACCGTACCAGCGTCAGCGCGGTCTGCGCTGATTCCTTCATCACGTCGCCGAGTTGGCCGGTCAGGATGAGGCTCTCGCCCTTGCCCGGCACTTTGGCCGCCTCGATGAAGGTGATCTCGCCGCCCACGGGCGTGTAGACCATGCCTGTGGCCACGCCAGCCCGCTCGGTGCGCTCGGCCACCTCGGCCTCGTGGACCGGCCGGCCCAGGTACTCCGCGACCAACTCTTCGGTGATGCGGATCGGTCCCTCGGCGATATCGTACGTGCCGTCGGCGATGCGGCGCGCGGCCTTGCGGCAGAGTGTGCCGATTTGGCGCTCCAAGTTACGGACGCCGGCCTCGCGCGTGTAGGAGCGGGCGGTCAGGCGCAGCGCGTCGTCGTCGAAGGCGATGTCCTGCTCGTTGAGGCCGTTGGCGCGCATCTGCTTGGGCACGAGGTAGCGCTGCGCGATGTGCAGCTTCTCCTCTTCGGTGTAGCCGGAGAGTTGCAGCACCTCCATACGGTCGAGCAGGGCCGCCGGGATCGTGTCCAGCGTGTTGGCCGTGGCGATGAACATGACATGCGAGAGGTCGAAGGGGACATCCAGGTAGTTATCGCGGAAGTCCTTGTTCTGCTCGGGGTCGAGTACCTCCAGTAGCGCCGACGACGGGTCGCCGCGCCAGTCCGAGCCGACTTTGTCGATCTCGTCGAGCATGAAGACGGGGTCGTTGGTCTCGACGCGCCGCAGCGCCTGGACGAAGCTGCCCGGCATGGCGCCGATGTAGGTGCGGCGGTGGCCGCGGATCTCGGCCTCGTCGCGCATGCCGCCTAGCGAGAGGCGCTGGAACTTGCGGTTGAGCGCGTGGGCGATGCTCTGGCCCAGGCTGGTCTTGCCGACGCCGGGAGGGCCCACGAAGCACAAGATCGGCTCGCGTCCGGTCTCGGAGTCGACCGGCGTGTCGTCGGCGGGCTCGAGACCCTCGGCGCGCAGCGCGGCGGCGCGATCCGCCTTCATCTTGCGCACGGCCAGGTACTCCAGGATGCGGTCCTTGATTTTCTCCAGGCCGTAGTGGTCCTCCTCGAGGATCTGGCGCGCGCGCGGCACGTCGATCTCCGAGCCGGTGCTAGCGTTCCAGGGCAGCGTGGCCAGGATATCGAGGTAGGTACGGATGACGGAGTGCTCAGGCGAGGCGTTGGGGATCTTCTCCAGGCGCGAGAGCTCGCGGTCGGCCTGCTTGCGGGCTTCCACCGGCAGGTTGGCCGCGTCGAGGCGCTGGCGCAGTTCGTTGATCTCGGCCTGCTGCTCGTCCTCCTCGCCGAGCTCGCGCTGGATGGCGCGCATCTGTTCGCGCAGGATATACTCGCGCTGCGACTTGTCGATCTCCTCGCGCGCCTGGCCCTGGATGCGGCGGCCGAGTTCCAGCACCTCGATCTCGCGCGTCATCACGCGGGCTAGGCGCTCCAGCTTGGCCGAGACAGGGTTCAGTTCGAGTATCTCCTGGCTCGTTTCCAGGTCTATCTGCGTATTGGACGCCACGAGGTAGGCGAGTTGGCGCGGGTCGTCCAGGTTGATCGCCACGGTGGACAACTCGTCGGGGAGCGACGAGCTGAGGTTGATGTATGTGCGGAACTGTTCGGTAACGGCGCTACGCAGCCCTTCGATCTCCAGGCCGGTCGCCGTTTCCTCGGGATAGAGCTCGACGCGCGCCCTGAGATACGGTTGTTCGTCGGTGTACTCGCCAATGCGGACACGATCGAGGCCCTGCACGGCGATCATGATGCCGCCGTCGGGGCGGCGCGCCATCTGCAGGATGCGGGCGACGGTCCCGACTCCGCGCACACCGTCCGGCGCCACGTTTTCGTTGCTTGGATCGTACTGTGCGGCGAGGGCGATCAGGCGGTCGTTGCGCATCGCCTCGTCGATCAGGCGGACCGAGCGCTCTTGACCCACCATGAGGGGCTGCGCCGCGAAGGGGTAGACGACGACGCCGCGCAACGGGAGCACCGGCAGGGTGTCGGGGATGGCGAGCCGCGGCTCCTGCCCGTCCCCGCCCTCTCGCGTGTCCTCTTCGATTAAGTTAATTGCCATGAATATCTCCTTTAGCTGTCAGCTATCAGCCGTCAGCTTTCAGTTAGCTGTCAGCTATCAGCCGTCAGCTTTCAGCGCCTTGGGTCCAACCATATCGGCGGATTCATTGTCGGATAATGCAGTCGTGCCACGCGCCGTATTAATGCTGATAGCCGACGGCTGATAGCTGACGGCTTTTGGCAGCGTGACGGTGAGCAAGCCGTCCTCGAACGATGCCTCGACCCCATCGTGGTCGACGTTGGTCATAACCGGGATGGTGATGGTAAATGAGCCATAGAGGATGCCGGCCAGATGGTAGGCGGCGGTCGCGGCGGTGCGGTTCCGTCGCGTGCCTGCGATCGTCAGGTGGTCGGCGAAGAGCGTGATTTCGATGTCTTCCTCGCGGACGCCGGCCAGTTCGACCTGCATCACGAGACTGTCCTCGGTCTCATAGACATCGGTCGACGGCTGCCACGAACTGCCCGCGCGCGTCGACGCGCGGGCGAGCAGTTGACTCATCACCTGGTGCATCTGCTGCATCTGGTCGATACGGTCCGGTCCTGCTCCGTACGACACGTAACGGTAGCGTAGTTTCATTGGTCCTCCTCGCGGCGCGACGCTAGTTCGCGGCGCAGCGTGTGTAACTCGTCGGTCAGGCGCAGCACGACCTCGACGCCGGCCGGGTTGAGGCCCAGGTCGCGTGTGAGGCGGGCGACCTTGCGCAGGCGCGCGATGTCGGCCTCGCTGTAGAGGGGCGTGCGGCCCCGCCACGCGCGGGGCGCGACGTAGCCGAGGCGCGTGTAGCGCCGTACGGTCGCCGCGGGCAGTTCGACCCGCTGGCTGACGATCTCAATAGTGTAGTAGTGTTCGTTCATAGCTTTTAAGCCGCCAGCCGTCAGCTGTCAGCTGTCAGCATCGGGTCTTAGTGAGTACTCAGTACATCTAAAAGGTGAGCGGCGATGGAATCCCCTACAAAGCTGATAGCTGATTACTGATGGCTGACAGCTTCTTTGACGCCGCGTAATTCGGCCAACCGCGCGACGAGTTGGCGCTCCTCTTCGGATAAGTGCGTGGGCAGGACGACCTGCGCCTTGGCGTAGAGGTCGCCGGCCTTGCCGCCCGCGCGCATCGGGGGGAGTCCCTGCCCGTTGAGGCGGAACACGCGCCCGTTCTGCGTCTCCGCGGGAATCCTCAGAGCAAGGCGCGTGCCCTTGGGCGTGGGCACGGTCACTTCGCCACCGAGCAGACAGACGTGTAACTCGACGGGGATGTCGACGTGGACGTCGGCCTCCTTGACCTCGAAGAGCGGGTGTGGCGCGACGCGCACGACGAGATAGAGGTCGCCGTTAGGTCCGCCGTTGTAGCCCGGCGCGCCCTGGCCGGAGAGGCGAATGCGCGCGCCCTCGCGCACACCGGGCGGGATCTTGGCCTCGATGCGGCGCGGACCCGCCTCGTCGGCGTATTGCAGCACGCGCGTCGTGCCCTGGATGGCTTCTTGCAGCGTGATATCGACCTGCTGCTCGACGTCTTGTCCCGGCATTTGCACGGGAGCGCCGCTGGCGCTGGTACGGCCAGCGCCGCCACGCCCGAAGGACTGGTGGAAGAAGTCGGAAAAGGGATCGCCGTCGCCGAAGAGGTCGCGCAGGTCGTCGGCGTTCGTGGAGCGATACTCATAGCGCGGTCCGCCCGCGCCCGCCCGCGACCCCGCGCCGGCGAAGCCGGAGGTGGCGCGCAAGAACTCCGCGGGCGTGGCGTCACCGCCGCCGGAGCGGTACTGCTCGTACTCACGCCACTGCGGCCCGAGTTGGTCGTAGAGCGCGCGTTTCTCGGGATCAGAGAGCACCTCGTTGGCCTCGTTGAGCTCCTTGAAGCGCGCCTCGGCCTCTTGGTTGCCGGGGTTAACGTCGGGGTGATATTGCCGCGCCAGCTTGCGGAAGGCGGAGCGGATCTCCTTCTCGGAGGCGCCCTTCTTCAGCCCGAGCGCGGCGTAATAGTCTTTAAATTCTACAGCCATACCCATCCCTGTGCGTTGACATCGGGGCGGATCACCGCACGCGGCGAACCGGTCACGCTTGTTTTACTCTTTACAGTGTACATCACGTAAACCTTGATAGCAAGCGACTCAAT
>JAABUZ0100006077.1_pt1 | contig 15344 bp, 16 predicted proteins | sample 5562091 | NCBI WGS metagenome assembly JAABUZ01 (sample SAMN12813069, study PRJNA571459) | rock metagenome | isolation source: Antarctica rocks | place: Antarctica: Victoria Land, Linnaeus Terrace sud | collected 2015-12-21 | reverse complement strand
CCGTCCCCCCCGTAACCATTCGTCCCGGTGCCGGCCACGGTGGTGATCACGCCTGTCGCCGCGACGACCTCGCGCACGCGGTTATTATAGAAGTCGGCGATGTAGAGGTTGCCGGCCCCGTCCACCGTTACGCCCCTAGGATAACTTAGCGCCGCCTGGGTGGCCGGACCCCCATCCCCCCCGTAGCTGGCGGTGCCGCTACCGGCCACGGTGGTGATCATGCCTGTCGCCGCGACGACCTCGCGCACGCGGTAATTGCCGCTGTCGGCGATGTAGAGGTTGCCGGCCCCGTCCACCGCCACGCCCTCGGGATACCTTAGCGCCGCCTGGGTGGCCGGGCCGCCGTCCCCCCCGTAGCTGCCGGTGCCGCTACCGGCCACGGTAGTGATCACGCCTGTCGCCGCGACGACCTCGCGCACGCGGTTATTATAGAAGTCGGCGATGTAGAGGTTGCCGGCCCCATCCACCGCCACACTCTTAGGAAGATTTAGCGCCGCCTGGGTGGCCGCACCGCCGTCCCCAAAATTACTACCAGCATAGGTTTGAATCATCCCTTTAGAAGGGGTAGCCGTTGCTGCCGTCGTATATATGCGTTGTGCTGTCTGCGCATGCGCTGCGCGAGGGAACGCGCCGTAAGAGGCAGTGCCCATCGTCGCCGTTGCCACGGTTGGAGTGCGTGTCATTGCCGTGCTCGTCTCGCTCACGATGATCTGTGACACCGGGAGCGGAGGCACTGTGATTGTTTGAGTTGGGATGGGCAAGGGCGTGCTGTCCACTGTCAACATTGGGGGTAGTGACGCCACAGCCGTCGCCAACATGGTCGATGTCGTTAGGGTAAGGCTCATTGGCGACATCGACAGGGGCGCGGTGAGCGCCGTCGCGCTGGATGTCGTGGTCGATGCGGACGGGCTGGTCGCGGTCGCCGTGACCATTGACGCCCCCGTGGTCGAGGCGGCCGCCGTCGCGGAGATCAAGATGGGAGGAGTGGCTGTCACACTCGGGGGCGTCGCGAAAGCACTCGTCGAGGAGGCCGATGCGGTGGGAGGAGCGGAAGGAGAAAAACCGGTGGATGCGCGGGAGGGCTGCACGGTGAATCCCAGGAACAGGACGACGAACAGGACAAGGTTGGACGGGCGTAGTCGCACGAGCATGCGGGCATTCTTCCCTTCACTGTATCGCTGCCGGTCTCACACCGCTGTGCGGTCGCGGCCCCTCTCAATCGGACGGTCTCGTCAGCACGCCTCCAGAATGGTGGGCATGGTCCTTGCGCTGTATTAACTCCCCCATTCAGGCCCCAGTCTAGCAGGACTCGCGCGCGCTGAGCAAGTCCTCGACCGTCTCGCCGTCTCGTCGGCCCGGCCCTTGACACCGCGCGGAGGGTGGCGGTTCGGCCATGCGGCCGTGTCAAATGCCGACGAGGCGTGCGAGACATCCGCCGGGATGGCCAATCCAGCCAGGATCACCGGAGTTTGGCGCCGGTGCGGATCGTGTGACTGGCGCTCTCGTCCCGCTGCGGGAGGACGATTGAGCCGGTGGCGGCGCGCACCCGGCGCCCCTATCCGGCACGGGTCCTTTGCCCGCCGCGGAGGAGGGAGACGACCCCTCGTGGCGCAACCGTCGTCGCACGGAGCGGGCCGTGACCGCGAGCCATCGTCCGAGCGGTCGGACCCTAGACGCCGCCGCGCATAGCCGCGACGCCGGGGTCGCCGCCCCTCCCGCCGCCGACGGAACGTGCTCGTCGTCGGTGCGACTGACCAGAAGGAGGGCGCGCCGCGGCAACCTTATGCACACCGATGGGTAGCCTCATAAACTCTGAGACAGGAGAGGGCTGGACGCAGGTTTTGTGAGACGGCGGGAGCGGAAATTGTGAGACAATGGAGCGAGATGACGCATGGGAATGGCTCAGGAACTGTGAGACGCTACATGGGTGCAACAAATGGAGTGAGGTGCGCGCGTGTGGATTCCAGGGTCGGCTGACGAGATCGTGGCGAGCCCCATCAGTCAGGTGACGAAGGGCGCCTATGATCCTTTCGGAGGCCGCAATGCATCCTGACTGGATCATGCTCGGTGCCATCGTCACTGCTGCGGCGACCGTTGTTCTGGCGGTCATCACAGGGATTTACGCGAGACAGACGGGTAACTTGGTGACAATCGGGCATCAGCAGATCGCGCAGGCGGCCGCTGATCGCTATGCGATGCAGCGTCCCGTCGTCTATCCCGCTGGCTCTGTTACGACCATCTTTCACGAGAAAGACGATTCCGCGCTGTACCGCACTAGGCCAACGGCCCATGGGCGCGAGACTAGCCGTGCCTCAGACGAGGAAGCCGCGCCCGCAACGCGCGCGTCTTTCGAGCCATGGCAAGGCAAATGGGATGAGCGGAGCGTGCGCGTGCCGGTGGCCAATGGGGGCGCCGGCACCGCCTTCGACCTATGCGGCGTGCTGCTCGGCGCCGCCCACGACCCCGCCATTCTCTCCCACCGGTTCACGCTCTGGAAAGACCTCCCCCTACCCGCGGCGGACTCCCGTGACGCGATCCTCGCGCGTGGCATGAGCATGGTCTCCGGCACAACGCGGATCAAGGAGCATCCCCTGCAGCCACCGCCCAAGCCTCATCCGGGCGACGAGATGATCGCTGCTATCCCTCGGTATACCGCTCGTCTCACCCTGACCTATAAAGATGTGTTCGGGCGCAAGCATGCCGCCCTATTCGATTATTCGTCGCAGGGGAGGTGGGAAAACGCTGTCTTCCTTGACGATGTTGAACACGATCTCGCGGATCTCGATAGGGAAGCGCGCCGCCCCCTACCATCCGATGCCGCCACTGATGCGCTCCTCAAGCAATTAGGAGGATCATCTCTATGAAGACGCGCACCGATCTCGTCCCGATCTCGTCCTTACCGGCACAGCCGCTTGTCGATCCGGTGACGGCGTACCTGGCGACGCTGGCGCCCAAGAGTCAGACGGTGGTCAAGGAGCGTCTGACGACCGTCGCGCGGCTGATCGGCGTCGATCCGGCCGCGATGCCCTGGCACGAGTTGCGCGCCCACCACCTCGACTACATCAAGGGGCGCCTGGCCGAAAAAGACCCGCTCACTGATAAGAAGCGCGCGCCGGCGACGATCAACCTGACGCTGGCCGCACTGCGGGGCGTGCTCAAGCACGCGCGCAACCACAATTTGATGACCGACGAGGAGTACCGCCGCATCACCGAGGTCAAGGGCGCGCGTGGGTCCGGGCTCCCGGCCGGCCGCGCCGTGCCCGGCGGCGAGCTCAAGGCCCTCGTCGAGGCCTGCCGGCGCGACCCCGGCCCGGCCGGCGCCCGCGACGCCGCGATCCTGGCCGTCCTCTATATCGGGGGCGTGCGCCGCACCGAGCTGGTGGACCTCGACGCGGCCGACTACACCCCGGACCCGCCCACGCTGCGCACCCGGCATGGCAAGGGCGACAAGGAGCGCCTGGTCCCCCTGACGGCCACCGCCGGCGCGGCCCTCGCCGCCTGGCTCACCCACCGCGGCGACCACCCTGGCAAGTTGTTCCTCCCGGTCTCGCAGATCGGGGAAATCCACGGCGACGACCTCAGCTCCATCGCCGTCTACAACATGCTCCAGAAGCGGGCCGCGCAGGCCGGCGTCCCGCACGTCTCGCCGCATGACCTACGGCGCAGCTTCGTTTCCGACCTGCTCGACGCCGGCGTGGACCTCTCGGCCGCGCAGCAGCTCGCCGGCCACGCCTCCGTCGTCACCACCGCCCGCTACGACCGCCGCGGCGAGGCCGCCAAGCGCTAGGGCGTCGAGAAGTTGCACTTCCCCTTCCGATAGCTTGGGTGTGGCCTGTCCGCTACCGAGCAGGCCATCAAGGACGCAGGTACCGAGCAGGCCATCAAGGACGCAGGACGTACACGACCGGCTTTGGAGGAAGGGGAACAGTCCGGAGAGTATGCGCGGGGGCAGGGGCTGCACATACTAACTGCAGTTCCGTACAGAAGCCGACGCCTGCGGCGGGCTCTTGCTCAAGGTAGAAGGTAACGGGACAAGAAGTGAGGTGCTTGTTATGCGGCAACGTCCGTCGTCTCGCCTCCTGGTGCTCGACCGGAACGACCAGGTGTTGTTGTTTCGCTTTGTCTTCACGCGCGGCGCACTCGCCGGTCAAGACTATTGGGCCACCCCTGGGGGTGCCGTGGAAACAGGGGAGACGTTCGCACAAGCGGCCCGGCGCGAGCTGTTCGAAGAGACCGGCATCGTCATAGAGACCGTCGCTGAGCCCGTCGCGGACAGGTCCTTCGTCCTTCAGTTGGCTGATGGAGAACACGTCATGGCCCAGGAGCGTTATTTTCTGGTGCGTACGGTCGCCCCCTCGCTGTCGCGGGAGCACTGGACCCCTTGGGAGAGCGAGGTGATGGCCGAGCATCGCTGGTGGTCGGTCACAGACCTCGGTGCGACAAGCGCACTGGTCTTCCCAGAGAATCTCGTCGCGATCCTGACCAGCGTCGGGGTGAGGACCGAGACATAGCGGGACGCAGGGCCGCTTAGCATTCGTTCATCCCCTTTTCGCCCCCCGGCTCCCGATCGCGCGAACGCACGTTTCCGGACTTGTCGCCCTCGTATCCAGCCCCACGTCACCCCCGTCGCGAATGCACGATAAGCCTTGTTATCCTGTATTGACACTCTTGGCCCGGCGATTTATACTAGGCACAATGAGAACGCGGAGAATACGAAGGGAATGCAAGGTGGCGCGGTGAAACCGACGCCAACCAGAGAGCTTGTCGCCATTGCAAAAATCGAGAAGGCCTTGCCGCCTGCGCTAGCACAACTCGCGGGCCGACTCGACTCCTATGAAGTGGCTCCACCATACATACCAGAACGGGCCTTCGCGCAATTGTGTCGCGACGTCAATCTCGGCCGAATCATCACGCGACTGCTCATTGTCGCCTACGACATGCGTTATCCGACCGATTTGCTCCGCGCTACACATGGGCTGAACCTATCCGACTTACGCTATTTCGTGCGCATACCAGAGATTGTGGATATCATCGCCAATCTCCGTCGCACACAGCCCGATGCTTTCATTGACTTGGATGATGACGGTTGGGATAGGGAGGGAACCGAGCGTGGATGATGGAGTGCAGATAGAGAGTGTCACGGCTGCAATACCGGTCCCGCGGCAGGCGGCATCCGACGCCCACCTGATCGCCCTCTGGCTGCACAATCGCAGTGCGCACACCCAACGCGCCTACCGCGCCGACGCCGACCGCTTCCTCCTCCATAGCGGCCGTCCCTTGCAGGCCGTCACGCTCGGCGCGCTGCAAGACTTCGCCGACAGCCTCGCCGCGGCCGGGCTCGAGCCCGCCTCGCGCGGGCGCACCCTGGCGGCCGTCAAGAGCCTGCTCGCCTTCGGCCACCGCCTCGGCTACCTGCCCTTCGACGTTGGTCGCGCCCTCAAGCTCCCCCCACGCCGCGAGGGCCTGGCCGCGCGCATCCTGGAGGAGACCGACGTGCAGCGCATGCTTGCCCTGGAAGGTCATCCGCGCAATCGGGTCCTGCTACGCCTGCTCTACGCCAGCGGCATCCGCGTGGCCGAGATCTGTGCCCTGTGTTGGCGCGACGTGCGGCCGCGCGACGGCGGCGCCGGCCAGATCGCCGTGTGGGGTAAGGGCTCCAAGGAGCGCGCCATCCTCCTACCCGCCTCGGTCTATCAGGACCTGCTGGCGTTGCGTCGAGGGGCGTCGGACGATGTGCCCGTCTTTCGCTCGCGCAAGGGCGGCGGCCCGCTCGACACCAGCCAGGTCCTGCGCATCGTGCGCGCGGCCGCCACCCGCGCCGGGATCGCGGCCAAGGTGTCCCCGCACTGGCTCCGGCACAGCCACGCCACCCATGCCTTAGAACGCCAGGCCCCGATCCACCTCGTCGCCGCCACCCTCGGCCACAGCTCCGTCGCCACCACCGGCAAGTACCTCCACGCCCGCCCCTCCGACTCCTCCGCCCGCTATCTGGTCGTCTGATGGGGATAGCGGGACGTGTGATGCGCGGGACACGACATGCAGCAAATGCCGGCCACGCCTCCGTCGTCACCACCGCCTGCTACGACCGCTGCGGCGAGACCACCAAGCGCCAGGGCGTCGAGAAACTGCACTTCCCCTTTCGATAGCAGGGCGTGAGGTGTGCTAGTTATGTGCTGTTATCAAGGGCGCTGTTCACAAAGCCAAGGGGTAGGCGTCACACCTACCCCTTGGCACAAAGGGGGTAGGGGCAATGGACGAAAGGGACAGGGTATCGCATGAGGACGGGAGGGCGGACGCATCGACGCGCATGAGGTAATCCGCCTCGTCGAAGAAGCCGACGAGGGCCAGACGCTGGAGTTCAAGCCGGGCGAGGAGCGACCCAGTTCCTTGGCCACCTCGCTGGCCGCCTTCGCCAACGCCGATGGCGGCACGCTGCTCGTCGGCATCGCCGAGCGGACCGACGATGGCGGCCAGAAGGTTCACGTCGTCGAGGGCGTGACTGACGTCAAGATCGCGACCGACCACCTGTACACGGCGGCGGAGATGTGCACGCCCAAGTACGACCTGGCGACGCCCGAGCGGATCGAGATCGGCGGGAAGACCGTGCTCGCGGTGACGGTCCCCGAGGGCCTGGGCCAGGTCTACGCCGTCGAGGGGCGCTACGTGGCGCGCGAGGGCTCGCACCGGCGCGCGCTGACGCCGGACGAGATCCGCGCGCTCCTCAGCCGTCGCGGCCTGTTCACCTACGACCGCTTACCCGTCCCCGGCGCGACGCGCGCCGACTTGGACGCGGCCCTCGTGCGCGAGTTCGTCCGCCTCTTCCGCTCGGGACGACGGATGGGCGCCGACGCCCTGCTGGCGTCGCGCGAGTTGCTCGTGCGCCCTGAGGGCACCCCCGACGGGCCGCTTGTACCCTCGGTGGCCGGCATCCTGCTGCTGGGGAAGCACCCGCAGCAGTTCTTCCCGCAGGCGCGTGTCGCGGTCGTGCAGTACGCGGGGACGACAATGGGCGAGAGCTTCCTCAAGCGCGAGATCGAGGGGACGGTGCCCACGCAACTCGACGAGGCGGAGGCGTGGCTGGTGCGCAACACGCTCCACGCCGTCGAGCTGCGCGGGATGGACCGCAGCGACCGCGACGAGTACCCGCGCGAGGCTCTGCGCGAGGCCGTCCTCAATGCCCTGGCCCACCGGGACTATAGCCAGCGCGGCGATCGGGTCCGCATCTATGCGTTCGCGGATCGCGTCGAGGTCCACAGCCCGGGCAGCCTGGGTGGACCCATGCGCCTAGACAACCTCCTGGTGCGTCGGTGGAGCCGCAACGCGACGCTCGTGCAGGGCCTGGCGGCGCTGGACATCATAGAGGAGTTGGGCTTCGGTCTGGATCGCATGGTCGCCGCGATGGCGGATGGCGGACTGCCAGCGCCGGTCTTCACGGAGATCGGCGATACCTTCGTCGTCACGCTGTACGGGGCCGCGGCCCAGTTGCGGGCGTCGATCGCGGTGACGGGGCGCGACGAGCGCGAGGGGCACGGCGAGCAGGGGACGGCCGCGACGAGCGTGAGGGGCGCGGCTACGCCCGCAACCCAGGTGGACCGCCAGGCGTGGGTGCTCGACCACCTACGCACGATCGGCCCGATCACCGCACGCGAGTATGCTGCGGCGCGCGGGATTTCGGCGGCCACGGCGTTGCGCGACCTGCGCGACCTCGTGAAGCGGGGCTTGGCGCAGGCATCCGGCACGACGAATGACCGCCGCTACAGCCTCCGCGTCGACGATGAGACGTGAGGTGGTCGCACTCTCGTCAACCTCTCGTCAACTCTCGTCATGACGAGAGTTGGTGACGAGAGTTTCGGTGCGTCACATATTTATGTCACTTACGGCCACCTCGCGCACAAGGCAGCGCGGGGCGCGGGGCACTACTCGCGCCCCTCATCCCGTGTCATCCCCCGCCGTCCCCTCCCTCCGGGGCTGGCCTAGCCAGAGAGCGCGGGCGCCCTCCTCCACCGCGCGCCGCACCTCCGCGCGCTCCCCAATCGCCACGAAATCGAAGTGCGCGCCGACGTAGCCCCGCCACGGGTCGGCGCGCCCCGTCCGCGCCATGTACCCCGCGTACAACGTCAGCCCGCTCGGCCCCACCAGGCGCGCCTCCCACAGCTCCGGTGCCACCTCCTGCCAGACGATCTCCGGCCTCTCCGGGTCACTGCCCATCCCGGCCCTCCACCGCCTCCACCGCCCTCGCAGCCTCCCCATCAGGAGCGGCGCCCCAGTTACTATGTGCAGGCCCCGTGCCCCGCCTCATGACCGACGCTGGCGCGCCCTTGACCCTTTCCCCTTGGAGAGGGAGGCGTTGATCAACGCCTCCCTCTCCAAGGGGAAAGGGGGGCACAGACGCCTACCCCAACCCCGCGCGCCTGCCGTTGACCTGCGAGCGCCGGGGAGGAACGGCACCTACCCTACGTCCTTATTCGATTCGCCCGCGCCTGCCCCCGGCCACACCGGCCGCGCCGTCCCCCGCGCGGACCCGCTTCGGCACACCCCGCCCACTACCCCACGCGCGCGGATCGCGCGAGCACGGCCGACACGAGGACGATGCCGCACGCACGACAGGTACGACATGGTATGTCGAGCACAAGCGTTGCACACAGAGCGGCGCGTCTGAGAGAAGGACATGACGGCGGCACGCCCGGGATTGGTGGGGCTATGCATCCACCACCTTGCGCAAACGTGCGTTTGCAGGAAAAGAGGTGCTTGCCGCTTTCCTTTCCCTGGCACCCCACGCCGTCCTGTGTGGCAAGCTCGTCTTGACGGACCCTGATAGATAGGCTCCGACGCGGCCGGCTACGTCGTGATGCCAAGATAGTCGCCCAGCGCGCGATAGGCGGACTCGAGGTCGGGGCGGACATCGGCCGGCGTGGGCACTCCGGCGTCATCACGCCGATCACCCGGACGAAGCGTCGTGTCTCCGGGCGCACGCGTCTCCGCAGCCGTATGGCAATCCTGTGCCGCGCCTTCGACGGGACGCCGCCGCGTGCGAGGCCGTCTCACCTCCTCCCCTGTTCGAGATCCTCCAGTGCCTCCACGAATTTTTCCTTGCGGCGCTTTCCCAACCACGGACCGACGCGGCGGTAGAACAGCCGGATACCGTCGGGATGAGTAACCTTCCACCGCCAGTGTCGACCATCCTCGCCGTGGTTGTAGGGTCCGTACACCTTGCCTAAGCCGACACGCTCGGCGAACCGGCGGATAATGTCCTCATCGGTCGACGACACCATGACTTGCCACGTCCGACGACGCTCCCCGTCCGCCCGACCGACCATGCCTTCGCCCTCGAAGATGCCAGCCACCCACGCATCGTTGAGTGCCGTGGCGATCGCGACAGGGTCGCCCACAAGCGTCGCGATATCCACATCGGTGGCCACCGCGGGGGTCGCGGCCAGCCCTATCGTCCCCTCGGATACTCCATCAACGACCGAGTGTTCAATATTGAGCGGTTGAGAAGGAGTTGCAAGGGCATCAGCCAGACCCGCGTCCGGCCGCCCCAAGTGTTCAATATTGAGCACTTTGTCCGTCCCCAGCGTCCCTACCACGCCGTCGACAGACCGGTCGTTCGCCTCCCGGCCGTGTGCCTCGCTGGCAACCGCTTGTGTCGGCTGCGACGCGGAAGAGACATTGGCTGACGGAGCCTCCGGACTGATGCCACGCGGCCGCGCAGCCTCGACCGGTGTCGTCCCCGCCGGCCACTCGGCGTGCGCAGGGGGCTTGGGCGACGGGTCCCACGCGACGTCGGACTCGCGCCTCAGCCGCTGGATGTCGGACATCCGGGTGACCGTGCCCGCGCGCACGCCCTCGATGGCCTTCTCGCGCAATGCGGCCGGCAACCGGCGGATCTCGCTCGCTGTCGTCGGGGCGATCACCTCGTCGCGGACGATCGGCGCTAGGAGCGGGTCATCACCGAGGTTGAGCAGCTCACTGACGTCGCCGACCGAGCGCCCGGTGCGCCGGGCGATTTGGCGCACGCCCCAGCCATACTCGTCGCGCAGGCGGCTGTACGCGTCCATGATCTCGGCGCGCGTCAAATCGTTGCGGGCTACATTCTCGGCCAGGCTATCGGCGAAGGCATCCTGGTCGCTCTCATCGCGGATGACGCAGGGCAGCGTCTCCACGCGTGCGCGGACCTCGGGGTCGTCGAAGCCACGCACACGGTGCGCCGCCTGTAGCCGCCGTTCACCTGCGATGAGCCTGTAATAACCGGGCTTGGCCATCTCACGGCGCACCAGCAGCGGCTGCAGGACGCCGCTGGCGGCGATCGACTCGGCGAGCTCGTCGATGCGCTCGAAGCTCTTGCGCGGGTTGTCACCCGAGGGCGCGATGCGCTCGATCGGGATCATACGCGCGCGCGGGACCGGCGCGAAGGCGTTCTCGGCGACGCGGGCGAGGTCGTCGGGCGAGGCTTCTTGTGCCGGCGGCGTCTCGGCCAGCAGGTCGCCGGCGAGGCGTCTAGGCCGGGTGCGGGATGAGCCTGGCATGGTCGAACAACTCCTGCGCCGGCGCGTCGTACTCGGGGGCCGACAGGTCGAAATTGGCGATGCGGGCGCGCCAGGGGACGGGCGGCAGCACTAGCAGCGGCGGCCGGTGCGCGGCCGCGATCTCCCTGATGTCCTCGATCCGCGCGCGGTGCAGCACGGTGCGCTGCACCATGGCCGGCAACAGCGCGAGCAGCTGCAGGCGCGGGGACACGGTGATGCGCTGGCTCTCGATGTCGCGCAGGTAGAGGATGAGGTTGGTGACACCCTGGTCCTCCGGGAGGACGGGTACCAGCACGCCGTCGGCCTCCTTGAGCGAGGGGATGGCCGAGAGCCCGGGCGGGGTGTCGATGACCACCAGCCCGTAGTCGCGCGGCAGATCCTCGCCCGCGACGAGATCGACGCCTGGTCGGCGCAGTTCGGGACGCACGGAGAGCAGGCGGGTGAGATTCCTCGACTCGTCCCGGTCAACGATGGCCACGGCGCGGTCGCCCTCTCGCGCCCCGAGCGCCACCGCCGCTCGCGCGGCCAGGTACAGCGCCGAGGTGGTCTTGGAGACCCCGCCCTTGGCTGAGCCGACGGCCAGCACCCTCATCGTGTCCCCCGTTCCGGGCCAGTCGCGCCCGGCCGTGTCGCCACGCCGCCCCCGGCGTGGCGCTCCCAATGCTCCTCCAGCGCCTCACGCACGATCAGGCCCACGCTGAGGCCGCGCTCGTCCGCCTCGCGCTCCAACCGTTCGCGCATGTCGGGGGACAGGCGGATGGTGAGGTTCCTATCCAGCGGGGGCGCGACAGATCGGCGTCTCTTGGGCACGGTGGCCACGGTCTGGTTCCTCCACCCCCAGTATAGCGCATTGCATCTTGCCTTGCACAGACCCTGGCACAAGTCTATCCTGCTCGTGCCAGCAGGCATACAGGTGGGGTCCGTAGGACATGCCGGTGCGTAGAGGCGGACCCTGGGCCGCGCCCGGGGCAGGTCGAGAAGCCAGGCGGGCCAACGATGATGCGCTCGATCCTAGCCGGCCGGGAAAAGGATGGGGCCACCGAGATTGGGCTGATTATCAGAATATCCAGCATCGTGGACAAGTCCTTGACCGCATCCTCGACGCCGTTAGGATTGATGACGGCTGCCGCATTCCCCGTCGTTTGGAAGGAAACCATATATGCGCCGATCCCGCCCCGCTCGGACAAGCGATCCCGTAGGCCGTGATGCACGCCCCCTCCCACCTGCGGCATCCCCCGATCCAACGTCTGTAGAGGGTGGAGACAGGCTCTCGTCCCCGCCCGATGTCTGGGCCATCCAACAGATCGATGCCAAGACAGGGCGGACGCTGACGCCGACAGAGACTGCGTGGCGGGTGCGCATCCGCGACGAGCATGAGCAGGGTCTGATCGCCGTCGATCCGCTCTACCACGGCGCGCGCGAGGCCATCCACCAGCCGCTGCTGAGCGAGCGCGGCGAGATCGTCGGCGACGCGTGGGAACTGCGGCGCGCCAACAGCACCACGCTGCGCGTCGTCCTGGGGCAGATCGGCGATACTGGAGGCCTGCGGGCGGACGAATCCGCGCTGCAGCAGGTGGCCGTCACCTTCGCGCGGGCAGCCATCGGGGACATCGCGGCGGACTTGATGAAGGTGCTCTACACCTACGCGAACGACCCGCCGCAGTGGCGGCGCCCGGAATTCACCGTCCACCTGACCGACTTACTCGACTGCATGGGCTACGCCCGCGACGAGCGCGGCGTCCATCGCTCCTCCAACCGGCGCCGCCTCTCCGAGGCGCTGCTGGCGCTGCACTACACGCACATTGGCATCCAGCGCGAGGAGGGCGAGGAGCAGGTCGGCTTCATCGCACCCCTCCTTTCCAGCCTCGAGTACCGGACCCGCGAACCAGTGGGCCACCTGACGCCAGCAGAAGTCTTCCGGCAAGGGCTCCCCGAAGTCGTCACCATCTCCATCAACAGCCGCTGGTATCGGCTGCGCGATGCGGATGGCCAACCCGTCGACGACTACAAACTGATCCCGCGCGAGGGGCTGGACCCGGTGGGTGGCCGGGCACGCAAGGGGCGTCACATGACACCGGCGCACATGCTGCGGGACTATATCGATTCGTGTCGCGAGCACGCGACGGGCGATCGCATCGAGCTCACCCGCGGAGCTCTGCTTCAGGTCACCGGCATCACTGACCGCAACGTCACCAACGCGACCAAGACGCTAACGAGAGCGCTCGACCGGCTCTCTGGCGAGGGCACCCTCGCGGGTTACAGTCCCCACCCCCTCCCACTGGACACGAGCGCCTACGTCAGACTTGCCCTCGCCTAGGAACCAACCTCTCGACGCTCGACAGCCCGTACCCACACCCATGCCGACCAGCGTAAAGCACAGGTGCTACGTCTAAACAGGATGTGCTATCTGCAAACAGAATGTGCGCCCTGTAAAACGTAGGTGCTATCTGTAAAACGTAGGTGCTATTGGCTATACAGTCAGGGTGCTATCTGAAAAGCCATCGTGCTATGTGTAAAGCGCGGGTGCTACATATATAACGCTCGTGCTATCTGTACAACCGTCTGGCCCAGCTTGCCGAACTGTCGTTTGCGTGCAACAATGGGCGCAGCGACTAGACACGCTCAGCTGTTAAGACAATAGGAATGGGCGCATGTGAAGCTCATAGCCCCTGCAGAATCATGTCTTGTTGCACTAGGAAACCCCTGCTGGAGAGACCTTACCAATATTGGTACCAATAGCGGTAGTGCGAATTTCTCTCTTTTTGCAGGCCAACCCCGAATAAACCGGTGTCGATGCTGTATGATGCACAGCATGAGGTTACTTATGTTCTAATCTGTGCGCGCAGAGCGCGGCCTTTTACGGCCACTAGCAATACTGGACTTACCTAACAGCAACGGCTCGGGTGCAATGCCTAGCAGCTCACCACCCACGCCGCTTTTAGATACATGTTGGCCCGGAGCCACACAGGAGCCGCAAACTCCCGGAAAAGTGGACTCCAGGCCGACAGGAGACCTTTTGTGCATGAAAGGACCTATCGTGCAGCATACAGCCATACCCGCTGCGTGTCAACCATCCCTGTCGAGTGATGCGCCAAATCACACCATCATCGCCCGTTTCGGGGCTGAGTTGTGCGCCGCCGGCCACACCAGCGTGCCCAACCTGGTCCGCCGGTACTGGTCGCGCCTGGGCGCCACGCCCGGCGACTACCTCTGTTACGAGACTATCGTCGAGTTCCAGCGCGGCGCCACCCCGCCGCAGGTCTACGTCCCCCTGCTCGCCGCAGCGTTGGGTCAGCCCACCCCGGCCGGCGAGCGCCAGGTACGTCAGCATACCGCCCACCTGGTGGCGCTAGGGCTACTCCACGTCACGTACACGGGCCGCGCCAACGTCTACGACTTCAGCCCCCTGTATCGGCGCGTCGCTGAGCTGAGCGTCGCCACACCTCTCCACACCATCCCCACGCCGGCACCGCTGATGGCGGACACGGTTGCGGCCACGGCCGTGTCCGCGTCGCCCGAGACCCCACCTGAGGCGCCGGTCAGAGCGGCGGCCCCCCCCCGCTCTGACCGGCGGGATAGCCCCCCCTACGAAGACGTACCTACGTCTCGATTCGATTCGATACCCCCTGACCCCCCATCAACCGAGATTGTACCGGCCCCAACGGCCGGCAGCGACGAGGTCGAGGTCGCCACCATCGCTGCCCTCGTCGCGGAGATCGGCGTCGCTCTGGACGACGGCGCGCCCCGCTCCAGCCGCACCCGGGTCGAGGCGCTGCGCCAGGCCCACGCGCTGGATGCCGCCGCGTTTGCCGCGCTAGCCGACCAAGCGCGGCGGGTGGTGGAACGCCGGCGGCGCAAGGGGCCGCCGTTGCGTCGTGCCATGGCCTACTGGTTCGACGTGCTTACCGCTCTACTTACCGACGCAGGTCGCGCCGTCGACGAGGAAGCGGACAGCACGGATCAACGGGGCCTTCCCCTATCGTCAGGGCCACAGGCCGCCCGGACGCGGGGGAGGGACAAAGAGCCGTCTGCAGCGGGTGCGGATGCATGCCCCGCGCAGACCTCGACGCCAGCGGATCCTCCCACTCACCAGGCACCCGAGGACATCGTGCCCGTTGCTGGTGAGACATCGTTAGCGGACGCTGGGCCAGGGGGTGAACTGTGGCGATGCGTGGCGGCCGAGCTGGCCACCGTGATGACACCCGAGAACCACCGCCAGTGGATCGCGCCTACAACAGCGGAACTGGCCGACGACCCTACCGGAGCCGGCAACCCGGTGCTACGGGTCACAGTATCGGGTGCCTTCCATCGTGAGTGGCTGGAGCGGAAGCTGCGTTGCAGGGTGGAGAACACGCTGCGGCGCGTCGAGGGAGGAGTCGGCGTGCGAGTGGAGTTCGTGGTGGCACGCTGACACTTACTCTAACAGCCTATCCGAAAAGTGGTAGTTATGGTAAAGTAGAAGGGGCGTCGTGGCCCTCACGGCGTCTCCCTCCTCCCGCGACTGAAAGACTCCTGCCCATGGCATCGCTCCCCGTGACCCCCGTGACCCCTGTGACCCCTGTAACCCCTGCGACCTCTGCGACCTCTGCTGCTCCCAAAGATGATCCGACGATTTGGCATGCGGATGACACCCTGTGGGCGCGCCTCGCCCCCCTGCTGGTGGTCGTCAAGCCCCGCACGAAACCGGGCCGGCCCCGCACGAAACCGGGCCGGCCCCGCACGAACGACCGTCCCTTCTTCGATGGCGTGATCTGGGTGCTGCGCACTGGCGCCCAGTGGGGGGCTGTGCCGCGGGAGTTCGGGCCCAAGTCAACCGTA
>JAABUZ0100006075.1_pt1 | contig 15348 bp, 14 predicted proteins | sample 5562091 | NCBI WGS metagenome assembly JAABUZ01 (sample SAMN12813069, study PRJNA571459) | rock metagenome | isolation source: Antarctica rocks | place: Antarctica: Victoria Land, Linnaeus Terrace sud | collected 2015-12-21 | reverse complement strand
CTCGAACCGAAGCTGGTGTTTGCCAACCTGGTCGACACCGATCAGGTCCACGGACACCGCCACGACGCCGACGGCTTCCACGCCGCCCTTCGGGTCATCGACACGGCCGTCGCCGGGTGGTTGGGCCGCCTGGGGCCCGGTGATTTACTCATCCTCACCGCCGATCACGGCTGTGACGTGACCACTCCCGGCTTTGACCATACGCGCGAGTACGCGCCCCTGCTCGCCCTGTTTGCCGGCCACGGCACGCGCCGCCACGACGGACCGCTGGCCGACGTGGGCGCCTCCGTGCTGCGCTGGCTCACCGGTCACGACGCCCCCGACCTCCCGGGGTCCTCCTTCGTGGAATAGGCCCCGACCGTCCGCCCCCGGCGCCACTAGCATCGAAGCCATGCCCGAGCTGCCCGAGGTCGAGACCATCCGCCGCCAGCTCGAGCCGCTGGTCACCGGTCGCCGGGTCACCCGTCTCGATGTCCGCGACCGGCGCTGGACGGGCAGCGTCGGTCCGGACAGCGTCACCGCGACGGTCAGCGGACGGCGAATAGAACGCCTGAGCCGGCGCGGGAAGTATCTGATCTGGGAGCTCGAGGATGAGGTGTTCCTGCTCATGCACCTGCGCATGACCGGCACGCTGCTCGTCGACCCCGTCGCCACCCCGGCCCACACCCGCGTGGCGATCACCCTCCAGCCCACGCCCGCCGAGGGCTGCGGACGCCTCATCGCCTTTGTCGACCCTCGGCGCTTCGGCACCGGGGAGCTCGTCTGCGGCCGGGGCGCCCTGGAGACCTTTCTCGATGCCCGACTGGGTCTTGAGCCCCTGGACCCCGCCTTCACCGCCGCGCACCTGCGCACGCTGGCCCGCGGGCGTCAGGTCCCCATCAAGGCCTTCGTGTTAGACCAGCGTCAGGTGGCCGGCGTGGGCAACATCTACGCCGACGAGGCCCTGTTTGGCGCGCGCATCCATCCCCTGCGCCCGGCGGGTCGCCTGAGCGCCGCCCAGTACGGCGCCCTCGCCGAGGCCCTCGAGCAGGCGCTGCGGGCGGGCATCGCCGCCCGGGGAGCCACCATCGACGACTTTCGCCACGTCGACGGGGTGCGCGGATCCTTTCAGGACCAGTTTCGGGTGCATCGCCGGGCAGGCCTGCCCTGCCCCGACTGCGCCACCCTGGTGGTCAAGATGGTCGTCGCGGGACGCGGCACCTACCTATGTGAGGCCTGCCAGCCGCGCCCGCGGCTCAGGCGGGCGCCAGCAGCGCGTCCAAGCGCCCGGACTGCGACGCCCGCAGGGTCTCCTGAAAGCCCCCCACCAGCTCGTCGCCGATGATCACCTGGGGGAAGCTCATCATCCCCGTCCGCGCGACCAGCTCCCCGCGCCCGGTGGGGTCACGCGACAGGTTGATCTCGTCAAAGGCCAGGCCCCTGGAGGCCAGCAGCGCCTTGACGCGCGAGCAGAACGAGCAGGGCTCGGTGGTGTAGACGGTGATCTTCTTCACGTCCAACACGATACCGGCAGGGCGGCGATGCCCGGCACGCTGAAGACCGAGGGCGTGGTCCTGCGCTCGATGCGCTACGGCGAGGCCGATCGCATCCTCGCCCTCTACACCCCCCATCGCGGGCGGGTGGGGGCCATCGCCAAGGGCGTGCGCCGCACCCGCAGCCGCTTCGGCGGGCGCCTGGAGCCCTTCTTTCGCCTGCGCCTGGTCCTGCACGAGGGTCGCGGCGAGCTGCTCACGGTGACCGCCGCCGAGACGGTGACCGCCCACCCCCGCCTGCGCGAGAGCGCGCCGGCGCTCAACGCCGCCGCCCGCGCCTGTGACACCGTGGGGCGGCTGTTTGAGACCTCCGAGGGCCACCCCGGCGTGTTTTACCTGCTGTGCAACGAGCTGGCGTTGATCGAGTCAGACCCCGCCAGCGCCGGTCACGCCAACGCCCTGGCCTTTCGCCTCAAGCTGCTGGTGGCGGCGGGCCTGGCCCCCCAGCTCGGGGCGTGTGCGACCTGCGGTGACCCCGAGCACCTCGTCGGCTTCTCGGGGGCCGCCGGCGGTGTGGTGTGCGGAGCCTGTGAGGCCTCCTCGTTTGCACTGGCCCAGGAATCCCACGAGTTCATGACCGGGGCGCTGGCGGCGCCGCTGGCCCAGGTCCCCGCCGCCTCCCCGCGCGCCCTGCGCCAGGCCGAGCGGGCCATCGCCGAGACCGTCGAGCACCACGCCCACCTGCGCCTGCGCCCGGCCTGGGGGATATAGGCATAAAAGGGGGCTAACCGCCCCCGCAGAGGACAGGAGCAATCAACCCGCGCTGACGGGTCGGCCCCGCCTCCGTCGCGCGCGGATGCGCGCCCCTATAGATTCTGTTGATTCACACTGCGGTGGCCATCCGGTACGTCTATGACTTTCAGGAGGGCTCGCGCGAGATGCGCGACCTGCTGGGGGGCAAGGGCGCCAACGTCGCGGAGATGATGCGCATCCTGGGGCCCGGGCGGGTGCCTGCCGGCTTCACCGTCACCACCGCCGCGTGTGTGGCCTACATGGAGGCCGAACGTCAGGAGCCCGACGGCCTGGCCGAGCAGATCGCCGACGCCCTGGGCCGCTTGGAGTCAGCGACGGGCCGACGCCTGGGAGACCCCGATGACCCGCTGCTGGTGTCGGTGCGCTCGGGGGCGCGCGAGTCGATGCCGGGGATGCTCGACACCGTGCTGAACCTGGGGCTCAACGACGCCTCGGTCCTCGCTCTCGGCGCCCGCACTCACAACGAGCGCTTTGCCTGGGACTCCTACCGGCGCTTCGTGCAGATGTTCTCAAACGTGGTGCGCGGCATTCCCGGCGAGCGCCTGGAGTCCGAGATCCGGGCGGTCAAGGAGGACCGGGGGGCGCGCCTGGACACAGACCTCGACGCCGGGGCCCTGCGCGCCTTGACCCAGCGCTTCGTGGGGCTGTTTAAGGAGGTGACCGGCGAGGAGTTTCCCCAGGACTCCCACGAGCAGCTGCGCCAGGCGGTGCGCGCGGTGTTCGATTCCTGGGTGGGCGAGCGCGCCGTCTCCTACCGGCGCATCAACCGCATCCCCGACGACTGGGGCACCGCCGTCAACGTCCAGCAGATGGTGTTCGGCAACAAGGGTCAGACCTCGGGCTCTGGCGTCGCCTTCAGCCGCGACGAGCTCACCGGCGCCCCCGAGCCCTCGGGAGACTTCCTCATCGATGCCCAGGGCGAGGACGTCGTCTCCGGGGTGCGCAACACCCGCGACATCGCCGAGCTTGCGCAACTGTTGCCCGCCGCCCACGCCGAGCTCATGGACATCCTGCGAACGCTTGAGCGCCACTACGCCGACATGCAGGACACCGAGTTCACGGTGGAGGAGGGGCGCCTGTACATGCTCCAGACCCGCAACGCCAAGCGCCCTGCCCAGGCGGCGGTGCGCTTCGCCGTCGATGCGGTCTCTGAAGGCCTGCTCGAGCCGGCCGCAGCGATCGCCACCATCGACGCCGAGAGCCTGGACGCCCTGCTGCATCCCACCTTCGACCCCGCCGTCGACTACCCAGTCCTGACCCGCGGGGTCAACGCCTCCCCCGGGGCGGCCAAGGGCGCCGTGGTGTTCAGCGCCGCCGAGGCCGTCGCGGCGGCCGCCGCCAGCCCCCCGCGCGACGTCATCCTCGTGCGCCCCTTCACCGAGGCCGAGGACGTGGCGGGCTTTCACGCCGCCCGCGGGATCCTCACCAGCGAGGGGGGCAAGGCATCTCATGCCGCCTTGGTGGCCCGGGGGATGGGTCGCCCCTGTGTGTGCGGGGCCTCGGCTTTGGAGGTCGACCTGGAGGCGCGGGAGATCAGGGTGGGAGAGACCACGGTGGCCGACGGCGATTTGATCGCCATCGACGGGACCACGGGGACGGTGACCATCGCCGACGTGCCACTGGTCGAGCCCCAGATGGACGTGAGCTTCGAGCGGGTGCTGGGCTGGTGTGACGAGCTGCGGCGCCTGCGGGTGCGCGCCAATGCCGACAACCCCGAGGACGCTCGGCGCGCGCGAGCCTTTGGCGCCGAGGGGATCGGGCTGTGCCGGACCGAGCATATGTTCATGGCCGTTGACCGGGTGCCCCGGATGCGGGCGATGATCCTCGCCCCCGGGCGCGAGGAGCGCCGCCTCGCCCTGGCGCAGCTGCTGCCCCTCCAGCAGGGCGACTTCGAGGGCCTCTTCGAGGCGATGGAGGGGCTGCCGGTGACCATTCGCCTGCTCGACCCGCCCCTGCACGAATTCCTCCCCAACCGGGCCGAGATCGCCGCCGACGTTCAGCGCGCCCGCGACGAGGGCGACCCCGCGCTGGCCGAGCTCGAGCGCACGCTGGAGCGGGTGGGCGCCCTGGAGGAGACCAATCCCATGCTGGGCACCCGCGGCTGCCGGCTGGGCATCCTCTACCCGGAGATCTATGAGATGCAGGTCAACGCGATCATGCGCGCCGCCCGGGCGGTGCGCGCCCGTACCGGGTCGGCGCCGGCCCTAGAGGTGATGATCCCGCTCATCGACTACGAGCGCGAGCTCGAGCTCCTGCGCGACCTGGTGGAGCACACCGCCGCTGAGAATGAGATGTCACTCGGGCGCGATTACACGATCGGGACCATGATCGAGCTCCCGCGCGCCTGCCTGGTGGCCGACCGTATCGCCCGCCACGCCGATTTCTTCTCCTTCGGCACCAACGACCTCACCCAGACCGCCCTGGGCTTCTCGCGCGACGACATCGAGGGCAAGATCCTCGCGCGCTACATCGACACCAAGATCCTCGACCGCTCGCCGTTTGAGACCATCGACGCCCCCGGGGTGGGCGAGCTCGTGCGCATGGGGGCGTGGCTGGGGCGCACCACCAAGGCCGACCTGGAGATCGGAGTGTGCGGCGAGCACGGGGGCGACCCGGATTCCATCGCGTTCTTTGAGGCGTCGGGCATCGACTACGTCTCCTGCTCGCCCTACCGGGTGGCAGTGGCGCGGGTTGCGGCCGCCCAGGCCGCGGTGGCGAGGCGCGCGGCGGCGGGCGGGGGGGACGGAGGGGAGCGGTAGGCTCTCTGAGTTGAACATGGACGAGGGACTGCCCATCGCCTACACCGTGCTGGAGAAGGGCGTCCCCGTCGTGTCGAGCGCGGGCGAGGAGGTGGGGACCGTCGACCATGTGGTGGCCGCCCCCGAGCAGGACATCTTCCACGGCGTGGTGATCGCCACGCCGCGCGGGCCGCGCTTCGTCGAGGCCGACCTCGTCGCCTCCATCCACGAGGGGGGCGTCGATCTGAAGCTCGACGCTTGCGGGGTGGAGGGCCTTCCCGAGCCCCACGGTCAATCGCCCTCCTTTCGCGTCGATTCGTTAGAAGGCCACCCGTGGAGGGCGCTGATGGATCGCCTCACCGGGTCCGGTCCGCGCTTTCGCTGAAACCGAGCGGCGCGGGGTGGGGCGTGAAGGCAGGGGAGGCCGCTCCGGTGGGTGACACAATCGCTGCCGTGGACGCGGTGACCGATGACGCGGCGGTGGCCGGCGCCTTTGCCCGGCGCATCCAGCGTCAGGAGGTCGAGCTGCTCTCTGAGCACGCCACCGCCTCCTACCCGGCGCGGCGGGTGCGCCCCGAGCCCGACTGCCCCCTGCGCACACCGTTTCAGCGCGATCGCGACCGCATCGTCCACGCCAAGGCGTTTCGCCGCCTCAAGCACAAGACCCAGGTGTTCGTCGCTCCCGAGGGCGATCACTACCGCACCCGCCTCACCCATACTCTGGAGGTCACGGGGGTCTCGCGCACGGTGGCGCGCGCCCTGCGCCTCAACGAGGATCTCGTCGAGGCGATCGGCCTCGCCCACGACCTCGGCCACCCGCCCTTCGGCCACATCGGCGAGGGTGTCCTCGACGACTGCCTGCGTGAGCGCTTCGGCCGGGGCTTTCGCCACTACGAGCACTCGCTGCGCGTCGTCGATCACCTCGAGGCGGACGGCGCAGGGCTGAACCTGTCTGAGCCCGTGCGCGACGGCATCCTCGGCCACTCCGGACGTGCCGTCGCGCCGGCCAGCCTGGAAGGGCGCATCGTACGGGTCATGGACCGGGTGGCCTACATCAACCACGACATCGACGATGCCCTGCGCGCGGGGGTGATCGTCGAGGCCGACCTGCCCGCCGAGCCCATCGCCGTGCTCGGTCAGACCGGCTCCCGGCGCATCGACGCCCTCGTCCACGACCTCGTCGAGCACTCCGAGCGGGCGGGGGACATCGTCCAGGGCCAGCGCGCCGCTGGGGCGATGACGGCGCTGCGCGATTTCATGTTCGCCGAGGTCTACATGGGACCGGTGGCCCGGCGCGAGCACGCCAAGATCGCCACCGTGATCCGCACCCTGTTTGCCCACTACGCCGACCACCCCTCCTCGCTGCCCGACGGGCGCCGCGGCGCCGACGGCGCCGTCTCGGCTGACGTGGCCCAGCGCGTCACCGACTACCTGGCGGGGATGACCGACCGCTACTGCATCAGGGCGTTCACCGACCTCAGCGTCCCCGATGCCTTTGCGCCGTGAGGTGTCAAGCGGCGGTCGAGCGCGTCTGAGTCGGCGGTGGTCGACCGCGGGCGCGGTCAGCCGGTAGGGTCGGCGGCGGTCAACCCGAGGAGCCCGCCGCCTTGTCCAGTCCACCACCGTCCCTACAGGGTCGCCGCGTCCTCATAACCGGCGCGGCCCGCGGCATCGGTGCCGAGACCGCGCTGGCGCTCTCGCGCCTGGGGGCGCGGGTGGCGCTGGTGGGCCTGGAGCCCGACGAGCTCGCCGCCACCGCCGCGAGGTGTGGGGCCGACACGCCATGGGCGGTCGCCGACGTCACCGACTGGGCGGCCCTGGAGGCGGCGGTGGCCGAGGTGGCCCAGCGCCTCGGGGGCATCGACGCGGTGGTGGCCAACGCCGGGATCGGCGGCGGAGGTCCCATCCGCTCCGTGGACCCCGAGGCCTTTGAGCGCGTCATCGAGGTCAACCTGCTCGGCGTGTGGCGCACGGTGCGCGTCTGTCTGCCCCACGTGATCGCCAGCCGTGGCTACGTGCTGGTGATCTCCTCCCTGGCCGCTGCCACCCGCGCGCCGCTGATGGGCGCCTACTGCGCCAGCAAGGCCGGAGTCGAGGCCTTCGCCGACGTCCTGCGCCTGGAGGTCGCCCACCTCGGGGTCGACGTCGGAGTCGCCTACTTCGCCTTTCTGGACACCGACATGGTGCGCGGCGCCGAGGCCGAGAGCCCGGTGGCCGCCCTGCTGCGCTCGCGCATCCCTCGCTTCATCGGTCAAAGCCATCCGGTCTCGGCCGGGGTAGGAGCGGTGACGGCGGGGCTGGCGCGGCGCTCGCGCCGGATCGTCGCCCCCCGGTGGGTGCGCGCGATTTTATTCGTGCGGGGAATCGTCAACGACATCGGCGAGCGCCGGGTCACCGAGATCATGCCCCGGGTGGAGGAGATGGTGGCCACCCAGATGGCCGAGCAGGGAGCCCAGGCCTCCGTGCCGGTGGGTCCGGGCGGGCGCGCGGCGTGGGAGGCCCGGCGCCAGCCGTCGGCGCAGGAGACGGCACCGACGGTAGGCGGCGGCATCGTGGAGCGGCGAGACGGCGTCAGATCTGAAGCGGGGCAAACAGGTCGATGACGTTGCCATCGGGATCCTTGACCTGCGCGTAGCGCTGACCCCAGAAGGCGTCCCAGGGCTCCTGGTGTCCCCCGGCCCCCACCTCCACAAGCTCGCCGTAGACCCGGTCGACCTCGTCGGGCGATTCGCACAAGAAGCCGGCTGCCATTCCGTGACCGCCCGTTGGCGCCGACCAATCCGGGTCAAAGGAGCGGATCGTCTCCTGCGTGTCGAGCATGAGGCGCAGTCCTCCCGACAGCGTCGCCTCGACGTGGCCGTGCCCCTCGGGGTCGGGATCCTCGGGAAAGCTGATCCCCAGGCGTTGGTAGAAGTCGATCGCCCTGTGCAGGTCAGAGACGATGACGCCGAAGGCGTCCAGGCGGGGCACATCGATCATCCTACCTCTGACCGCAATCCAAGTCGGCCCGGGAGATGAAGTTGGAGCATTTCGAGATTGAGCCTCGCGGGCCGTTCGCGCTCTCCTCGGCGGCGCGCTTCATCGCCGGCTGGCCCCCGGCCGCACGTGATCCCCAGGCCATGGCCTCCGATGAGGTCCGCCTCGGGTTTCTCGTCGATGACTGGAGTGGCCATGCCGGGGTGCTTCTGCGCCAGCGCGAGGACGGCATCGTCGCCGCCACGATCACCGACAGCACCGCCGCGGACCCTCACCGGGTGCGTGATCAGGTGGCTCGCATCGTCTCCCTCGATCACGACGGTGCGGGCTACGGCGCGCTGGGGGAGAGCGACGATGTCGTGGGGGACCTACAGCGCCGGTCGGGCTGGCTGCGCCCGGTGCTCTTTCACTCTCCCTTTGAGGCGGCGTGCTGGGCAGTGATCTCGACGCGAATGCGCCAGACGATGGCCGCGCGGGTACGTGATCGCCTCTGCACAGAGCACGGTCAGCGATTGACCGGCGAAGGTCAGGCGCTGCTTGGCTTCCCGGCTCCGGAGCGGCTGCTGAGCGTCGACGAAGTCCAGGGGCTCTCGGAGGAGAAGCTGCGTCGCCTGCACGGCATCGCCCGCTCAGCGCTGGAGGGGCGCCTGGACCGTGAGCGGCTCCTGGCGCTTGACCACGAGGACGCGCTCGCGCAGCTACGCCAGCTGCCCGGGATCGGGCGCTTCTGGTCACAGGGAATCATGTTGCGGGCAGTCGGTCCCACCGACGCGATCACCTTAGACGAACCCCGGATGCGCGCCAAGGCCGCCGATCTCTACCGGGCGCCTGACGTCATCGAAGGCGATGAGGCCCTTCTCGCGCTGGCCGAGCGGTGGCGTCCCTTTCGGACGTGGGTGACTGTGCTCCTGCGCGCGGCGGGATGAGCCACCCTCTGGCGGGCGGTCAGCGCCCGGGGTCGACCGTCTGCTCCCAGGGACTCGGCTAGCGTCTGGAGGCATGGCCCGCTACACCGCCGACAGTCGAGACCGAGTTCGCGATGCCGTGGACATGGAGAGCCTGGTCTCCGCTCGCACTGAGTTGCGCCGCGCCGGTGCCCAACGCCTGCAGGGGCTGTGTCCCTTTCACGACGAGCGCACCCCCTCCTTTGGCATCGACCCCGTGGAGAAGCTCTACTACTGCTTCGGCTGTCAGGCCGCCGGGGATGCCTTTACCTTCGTCCAGCAGACCGAGAACGTCGACTTCAAGGGTGCCCTGGAGCTTCTGGCCGACCGGTTCGGCGTCCAGCTCGACACCGAGGCCGAGGATCCGCGAGCCTCTGAGCGTCGCCGGCGGCGCGAGCGCCTGCTGGCGCTGCTGGAGCGCAGCACCGCCTACTACGAGCGCTGCCTATGGGACACACGCGAGGGCGCCAAGGCCCGGGAGTATCTGCGCCGACGAGGCCTGGGGGAGGAGGTGGCGCACCTGTTCCGCGTGGGCTTTGCCCCCAGCGCCTGGGACCGGATCCTCACCGCATCGCGGGTTGGGGGCTTTACGGCCGACGAGCTGGCCGCGGTGGGGCTGTCTCAGCGCTCTCAGCGAGACGGCCGGCCCTACGACCGCTTCCGCGGGCGACTCATGTTCCCCCTGGCCGACGGGCGCGGACGCGTCTTGGGCTTCGGCGCTCGGGCCCTTGGTGAGGACCAGCAGCCCAAGTACCTCAATACCGCCGAGGGCGAGATCTATCACAAGGGACGTCAGCTGTTTGGCGCCCACCTGGCCCGAGCCCACGCCAGCCGCGCCGGCAGCGTGGTGGTGTGTGAGGGCTACACCGACGTCATCGCCCTGCACCAGGCGGGGCTGGGTAACGCCGTCGGGCTCATGGGCACCGCGCTGACCACCGAGCAGGTGGTCGAGCTGGGCCGCATGGCCTCGCGCATCGCGCTCGCGCTCGACGCCGACAGTGCCGGTCAGGAGGCGATGCTGCGCGCCGCTCGGGCTGCGGCGGGGAGGCGGCTGGAGCTGCGGGTGGTGGCCCTGCCCCCCGGCCAGGACCCTGCCGACCTGGTGGCCAGCGAAGGGGCCGACGCCCTGCGCGAGCGTGTCGATCAGTCGGTGGCGTTCGTGCAGTTTCGTGTCGATCGCATCCTCGCCGGCGGCGACCTGGGACGCCCGGAGGGCCGCGATCGAATGCTCGACGAGCTGCGCGACGTACTGGGGGCACTGCCTCCCAGCGCCATGCGCGAGGAGCTCGTCCGGGCGGCGGCGGGCCGGCTGGGACTGTCGGAGTCGCTGGTGGGCTCGATGCTCGTCGGGGGCGCGACATCGAGCGCTCGCCGAGGCGGACCCTCAGACGGCGCCGCCGACCGCCCCGAGGGACGCGACGGTGGCGGGGAAGAGGTGGGGAGCCGGGTGCGCTCGGTGGCACCCCTGAACCGCCGCGAGGAGACCGAGCGAAACTTCCTGGTCCTGTGCCTGGCGCTCCCCGAGGCGGGCGCGTCGGCGCTGGATCGCGTGCGCGCCGCCGAGCAGTTCACCGGAGCACTCACCCGCCGCGCCGCCGCTCACATCCAGGCCCACCTGGACTCCCCGGGATCGGGCCTGGCCGACGAGGACCCCGAGCTGGCGGCCCTGCTTGCCGAGCTCACCGTCCGCGCCCGCGAGTCCGCGTCACCCGCTGCCCTGGAGCTCGAGGAGCTCCAGCTCGACCTGGCCCGCCTGGATCACGAGATGGCGTCCGCCCGAGCCGCCGATCGTGGCGATGTGGCCGAGCTCGCCGCCCGGCGCACCCAGATCAAGCATGCCGTCGACCGCGCCGTCGACCGAGTGATGGATGGGTAGTCCTCGGGGGAGCGGTCCCCTATGCTTTACCGGACGCGCCGAAGCGGAGGTGAGAGTCACCGATGCCCGCGCGTCGCGCAGCACGATCCGGGGTGGCGCAATGGCAGCGCGAGCGGCTGTTAACCGCTAGGTTGTGGGTTCGAGTCCCACCCCCGGAGTGGCGCCGCCGGAGCCTGCCCTCGACCTAGGAAGGGATTGATTGTGCGAACTGGTCTGTTCAGACGCGGCGAGACGAGGGTCGTCACGGGGAGGCCGATGGTCGGCGGCAGAGGGCGCTGGCGGGGTCGCCCGAGCGCACTGCTCGCTGCGACGGCCATGGCGACGGCTGGCTCGGTGGGCGTCGCAACAGCGCCGGCATCGGCGGCGACACCCGCACGCACCATCACGCTCGGCATCCATGACGGCGCGATCAACATGTGCGACAACGGAGGAAGCCAGACCACACCCCCCACCCCGGCGCAGCTCGCGGCGGCGACAAGCTCGTTCACCGACCCCCACTGGTCGGCCCTCCACGCCTTCACGGTCCGCTTCAGCCCACCGTGGGACATCGCCTATCCCCAAGCGGTGGGCGGCCCAAATTCAACGGCGGGCAAGGAGCTGGCGGTGATACAAGCCTGTCTCAACGCCTGGCTCACGGGGGCCGGGGCCCCAAACATCCGCGCCACGCCGCAGATCGCGTTCAAGCCCGACCCGAACTACAGATCTCCGGACGGTAAATTCGTCGGAGTACCGGACATCCACACCTACCGCCTGGCCATAGACAGGTTCACCAGCGAGTACAGCAATCCCGCCAACACCAATGGGAGGGCTCGGGTGCGGATCATCTCGCCGTGGGGCGAACCCGATCTGCCCGTCGGGGGGGCAACCCGGATCTTCATGCCCAAGGGTGGCCATGAATTCGCCGACCCGAACTGTGGTGCTTCGCGCAACGTCAACGCGTGCGGGCCGATACTGGCGGCTCACATGTGGCAAGCGGTGCGGGCAAGCTGCCCCACCCAGTGCAACCTCCTGGGGCAGGCGGCGGGCTCCGGGGTGATCGCTGGGGACTTCAGCTCCCTCGGCGGTATTAGAGGGCCCGAAGCCGGACCGGGAGGAGCTTTGAATGGCTCCTACCTGGACACCTACCGGCAGAACCTGAATCGCAACCGTCCGCTGGTGTGGGCCGTGCACCCATACAGCGACATCACGGCTTTCGAGGGGGCCGACGCCGCCAACCCCAAAGCCGCTGATCGGCCGCCCCCGGCGAACTCGGTCGTTGGTGCCTTCGCTCGTGACCTGAGCACGGTCGGCTACCACCAGAACACCCAGATCTGGCTCAACGAGATCAGTGCCTTCCAGTACCACAATATGAAGAACGAGGCTACGCCGAGCTGGAATCCAAGCGTGCAGGCTGCGGCCGGCCACTACCTGCTCAGCGTGCTCCCCACGGCCGCCGGCGCCCCCCGCGAGCCCACGGTCACTCGTGCCTACTACCTGAACTTCCAGGCTGCCGACCCCAGCAACTCCCGGTGGGCCTTGGTGCTCAAGGGCGGCCTGAGAGCCGGCCAAAGGCTCGGGTCGCAACTCATCTACGACACATTTGTGAAGCGGTAGCACGCTCTCCCGGGTGCGCATCAGCTCAGGGGGATGCTGCCCTCCACCCCAGGCGCTCGACCAGGTCGGCGGCTCGCCCCGGTCCCGGATGGGCGGCATTCCAGGCGGCGAGGTCACCGGCCCGCCGGGCCAGTTGGGGCCTTGACAGGAGGCGCTCGATGGCCAGGCGCAGCGAACGCGCGGTGACGTAGCGGCGCGGCAGGCGCACGCCCACACCGGCCCAGTCCACCCGGGCGGCGTTCTCGTTCATGTCCCCCGCGGCCGGGCAGGCCAGGACGGTCGCGCCGCTGGACAGGGCGCGCACCACCGTCCCGTGGCCCCCGTGGCAGATCACCACGTCGCAGTGGGGCATGGTGGTCGAGTAGCGCACCCAGTCGACGAGACGGGCGTTGGCAGGATGGGGGAGGGGCCGGTCGGGGGGACGCCCGTTCCAGGTGGCGAGGACCCGCACCGGCAGGTCGGCCAGCGCTTTGAGGGCGGCTCGCAACAGGACGTGGTCGGGATCCTGGGAGGTCGACGGGGCGATGAGCACCAGCGGGCCCTCACCGTGGGGAATCGGCGTGTCGGGGGCGGGAGGCTCCCACATCAGCGCTCCCACCACGTGGGTGTGAGACGGCCACGGGCGCGGGTACTCGAGCTGGGGGAAGCTGGCCACCAGGGCCAGATCGCGGCTGATACCGGCGTGGAAGTGGTCAAGGGGCGCCAGCCCGAGGCGCTTGCGCGTCTCGTTGAGCTCGTCGCGCCCCTGGCGCAGACCGGCGGCCATCGGCTTCTCGGCCGCTGCCCACAGGCGTCTTCCCAGGGCGGTCCGGGGCAGCCGGGCCCCCATCGAATAGGGGGCAAAGCCGGGTCCGCCGGCCGGGTGGACATGGGGTATCAGGGTGGCCACCGGCGCCCCGGCGCGCTCCCCGACCAGGGCGGGGGCCAGGGTGAGGATGTCGGCCACCACGGCGTGGGGGCGCACCTGCTCGACGAGCTCCCGGGTCTCGCCGGCGGCGCGCTGGACGGCGGCGTAGGGCTTCAGCGGCTGGGCGTCGCTGGGAAAGACGTGGTACTCCGGGGCGGCCACGAAGGCCATGCCCTCGGCGAGCACCGGGTCACGCCAGCGCCTCCAGGTCTGGATGGTGACGTCATGGCCGCGAGCGGCGAGCTCCCGGCCCATGGCGATCATCGGGAAGGCGTGACCGGGGTCGCCAAAGGCGCCCAGCAGCAACCGCAGGCGTGGCCCCGGGGGCGTCGCCACCGCCGGTCGGGTCAGGCGGCCAGCTCGGCGAGCAGGCGCAGCTGGGTCAAGCGCTCGTCACGGGTGAAGGCCATCGGCGCCACCCCCAGGGTCCCCACCCCGGCCTCACGGTAGACCGCCAGGCGCTCGCGCACCCGGTCCACCGGCCCGCACAGGCACACCTGGTCGATGAGCTTGTCGGGCAGGGCGGCGGCCGCCTCGCCCTTCTTGCCCTCCAGGTAGAGATCCTGGACCTCACGGGCGGCGTCCTCGAAGCCGTAGCGCGCCACGAGCTGGTTGTAGAAGTTCTTCTCGCGCGAGCCCATCCCGCCCACGTAGAGGGCGATGAACGGGCGCATCGCGTCGCGCGCCCCGGCCACGTCGTCGGTGATGAACAAATTGACGGTCGGGGCGATGTCAAAGCCATCGAGCGAGTTGCCCGAGCGGGCGGCGCCCTCCTCGAGCAGCGGGCGAAACTCGGTGACGTGCTCGGGGGAGAACAGGGTGGGGATCCAGCCGTCGGCGATCTCCCCGGCCAGCCGGGTGTTGTTGGGACCGATGGCGGCCAGGTAGACGGGGATGCGCTCCTGCACGGTGGAGATGGTCAGCTTCAGGGCCTTGCCGGGACCGTCGGGAAGGGGCAGCTCGAGCGTCTCGCCGTGGAAGTCCACGCGCTCGCGGGCCAGCGCCATGCGCACCACCGCCACGTAGTCGCGCGTGCGTTGAAGCTGACGGGCAAAGCGCTGACCGTGCCAGCCCTCGGCCACCTGGGGCCCCGACGAGCCGATTCCCAGGATCATCCGCCCGTCCGAGAGCTGGTCGATGGTGGCGGCGGTCATCGCCGTCATCGCCGCGCTGCGCGCCGGCATCTGAAAGATGGCCGAGCCCAGGCGGATCTTCGAGGTCTGCCCGGCCAGCCACGCGAGGATGGTCGCCGAGTCCGAGCCGTAGGCCTCCGCCGTCCACACCGAGTCATAGCCCAGGCGCTCGGCCTCCTGGACGATGCTGAGCTGATCCTCGGAGGTGAGGCCCAGGCCCCAGTAGCCGATGTGCACGCCGAGCTTCATGAAATAAACCTTTCACCGGGGAGGGGATCGCTTGCCGGGGTCGTCGCGCTTCCCTAGTCTCGGGCCGGCCCGCGCCGTCAGCGGGCCACAGCCTATGCCACGCGACCGCTCCGCCATCGACCGACTGCGCCTGACCATCGACACCCTGCCCGTGCCCACCCGGGTGGCGATGCTCGAGGGCATCGACTCCGGGCCGATCATCGTGGGGGCCTACGTCGACCGAGACGGCGGGGTGTGTCCGATGCTCGCCGCCCACCGCCGCGGTCAGCGCACCGACGCGCTGAGCTTCGCCCGGGCGTGGGATCACTTCAGCGGGGCGCGCCAGGCGCGCCGGGCGACCGAGCGTGAGGTGCGCATCCTGCGCCACCAGCTCCAGGCCAGCCTGGCCGCCGAGGACCGCGTCGACATCCCCGCCGCCATCGCCGAGCATCGCGACCTCCGCGCCCGCGGTGAGACGGTGGATCTGGCCGGGGCTATCGCCGCTCACCGGGAGCTGCTGGACCGTCGGGCGCTGCGCGAAGAGCACGACCCGGCCCTGGCCGCCGACGACGAGGTGTGGTCGTGGCTGGGACTCGCCGGTGGCGCCGCGGCGGCGCTCGTGGGCGTGTGACGCTCTAAGGGCGGGAGACCTTGCCCAGGAACAGGAT
>JAABUZ0100006073.1_pt1 | contig 15350 bp, 11 predicted proteins | sample 5562091 | NCBI WGS metagenome assembly JAABUZ01 (sample SAMN12813069, study PRJNA571459) | rock metagenome | isolation source: Antarctica rocks | place: Antarctica: Victoria Land, Linnaeus Terrace sud | collected 2015-12-21 | reverse complement strand
GGCCTCCATGTGCGACAGGATGAAGTTGCAGGTGCCGTTCACGATGCCTGACAGACGGGTGATGCGATCGCCTCCAAGGCCCTGGAGCGTGGCCGGGATGACGGGCACGCCACCGGCTACGGCGGCGTTGAAGCGGAGGTGTGCCTTATGCTCGTGCGCGAGTTTTGCGAGAACGGCGCCGCGGTAGGCGATGAGCTGCTTGTTGGCGGTGACGACAGACTTGCCCGACTGGAGGGCGCGGGTGAGCCAGGACGCGATGGGGTCCAGGCCGCCGATGGTCTCGATGAGGATGTCAACGTCCGAGGAGAGGACGTCCTCGATGTCCTCGGTCCACTTCGTCGCGGCGGGCACGAGCTGGGCCGCTTCTCCGGCGCGCTTGCGGGCGATGCCGCGGTTGTAGATGTGGGTGAGCTCGATGCCAGGAAAGGATTGGGCGGCGAGGACTCGGGCGACGGAGCTGCCGACAGTGCCGAAGCCGAGAATGGCGACGCGTTTCACGGGAGAGGTGGAGATCTGGTTGCTCATCGGGTGCGGGCGTGTTCCTCAGTAGTCGATCTTGCATTCGCTGTGGAGCCAGACTTCAAAGCTGGACCGGGCTTCGGCGGAGAGCAGCGGCTGAATGGGAATGCTGCGGGTAGCGTGCGGGAGAGAGACTTCGGTGTAGAGGACGGAGTCGTCGAAGCCGGCGCGGGCGGCGTCGGCAGCGGTGTTGCCGAAGTAGATGGCGTCGAGGCGCGACCAGTAGATGGCGGCGAGGCACATGGGGCAGGGCTCGCAGCTGGTGTAGATATGGCAGCCGCGGAGCTCAAAGGTCGAGAGGGCGGCGCAGGCGGCACGGATCGCGGTGACCTCAGCGTGGGCAGTGGGGTCGTTGGTGGCGGTGACGCGGTTGACGCCGGTGGCGACCACCTCTCCGTTGCGAACTATGACGGCACCAAAGGGGCCACCGCAGGAGTTCGCGACGTTGGCGGTGGCGAGGTCGATGGCCTGCTGCATGAACTTTGGGTCGGGGCCAGCGAACTCGGGCGGCATGACGTTCGATATCCTTGCGTAAACTTGAGAGCTTCAGGAAGCTAAGTGTGAGGCTATGGTACAAGCATTTGTTTCGCGCCGGATCGTGACACCTGAGGGGAGCCGGGCGGGAGCTCTGCTGGTGGAGGGGGAGACCATCCGTGCGGTGTGCGAGGCGGACGAGATCCCGCTTGGGGCTCGGAGGACCGAGTGCGGGAATGCCGCGATCCTGCCGGGGCTGGTGGATACGCATGTGCATCTGAACGAGCCGGGGCGGACGGAGTGGGAGGGCTTCTGGACGGGGACGCGGGCGGGGGCGGGGGGTGGGTATACGACGCTGGTGGACATGCCGCTGAACTGCCTGCCGGAGACGACGACGGTAGGGGCGCTCGAGACGAAGCGGGCGGCGGCGGCGGGTAAGTGCTGGGTGGACTGGGCGGCGTGGGGCGGTGTGGTCGCGGACAACAGGGAGCACCTGCGGGCATTGGCGGGGGCGGGTGTGCCGGGGTTCAAGTGCTTCCTGATCTTTCCGGGATGCGAGGGTTTCACGATGGTGGATGAGCGGCAGCTGGAGGCGGCTCTGCCGGAGATCGCGGCGACCGGGTTGCCGTTGCTGGTGCATGCGGAGCTGGTTGGGCCGATCGAGGAGGCTATGGCGGGGATGGCCGAGGCGGATTGGCGGGGGTATAGGACGTATCTGCGCTCGCGGCCGGATGAGGCGGAGTTGCTGGCGATCCGGCTGCTTTTGCGATTATGCCGTCAGTACCGGTTCCGGTTACATATTGTGCATCTGTCGACGGCGCTGGCTCTCCCGGAGCTGCGAGCGGCGAAGGATGAGGGGTTGCCGGTGACGGTCGAGACGTGCCCGCATTATCTCTACTTCGCGGCGGAGGAGATCCGGGATGGGGCGACGTTGCTGAAGTGCGCTCCGCCGATTCGGGGGCGAGCGAACCGCGAGGCGTTGTGGGCGGGGTTGCGCGAGGGCGTGATCGATCTAGTGGCGACGGACCACTCGCCCTGTCCGCCGGAGATGAAGAGGGAGGACGCGGGGAGGTTTGACCTGGCGTGGGGTGGGATCGCGAGTCTTTCGGTGGCGCTGCGGGTGATGAGCACGGAGGCCCTGCGGCGCGGCTTTGGACTCGAGGACATTGTGCGGTGGATGAGTGCGGGACCGGCGAAGTTGGCGGGGTTGAGCGAGTATGCGGGTGCACTGGCGCCGGGGCGCGAGGCGAATTTTGTGGTGTTCAACCCGAATACGGAGGGTGTGGTGAGAGCGGACGAGCTGCAGACGCGGCATTCGATCTCGCCTTATGTGGGCGAGCTGCTGCGGGGGCGCGTGCTGGCGACGTTTCTGCGGGGTGCGGCGGTGTGGAGCGAGCGCGGGTTTCCAGAAGGGCCACGGGGGCGGGAGGTCAGGGTATGATCGGCCAAACTATGACTGGGCAACCGGTGATCGGGCAAGCAACGAACGAGGCTCTCCAGCGCTGGAACTCAATGGCGGCCGAGGCGGCGGCAGCGAAGGTGCTTCCCTGCTGCGGGTCGTGGGCGTGGGCTTGGAAGATGACGGAGCGGCGGCCCATGGAGGACGAGGCAGAGGTGCTGCAGGCGAGCGAGGCGGTGTGGTGGGGGCTGGACGAGAGGGATTGGAAAGAGGCATTCGCGACGCATCCGCGCATCGGCGAGCGGCATCCGGAGAGAGCAGCGACCGAACAATCGCTGGCGTGGAGCAGCCGCGAGCAGAGTGCGGTGGCGCTGGAAGAGGATCGGATCGCGCGATTGCTGGCAGAGGGGAACCGGGCGTATGAGGCGCGGTTCGGGCGGACGTTTCTGGTATTTGCGAGTGGAAAAAGCGGGCAGGAGATTCTCGATACTCTGGGGGCTCGGATGAAGAACGAAAAAGCGACCGAGATGCGCGAGGCAGCAGAGCAACAGATGTTGATTACGCGGCTGCGGCTGCAGCGATGGATGGGGACGGAGTAGGAATGGGCATCTCGACACACGTTCTGGACACGGCGGTGGGCTTGCCGGCAGCGGGGGTTGCGGTGTCGCTGTGCCGGGAGACGGATGCGGGTTGGGAGGAGATCGGGCATGGGGCGACGGATGCTGATGGGCGTTGCCGAGATCTCTACGTCCCGGCAGAGTTGCAGAGAGGCTTGTACCGGGTGCGGTTCGAGACAGGGCGGTACTTCGCGAAGCTTGGCACGCGGTGTCTTTACCCTTTTGTGGAGATCGTGATCGAGGTGAGTGAAGATCGGCACTACCATGTGCCCCTGCTGCTGGCGGCGAATGGGTATACGACGTACAGGGGAAGCTGACGATGTTTGAGCTGGCGGAAAATCGATAGGGCAAATCGCGCGTGCGGCTGATGAAGGTGACGCGACACGAGGGCATCCACGAGATCTATGACTGGACCGTGGAGGTGTTGCTCCGCGGGGATTTCACGGCGGCGCACGTCGAGGGAGACAACAGCAGACTCCTGGCCACGGACACGATGAAGAACATGGTGTACTCGGTCGCGCGGTCGAGCTCCGCGACGACGATGGAGGAGTACGCGAAGGTGCTTATGGACACCTTGCTGGAACGAAATGCGCAGGCCGATTCGGCTGAGGTGAATGTTCGGAGTTCGCTTTGGAAGCGGCTGACGATCGATGGGAGGCCGGATCCGGTGAACTTCATGCGCGGGAGCGGGGAGCAGCAGACGACACGAGTGGAGCGTGCACGGGGAGGGGGTGTCAGCGTGACCTCCGGGCTCGATGACATGGTGCTGCTGAAGACAGCGAACTCTGGATTTGAGGGATTTGTCCGAGATGATTGGACGACGTTGACCGAAACAAACGATCGGCTGCTGGGGACGGCGATGCGAGCGAGCTGGAGATATGTCACCGCCGATGTTACGTATGAGAAGGCGAGGGAGACGATCCGGGAGGCGATGCTTGGGACCTTTGCGCGGCACAAGAGCCAGTCGGTACAGCAGACGCTGTATGCGATGGCGAAGGCGGCGCTTGAGAGCTGCGCGGAAATCGAGGAAATCGAGATCAGGATGCCGAATAAGCACTGCCTGCTCGTGGACCTGTCGCGGTTCGGGCAGGACAATCCAAATGAGATCTTTATGCCGACGGATGAGCCGCATGGGACCATCCAGGCGCGGGTGCGGCGGGAGCGAGTATGACCAAGGAAACGGCGCTGGATAAGGCATATAGGGTGATCGCGCGCTGCCGCGAGATCGCGCGATACACGGAGGTGGCAGGCGAGACGAACCGTCCGTTTCTGTGTGCTTCGGCTCGCGCAGTGCAGGTTTTGGTAACGAAATGGATGGAGCGGGCCGGGATGTCGGTGGCGCTTGACGACGCCGGGAACCTTCGCGGCTTGTATGCGGGAGAGAGCGCTGGCGGCCCGCGGTTGCTGATTGGATCGCATCTGGATACGGTTCCGAATGCAGGCGCTTTTGATGGGGTTCTGGGCGTAGCCCTGGGCGTGGCAGTGGTGGAAGAGATGCATGGAGAGCGCCTGCCGTTTGCGATCGAGGTGGTGGCGTTTTCGGAGGAGGAGGGCGTGCGGTTCGCGCGGCCGTTTCTTGGCAGCATGGCGCTGGTCGGGAGGCTGGACGAGCGGGTGCTGGCGTTGCGGGATCGTGATGGGGTGAGTGTTGAGAGTGCGCTGCGGGAATTCGGTTTGAATCCTGCGGGGCTTCCATCCGCGGTGGCCGATGCGGGCGCGACTGGATTTCTGGAGGTTCATATTGAGCAGGGGCCGGTGCTCGAGAGCGAGGGGCTGGCGCTGGGCGTGGTGGAGGCGATCGTTGGACAGACGCGGCTGCTGGTGACGTTTACGGGCCGATCGAATCATGCGGGGACAACGCCGATGGAGCTGCGGCAGGATCCGGTCGCGGCGGCGGCGGATTGGATTGTTTCGGTGGAGAAGCAGACGCGAGCGACAGACGGGCTGCTCGCAACGGTGGGACGGATTGAGGCACGGCCGGGTGCGGCGAACGTGATTGCGGGCGAGGTGGTGGCGACGCTGGATGTGCGGCACCCGGACGATGCGGTCCGCCTGGAGGCAGTGCAGGGGCTGGTTGACTTTGCTCAGCAGGCGGGGGAGCGGCGCGGGGTGGGCGTGAGCATCGAAACGACGATGGAGCAAGCCGCGGTGCCGATGTCGAGGGGGATGACGGCGATGCTGGAGAGCGCAGCTCGGAGAGCGGGATACGGGGCGAGGCGGATGATCAGTGGAGCGGGACACGATGCGATGGTGTTGGCGGAACGGATGCCTGCGGCGATGCTGTTCCTGCGGTCGCCGGGCGGAGTGAGCCATGCTCCGGAGGAGCGTGTGCTCGTGGAGGATGTCACCGCAGCGATGGAGACGGTGATGGAACTTCTATCCATGTTGCGGGATGAGGGGACGGAGGGTTTGAGGAACGATGCATAGGCTTGGCCATACACGGAGCGTGAGCCGGCGCGACCACCTGCTGCAGACACCGGATACGTTTGTGCGGATTCCGCTGCCGTGCCTTGAACGGGCGACGGCCGTGGTGCATACGGGAACTGCTGCCGGGGCGGCGTTCACGGAATATACGGTGGAGTTGGAGGCAGGCGGTGTGCTGTCGGGTGTGGGCCTGCAGCGGTTTACTTATGTGCTTGAGGGAGAGCTGACCATGCAGGCTCCGGGGCGAGAGGAGCCAATGCTGGCGGGGGCATTCGCTTATGTGCCTGGGTCAGTTACACATCGTTTTATTGCGGCGAACGGTGGACGAGCCGTCGTGATCGAACGCCAGCTGAACGGCCGGGAGACGGCGCTCGTTGTAGGGCATGAGGAGGAGTGCGCGGCGGTGGCGTTGATGGGGGACGAGGGTATCCAAGTGAGGAGCCTGATGCCGGGTGGAGCGGAGTTCGACTTCGTTGTGAACACGATGGTTTACCAGCCGGGGGCCGCGCTGGGCATGGTGGAGGTGCATGTGATGGAGCATGGGCTGCTGATGCTGGAGGGTGGCGGCATCTACCGGCTTGGAGAGGAGTGGCATTCGGTGGCGGCCGGGGATTTTATCTGGATGGCGCCGTTTTGCCCGCAGTGGTTCGGCGCGATTGGAAAGACGCCGGCGAAGTACCTGATCTACAAGGATTGGAACCAGCACCCGATACGTTGAGGAGTGGGCGTGAACATGGAGATCGCAGTTGACGGGGAACGATTGGTGCGAGAGCTGTTCGCACTGGCGGCAACGACGGATGCGGAGCCGGTTGCGGGTGGGACGGCGGTGACGCGGGTGGTCTTCAGCGAGCGGGATCTCGAGGCGCGGGGGTGGCTGAAGCGGCTGGCGGCAGAGGAAGCGTTTTCGGTTCGTGAGGACACGGTAGGTAACATTTTTATCCGCATGGAGGGCCTTGAGCCGGGGCTGGCGGCGGTAGCGACGGGATCGCACACGGACGCGATTCCCCATGCGGGGATGTACGACGGGACGGTGGGCGTGCTCGGCGGGCTGGAGGCGATGCGGGCGTTGAAGCGGTCGGGGTTGCGGTTGCGGCGATCGGTGGAGCTGGTGATGTTTACCTCGGAGGAGCCGACGCGGTTTGGGATCGGATGCCTGGGCAGCAGGCTGATGAGCGGGGTGCTCGACCCGGCGAGGGCAGACGGGCTTCGGGATGCGGAGAGAGCGACGCTGGCGGAGGTACGAGCGGGTGCGGGGTTTGCCGGAGAGCTCTCTTCGGTGCGTTTGCGCGAGGGGCACTACCGCGCATGGGTAGAGTTGCATATTGAGCAGGGGCCGCTGCTGGAGCGGGACGGCGTGGCTATTGGCGTGGTGACGGACATAGCGGCGCCGGCGGGGTACCGATTCGCCATCGAGGGCGTCGGTGGGCACGCGGGTGCGCTGCTGATGCCGGACAGGCGGGACGCTTTGTGTGCGGCAGCGGAGATGATTCTGGCGGTGGAGCGGTGTTCGCTGGCGACTGGTGCAATCGATACGGTTGCGACCGTCGGGACCTGCGCGGTGTATCCCGGCGCGGTGAACAGTGTGCCGAGCCGGGTAGTTCTGGAGTTGGATATCCGGGATACGGATCCGGAGAGACGTGAGAGGGTGATGCATCACGTCCGGAGCTCGAACGGGGAGATCGCGGAGAGGCGCGGTGTGCGGATTGTTGAGGAGAGGGTGAATGCGGATTTGCCGGCGCGGAGCTCGGAGGAGATCGTTGCGGCGATCGAAGAAGCCTGTGTGGAGCTTGGGATTGGGTCGCGGCGAATGGTGAGCCGGGCGTATCACGACTCGTTGTTCCTGGCGCGGATTACGCCGATTGCGATGGTTTTTATCCCCTGCCGTGGGGGCGTGAGCCACCGGCCGGATGAGTTTGCCCGCCCCGAGGACATTGTGCGGGGGACGCGGGTGCTGGCGGCGACGCTGGCTCGGTTAGCATCACGGTAGGATTCTAGAGGCGACTTACAGGTATGGCGATTGAATCAATCAATCCCGCGGATGGCAAGCTGTTGCGGCGTTTTGAGGCGCTGAGCGAAGCACAGACGCGCGAACGGATCGCGGTGGCGGCGGAGGCCTACGGAAGCTACCGCGCGGTTCCGGTGGAGCATCGCGCGCTGTGGATGAGGAAATTGGCGACGCTGCTGGAGGGCGAAACGGAAGAGCTGGCGACGACGATCACGTGTGAGATGGGGAAGCCGATCGAGGCCTCGCGCCAGGAGGTGCTGAAGTGTGCAACGGTGTGCCGGTTCTATGCGGAGAACGCGGGGCGGATGCTGGCTCCGGAGCCGGTGCAGACGGATGCCAGCAGCAGCTACGTGCGTTGGGATCCTCTGGGGATCGTTCTGGCGGTGATGCCTTGGAACTTTCCGTTCTGGCAGGTGTTTCGGTTTCTGGCGCCGGCGCTGATGGCCGGCAATGTGGGGCTGTTGAAGCATGCGCCAAATGTTCCGCAATGTGCGATTGCGATCGAGTCGCTGACACGGCGGGCGGGATTTCCGCGAGGGAGCTTACAGTCGCTGTTGATCGAGGCGAGGCAGGTGGAGATGGTGCTTGGTGACGATCGCATCGCAGCAGTGACGCTGACGGGGAGCGAAGCCGCGGGACGCGCGATTGGAGCACAGGCCGGGTGGCTGATCAAAAAATCGGTCCTGGAGCTTGGGGGCAGCGATCCGTTTGTGGTGATGCCATCGGCTGATCTCGATGCGGCGGTGGAGATGGCCGTGCGGGCCCGATGCATCAACAGTGGGCAATCCTGTATTGCGGCGAAGCGCTTCATCGTTGCGGACGAGATCTACAACGACTTCCAGATGCGCTTTGTGCGGGGTATGGAGGCGTTGAAGGTGGGCGATCCGATGCGCCCTGATACGAGGATCGGACCGCTGGCGACGCCGCGCATCCTCCAGAGTCTGGAGGAACAGGTGAAGTCCGCTATCGCGGCGGGGGCAAAGGTATTGACGGGTGGAGAGCGGGTACCAGGGGACGGCTACTATTACAGGCCGACGGTGCTGGTCGATGTGCCCCGGGGCTCCGCGGTGTACCGCGAAGAGCTGTTCGGGCCGGTGGCAATGCTATTTCGGGTGAGAGATCTCGATGAGGCGATCCGGGTTGCAAACGATACACAGTACGGCTTGGGAGCGTCGGCGTGGACTCGCGATCCGGCGGAGCAGCAGCGGCTCGTGGCGGAGCTGGAGTGTGGATCGGTTTTTTTTAAATGCGATGGTGGCGAGCGATCCGAGGCTGCCGTTTGGGGGAATCAAGCGGTCGGGGTATGGGCGCGAGCTTTCGGCTGCCGGGATGCGTGAGTTTATGAATGCCAAGACGGTAGTGGTAGGGGCACCGCCGCCAGCGATTGCGCAAGCGGCGAGGCGAAGCTGAAGAGACGTCTTAAGTCCTGCAAACGAAAGCGGGGGGCGGGGCGATGGGAGCGTCCCTGGTTGCTGCTGCGGCTTCGATGAGAAAAACGGCTAGAAGTTGAAGCTGGCCTGGAGGATGAACTGCCGGACCGCAGCGCCGTTGCTGAATGGGCCGCCCGCGAGGGTAGTGAACTGGCCGAAGCGTGGCGACGTGAGGGTGCTTGTGGGCGTGCCGTAGTTGACGTTGTTGAAGAGGTTGGAGGCTTGCGCGCCGAGGTTGAGATTGTATCGGTGACCTGTGCTGGCGCCCCCGCCGAAGCCTCCTGGGCCGCCGCCCGGGCCACCACCACCGGGTCCTCCACGGCCACCCCGACCGCCGCCAGGCCCACCGCGTCCGCCACCCTGGGCAGCTCGCGCAGCAGCGGCCTGAGCGGCTTCCGACTGGGGGCCGAAGCCGATGGTCTTGCTGACCCGGAGGTTGAAGGAGACGTTTGCGGGGCCGGTGCAGTAATTGATGGGCACGGGTGTCAGCGAGCCGCTCTGAACGGAGGTGAAGTCGGACGAGTGGAAGCAGCTTCCGGCTGCGCCCTTGGCGAAATAGGGGCGCTCGTTGTAGATGGTGTCGCTGTTCGGGTCGGTGCCGAGGGTGGCGTTGTAGGGCGTCCCGGACTGTGCCAGGAGGAAAGGGCCGAAGCTGACGTTGTGCGGCAGGGTCCAGTTGCCGCCGACGATGACGAAGTTCTTGTGGGCAAAGGAGGCGCGGCCGTAGTCGGCATGGGTGTTGATCGCGGTGGTGACACCGGTGATGATGGGCGTGGTGGGAAAGAAGCCGGAGCCGGAGGTGTTGGCATTGGCAAAGTTCAGGGAATAAAAGCCGAAAAGGGAGACCGCACGCATCCGGACGTTGCCGTTGACCATCAGCTGGTGCTCGCGGAAGACGCCGCCGGACTGGAACTGGTAGTCGTACGCGGTGGGGTCGACGTAAACGCGGCTGAGGTACTGGTGCAGGCCGCGGCCATAGAGATAGTTGACTGACATGGAAGCGACGCGCCCGATCTGCTGATCCAGGCCGACAGCTGACTGCATGGTGTAGGAGCTACGCAGATTCTGTCCAAGGGAGTAGGTGGTGCGCTGTGTGCTTCCCGTGCCGCAGTTTGTTATAGAGCTTGGCTGGCATCCGACCCCGGGATTCTTGGAGGTCGAGGTGACCTGATTGAGGCCGTTCTCCTGAAAGGTCGTGAGGACGTCCGAAAGCTTGAAGCGGTCGTAGAACAGACCATAGCCGCCGCGGATGACGGTCGAGGTTTGGCCGCCCTTGCGAGGGATGCCGTAAGCGAAGGAGGCACGCGGGGCGATGTCGTGTCCACTGCTGATGTGGTTCTGCGCCTCGAATCGCAGACCGTAGCTGATGGTGAGGTTCGGCCTGGGCTTCCAGTCGTCTTCCGCGTACAGGCCAACATCGGTCATGCGTGTGTTGACGGTCGGGTTGTTGATCTTGGCCTGGGTGAACTGGCTGGGGCGGCCGCACTGGTAGGAGGAGATGTAGTTGGAGCCGGTGACGTTGGAGGCCAGGCAGGGGATCGTGGCGGTGGGGGCGCAGGCTGAGGGCCGCGTGATGCTGGGGTTGGGATCAGTACAGGGATCGAGGAGGTAAGAGTAGGTGAAGGTGCCGTTCGCGTGTGCGGTCGAGGTGAGCGACTCGGCGGTGGTGCGGAGGCGGCCGCCAACACGGATGAAGTTCTTGGGCAGCTGGATGGAGGTGTAGTTCTGCAGCTCGATATGGTTCTCGGTGGAGGTCGAGGTTCCGTTGGCCGAGCCACCGGAGGTGAAGATGCCCTGGACGGAGAGGGTGGGCGCTGTGCTGAGCGGAATCTGCGAGCCTCGATCACGCTCGTACTCAAAGCGGGTCTCGTTGACGATGTTGCTGCGGACGAGCTGGGTATCACTGATCTGAATCGTATTTTCGCTGCTCTCGCTGTTGTAGCCGGCGGTGGGCAGACCCGTATTGCCAATGCCGTTATTTTGAGTTCCGTTGACGTAGTACTGGTAGCGGACAGTGAGGGTGTTCTTTTCACCCAGGGCGAGGTCTACGCGCGGGCTGAGGTCGCTGCGGGTCTGGGGATTGAAGACGGCGCGGGCGCTCTCCGGGTAGGAAGAGAAGTAGCTGCAGGCGGGGTTGTAGCCAGGGGGGCACGGCGTGGTGGAGGAGGCCGTGGTGGCGTAGAAACCGCTGGGGTTCACGATGCTGTTGTTCTGGATATCGCGATGCGAACCGCCGACGGTAAAGGAGGAAAAACGGTTGATGGGACCGCTGACGCTGCCGATGATGAAGACGCGGTGGTAGTCGGGCTGGTTGTTGGCCGCGCCCAGAAAGGGATTGGAGGTGTTGAACTGCCGAGCGCCGCCCTGGACGCTGATGTTGCCGTGAAACTTATCGGTTCCGGGCTTGGTGAAGACCTCGACGCGGCCGTAGCCGAGCTTGTCGTATTGCGCGGAGAAGGGATTCTGGTTGATGCGGATCTCACGGATGGAGGACTTGGGCGGCAGTTGGCCGCCGGTGAATCCGTCCACGTAGATCTGGCCGCCGTTGGGTCCAGCCGCGGGACCGGCGAGGGCAGAGAGCTCGGAGGAGAGCTCGTCGGGGTCATCTGAGAGCGCGTCGAGGTCCTTGCCCTTGATGGTGGTGGCGCTGGCGTTCGAGTCGGGATCGGTGCTGAGCTGGACGCTTTGCGCGTTGACCTGCACCTCCTCCGACTGGACCTGGATGGCCATTTTGGCGTCCTGGATGAGGTTCTGGCCAGGGTTGATACGGATGCCCTGCTTCACAAAGGTTGCGAAGCCGCTCATGGTCACGGTAAGGGAGTAGGTCCCGGCGGGGAGGTTGCGGACGGTGTAGCCACCGTCGGCCTGGGAGGTGACGACGGTCGCCTTTCCGTTGGCCGGGGTGAAGGTGACGGTCGCACCGGGGATGACGGCTTCATCAGGATCAGCGACAGTGCCGCGGACCGTCGCTCCGGTCCCCTGGGCGAAGCTCTGGAGCGGTGCAGCGAGGCAAAGGGCGAACAACAAAAAGAACTTCAAGCTGGTGCGAAGGGACATCTTTACTCCTGGTGGGTGATGGCGTTATGTGCTGCCGGAGGCTACTGCGCGCCTCCACCCTCGGGTGCGCCGGTTCCGACGCTCCAGGGCGAAAGGGTCATGGCGGCCGAGCCGCTGGGAGATGCGGCAAGGATGGGCTCGACGCCCGCGAGCACGGTGATCGCGGTGAGATTGGCGGCGTCGCTCGAGGACTGCTCCGCGACGATCATGACGGCGTCTCCGGTGTGGAGATCGGCAAGGGTGATAGCGGGGAGGCGCGCGACCATCTGCGAAAGGTCCGCGCCGCCAGAACGCCCCATGCCCCGGGGGCGATCGGCGCTGGGCGTTCCTCCTGCCGGAGGGGCGGAGGGCGGACGGGGAGAGTCTGTGGGAGCCGGGGCAGCGCCGGGCGCCGGCGCCGATGTGCTGGCCCTCGACGCCCGGGCGGCGAGTGTGGCCGCTTGCTCCGGCGGCAGCCGATGGAGGGCGGAATTGGAAGTCAGCTTCACGGTGACGTTGCGCTTGGCGACCAGATCCTTTAGCGATACGGAGTTGTTGGAGACATCGACCGAGAGGATCGTTCCGGAGAGATTCTTGAAGGACCCGCTGACAACCTCTTCGGCGGTCAGGGTGGCGCCGTCGTCCGACTTTGCGCCGCGAGCGAGCAGCTGGTCGCCGGCGTGGATCTGGGCGAGCGTGCCGGGCTCAGCGTCTTCAAACTTCACCGATCCATCGACGTAGCGGCGAAACGCTGTGCTGGAACTGGTGTTGACCTGGAGCTTGCGGGTGCCGGAAGAGACGGTAATGGCCCCGGAGGCTGGCTCGACAGCACTGACGATGCCGCCGGTTCCGCGCTTCTGCCAATCCTGCTGCTCGGCCTCATGCTTCTGGGCGATGTCGCCGGACTTCATAAGGATGACTCGGGCGGCATTGAAGGTCGCGGGCGTATCTCCTGCCGTGCCGGTGACGAGGATGCGGTCGCCGACGGCTACGTCCGCGAGAGCAGCGGTCTCGGCGGTCTTCAGGTCGGTGCTGCCGGGCGCAAGACGCTGGATGCGGGCTGTCTCCGGAACACTGATCACGACCTGCTGGCCGGTGTCCGTCGTGACTGTGAGATTGTTGCCGTCGATGGACTTGACGGTGCCCCGCTGCGGCGTTGCACGCGGAGCCGCAGTGGGGGGTGCCTGAGCGTGCGATACGACGGGAAGCGCCAGCATGCTGGCGGCCGCCAAGGCAATGCTGCGAGGAAGAGCGGCGAACCGTACCTTAGGATTTGTGATGGACATGCGTGACCTTTCACCTGTGCTCTTCCCTGCCCTGTTTCGGTGAGCCCCCCTAGGAGCAGGTTGTAAATGTTCGAGGCACCGAAGAGGTACTGGAAGGGAGACGATGGCTGTGCCTAAAAGTTTCTTTAAAACGGCAGGTTGCGGCGCGATCGGGGACGGTCTCGGCACCACGTAAGTTAATGGCTGGACAGGAGTTCTCTGGCAGCGCGGTCGAGTTGAACATCGGTTCCGGTGAGTGTTTCCCCAAGTGGGCGCTCGACCTCGACATCCACGGGCCTGGGGTGCATCTCCATGGTCTGTCCCCGGAGATCCTGGATGCGGGTGGAGGGCGTGCGGAGGGCGGAGCCGTCGATCAGTAGCGCGCCGCCGGTAAAGATGATCCAGCCGGCCGTGGGTGTGCCGACGACTTTACCGAGGCCGAGCGAACGGTAGCCTTCGGTGAAGTCCTCCGCGTCCGAGAGCGAGGACTCGTTGGTGACGAGGACGGTGGGGAGGCCGAGGGCGCGCTGGCCGAGGCTCTGCCGGCTGGGAATGGCGAAGAGATCGCGCGGCGTCATCATCAGGTAGTTGCGGCGGGTGAAGACGTCGAGGACATAGCCGTTGACGTATCCGCCGTTGTTGTTGCGGACGTCGACGACGACCCCCTGTTTGGACTCGTTCTGGGCGTCGAGATCGAGAAAGAGCTGTGCAAGCGAGTTATCGCTCATGTCGGCGATGTGGACGTAGCCGAGCTTGCCGTTGCTGATGCGGTCGACGTAGGCGCGGCGGTCGTTGACCCACTGGCGATAGAGGAGGCCGACGGAGGTTGGACCGGAGACCGGGCGAACGATCGCGTCGCGCGTCTTGCCGTCGCGGCGGAGGCTGAGCACGACCCGGTGAGCGACCTGGTCCTCGAGGAGAGCATCGAGATTGGTGTGCTCGGAGACAGGGTTGCCGTTCATGCCCAGGAGCGTGTCTCCGGGGTGGATGGTGCCTTCGATGTCGGCGGGGCCGAGGGCGATGACCTCGCGAACGACCAGGCCACGGCCCGACTCGTAGGCCTCGCGATCGAAGCGCAGGCCGAGGTTGCCGATGCGCGAGGGCGGAGCGGCGCCGCGCGCCTGCGGCCGGTTGATGCCGGAGTGCGAGGCATTGAGCTCACCGATCAGGAGGTTGATGTCGCGGCGGAGCTCGTCGGGGGTGCGTGTGCCCGCGATGTACGGAGCCCACTGGTCGTGGAGCGCGCGCCAGTCGTGACCATTGAACTTAGCGTCGAAGAAGCGGCGATTGAGGATGCCCCAGGCCTCCTCGAAGACGACGTTCTTTTCGGCGTCGAAGTCGACGTCCAGGGGCGCGTTGGCCGCGATCGTCTTGGGTGTGCGGCTCTCAATGGCAACGGAGTGAACGACGCCGTTCTCAAGATAGAAGACCTCTTTGGAGTCCGGGGTGAAGGCAAAGTCGGAGCGCGAGCCGGGCGTGGAGGTGAGCTGGCGCGCGAAGGGCGGCTCCTTGGAGAGCTCGTCGAGCGAGAAGGTGAAGAGGCTCTGCTGGTTGGCGGAGCGTGCGAGGAAAAGGAGAGTCTTACCGTCGGGGCTGATGGCCGGCTCCTCGGAGCTGAGGCCAAGGGGAAGGAGAGTGAGGCGCTCGCGGATGCCCTCGAAGACGATCTTGACCGGCTCCGGCTTCTTCTTATCCGCTGCCGGCGGCTTCGGTGCGGCGGCTTCGGCCGGGGTTGCAGGAGGCTGCGGGCTGACGGGCTCAGGCGTTGCGTGATCGGGCTCGGTGGACGGCACGTCCGGAGATCGCGGGGAGGAGGGCGGAGTGACACCGGGGGTGGAGGGCGTGGAGGGCGTGCCCGGTGCTTTCGAGGGGCGGAAGAGCTCGCGGAACTCGTCTTCGCGGTACTTCGGGACGTGCGGAAGGAGGTCGACGCGGGCGATCTGCACTTGCTCGCTCCGCTGGGCGGTGTCGAAGAGGAGATAGCGGCCGTCGGGCGACCACGCAATCCTGGAGCCGGTCTCACCGTTGGCGAGAAAGGTCACCGGGTGGGCCTCGCCGCCGGCGGCTTGGACGACGTGGATGTTGTTGAAGGATTTGCGGTCGACCACCGTAAAGGCGATCCATTGCGAGTCGGGCGACCAGGCAAGCGCGGAGTCACGCTCAAGCGCACCCGTGGCGATG
>JAABUZ0100006071.1_pt1 | contig 15355 bp, 2 predicted proteins | sample 5562091 | NCBI WGS metagenome assembly JAABUZ01 (sample SAMN12813069, study PRJNA571459) | rock metagenome | isolation source: Antarctica rocks | place: Antarctica: Victoria Land, Linnaeus Terrace sud | collected 2015-12-21 | reverse complement strand
ATTAATTAACATATATAAAAAAGATAAGACTTGTTAATATCTTGTCTTAGCATTTAAATGTTATAGACATTACTTGTTTTTACTTCTAATTCTTTTTACTTCGCAACTAAAGCACAATTTGTTACTACATACTATTAGTTGCACTTTTGATTAAACTTAGAATTAAGTCACAACGAACTCTAATAAATTATGTTAACGATTTTTAATCTTACTTTATAAGAGAAGAGATACAACGCATAAAGCAACAAAATTTAGCAATAAAACTATGACTTTAACTATTATTACGTATCGTTATACAAGATCTTAAGAGATAATTTATACTTCTTATTAATAATTATTATATCTCTCTTAATTCGACGTCGAAATGCGTAAGATTACACATTACTAGTTATTAAGTAAGCATTACGCAAGAGTTGCAAGAAGAAACGCTAACGAATAACTCTTAGTATGTTGTTATATTATTGAGCTATTAAGTTTTAAACAACAATTGCGAGAGTTATAAGTCGTAACACTAAAAATAATAAAATGTGAAATATTAACAAATAACTAAAAGCTAGCTTCATTTAAATTAATATTTGTCTCGAAACTATTATAATTATTAACAAATAATAAATCTATTTTAAGTTGTCAATGTAAATAAATGTTGTCTAATAATACTTCGTACGCTAAGCAAAGTCTATAATTCTAATAATTTATTACGAGAAACATTGCTTTCTTATAATAGAAAATGACTTGCTCTTTCTAATTGCTAGCTTTTGTTTCAAGTGTCTTATCTAAACGTTAAGCTTTATAAATAATTATATTGTCAACTATATACGACGTTTGCTTTGTTAAATGAAAAGCTCTAAATAAATAATAATCGAGAAATTAATATAGAAATGAATAACATTTAAGATGTTACTAGATAGCAGAATGTAATTACACACATTTCTAGCATTAATTTCTATTGTTCGAAAACTTATATTATCGAGATAAAAGACTATTGTCGAAAAGATAGAATTTGGCGAGTGAATTCTAAGTAGTGACTTGACGTTACAATTTTTATTAAATAATTATATTTAAATCTTAGCTTTAACAATATATTAACTAATATTAAAATCTAAAATAAAACTTAATTGTATCAATTATTAAAACTATGTCAAACTAGAATTTTAATATAAATACATTGTATTAAATGACGTCTTTACTAGTTAATAATTGTTTACAAATGTAAAAAGCGACAATTCTTATAAAAGTTTAAGAAGATACGTTCGATCTACGAAAACTACTATTGCGCAAACAAGAAATGCAAAATGTACAATTTCTAATTCTTAACATTGTATTTAAGAAGAAAGAAGTAATTTTAATAAAGAATCTACTTGTGAACGACAAGTTAACGTAAATATTGCTCTTTTTACGTTCTTAAGTTACATTAAGATCTTGAAACTCTAATGCGCTTTTAAAAGAAACATTTCTACAAACGAATGCTAAAAAATATCGCATATTAAACAAGAAAATAAAATATATTAATAATGCATAGACGACTTATAATTATTTCGACTTTCTTGTATTATGCAATGAAGTAGATAGATTAAATGCGATTATTAAGTTTAATTATGCGAACTTCAAGTAAAATTTAAGCAAAAAAAAATCTAGCAATAAGATGAAGAATAATCGACGAAAAGTTTACGACATAGATTAGATTGCAAGAATTGTTCTCGTATTATTTTCTACTACTTATCGTAATAGCTTGTATAGTTTAACATAATTATCGTAACTTCATTTTTATTCTAATTGACTTTGTTTGCTTTAAAACAAGTTTCTTAACGTTTAATAATAAGCAAATATCGTTTGTGAATTTTTATTAAATTGATCTTTATATCTTTTTGGAGTTTAATCATAAAATTAACATTTTATTCTCTAGAATTCGTTAGCGATATATCGATGTTTATTTTAAGTAGATTGATTGTCGATTAAGCATAATCTTCGTTAAAATAATTAGAAGAAACTTGATCGTTGTTGTTTAATTAATTATTTCGTTCTTCGTATAATAAAGCTTCGAATTGCATAAAGAAAATAGCGATTAATAATAAAATTTAGCAATAAAATCTCTTTTCGTTAAATTAAATATAAAAGTATTAGTTACTTTAATCTCTAAGTACTATTTTTATAATTAAGACAATTTTCGTTTACGTTTGTACTATCTTTTATTTTATTTCTTCTAACATTACGTGCTATCTTTAGAGCATTTTATTATGATTATAAAATTCTCGCAATTCAATCAAGATGCATTGTTCGACTTAAAGAAGTACTTAAACAACAATAACATCTTTGACACATTCTATTAACTTAATTCTTCTAATCTAAAAGTCATTAAAGCTTACTAAAATCTCTTCTCGTTTATTCGAAAAAATAAGCGTTAGATAGAGTTTTTACTTAATAAACTTTTGCGTCTTAATGATAAAAGCGTAATTGTATAAACAATTAAGAAGCATCTTATGTTTAAAAAGTAATAATAAAATTAAACTTTCTAGAATTAAGATACAAAGTTAAAACTAATAAAGCATTTAAATCTTTAATAAAATATTTAAGCTCGAAAAATCAAGCTTTAGAGCAATTAATATAAGATTGCTTGCGTCGTTATTAATGTGCTTAAAGTCATTTGCAAAAGCTATGAAAAAATATTTCTTTATTTAACTTTTACTAATTTAGAAACTTTTATCATAAAACAATACAAAAAAGACAATAATTAATGTTAGAAATTTAAAGATTTATTGATTTAACTTATTGTTATCGCAATTAACGCGTTAATTGTTCGATACAAAGTCTTTCGTAAACTTCAAGCAAATAATGTATTAAACAAGAACATAAAAAGTATAATTCAAGATATTAAGATTTGTTAAGACAATATCTATGCTATGTTGCAACGAACGTACGACATAAAAGACTCTATATATAAATAACTTTATATCTAGACGAAGTCAAAGTTCTAAGTGCTAAAATTAACAAGAAATAAATAAAGTTAAATACGTTACATAATAACACTTTTGAAATCTTTCAAGAAACTTAGTTAAGCTTTAAATTTTTCTTAAAATCTTACAATATACGAAGCTTAAAAAACTTACAATATAATGCATAATTATTTAAAAGATTAGCGACAAGTTATTGCGAGACTTTTAAATGTAACTTGAACAAAAAAGTTACAAAAAAACATTTAAATCGTTAGAAATTAAATTAATGTATATTATAAAACTATTTATAACAAAGCAAGTACATACTTTAATGTTAAGACTTTACTTAATTCATTTAGAAAACAATCGATATATAGCGTACGTTATTCTATTAATAACGTTTCGCATTCTATTGTCGTCTTCTATTGCTTAAAAGATTAACGTTTCTCTATAAAATTAAAGTTGATTATTAGTTAATAAACGAAAATACGTTTAAGAGTTTAAGAAATACTACAATAATAACTATCTACAATATTAAAAACTAAAATATCATTAATGTCTCGTTATTAGATTTAAAAAGAAACAATTTCTAGCAATTGTCGTGCTAGCTACTTAACGTAACATCGACAATTAACAAAATGTCGTTAATAGCACATAGAATATTGCGTTAAAGACGAAGATTAACGAGATAATTGTTTAGCTTGCTAAGTTAATCGAATCTATTAATAAGTCTTTTATTCTAAGCGTTTAAAACACTCTAAAGTCTTAATTTCTAACATTAGCTCGTATAATTAAAGACGTTTTAGCAATTCTTGTCTCGAATATTAATGTTAAACGACTATTTTTAATGATGCGCAATGTGATTATCTATCGTCGCAATTAATTTCGCGAACACATTATTAAAAATATAATAATAATTAAATGTACAAATTAATTTGCTAGAAACATCTTAAAGAACGCAAACATTATATTGCTTATTATTGCGAAAAAGCTAAATTAAGATATTAAAAAAATTAACGACAATAAATCTTTATTAAATATTACTTAAGTAATAGAATTAAAAAACGATAATAAGAAGTTAAACAATAATTTAAACTTCGAAACGTCTTTTATTAAATTAAATAATTTAAATAACGCTACTTATGCGATAGCAATAATAAACAATAGTAGAAGTTAAGATTCAATCAATACGTTAAGAGAACTTTAAGCTTGTTTTCTTGTTAATTTTTCTCTAACATTCTTAATAGATAAAATTTAAAATTACGTTAATAATAATGCGAGAAGTTATCAAAGCTTAAGTTACTCGCAAATAGAGTTAACATTGCTCGCATATTCGCAAAACTTAAATCATTCTTAATTAATGTCTTAAGTAATTATATTTATCTTTGCGAAGAGTTAACAACAATACATAATAAACAAATTAAGTTAAAGTACGTTAACTCGTTTGCGAGAGATATTTGCGAAGCAATAGCGAGTCAATACATAAAATAACTATTAATTTAGCTTAAACGTAATAGAGAAATAGCAAGAGAAACTTAGTTTTAACATATATTAGACGAAGTTTGATCAATTGTTATAATAGCTAAATTTTATTCTAAGCTTTTAATAGCATTCATTTTTAGATCTTAGTGTTCTAGACTTTTAAGATTAATTTCACGAATTTTATCTCTATATATATGACGTAATCAAATAGCTTTAAGTCTTTACTAATTTATTGCTTAAATCTATTACTTAAGTTTCGAACGCAAATTGTTAATGCATTTAACTATGCAAAGCATAAGACATATCTTATTATTTATTTAATCTTATACTAATCTTATTAATAAAATTAAATGAATTAAGTTGAACATTCGACGCGCATTCTTCGTTTGTCTCACTCTATTAAGCTATGAAATTTGCCTAATTCTAGAATTAGAATTGAGCGAATTAACTCGATCGAGTTGAAACTTAATTTAACGATCACACTAGACTTAATTAAAAGAGCAAGAAAATCAATTTTGCTAGATATTCTAGTTTAAAAGAGAGATTCTTTTTATTTCTTTGTTGTTTTAAATTTGCATATTAAATATTTCTGCGTTTGTTCTAATATTAGAGTTCGAAATTCTTAGTTCTATTCGAGTCTTAAGATAGTCTATATAAGAGAGTCTTTAATATATAGAGTTTTATTGAATTTGTTTCTTACTAGATACTCGATTATTAGATTGATCGTCAAGTCGAGTTATAATATTATCTCTTTAATTCGATCTAACGTCAAGATTGGGTCGCGACGATTTTTTGAAATCGAATCGCTTAAATTAGTTTAGCGCGCTTCGCGTTAAACTACTTATAGTAATTGACTAAACTACTTTGAGCGATTCGATTTCTCGAATTTTTTTTGACTTGAGTCTTAACATTTGCATGTGATATTTCCGGGTTAACGCAATTAGTCTATCGATTATTTTGCAACAAATATTATATAACTTGAGTTAAAAGTAAGAGAAGTAACATATATATTGAAGCTAATATCTACATAATTTGTTGTCGACAAGTAAATAGATTAATTATTCGAGAATAATAATAAAGAAGATTTGTTTTTCTATTTCTATTTATGTTCTATGCAAGAAAGAAGAACAAGATTGATTGCGTAGATCGAAATAGACTTTGCGAACAACACATATTAGCTCTACGTCCAATTATTGTTCTTTCTTTACACTAAAATCTTGACTAGTCCTTATGTTGTGTTCTAGGCGCTATTATCGCTTACAATAATTATTTCGGAACTAGTGCTAACTGTATCTCTCGATTTCACATGTTGAGAATCTAGAAACGATTATTTTTCGTTCATCACTTCTGACGAGTAGCGATCCCTATACTTAGCACTGTTAGCGCGATTGTATATAATAGCTGAGGCGAGAAGCGAAGGCCATCTACTTGTAAAACGATTTAGAGCATCACTTCCCAAACGAGCGATCATCATCTATGAAAATTTCCTCAAATTGCGCTCTCATATTCTTCTTTTTATGACTTTCTTTCGCTCGAGAATCCAGAAGCACAGAGAGTTGACTTTTACACCATTGCTCGAATACGTCGAACATATCGAAAAGTATTCGCTCATTTCACGTTTATTCCCACGCAGCCCATACTAACACCACCGCTTCATCAGCGAGATTCATCAAAATCTCTTCGATATCGCAGTATCGCGCATCTCGAAGAGAATTTCAGTTCTGATCTTCATGTTCAGTACGTATACCTCATCGCTTTCCCCAAGATATTTTTTCTTGCCCACTAAACTTTTCTCTTTCTCAGAGAGGACGAGACCTCTCTAAACCTCGTCTTCTTCAAAATTCTTAGCAGCACTTTTCGGCCAAACTTTCTCGCAGTCGAAATCAAAGATCGTAGACCTGTTGTCCACAAGACAGACCCCGTGGGCAGAGGCGGCGTCGTTGGCTTCGCTACCGCGTGGGTTTTCAAATCGAGGAGTGAAGTTAAGCGCTTTAACGAGAATACGATGTATGTTTCGATCTTCTCGAGATATTTGTCAGACGAGAGTTGCGAATTGAGTCAGACTAATAAGGTTGAACGAGGATTGTAGTGAGATATTTACGATCACTTGGTTTTCGGGAAAGGGCGAGTCGAAGAATGAGCGAAGAATGATAACGAATGCTTAGGCGACAATTGGGGATTCGAGTCTTGTGAGAGCGCTCAAAGAAAGAGAGAAAAGAAAGAAAGGCGTAAAAGACTTTGTTGTCAAGAGAAGGGTTTCGAAAGCGAAGACACGCTTCAAGGCGTTGTAATCGTATGAAAGGTTTGACTCGAAGCTCTTAAGTGTTTTATGAATTGATGACTAGAGAGTTCTAATTCTCATCGTTTCTAAAATGAAGATGATAGAAAGTCTGATTCGAGGTATAGCTCATAATGTCTTTTTAGACGCTCTTTCAGTCTTGATATTTTTGCTTGCCGAAGATGGGCTGTTGGGAAGCGAAGCACTATTAGCAATGCTTTCACTTTACGTGAATCTCGAGCGCATGCTCGAATTCGAAGTATCGACTTTTTACTTTAAAGAATGGGCGAAATAGAAATAGAAAGAAAAGAAATAGTAACAAATAGTGAACTCATTGTCGCGACAATAAGTGTAGAATCTATTCTATGAAGCATGAAGCGAAGATATTGTTAATGTACAAGATTATGATATTTTAGTTCAACTATTTTGTCTATACGTGATACGACGACGAGAAAATTTGATGCATTGGCCTTCACGACATCAAGAAGTGAAGGGAAGACATTTCACGCATGTTCGACCACCCTTCTGCAGAGAGCTTTTGGCGCATATCTGGGGCGAGAGAAGATTAGTTCTCTTGGGCTGGACCCTGCTGAGCGCTCTTCGACATGTTCATTTGATAATTATGTTTCTGCTTATACTTTTGGGCTTCGAAATCTACCGATCTCGCTTAGATCTTAGGGGTGACCTTCTTAATCTTCTTCACGTTCTTGAAACTCATTTCTTAGCAGAACACGAACGAAGCGAATGTCGCTTCAGTCGTGATATAGAACACGTGATTCAATGCTTAATTGTAAGCAAGTAAGACGTCGTTCAACGATTTCTGTGGAACCACCTCTTGTATAGTAGAAGCGCCTGCGATCAAAAAAGTTTTAACATCGACGTCGGGTGCGAAAGTCTTAAGCGCCTGCCCTAGACTACTGGTGAAGGTCGTTTGTGAAAACGCGAGAAATAGAGAGTCGCCAAACGTTTGTGTGAAGATGAGTACAGCCATGCCAATTGACAGCTTTGCTGAAGGAACATTGTTTTGAATGGCGACAATAGGCTGAAGAATGTAGACAGTTAGTGATAGTACTATGCGACGTATGAGCAGAAGAATCTTACTATCTGAAGTTCACAGTCACGATTAATTTCGCTTAGAATCTGATAGCCTATCCAGACCCCAGTTGATGAAGTTGGCGTTAGAGTTGATATCAGGCCGTATTCGACTAAGGTCAAGACAGCGCCAGAAACAGCCCAAGGCTAATAATAGTCGATCTTTGACACTGATATCAGTCAGTTCATGTTTTCTATATTGCCGAAAAGAATTCGCTAGTGAATGCCTGACATATCGAGAAAACCAGACAAGATCGAGAACAAAATCTGGCTCAAGATACTTAAAAGAAGATAGATTTCACTCAAGATTAAGAAGACGCCTTTCACAGTCTAAAAATAAATGGATAGATAATAAATGAATGACAACATTTCTTCAAAGTAAAAGAATGCGACTAAGCAGCTGCATCAGACGACCCTTCTTCTCATCATCAAGAAAGAAATCATAGCCATATCGCCTTTGCGATACTCTTATGTCAGAAAGACACACAGCGTCCTCGCTGCGCCACAGAAGAGCCCGATCACCGTAGCACTGTTTCAAGAATAGCGGGTGTCGCCTCATTGCAAAGTCAGGAGAAACTAGATAGCAGCGGGGGCAAAGAGCGCAAAGTCTACAAGATTCAGCTTTTCACGTATGATACTAATCAACGGCGTCTCGCTATCTCTCACAACTCGGTCGAGAATGTTAACGAGCAGTAGGAGACCAGCGATGAGGTCGCCTACGAGAAGATTGATGTAAAAGCATCATCGCTAAGTTGTGTATTAAGTAAGCGCTCCACCGATTACTGGCTCAAGGACTACATTGAGTTGCGAGACTGACATCATGAATCCGAGATACACAGATCGTTTAGCCAGTGAAAGACATGCAACGAGAATGATAAGAGCACCATTAATGAGTCTCGAGCCTCTCATGCCTGCTACGACTCGCTCTACAATCAACATCTTGAAGGAATTGGCGACGTCACAAAGTAAGAAACCTAGTTCGAAGATAACTAGAAAGGTAAGAAAAGTGAACTGTGATAAATAAGCAAGACATGCAATTTGCTGTAAGCTGGCCGCCTATCTTGAATTTAAAATAGGTGTAGATTTTTCTCGTCAACGACTGAAGAGAGCAACTAAATTCGACAATCAAACAGTAAAAGAGAAGAATGCTATAAGCGAACAGATCTTGCGAGAAGATAAGCACTGCCATATTAGTCAACATCAGGCAAAGAATGAAAGTCGTTAGTGATACGTGAAATAGCCTGTCGCCAACTTAAGCAAAATTACAAAAGGCTAAGAAGGCGTGACGTACTGTTGCGATGATGAACTGATCTTACAAGATCAGAAATGCTATCAGAGTTACACAATCAATGATCGTGGCTAGCTTGAAACCGGTGACATATTCGTAGTCATCTTCGACCGAATGGTCTGGCTTAACACTTTCGACTATGGGGGCCTTCCTTTTCGATTTAGGTTCAGGTGCTGCTGATTCGACCTTCGAAGAACGCGAATCGTGTATCTCTGTATAAGAAAGCGACGACTCTAATAACTTTTGTTCGTTCATAGCGTATTGTTATTGAATGTTGATAATTAGAATGAGCGACTGAGCGAAGAAGACGAAATTGATTGTAAACTTGACACCACAGAGCATGCAAAGAGAGAGTATGACGCGAAATATAATAGGGAACGCTTGAATACGAAGATCAATAAAGAGACGATCTCAAACATAGTCGCGCGTAACGAAAGTGTCGATGATACTTAAGTGTTTGCTGAAAGAGAAATCAGGAATCGAAGATTGCCTTAAGAACGAAAACTTCGAGTATTGTCAAATCAAGAGACAGAAAAACTCTAAGTTCGAGTTAAAGTTCAAAGTTCGACGCATTATTGATCGGGCCTTCTGTTTGAAAGTCATAGAACTCGAATTGAAATTTCTTTATCATCAACAAGTCATTAAGTCATGCGTCGCTCGAAGCATTCATCGATGCGCTTCTCGCAATCTCGGCCACTGAAGCAGTAGCTGAAGAATGATGTCTCTGACTGTTATCTCTGAACTGCCATCACGCGTTGATGCAGGTCAACTTTCGAACATTGATCTCGAACTGCTACATATGCGACAGTTCGTCATCATATTCTAAGTCAGTCGTCGACTTCACTTGTGTCATGTTGTTGATAACATCGTTGATGATCGTCGACAAATTACATGTTTCTCTGACCAGACTCTGATTTCAGTCAGGATGGTCAAACGTGAAAAGCCTGTATAACAGAACGATACAACGAGCGAGCTGTGTGCTGACTCATATAGAGAAGCGAACATAGTGGACTGGCGAAAAGGTGAAGTAAATTTCGAATCATTTTTTAGTAGCCTCGAGAACACTGTAAAGCGACTCAATTCGAAGAAGCTTCAATTCTCGGTGATTTGTGTCGGGGTCTAAAAATGCGATCTCGTGCACTTTGCCCTCTGTGCTATAGAGATGCAGCAGTAAAAGTTCTAACACATGCACATCAATCTTGTAATTCAAAGCTGCGTCAAAATTCAACTTACTATCATTCTGTAGTTCTGATGAAATTATTTTTCTACATGCCTTCAGCTCAGTCTGCATTGCTTTCAAATAGAACGACCAAGAGCTTCTTGAAGCACTAATAGTTTGACAAACTCTCTGCAGTCCTAAAATTCGAAAGATCTTGTTCTTAATCAATTGAAGACGTGTAAAGTGAATCAACAAGAAGTCTCCCGAGATTTCTTTGTTTTGGGTCAGGCTCTCTAGATAGTCATTCAGGCATGAGATTCAAAGAAGTGACTCGACTTTCGAGAAGTAGTTTGAGACTCTAGTACACAAGTCGATCAACAACGAGCACACGAAAAGAAGAGTATTTTCTACACTGAAGTTACTAAAAAACAATCAAGCACAACTCTTTTTTCTTCAATCGTTCGTTCTTGTGACTGACAGTATCTCTTTGCGCTTCTTTGGGCGACGTACTCAAGCAAGAGATGCGACATATCTCTTGATACGACTTTGTTGAGACCGAATTCTACAAGCTGAGCAACGACAAGTTGAACTAGATTGGAAAGAATAAGTTTGTTGTGCAAATAATATTGTTCTCTTGAGTTGTTGTCAGCGAACTCAGAAGAGATCGAATGCATTTCATATCATGCGACGCGAATGATGATACCATATAGAAGATTCAGACTTCTTTGTTCTTTCACAAGTATCAGCTCACCTAGATGACGCCTTACAGCACGACTTAGTGTCGTCTGCTTCGTTGATGATTTGGTGGTTATGATCATGATGCAGAGCCACATAAACGAATATTTCTGATGAACTTCACTAGCACTTTTTGAAGAGAGGATGATCACGAACGGCATGTATTCAAGCATATCATCGCGAAAGAACCTGAGAAGCTTCTTGGCTTCTCATTTAGCAGATTCAAGTGTAAGAGAGATTAGTGAGCTGGGGCTTTGAGATCTTGTCGACGCTGTTTCATGTGAAGAGACTGGAGTAAGTGTTTGAAAACTAAGAATGAAAGAATCGACGACTTGTGCGATCTGATTCTCTTTTGATGCTGCAACGTTCCTCGAATATGATCTGATGTTAGCTTGAGCTTAAAGATGAAATTTGATTGTAGTCGAATTGAAATTTGTAGTTGCATCTTTGAATGAAACAATCGTTCCTATAAGAAAGTAGAGATTCTTGAGCCTTCTCTTCAGACGCACTGAGTCTGTGAAGAATACTTTGTTCGAAGACTTTCGTTTACGAGCAGATATTGACGCTTGACAATTTTTAGCGAGACGTGTGCATCTGTACTGAATCAATGATTGAAAATGTTGAATAACTTTGCTACATGCATATCTCCCACATTTAGTATCGCTGGCGCTGACGATAACGCATTTAGCTTTGACTTGCGCACAGCTCGTGCACGTTCGACCGTTGCTAAACGGAGCTTCTGCGTTGGCGCTTAATTGTGTCTTCATTCGCTGACATCTTCTGTCTTATCTCTATTTAGTAAGGCGTCAATGCGCAACAAGCAGTATAACAGAGCGATTCAAAGCTTGCATTTGGTGATGCGCGAGCAAAAGTCCACGAGGGCAGAACGAGAACGATCAAGCGAAATCTTCGCTGCGAGCTTAGCAAGAACGAAGCCTCTTTTGTGTAATGTTGCTGGGCGATCTCTGGGCGATAGATGCAGCCCTTCTAGTATATAGAAGTAATGAATGGTGTCGTGTTCGTCAGATTGCGATTACTGTAGTTTTTTGGCCCAATAAGCTCTGGACATCTATTATCTTAAGAACGTTATATTTTGTCGACATAATTTTTTAGTTCGTCTGTTTGTATATTATTGTTTAGCTAGACCGAACATTTCATAGCTACAAATCTACTTCTAGTTCTTTTTCTTAATATAATACTAGTATTAGAGATTAGAGTTAATTGATAATTTTAAGAGAAACACTTTATAGAAGCGAATACTGCTAAGCGTTCTCTATTAAGACAATATTAACTAGATTGTTTCTAGTCTACTTGTGCTAACTTATTAAGAAAATATTTAATATCTATATAAACTTATATTATTTTAACGCTAGTTTAAAATTTATAATAAAGAGAAGAAAGTTAGAATCGACAAATCTAAGAACGTTAAATATAATTATTTTTGCTTGCTATTTGCTAATTCTATAAACTTATATCTACAAAAGTTAATTAAAATCTCTTGAATCTTTATAATAAAAATCTTTCTTGCTATTAATATTATTACTTTTTAATCTTATATAATTCTTATATTGTTATATTGTTTGTACACAATATTATATAATTAATTATTTTCTTAATATTAATTTATTTTTGTATTTGCTCTTTCTTGTTGCTATTATTATACATAATTAATACTATTACTTAAATATTTAACATTATTATCTTTATTAATTAATTAGATTTTTTTTTGTTTTTATATATTGTTTTTACAATAAAGATATTAAATATTAAAAGAATTAAAAATAATATTTAACAATATTTTAAAGTTAAATTTTTAACTATAGATTAAATTCTATTATTTAAGATTAATTGTTAGATTTAAAATATATGTTTTTTATTAAACTAATTGTGTCAATTTGAAAAATCGAATTAAATCTTAATAATTCGATTTAAATCGAATCGAAAGTCTTAACAATTTGATTTCTAAAATTGAAATTAACAATTCGATTTAATTTTAAACTTCAAATCGAAAATCGAATAAAAAAATCGAATTAAATTGTTAAGACTTAATATTAATATAAAGAAATTCTAAAATAAATAGTAGAAAATTATATTTTATTCTATAATCTTTCGATATAAGATTATCTAATAATATATTATAATAATGCATTCGAACTATCTAGATAATTAAAGTTAAATTATTGATTTAATTTTTTTAGTTAAAGAATTTAACAATTTTGTTTTGCATAATCTTATTAAAGATTATAAAAAAAAAAAAATTATTATATTTTATAAAAAATTTAAATTCTTAATCTTTTAATTCGCAATAATAATAACACAATAATTATAATAAAATTAATAAAAGTATAATAATATTCTTAATAATATTATTATAAATGTTATATTACTATTATTAAAAATTAAAATGCTCTATTATTAAGTTATTAAAACTTTAATATTTAAGCATATTTTATTTAAAAATATATAAAGAACTAATAACTTTAAAGCAATAACATAATTCTTAAAAAATTAAACATATTATTCGAAAAATTAATTTAAATTGTTAAGATATTAATTTTATTATAAATTATAATTAATTTGTTTAAAATCTTAATTATATATTGTAAATTTAATAATGCAATATAGTAATACAATATAATAATGCAATATAATAATATATTATAATATTAATTTGTAATAATAAATTCTTTAAGTTAAATATATAAAGTTATTAGTTTAAGATCTTAATAATTTTATTTATTGTACTATTATTTTAAATAATTTAATTCGAATTACTTTTAATTTTGTTATTATTTTTATTATTATAATGTTAATTTTTATTGCTCGCATTCTTCTCTTTGTTATTATTATTAATATTAGTAATTTTATAGTAATTATAACTTAACGTTTTAGCATTTTCTTAAACTATATATCGAATTTCTTAATTATTATTATTCTTTTTAACAATATTGTTAAAATTCTTTATTTTAATATTAATAAAATTAGAATTTTTTTTCTTTTTCGCGTTTTTTAATAATGTTATTTTCTTAATAAAGTTGCTATACAAATTAAAAGAATCGACGTTATTAATTCTCTTTTAAATAACTTTAAGTTGTTTTATCTTTTTAATTACAAATTTATTTTTTATTTTTTGTCTAAATTAATTCTTAAAACATTGTGTTATTAAATTGTTAATATTATATATTTTATTATATTACTTAAATGCATTATTATAAATGTCTTAATTAATTTAATATTTATTAATCTTATTTTTAATATTGTTCTTTATAACTTTACAATTTAATTAAGAAACTTTTATTTAAATAAACGTTTTATATAATTTTTTAACGCAAATTAAAATAATTTTGCAATTGTTATTTTGTTTTTAATATAATTTTTTCTTATTATTATTATATTCTTATGTGCAATTTCGACTTGCGATACTTTTTAAATTAATTAATAGTAATTTTATTATTTGTGCAATTTCTTAACTTAATTTACTAGTAATATATATAAATATTAGTAAAGTGTTATAAGATACAAAATGTAAAAAAGTTTTAAAAATTAATAAAATTATAAATAAAATATTAAGAGATAATTTTACAAATTAAAGTAAAAATTATATACGTTAAAATTAAAATTATTTCTTACTTCTACTTTTATTTACTTTAAACTTTTTACTTAATACAATTATTATTTCTTTATATTAATATTTATCTAATTTTATTAATAAGTAATGCAAGTTTATTTATATTAATTTCTTTATTATTTATTTTACGTAATTTTGTTATTAATTATTAATTTAAGCTTTTGTTTTTATGCAATTTTTAACACAATTTTCGACGCATTTCTATCGATAAAAGTTCTAAAAATTATCGCGCTTTTCTTTATAATTTCTTACGTATATATTATTTTATTTTAATTAATATTACTATCTTTAATAACTCGCATAAAGTAAATAAGTAATATATATAAATAATATAATAAATCTTGTTTATAACTAACAAGCTTAATTTGCTAATTTAAAAGTTCGCTTTAAAATTCTCTTATAATAAAATAATTTCTTGTAATTAATTTAAATAAGACAAAATAAACATTAATAAAAGCAAGAATATTAAAGACAAAAATATTAAAAAAAAAGTATTTATAATATTAACGTAAACAAGATAATACAAATAAACAATATATTTTTAACTAATATACTAATATTTTTTAATAAAGAAAACAAAAATAAAAGTTTAAAATTGTTGCACTTTAAGAGATTAAAAAATATTAAAAGTTAATTAATTTTCTATATTAGGGTTAGGGTTAGGGTTAGGGTTAGGGTTAGGGTTAGGGTTAGGGTTAGGGTTAGGGTTAGGGTTAGGGTTAGGGTTAGGGTTAGGGTTAGGGTTAGGGTTAGGGTTAGGGTT
>JAABUZ0100006068.1_pt1 | contig 15357 bp, 16 predicted proteins | sample 5562091 | NCBI WGS metagenome assembly JAABUZ01 (sample SAMN12813069, study PRJNA571459) | rock metagenome | isolation source: Antarctica rocks | place: Antarctica: Victoria Land, Linnaeus Terrace sud | collected 2015-12-21 | reverse complement strand
GCTTCGCAGCGAAACTCCAAAGGCCGGGAGCGCTTTCAATGGCGACGGCAACGAGAACGCGACGGTTGTTGAGCGTGATCCAGACGCCTTCGCCGGAGGGTTTCAGATCCACGGTCGATGGCTTGATAGTCTTGAACCAAAGCTCCTGCAGATTTCGGCTTAGAAGGCGTGGTTCAAGGTTCCACCATGCGGCGAACGCCGAGAGATCTCGAGGGTTGGCCGCCGGAGTTCCCCTTGAGGCGTTCCGTTCAACGCGGACGCCGGAGCGGTCACGAGAAAGGCCCGTAACTTCGCGGAGGTGCGTCATCGTACTTCCGCACACGGCAGCGGCGCGATCCCGACCGCGGTCGAGCGCGTCCCAGACCTGATCGGGATCGTTCTCAAGCTCCTCGCGGCGAGTCTGTATGGGGTCGACGTGCTCGATGATGGAGAGGCCGGCGAGTTCTTTGCATCTTTCGCAGGAGATCGTCGCGGTTCTGCAGCCGCTTCGTATGTGCTGGTCGACGATGGGTTGCGAGAAGACGCGATGGAGGTCGCCAACCGGGCAGATTTCTGGATCGCCAGGATCGTGCAGGGTGGGCCGCTGACCACCGTTCGTCATGCCGTGCAGCTTTTCGAGGATGACGGCTCGCGGGTCCGATAGCAAGATGCTGTTGCCATAGCTTTTCGACATCTTGCGGCCGTCGGTGCCGGGGAGCTTGGGGGACGGGGTAAGGAGAACCTCGGGTTCAGGGAGAAGGTTGTCTCCCTCCAACCGGGCGTAAGCCGTTGGGGTATCTCCTTCGCGCTGTTGCGGGGCTTCTGAACGGCCGCCGCGGGGGTAGAGGAAGTTGAAACGGCGGGCGACTTCGCGGGTGATTTCGACGTGGGCGACCTGATCGGCGCCGACGGGGACGTATTTGGGGCGGTAAAGGAGGATGTCGGCGGATTGGAGGAGGGGGTAGCCGAGAAAGCCGTAGGTGGCGAGGTCTTTTTCGCGGAGCTGTTCCTGCTGATCCTTGTAGGTGGGGACGCGCTCGAGCCAGGAGACGGGGGTGATCATGCTGAGGAGCAGGTGCAGTTCGGCGTGCTGGGGGACGTGCGACTGGATGAAGATGGTGGAGCGGTCGGGGTCGAGGCCGGCGGCGAGGAAGTCGAGGGCGATCTCGAAGACGTTCTGCTTGAGGCGGCTGGGGTCGGCGTAGTCGGTGGTGAGGGCGTGCCAATCGGCAATGAAGAAGAAGCAGTCGTACTTTGGCTGGCCGGTCAGGGGGTCGAGTTCGTTTTGGAGGTTGACCCAGTTGAAGAGGGCACCCATGTAGTTGCCGAGGTGGAGGCGGCCGGTGGGGCGCATGCCGGAAAGGACGCGGGGGCGCTCGGGTTGGGGGTCTTGGTTGGACATGGGTCAGAGGTGATGGTAAATGACGGGGGTAATGCTCCGGCGACGACAGTGTCGTGGATGGGGACGCAGGCCCCTCCGCTTCGATCGGGATGACAGCTTGGGGAAAGAGGAGCGGGGGGGGGAGATTGAGGGGAAGGAGAAGTGTAAGGAGAGATGAAGGTTCGTCTGGGGTCTGTTGGTGGGGCGAAATCTGGTTTGTGTCTGGGCGAAGGGAGGTGACTGTTGAGGGTGGGGACTGCATCTGATGACATGAAGTGGATGTGGTTGTTCAAGGAGCTTGACTATGCGGATTTCTTCGGGATGTATGTTGGTGTTTAGTGCGGTGCTGGCTACAGGCCTGGGGCAGGCACAGACGGCCGGCGGTGCGGGTGGCGGAACCTCGGGAGCGACCGGTGCAAACTCAAGCACGGCCGCGGCGACGAGTAGTGTGGCGGGCGATACGGGTGTGGGCGCGCCGGTGATGGGCGACAAGATGTTCGTGAAAAAGGCGATCATGGGCAACTTCAACGAGATTGACTCGGCGAAGATGGCGTTGCAGAAGAGTAACAACCAGCAGGTTAAGGACTATGCGCAGAAGATGATCGACGATCATCAAAAGATGCTGGACGACCTGCATACGCTGGCGGGGCAGAAGAACATCAAGTATAAGGACGAGCCGAACCCGGAAGGCAAAAAGCTGGCCGCGAAGTTGAGTGGGCTGAGTGGGCCGGAGTTCGACAAGGCGTACATCAATGGCATGGTGAAGGACCACAAGCAAGATGTCCGGGAGTTTCAGACGGAGATCAACAGTGGCAAGGACCAGCCGACCAAGGATGCGGCGCAGAAATCGTTGCCGATCATCCAGGATCATCTGCAGATGGTGCAGGGCCTGCAGAAGTCGATGGCGTCGTAACGATTCCGCAGTCGGAAAGGCGTGCGCCCGGGGCTTCGGTCTCGGGCGTTGCTGTTTGTGGAGGACGCAAGAGGGGGCGATTGCATCCGTATGGGAGGCAGGAGTTTCGAAGGAGGAAGAGCGATGCGCGTTGGAATGGGATGTACGGTGATGCTGGGTGCGGTGATGGCGGTGGGTGGAGCGGGGGCGCAGGTGCCGAAAGCGTCTTCAGGGCAACAGAACCATGCGCTGGACAAGGTGACGCAGGCGGAGGGATCGCCGGACCAGGTGTTTTTGAAGAAGGCAATTGAGGGGAATCACGGCGAGATTGGTGCGGCGAAGCTGGCGCTGAAGAAGAGCAAAAATGAGCAGGTGAAGCAATACGCGCAAAGGATGCTGGACGACCACACGAAGATGCTGGCGGATCTGCACGGGGTGGAGCAGGGGCAGGCGCTGAAGTACCAGGACACACCGAGTCCGATGGGGGCGGGACTGCGACGGAAGCTGATGGGGCTGAGAGGGGCGGCGTTTGATAAGGCGTATATCGACGGGATGGTTACCGACCACGAGGAGGATGTGAAGGAGTTTACGGAAGAGGCGGAGACGGGCAGGAATGCGGCGATCAAGGGGGCAGCGGAGAAGTCGCTGCCGGTGATCAAGGAGCATCTGGGGATGGTGCAGGGGCTGCAGAAGGCGATTGGGTGATTTGCTGTGGTGTGTGGGGCGCCTGGGGCTTTTTGGCTTCGGGCACTTCTGTTGGTGGGGGGTGATCAGGGGTTCGCGGTAGGGAAGCAGATCCCTACGGGATGACAACAAACTTGCCGGTCACTTGAGATGGAGGGCCATGCCCATGGACTCGGGGGGCTACGGGTTGGAAGCCGAACTGGGCGTAGAGGCGGTGGGCTTCGCCATCGGCTTTGGGAGAAGCAGGTCCCTCCGGGATTGCAACAAAGGGCTGCGGAGAAAAGAGGCAGGTTTGACTCGTCAGGCTTGGGTGGGCGTGCGCTCGAAGTGGGCTTCGATCTCCTCCAGGGTTTTGCCTTTGGTTTCGGGGAAGAAGAAGGCGGTGACGAGGAGGTAGACGACGGTGAAGGCGGCGAAGAGGAAGAACATGCGGGAATAGCCGTGTTTGGCGACGAAGGGGAGGAAGATGGCGGCGAGGGTGGTGGAGACGGCCTGGTTGAGGACGAGGGCTACCGACATGCCATTGGAGCGAATGCGGGTGGGCATGAGTTCGGAGAGGGCGAGCCAGACGCAGACGCCGGGGCCGACGGCGTAGGAGGCCATGAAGAGATAGAGGAAGAGGGCGACGAGGGCGCCGTGGGTGGGGGAGGGGATAGCGCCGATGATGGCTCGCTGGACGCGGAGGGGGGCGAGGCGGGAGCGGTCAAGGTCTGCGAAGGGGTTGGAGAGGCGAGCGGCGGTGGCGGTGGAGGGAAGGCAGGCGGCGCGGGAGAGGGTGATGGGGGCGGCGGCAGGGTCGTCGGAGCGGACGAAGGTAGTGGCAGTGGTGAAGTCTCCGCAGGTGTAGATGATGGCGAGCGAGGCGTGTTTGGGGTCGATGGATTTGGGAGCAGACGGGGTGTCGAGGAGGAGATGGGCGGCGACGGCGGGGGAGAATTTGAGGGAGGTGGGGTCGGCGGGGTTGAGGGCGGTATCGACGAAGGCCTGGATGGGAGCGTGGGCGTCGACGGTGGCGCGCTCGGCCTGGACGAAGAGGAAGCCGGTGACGAGAAGGGAGGCGAGGATGCCGGAGGTGCCAAGGATGAAAAGGAAGCGGCGGCCTTTTTTGTCGACGAGCGAGAGGCCGAGGAGGGTGAAGAGGAAGTTGACGGTGGTGAAGAGGACGTACCCCCAATGGGCGCGGAGGTCTGACAGGCCGGACTGAAGGAGGATGGAGGTGTTGTAACCGATGATGGAGTTGATGCCGGTGGCGGTGTTGCAGGCGAGGATGATGCAGGCGAGGAGGAAGGGGACGACGTATTTGCGGCGGAGGAGGGAGTCTTTGACGGCGGCGGTGGTGTTGGTTGCGGAGACGATGTGTTTTTCGTCTTCGATGGCCTGCATTTCGGCGAGTTCGCGATCGGCTTCGGCGGGGGTGCGGGAGCGGAGGAGGGCGGTTCGGGCGGCGTCGGTTCGGCCTTTGCGGAAGAGCCAGCGAGGGGATTCGGAGACGAAGAAGCCGCCGAGGACGAAGAGGAGGCCGGGGGGAAGGGAGACCCAGAAGATGCGGCGCCAGGCCTGGTCCTTGAAGGCGAAGATCTGGGAGGCGGTGCCGGTGTGTTCGACGGCGACGACGCGGTAGGAGTAGAAGATGCCGATCAGGGCGGCGGCGACGATGCCGAGGGTGAGCAGCCACTGGAAGATGCCGGTGCCTTTGCCGCGGTTGGAGGCGGAGAGGCACTCGGCGAGATAGAGGGGGACGACGACGCCAATGAGGCCGCCGGAGACGCCTTGGAGAAGGCGGCCGAAGAGCAGCGGGCCATAGCCGTGCGAGAGCGAGATGAGGGGGATGGACAGGACGAAGGTGACGCCCGAGAGGATCATGAGGGGCTTGCGGCCGAGCCAATCGGCGAGGATGCCGGCGAAGAGCGTGGAAAAGACGGAGCCGAGGAGGACGGCGGCGACGATGGCGGAGAGCTGGCCGGCGGAGAGGCCGGAGGTGGCTTCGAGGTAGGGGAGCGCGCCGCCGATGATGCCGACGTCGACACCGTAGAGCAGACCGCCGAGACCGGCGACGAGGAGAAGGAAGCGCTTGTAGGATTCGATTGCGCTGGCGGTGGGAGTGAGGTCTCGGGAAGCAGATGCGGCCGGCGTACGTGCCATGGGTGGTGGGGTCACCTTTGCAAAGCGGAGATGAGGTCGGATCGACTGTGGGATTGAGGGTATCGCATTTTGCCGGAGAGGCGGGGTGAGGTGGCGAATGTCGCCGCCGCTTCCTCACGAGCGGCGATGGGTGAAGGTTGAGCTCGAAGCCTCGCGAAGGGCGCCGAAGATTGCACCCTAGTGAGAGATAGCCGAGCCGTGCGGGATGACGAGAGGAGGGAGACCCACTCTCCTTTGCCTTCGTGCTTCGCTTCAGCGAGGGAGAGAGACGGTGGCTTCGATGGGGACGGCCAGCTTGCCGGCGAGAGCACTCCAAGGGGAGAGGTTCTTCCAATGGGAGAGTTGATCGAGGGCCCAAGCTGGGGATTTATCAGCGTGGCAGGTGTTGCAGGCGTTTGGCATGCCGAACTGGGCGGTGAGCTTGGGACTGACGAAGCGGAAGGTATGCGCGGCGACAAAGGTGCCGGGAAGGGTTTGCTCGATTCTGGGCATGTGGCAGGCCGTGCATTGGCTGGCGGGGCTGTTCTCTGGATGGTGGGTGTGCTCGGCAACGCTCTGGTTATTGCCGGGGCCGGGGACGAGGTGGCCGGAGTGGCAGTTGATGCAAAGGGAGTTGCCTTCTTCGGTCAGGTTCGAGGGATGTTTGTCGGAGTGCGGGTTGTGGCAGGACGAGCAACGGACGTCGCGATGGGCCATAAGGGCCTGGGAGAAGTCGTTGCCTTGCATGCGGTTTTTGTGGGCTGTGCTATCTGGCCAGTAGAAGAAGTCTGTTTTGCCAAGGCGGGATTCTTCGAGATCCCAGACGTCGGCGAGGCGCTGGCCGGGAAGAAAGCCGACGGGCCAATCGTAGAACTTACCGGCCATAGGATTGGCTTTAGGCTGGCCCTGGCTGTGGCATTGCATGCAGATGTCGATATCGCGGACGGCGTCGAGGCGAGCTTGATTGACGATATTGGCGCGGGTGGGGTGGGCGACGTGTTCGCTGCCGGGGCCGTGACATTTTTCACAGCCGACGTTCCACTCGGTGACCCTGTTTGGTGGCGATGTTGTAGTTGACGGAGTGGCAGCCATCGCAGAGCGGGCCGGTGGGACGCTGCATGTTGTCGGGGCCGTAGTGTGCGGTCCACCAATCGGTACCGTCAGCGACGTGGAAGGGAAGCCATTTCTTTTTTTCGATGTCCCATTGCGCGGGAAGGACGAAGAAGTCGTCGCCGATCTGGGTAAAGTAGCGCTGCTTCCAGCGGCTGCCGTAGGTGAAGGCGACTTTCGCGAGGTCGAAGGGGCGGGCGGGGTCGGGGTGGGAAAAGTCGCCGAGGACGGCCTCGGGATGCTGTTTGGGATCCTGGATGACGTTGGCCATGCGGGTGTTGCGCCAGGTGGCGTAGATCTCTGCGTGACAGCTCTGACAGGCAGCGGAGCCGGTGAAGTGAGATGGGGAGGCGGCGGGAGCGGCGGGGTGTTGCGCTCGCGCGGGAGGGCTCGACAGGAGAACGAGCCCGAGGAGGAGCGCGAGCGAACAGTGCAGACCTACGAACATCGAGGTGAGTATAGCAACGGGGATTGGGAGGTGGCCGTACAAGAAGGTGTTGGAAGGGTGGGCCGGACGCGAGGAGGGTGTGGCTTCAGGAGCGGGCGAGGAGTTGGAGAGAGGGGAGGGTGGCGGTGGCTTCGGTGAGGAGGATGGCGGCGGCGAGGGCGAGGAAGAGGCGGCGGTGGCGGGTTTCGAAGGCGTCGGCAAAGACGCCGCCGATGAAGGTGAGGAGGAACGGGAGGGCCCAGAGCCAGGGGGCCATGAAGCTTTGGGTGGGAAGGACGAAGAGGAGCGGCAGGCCAATGAGGAGAGGAGCGGTGTTGCCGAAGTATCGGCTGCGGCGGACGCCGGCCCAAAGGACGACCGAGATGGCGAAGGCAAGGGTAATGGGCGCGTTGAGGAAGTTGCCGAAGAGCTGGCGGGCGCCGAAGGTGGAGAACCAGAAGCGCGAGCTGCCGCCGGTGAAGACGTAGCTGAAGGGGGCGGGGCGGAAGGCGAAGAAGGCGAAGACGATGAGCAGGGCGCCGAGGGCGGCGTAGACGAGGATCTGCATGACAAAGGAGCGGCGGCGCTCGGCGAGGTAGAGCATAAGGGCGAGCGAGGCGACGAAGCCGACCATGGCGGCGAGCAGATGGGCGGCGGCGGTGAGGCCAAGGGCGGCGGTGAGGAGGAGAATGCGGGGTCGCCATCTGCGGCGAGGGCCGTGCATGGCGTGGGCGACGCCGACGGCGGTGTAGACGAGGCCGAAGAGGCCCCACATGGCGAGCACGTCGTTATTGGGGGTGACGGCGGAGGCGATGACGGCGGGGGAAAGGATGTAGAGGCCGAGGGTGAAGGCGCCGCCGGCGTTGCCGAAGAGGCGGCGGGCGACCCACCAGAGGCCGGCGCCGAGCCAGGCGGCGAAGAGGAGGAAGGGAACATGCAGGAGGTATTTGAGGGAGGAGAGCTGGAGGCGGGCCTCCCAGGTGGAGCCGTTGAGGGAAGAGCCGGTGTAGAGGCGGTTGGCGGGGGAGCGGAGTTTGTCTGACGCGAGGAGGGCGAGGCGCTGGACGGTGAGAGGAAGGCCGGCGAGGCGATAGGCGAAGGTGCCGTCGCCTGAGAGATTGCCGCAGGTGGTGAAGTAGCCGGCAAGGGGGGAGGGGCGCTCCCACATTTCGCGGCCGCAGCGGGCGAAGCGGAAGTCGGTAGGGGAGAGGGACTGGCGGCTGACGACGAAGAGGCACTCCCCGAGGAAGATGAGCAGAAGAAGGGCGGCGAGCTGCTGGGGGCGGCCCAGTTTTAATCGGGGAAGCTTCATTGAGGGGTGGGGAGGGACTCCGTGAGCGGGTGTGTTGGCGGCACCGAGATACGGGGGCCGGGGGCTATTTTGAAAGTGTATCGTGAGGGGTATGGAGTCCCTTTCGTTTCGCCCCGGACGCGCATTTCTCTCATCGAACTCGACCACGGTTCCGTGGACGGTGGTGTTTGAGGATGAGGGGGTGGCGGGGTACTTCTATGCGTGTGATCGATCGCAGGAGACGCAGGAGAACAGCATTCTGGATGCGATGCTGATCTACAACGTGAGTGCGTTGAACGATGCGGAGGGCGAGCGGCTGGCGACGGTGGAGTGGTCGCGCGACGGGTTCAAGGCGGTGCTGTATCTGGATGGGACGGCGCAGGCGATGGTGGATTTCCAGCGGCGGGTGAGTTCTTGCCGGACGGACTTTCCCAATTTCCTGGAGGAGCAGGGAGCGCTGTGGCGGCGGACGACCCATGCGTGGGACGAGGCGGCGGTGCAGGGGTTTGAAGCGGCGCTGTATGCGGGGTGAGTGCGGGAGTGCGTGTGACGGTCCTCGGACGTGATGCGCAGGGCGGAGCAGCAGGACAACAGCAAAATCCCTATGGGATGACAACCAAGGTTCTGTGCTGACGGGTGCTCCCTCAGTCGAGGAAGAGTTTTTCTACGTCGAGCCAGTTGTCCACGCGGCGGAAGCCGGTGATGTGGCGGTTGGTGGGCGAGGTGTAAAGGATGCCTTCGCCTGCGAAGCGGCGGAGCTGGCGGGGGTTGTCGTCGATGAGGAAATCGGTGCGAAGGACGGATTTATCGCCGCAGAAGACGATGTGCGAGGGCTGGATGAACGGCAAGTGGCGGGCGAGCCAGGTGAACTTGGCGGTGAAGGAGGTGGGAACCTCCATGGCGGCGGTGGCGATGAAGAGCTCGTAGCGGTGGCTGAGCCGATCGAGAACGCGCTGGGCGTCGGGAAAGACGTCGAGGTCGGCGAAGAAGTCGGGGGCGCGGAGAGTGGCTTCGAGGATGTCGTGACGATCAGACTGGACGACGTCCCAGATCCATTTGCCATCGAGGTCGGCTTTGGTGAGCTGCTCGTTGAAGTGGGCGTTGTAGCGACGGAGGTGCTCGGTGACGGCGTCGGCGATGACCTCGTCCATGTCGACGGCGATGCGTTTCATGGGCGGCCTCGGCGCGACGATCGGTGATGGTTACAAATACGGGAATAGCTCCTGAGGACGGCTTGCTGCCTCGAGCAGGCAGCGGGTCTCTCCACTGCGCGGACGAGGGCGATGTCCGCTTCGGTCGAGAGGACAAGTTTGAAGGAGTGCGAAGAGGCCTTGGGCGTCACAGGCTTCTCACGATGCGGGCGGCGATGCTTTCTTCGCGGTCGGCGGGTTTTTTCTGCGGAGCGTCGCGGGCGGGATCGTAGAAGAGGAGACGGCCGCAGGTGTCGCAGGTGAGCATGAGGTCGTGGCGGGAGCGGTCGCGAAGATCCTGCCAGATCTGGGTGCGGATCATCATCTGGCAAGCGGAGCATTTGCCGTTCATGCCTTCAGAAAGGGCGGTGCCGCGGGACTTGCTGATGCGGTCATAGGTGTTGAGGGCGGATTCGCTGATGGTGGGGCGAAGGGCGTTCCTCTCGGTAGAAAGGGCGTCAATGCGGGTCTGGGTGGCGGCGGTGTGATCGGCGCCGCGGGTACGTTCGCGCTCGAGGTTGGCCTGGGCGGCGGAGAGGGTTTCGCGAGCTTTGGGAAGTTGCTGCTCGAAGAACTCGGAGCGGGCCATGGAATCGAGTTCGGTGTCTTCGATGCGGGTAATTTCGGTGGTGATGAAGGCGATCTCGTGATCGAGGGCGGCGGCCTGGGCGGAGGTGGTGACGACGTCCATCTGTTTGCGGAGGCGGGTGATGCGCTCCTGATGGGCTTTGATGTCGGACTCCTGGGAGCGGCGGAGTTTTTCTTCTTTGGCGAGAGAGTCTTCGAGGGTGATGCGGGCGGCCTGGCCCTCGGCGGATTTGGCGGCGAGGGCGGCGATGCGGGAGGGGACGGCGGCGAGATCTTCGCGGAGTTTGCCGAGCTCAAGATCGAGGCGCTGGAGGGCGATGAGTTTTTCGAGATCTGGGTGCAAATGGCCTCCGGTCTGTGGCGCGGCTCCCACGGTTGGGAGGCGCGAATTAAGTATGCACTGGCGCGGGGGATGTTGGCTTGGGGGTGCCTGGTTGGGGAGGCCGCTGGGTTGGATGGCCATGATATGGCGGGGAGAAGCAGGTCCCTTGGCTTCCCACCCCAGCCTGGCCGGGATTTGATAGCTAGATGCGGGGATTCCTCGGCTTCGCTCGGAATGAGCGAGGGTTGTCGTGGTGAAGCGATTCCTCGGCTCTGGTTGGGATGGTGGTGTGGAAGATAGCCCAAAGGGGATGGGAGTTAGCGGCGGAGGGCGTTGACGAGGTCGGCGCGGGGGACTTTTTCCTGTTCGCCGCGGGCGAAGTGCTTGACGGTAAAGATGCCGGTGGCGACTTCGTCTTCGCCGACGATGACCATGCGATGGGCGAGTTTGTCGGCGGTTTCGAAGGAGCGTTTGAGGCGGAAGGCGCCTTCGCCGATCTCGATGGAGAGGCCGGCGGCGCGGAGATCGCGGGCGAGGAGGAGCGCGGCAGAGTTTTGGGGGATGCCCATAGGGGCGAGAAAGGCGTCGAGTTTGCGTTCGGTGCCGTGGCCTTCCTGTTCGGCCTGGGCTTCGAGGGTGAGGATGAGGCGATCTTCGCCGATGGCGAAGCCGATGCCGGGGGCTTTGGGGCCGCCGAGCATCTCGCTGAGACCATCGTAGCGACCACCGCCGAGAAGGGCGTTCTGGGTACCGAGGCCGCTGCCATCGGGGACGGTGAACTCGAAGGTGGTGCGGGTGTAGTAGTCGAGGCCGCGGACGAGGCGGGGGTTCTCGTGGAAGGGAACGCCGCAGGCGGTGAGGGCGGTCTTGACCTGATCGAAGTGGTCGAGGGAGGCCTCGTCGAGGAAGTCGGCGATCTTCGGGAGGCCCTCGATGAGGGCCTGGTCTTCGGGGTCTTTGGAGTCGAGGACGCGGAGGGGGTTGGTGTCGGCGCGGCGCTGGTTATCGGCGCTGAGCTGGTGCTTGACTGGAGCGAGGGCGGCGCGGAGGGCATCGAGGTAGCGGGGGCGATCGGTGGCGGAGCCGATGGAGTTGAGATCGAGGCGCCAGCCGCGGACGCCGAGATCGTCGAGCAGGGTCGCGAGCATTTCGAGGAGTTCAGCGTCGCGGAGGGGGCTTTCGGCGCCGGACCAAGCGGGACCAAGGACCTCGGCGCCGATCTGCCAGAACTGGCGGTAGCGACCGCGCTGGGGGCGCTCTCGGCGGAACTGGGGGCCGATGTAATAGAGCTTCTGGAGGGTGCCGATGTCGTTGAGTTTGTGTTCGATGTAGGCGCGAACGACACCGGCGGTGTTTTCCGGGCGGAGGGTGAGGCTTTGGGCTTTTTCGTTGCGGGAGGCAAGATTGCGGGCATCCCCGCGGCCGGCGCTGCGGCCGACATCGTCGGCGGGGGTGAAGGTGTACATCTCTTTCGAGACGATGTCGGTTTCTTCGCCGATGCCACGGGCAAAGAGCTCGGTGTCTTCGAAGATGGGGGTGCGGATTTCGCCGAAGCCATAGCGGGCGAAGAGGGCGCGGGTGGTGGCTTCGACGCGGTTCCAAAGATCGGTTTCAGGTGGCAGGAGATCTCGGGTGCCACGGACTTTGAGGATTACGGCCATGGGCTCCAGTCTAACGGAGGTGCTGCAAGTTTTCCTTGAACGAAAGCGGGTTGAGAGCGAAGACGAATCCGGCGGGTGCGCGGGATGCAAGGGCGAAGGCGAACAGAGACGAACGCGACGGTCGCGGCGGAAGGCGGAGGTGAAGACTAAGGGACGAAGGCGAGAGCAGTGGATGGGCGGGGTTAGAAGGGTTGGAGGATGAGGTGGCTTGTTTTTCAGACGTAGATGCGCTCGTCGCCGCTTTCCGAGACGACCGGCGGATGGGCGGGGGACCAGACCTTGCTGTAGGTCTCGCGGGGGAGGTGAAGTCGTTCTCCGGCGCGATGATCCAGCGAAATCAGCGGCGTCTACCTGAAGGTGGCAGAGCTGGGAGGGGCCTGGGGTATGTCTGGCTGTGTCGTCTGGCTGTGTCGTCTGAGGGCGCGCTTGGCTAGGGTGTGGCCGAGATGGCGGTGGCTTCAGAGAGGTAGAGGGCGGTGTAGTCGAGGTAGTTGCGGGCGTATTGGAGGATGAGGTCGACGTCCGCGTCGTCGAGGGAGCGCTTGATGCGGGCGGGGACGCCGGCGACGAGCGAACGGGGCGGGACGACGGTGCCTTCGAGGACGACGGCACCGGCGGCGACGATGGAGCCGGTGCCGATGCGGGCGTTGTTGAGGACGGTGGCCCCGATGCCGATGAGGACGGCGTCTTCCAGCAGGCAGCCATGGACGGTGGCGTTGTGACCAACGGTGCAGAGCTCGCCGATGGTGACGGAGAAGAGGTGCCGCTGGCCGTGGAGGACGGCGCAATCCTGGATGTTGGAACGGGGGCCGACGTGGATGCTGTTGACGTCGCCGCGGAGGACGGCGTTCATCCAGACGCTGGATTGCTCGCCCAGGGTGACGTCTCCAAGGACCTGGGCGGAGGGATCGATGTAGCAGGTGGGGTGGACGGCGGGGTGGTGGCCCTGGAAGGAGCGGAGCATGGGTTGAGTGTAGATGGGTGGAAGGAGCCGGATCAGGGATTGGGATTAGTTTTAGTCTGAGGTTTGCGGGTTGCGGGGGAGGATAGTGAGCCTATTGCGATTTTCTTCTCGCAGAGGTGTGGGACGGCGTATTCTACTGTCTCCCCTTGTTTGGGTGGTTTGGAGGTGTATTTGTTTTGGCAGAGGTTCGAGTTCAGGAAGGCGAACCCCTTGAAAATGCCCTGCGGCGCTTTAAGCGTAAGGTGCAGACCGAAGACATTATCAAGGAAGTGAAGCGCCACTCTTTTTATCTGAAGCCGGGTGAAAAGAAGCGTGTGAAAGAGGCGTTGGCGCGGAAGCGCAATCGCAAGAAGATCCGCAAGGAGCAGGACTAGGTTCCGCTCCTGTCGATGTAAGGCCGCCCTGGCTGATGACCGCCGGGGCGGCTTCCAACTGAACTGCTGATACCTCGTCCCCCCTCCCCTGCGAGTGTCAGCGTCCCCTCCCGGAGCGTTGCGGAGTGGCCAGCCGGTACGAATCCTGTCCCTTTTTCTTCTGTTTCTGTATTCGGGCCCTGGTTTCTTCTTCCGATGGGGGGTACTTCCATGGACTTTGCCGATCGCATTTTGCTGTGTGCGGACTGCGGCGGGCAGTTTGTGTTTACTGCCGGCGAGCAACTTTTCTTTTTCGATAAACAATTCAAGAACGATCCGAAGCGATGCAAGCCGTGCAAGGGGCGGCGCTCCGGAGTGATGGTGGCAGCGGGATCCGGGCCGGCGGCGGCAGGGATCTCACGGACCGAGACGCGGACGATCTGTTCGACGTGCGAGGTGGAGACGACGGTGCCGTTCAAGCCGACACAGGGGCGACCGGTGCTTTGCCGGCAATGCTTCCAGAAGGCACAGCGGAACGGGACGCTGGCGGCGAGTGGGATGACAGGTGCCTCGCCGGCGCAGGTGCCGGTCGAGCTGATGGCGGCGGCCGCGGCTGGTATAGCACGGACGCGAGGCGATGGCGGCGAGGGCTGACGGGGTCGGAGGTCTCGTCCAGGTGGCGCCATCGGCATGGCGGCACGGCGCGAGTTGATCTTGCGGCGAGGGAGAAGGTCTGCGGTGTGAGGACCAACCGTGCGATCAGGCTGTACTGCGAGAAGGGGCGTTTTCCGATGGAGTGGATGCCAAGCGATAAGCCCTAGTCGCTTGAGGGTCGAAGATCTTGCCAGGGCGGTCGGGGGATGATGGCGTTAACCGGTAGAATCCTCCCGGACGGCCAATGCTCAACGCGCAACGAACGACGCAGTTTCGGGCTTGTTTGATGGAGTGGTACGAGCGCCATGCACGGGAGCTGCCGTGGCGAGGCACACGGGACCCGTACCAGACGTGGGTCTCGGAGGTGATGCTGCAGCAGACGCGGGTGGCGGCGGTGCTGGTGCACTATGCGGCGTTTCTGCGACGGTTCCCGACGATTCTGGCGCTGGCGCTGGCGAGCGAGACGGAGGTTCTGGCGACGTGGTCGGGGCTGGGGTACTACCGGCGGGCACGGATGCTGCATCGGGCGGCGAAGTTCATTACAGAGGAGATGGGCGGGGTGCTGCCGGCGACGGCGGTGGAGCTGCGGACGTTGCCGGGGGTGGGCGAGTACACGTGCGCGGCGATTGCGAGTATTGCGTTTGGGGAGAGTATTGCCGTGGTGGATGGCAATGTGGAGCGGGTGCTGCTGCGGGTGACGGGGCGACCGGAGGAGAAGACGGCGGCGGGGCGAGCGTATGTGCACAAGCAGGCGGGGGCGCTGGTTCCACCGCGAAAGCTGCGGGAGGTGGAGGACGGAACGCTGGTCAATGCGCCGGGGGACCATAACCAAGCCATGATGGAGCTGGGGGCGACGATTTGCCTGCCGCGGGCGCCGTTGTGCCTGCATTGCCCGGTGTTTGCGCTGTGCAAGACGCGAGGGGAGCATACGACGGCACCGCGAGGGGCGGTGCGGAGCCAGTCGATTGCGTATCTGCTGGAGGTGCGGAAGCGGGGGACGACGACGGAGGTGCTGCTCGAACAACGCAGTGATGTCGCCAGTCTGATGCCGGGAATGTACGAGCTGCCGCCCTTGCCGGAGGACGCAGTAGAGGGACGCGAGCCGGTGTTGCGGGTGCGGCACGCGATCACGAATACAAACTTTTACGTGCGGGTGTTTCAGCCGGAGACGCGGGACGACATAACGCTGCGGATGGCGGTGCCGGCGACGGATCGAGTGCTGCACTGGGTGGCGGCGAAGCGGCTGGGGGAGATGCCGCTGACCGGGCTGGCGCGGAAGATCCTGACGCGGATGAAGGTGATGAAGCCGCGGGCTATGGAGGAGGCGGAGTAGCCGCTCTCCGCACAGAGGCTATTTGGCTGCCTGTGCTTTTTCAGCGGCTTTCTGGGCGGCGTCCTGATCTTTCTTTGTTTTGGCCAGATCTTTGGCGGCCTTGGCGTTGGCGTCCGCGGCTTTTTCCTGGGCCTTGAGGCGCTTGTGCTCGGCTTTCTGTGCGGCTTTGTCAGCCTTGGTGGTTTCGGTGGTGGTCTGGGTGGTTGTGGTCTGGGTGGTTTCCTGTGCCTGTAGAGAGGGTGCGGCGGAGAGGATGGTGAGAAGGGTGGCGACGAGAGCGAGGGAAGATTTCTGCGGCATGATGGATCTCCTGCAAGGGTGCTACCGGAGTTGGATGAGGTTTGTGATGGGAGCGATGCAGATGCGGCTGGGGAAGTGGGTTCGTGCGCCTCGTTTTCGCTGCGCTG
>JAABUZ0100006067.1_pt1 | contig 15358 bp, 13 predicted proteins | sample 5562091 | NCBI WGS metagenome assembly JAABUZ01 (sample SAMN12813069, study PRJNA571459) | rock metagenome | isolation source: Antarctica rocks | place: Antarctica: Victoria Land, Linnaeus Terrace sud | collected 2015-12-21 | reverse complement strand
GTCGAAGCGCGACGGCTCGCCGCCCGCGAGCGCCCCGCCGAGGGCGGCCCAGTTGAGGTGCACGAAGTCGACGCGCCAGCGCCGGTCCATCGTCCACCAGAGGGCGCCGAACGCGGTCTGCGAAATGCCGTCGTCGCCGACCACGGCCACGCGCGGGCGCTTGAGCGGCGTGAGCGCCGACGAGCCGATCCCGAACTGCGCGCGCTCGGTGTAGGCCGAGGCGACCGGCGTGACCGGGACGGCACGCGCGCGCGCGAGGCGGTCCACGTCGCGCGGGAGCGCGTCGTTGTTGCGCGAGGCGAGGACGACGAACGTGCCCCGCGGCCAGAGCCGCCCCCCGGCCTCGATCGTGTCCGTCGCGACGTTCACGCGGTGGCCGGCCGCGAGCAGCGCGAAGGCGAGCGGCGCGGCGCCGCTCCGCTCGGGGCCGAAGAGGTACGCCGTCGGCGAGGCGACGGCCCCGGTCACGCCGCCGCCTAACGGCGTCGTGAGGACCTCGCCGCCGGGCGCCGCGCCGGTCGCGGGGTCGTCCGTGCCGGCGTCGACGCGCGCGTCGGGGCGGACGCCGTAGGCCGGCGCGCCCGGGCCGAGGAGCGCGGTCGGCCGCGCCGCGTAGGGCGGTGCGTCGGCGGTAAGGACTCCGCCGTCGCGCGGCTTGCCCGTGTACGGGCCCGGGAGCGTCTGGTCCGGCACGGCGAGCCGCGTCCCGCCGACCGCCGCGTCCTCCGTCCAGTACGCCTCGACGCCGAACGCGACGGGCAGCGACCACGCCGTGATGTCGTAGAACTCCGCGTCCTCGCCGCCCGCGTTCGTGCCGCGCCGCAGGTTGCGCCGGAAGCGCTCGACCTGCCGCCGCGCGAAGCTGGTGTCGAGCGCGGGGGCGGGCTCGAGCACGGCGCGCGCGAGCCGGCCCTGCGGCTGCGCGAGGTCGATCACGTACGCGCCGACGTCGAACCGGCGCGCCGCCCCGGACACGTTAGGCGCCTCGACCGGCGAGCCCGCGCCGTAGGCGTGCGCGCGCGCGCTCGCGAAGCCGACGTTCGCCTGCCGCACCTCGATGCCGGCGCGCGCGAGCGCCGCGGCCAACTCCGCGGCGCGCTCGGGGTCCGCGCCGGGGACGAGCACCACCTGCCGCATGCGCCCGCTCCGCCCCTGCTCGACCGCGCGTCGCCGGAACGCGGCGTAATCCGCGAGGCGCTCGGCCGCGCGCGCGGCGGTGGCGTCGATCGTCGCCATCGCCGCCGTCCAGTGCTTCGCGATGCCGTCGGTGAACGAGAGGAGCGAGCCGTCCTCGCGCCGCCAGAGCGTGCCCTTCCACCCGCCGCCGTCGGTCTCGTAGGTCATCCCGGTCGCGCCGTTGAGCGACGGCCAGGTGTCCCAGTAGCCCGGGTAGTACAGGTCGAACTCGTTGCGCACGAAGTACTGCCACCCGTAGCGGTCGAACGCCGCCGCGTTGGCGCGGCCGATGATCGAGAGCCACTTCTCGCTCTCCGGGCCGATGTTCGCGTTGACCGGGCGCGCGGCGGGCGGGAAGAAGTACGTCGGCACCTGGCCGTGCTGGTCGACGGCGACCTGCGGGTGCCAGCGGAGCATGCCCGCCATGATCGCCTGCACCTCGGGCTGGGTGCTCGCGATCGCGTCGCGGTTCATGTCGAACCGGTAGTGGTTGAAGCGGCCCTGGATGCTCCACGGCTCGCGGTGCTCGTAGGCGTCGTTGGCCGGGTCGCCGCGGGCGACCGAGTTGTACCACACCGCGAACCGCTCGTGGCCGTCGGGGTTGGAGCTCGGGTTGATGACGACGACCGCGTGGCGGAGGGCCTCGAGCGTGGCGGGCTCGTTGCTCGCGGCGAGCTGATAGAGGAGCTGCATCCCGCTCTCGAAGCCCGGCGACTCGTTGCCGTGCACGCTCTCCGAGATCCAGACGACCGCGGGCGTGCGCCGGGCGATCGCCTCCGCCTCGCCGGCGCCTAACGTACGCGGGTCGGCGAGCCGGGCGAGGTCGGCGCGGATGGCGTCGAGGCGGGCGATGTTTTCGGGGGCGCTCACCAAGTAAATGCGCATCCGCCGCCCCTCGTGCGAGGCGCCGATCTCCTCGACCCGCACGCGGTCCTCGGCGGCGCGCGCGATCGCGAGGAGGACGCGCTCCTGCTCGCCGTACTGCGTGTTGCGTTCGCCTAACGCATAGCCGAGCAGGGCGTTGGGCGCCGGGACGTCGCGGCGGTAGGGGCCCCGGGCGAAGAAGTCGAACCGGCGCGTGTCGCGGAGCACGGTGTCGGCCGTCGGCGGGAGGAGGGGCTGCGCGGCGGCGGGGACGGCGGCCGTGAGCAGGGCGAGGAGCGCGGCGGCGAGGCGGGGGCGCATGGCCCAAGATAGATGGGAAGTCACAAGGAACGGCGGGACGCGGCACGCCCGGTGGGCCGGGCGTGCCGCCCACCGTGCCACTCTTCAGAACTCGATCTGCGTGCCCAACTCGACCACCCGGTTGGGTGGAATGTTGAAGAACTCCGTCGCCGAGCGCGCGTTGCGCGACATGAACACGAACAGCTGCTTCCGCCACCGCTGCATCGCGCTGTTGCCGGTCGGGAGCAGCCGCTCGCGGCCGAGGTAGTAGCTCGTCTCCATCGGCCGCGCGCGCACGCCGTGTTCGGCCAGGAAGGTCATCACCTCGGGGATGTTGGGCGTCTCCATGAATCCGTAGGTCACGAGCACGCGGAAGAAGCCCTCGCCGAGCGGCTCGACGGCGAGCGTCTCCTCCTCGTCGACGTCGGGCACGTCGGCCGTGCCCACCGAGAGCAGCACAACCTGCTCGTGCAGCATCTTGTTGTGCTTCAGGTGGTGGAGCAGGACGACGGGCGCGCCGCCCGAGGCCGAGGTCATGAAGACCGCGGTGCCCGGCACGCGCGGCGGCCGGCGGCGCGCGACGTCGGCGAGGAAGGCGTCGAGCGGGAGCGAGGCGTCGCGGAGCTGACGCGAGAGCAGGGCGCGGCCGCGCTTCCACGTCGCCATCAGCACGTACAGCACGAGCGCGATGGAGAGCGGCACCCAGCCGCCCTGCGCGATCTTGAGCATGTTCGACCCGAAGAAGGCCAGGTCGACGCCGAGGAAGAGGCCGGCGAGCGCGAGCGCGCGCCACCGCGGCCACTCCCACCGCTGCCGGGCCACGACGTAGAAGAGCAGCGTCGTGATCGCCATCGTCCCCGTGACGGCGATGCCGTACGCGGCCGCGAGCGCGCTCGACGTACGGAAGCCCACGACGATCGCCACGCACCCGGCCGCGAGCGCCATGTTGACCTCGGGGATGTAGATCTGCCCCGCTTCCTCCTCCGAGGTGTGCCGGATGTCGACGCGCGGCGCGAAGCCCAGCTGCACGGCCTGCTGCGTGAGCGAGAACGCCCCCGAGATGAGCGCCTGCGACGCGACGATCGCGGCGAGCGTGGCGATCACGAGGAGCGGCACCTGCAGCGCCGGGGGGGCGAGCAGGTAGAACGGGTTCGCGGCCGCGGCGGGGTCGGCGAGCAGCAGCGCGCCCTGCCCGAAGTAGTTGAGCAGCAGGCAGGGGAAGACGAGCAGGAGCCACGCGAGCCGGATCGGCTTCCGCCCGAAGTGCCCCATGTCGGCGTAGAGCGCCTCGGCCCCGGTCACCGCGAGCACCACCGAGCCGAGGATGACGAAGCCGTGCCAGCCGTGGGCGGCGAAGAAGCGTACGCCGTACCCCGGCCACAGCGCGCGGAGCACGCCCGGGTGGCGGGCGAAGCCGGCGACGCCTAACGCGGCGATCGTGGCGAACCAGACGAGCATCACCGGGCCGAACAGCCGGCCCACGCGGTCGGTGCCGAAGCGCTGCCCGGCGAAGAGGACGACGAGGAGCGCGATCGCGAGCACCCACACCCAGCGCTCGAGCGCGGGCGCGATCACGTTGAGGCCTTCGACGGCGCCGAGCACGCTCACCGGCGGCGTGATGACGCCGTCGCCGTAGAGGAGCGCCGCGCCGAAGAGGCCGAGCACGACGAGCACGCGCCGCGCGCCGCGGTCCTCGCCGCGGCGGTTCTGCTGCATGATGAGCGCGAGCAGGGCGAGGATGCCGCCCTCGCCCTTGTTGTCGGCGCGCAGGATGAAGGTGACGTACTTGAGCGTCACGACGAGCGTGAGCGCCCAGACGACGAGCGAGAGGACGCCGTAGACGTTGTCCGGCGTCGCACGCACGCCGTGGGGCGCGGTGAAGCACTCTTTGAGGGCGTAGAGCGGGCTCGTGCCGATGTCGCCGAAGACGACGCCGAGCGCGGTGAGGGTGAGGACCGCGAGCCGGCGACCGCCGGGGGCATGGTGGGACGTGCTCACGAGGCGGCGGGATCGGGCATGGGCGGCGTCACCGGTGGCGCGCACGGTCCTCGCGCTCCTGGCGTTCGAGGCGCGCGACGTAGGCGTCGTAGCGCGCCTGTTGGGCGGGCGTGAGGCGCTGCCGGATGTCGCGGCGGCCGGCGGCGCGGATCGCCTCGAGCTGCGGGCGCACGGGCGCGACGAGCGCGTCGATCGCGCGGCGGCGGACGTCCATGATCGAGTCGACGGCGCTGCGCTGGGCGCGGGTGAGGCTCAACTCGGCCGCGAACGCATCGAGCCCGCGTGGGGCCTCGGCGGGGCGCCGCGCGAGGACGAGACGGTCGGCCGCGACGCCGAGCGCGCCGCCGGCCAGCACGGACGCGGCGACCACCGCCGCCGCGAGGAGGCGGGAGCGCGCCTCGCGCGGCGTCGACGAGACCGCGCTCACTCCTCGGGCAGCAGTTCGCGGAAGGTGGCGTCGCGTCGCTGCCGCTCCGTCGCCGGATCGGCGGTCCGGCCGCGGTCCCGCTCGGCCGCACGGTCCGCGGCGCGCTCGGCGTCGGACGCGTGGCGGCGCACGAGCCCGCCGCTCAGCAACTCGTCGGCGAGGCGGGCGCGGCGCGCGCGCGCCTGCTCGGCGGGGTCGTCGCTCGCGGCGTCGTCGCCCGCGCGCGCGAGGCCGGCGTCGAGGACGGAGCCCGACGCCGGCGCGGGCGTGGTGAGCTCGCCGAGCGGCGCGTCGAGCACGTCGCGGAACGCCGAGTGCGTGCGCGACGCGGTCGCCGTCGCGCGGGCGTCGACGAACACCGCGGCCGCGATGACGAGCGTGACGGCGGCCGCGGCGAGCCCCGGCTGCGCCCACCGCGCGAGCGCGTGCCACCACTCGACCGCGACCGCCGGGACGGCGCGGAACGCCCCGGTCGTGCTCGCGGTCGCACGCGCGGCGCCGTCGCGCACGGCGTCGCGCACGGCCGCGAGGACCCGCCCTTCGAAGGCGTCCCAGTAGCGCGGCTCGTCGGGCGCGGCGTACTCGGCCCGGAGCGCGCGCGTCAGCTCCTTCACTTCTCGCGTGGTCACAGTCCGCTCCGCACCCCGCCGAGCCAGCGGCGGAGGGCCGCGCGGGCGTGGTGCAGGTCGGAGCGCGCGGTGCCTTCGGGGATGCCTAACATCGCGCCGATCTCGGCGTGCTTAAACCCCTCGACGTCGTGGAGTACGATCACCGCGCGCTGCCGTTCGGCGAGGCGCGCGAGCCCCTCGCGCAGGCGGGCGCGCAGCTCGTCGCGCTCCGCGGGGTCGCGCTGCGGGCGCGGCGAGGCGACGGACTCGGGCAGTTCGTCGGCGTCGCGCACCTTGCGGCGGCGCGCGATGTCGAGCGCGGCGTTGGCGACGATGCGGTGCAGCCACGCGCCGAACGCCTGCTCGGGGCGGAAGCGGTCGAGGGCCTTGTAGGCGTGCAGGAAGCCTTCCTGTACCGCGTCCTCGGCGTCTTCGTGGGTGAGGACGATCGCGCGCGCGACGACGTACGCGCGGCGCTGGTGCAGACGCACGAGGCCGGCGAACGACTGTGCGTCGCCCGCCTGCGCGGCGAGCACGTACGCGCGCTCAGCGGCGGCGCGGTCGGCCGCGTCGTCGAGGGCGGCCGTGGACGGCACGCGCGCCGGGCGCGCGGCGGGGGCGCCGATCGCGTACGGGAGCGGAAAGGGAAGCGCTTGGCCGTAGGACATCCGGCCAAGATAACGCGGGCCGGCTCGGCGCCGTTGGCGTGCGCAACGGCGGCATGTGGCACACATGGCACGTGGCACGAGATGACGGAGTGTGACGCCATGTGACACGCACTGTCGCACCGAGGCGACACTCGCGGTCGGGCGGCGTGCGACCGCCAGTTCTAAGGCGTTGCGACTGCGTGACTTGCGCACTCGGAGCGCGAGGCGAGGTCGGGAACGTCCCCTGCTTTGGCGTACGGCGCGGTCCCGCTGCATTCCACGGCGTGTTCGACCGCCCCCGTTCTCACTCCGTCACGTCACCGATGCTTTCCCTCCTTTTTGCCGCCTGGGCCGCGGTCGCCGCCGGATTCGGCTACGCCGCCCATCGCGCCGTCGCCCGCGCGGACGCCTAACCGTCCCACGGGCGGATCGCCCGACGGCCGCGCGTCGTCCGATGGCGACGGTATCGCGCGTTCATTCACCGTTCCGGTAGGGGTTTATATCGCCCGACGGACGGGGGGTGGGCGCGTGGGCCGCGTCACCCGACGTCGCCGCGTTCCCGCGGCGCTACGGCCGCCCGAATATCCCGCGGAGCCGCGCCCCGACCTTGGCCCGCACCGCGTCGCGCGCCGCGAGCGCCGAGCGCCACTTCGCCTCGTCGAGTGTGAGCCGCACGACGGTTGCGTCGGCGGTATCGCGCAACGTCCTGCGACACCCGCCGCGTCGTAGGACCGCGCCGAAACGCCGCGGGCGCCGCCGCGGGCACCCACCTGCGACCCGCTCAGAGCCCGAGCGCCGCCGCCTCGGCCTGCATCGCCGCGAGCACGCGACCGATGTGCTCGTCGAGGTCGACCCCGAGTTCGGCCGCGCCGGTGATCACGTCCTCCCGGCTCACGCCGCGCGCGAACGCCTTGTCCTTCATCTTCCGCCGCACGCTCGAGACGCCGACGTCCGCGACCCGGCGCGACGGCTTCACGAGCGCGGCAGCCGTGATCAAGCCGGTCAGCTCGTCGACCGCGAACAGCGCCCGCGCCATCTGCGTCGTGCGTGGCGTGTTCGTGTACTCGGCGTGCCCCATGACCGCGTCGAGCACGTCGTCCGGGTAGCCGAGCGCGCGCAGGCGGCGCACCCCCTCGCTCGGGTGCTGCTCGGTCGCGGAGCGCTCCGCGTTCGGGTAGCGCTCGTAGTCGAAGTCGTGGACGAGGCCGGCCAGCCCCCAGCGGTCCTCGTCCTCGCCGAAGTGCCGCGCGTAGGCGCGCATCGCGGCCTCGGCCGCGAGCATGTGCTTGCGCAGCGACTCGCCCGCCGTCCACTCGTGGACGAGGGCGAGCGCGTCGGCGCGGGCGGGGAACGGCGCGGCGGTCACGCGGGGTTCTCGGCCGGGACGTTAGGCGTAGTACGTTAGGCGAACGTCAGCGGCCGCCCGAGGCGCCGCCGGCGGGGCGCGCGGCCTGGCCCGGGGCCGGCGCGGCGCCGGGCGCGGGGGCGGCGTTCGGCTGCGTGCCCTCCTTCGTCGCGACGCGCGCGAACACGCTCATCCCCGGGCGCAGCGGGCGGTTGGCGCCGAGCCCCTGCGTGATCCGGATGCGCACCGGCACGCGCTGCACGACCTTCGTGAAGTTGCCCGTCGCGTTGTCGGGCGGGAGGAGCGCGAACTTGGCCCCGCTCGCCGCCGAGATGCTCTCGACCACGCCCTTGGCCGTGGCGCCGTCGTAGGCGTCGACGTCGATGTCGACCGGCTCGCCGACCCGGATGTCGACGAGCTGCGTTTCCTTGAAATTGGCCGTCACCCACACGCCGGTATCGGCGACCACGCTCATCAACGTCTGGCCGGGCTGCACGAGCTGGCCGACCTCGACGGTCTTCTTGGACACGACGCCGGTGACGGGCGCGGTGATGTGCGTGTAGGAGAGCTGCAGCCGGGCGTTGTCGAGCGCGGCGCGCGAGCTGGCGAGGCGGGCGGTGGCGAGGCGGACGCCCGCCTGGGCGCCGCCCACGTTCGCGCCCGAGGCCGCGGCCTGGCGTTGCGCGGCGGTCACCTGCGCCGCCGCGACGTCGACCGCGGCGCGCGCGGCGTCGAGCTGCTGCTGCGAGATGATCTGCTGCGCGGCGAGCTGCTGGTAGCGCTGGAAGTCGGCCTGCGCCTTGACGAGCTGGGCGCGCGCGGCGGCGACGTTGGCCTGGCCGGCCGCGGTCTGACTCTCCGCCGTCTGCACCTGCGCCTCGGACGAGCCGCGCCCGCCGACGGCGGCCTGCGACGCCTGCAGGTCGGCCTGCTCCTGCAAGATCTTGTTGGCGTAGTCGGCGCTGTCGATCTGCACGAGCAGCTGGTCTTCCTTGACCGGCTGGTTCTCGTCGATCGTCACGCGCTGCACGTAGCCGCCGACCTTGGCGAGCACGGGCACGATGTGGCCGTCCACCTGGGCGTTGTCGGTGGTCTCGTGGGCGCGAGCGTAGTTCCAGGTCTTGAACCCCCAGCCGCCGCCGAGCAGCACGAGCAGGGCGATGATCGGCAGGACGATGCGCTTGCGGTTGCCCCCGGCGGCGGGAGCAGCGGGAAGCGGAGCCGGCGCGACCGGCGCGGCCGCGGGGGCGGCCGTGGGGGCGTTGGACGTGGCGGGCTCGGGTCGGGTCGCGGTGGACATGAGTCGGGCGATGGATGGCGGTGGTAACGCGAACTATGGCAGATCGACGACGGTGCCCTCGGCGCGGGCGAGCGAGACGCGGGCGTTCTGATAGGCGGCGAGCGCGTCGACGTAGCCGGTACGCGCGTTGGTGAGCGACTGCGAGGCGGTGATCACGTCGGCGTTCCCGGCGACGCCGGCGCGGAAGCGGTCGCGCGCCTGGGTGACCTCCTGCGCGGCGAGGCGGAGCCGCTCGCCCGCGGCGCCGACCTGCTCGCGCGCGGACCGCAGGTCGAGGAGCGCGCCGCGCACGTCCACGGCGGTCTGCGTCTGCAGGTCTCGGGCGCGCACGTCGAGTTCCGAGGCGGCGGCGCGCTGCTCCTGCTCGCGCCCCTCCCGAAGCCCGCCGTTGTAGATGGGCACCGACACCTGTACGCCGTACGTGTACGTGTTGAGCAGTCGGCCGCGCGTGAAGCCGAGCCCCGTGTTGCCGTCGTCGACGAACGCCTGGAGCGCCGGGTAGCGCTCCGCCCGGATGGCGCGCGCGGCCTGTTGCGCGGCCGCGGCCTGCTCGGTCGCGACGCGGATGTCGGCGCGCCGCGCGGCGGCGGTGCGCTCGGCCGCGGCCTCGTCGGGCAGGCTGCCGACGCTGTCGACCGGGAGCGCGCTCAGTCGGTCGGTGAGCGTGAGCGTCTGGTCGAGCGAGACGCCGACTGCGCGGTTGAGGTCGAGCCGCGCGCGGTCGCGCGTGTTGCGGGCCCCGATGAGCGAGGCGCGCGTGAGCGCGAGCTGCGACGCGGCGCGGGTCACGTCGAGTGCGACGCCGGTGCCGGCGAGCAGCTGCTGGCGCGCGATGGTGAGCAGCTCCGCGGCGAGCACGGAGTCGGCGACGCGGTTGTCGAGCTGGGCTTCGGCTTGCTGCACGCGTAGGTACGTGGCCGCGGCGGTCGCCGCGGCGAGCTGCCCCTGGTTCTCCGCGTCGGCGTTGCCGGCGCGCACGAGGGTGCGCGAGGCCCGGACGCGCTCGCGCGCACTCAGGTCGAGGAGTGTGGCCGCGGCACGCGCGCGGAAGTCGTAGATGTTGACCGGGCCGGCGACCCGGCCGTTCGGATCGAACAGCGGGGGCTGCCCCGGCACGCTCGGGAACGAGATGCCGAACGACGCCGTGTTGAACGTGCGCTGGTTCTGGCTCCCGAGCGCGGAGAGCGAAGGGAGGAGCGCCGACTGGCTCTGCCGGAGACGGCCGCGTGCTTGCGCGATGCGATAGCGCGCCTCTTCGGAATTGGCGCTCTGGACGGCGGCAAGCCGGGCCGCCCCACCGAGCGAGAGCGGGCCGACGGGTGCCGTGCCGAGGGTGGCGGCGCCCGTCTGTGCGGTGCCCGACGACGTGCGCGGCGCGCCCGGATTGCCGGGCGTCACGGCGGCCCCGGGTGCGCCGGGCGCGTTGCTCGCCGGGGTGCCCGACGCGGAGCCGGGCACATTCGGGGTTGCGGGCGCGGAGTTGGGCGCGGCGGGTGCGCCGGGGTTGGGAAGCGTCGGGCTCGGCGGCGCGGGCGCCGGCACCTGGGCGTGCGCGCTCGACGTCGCGCCCACGCCGGTCGCGAGCGTCGCCGCGAAGACCGCAGCGGCAAGGACGGTGGTGCCGGTCGGGCGGCGCGGGCGAGTCGGAGGCCTGCGGTCGTTCATGCGGTCGGTTCGGGAGTAGGGCGAAGGGCGTGAAACGCGAAGTCCCGCAGCTGCGCGAACACCTGGTCGGAGGAGAGGGCCTGCAACGTCGGCATGAACGCCTGGTTGGGTCCCATCCACAGCGAATGCGTGATGAACATGGCTGAGAGCATACGGGCGGCCGCGTACGGGTCGACCGCACGGAACTCGCCCTGCGCGATGCCGCGGGCGATCACGCCGCCGATGAGGCGGTTGCCGCGCGTGAGCACCTCCGCGGCGTAGAACTCCACGAGGTCGGGGAAGCGGTGCAGCTCGCTCACGACCAGGCGGTAGACGGTCCGGAATGGCTCGGTGCCGAGGTAGTTCCACCATTGTGCCATGCACGCGTCGAGCTGGCGAGCCGCCGACGCGTCGGGGTCGGACCCGAGCGCGAGCGCTTGCTGCTCGAGGCGGGCGATGATGGTCTGGCGGACGACCTCGCGGAAGAGCGCTTCCTTGTTCGGGAAGTACAGGTAGATGGTGCCCTTCGCGATGCCCGCGCGGCGCGCGATATCTTCGAGGCGGGCGCCGATGAGGCCGTGCTCGCCGAAGATCTCGAGGGCGGCCTCGAGGATCTGCTGCGGGCGCTCATCGGGCGCGCGGCGTCGGGTGGAATCACAGGCGAGAGACATCTGATTACTGACTGGTCAGTCATTTAATCTATGCAAGAACGGGGCGCATTTGCGCCCCGTTCTCGTCGGCGGCCGCGACGTACTGCCGCAGCCGCGGTACCGAGGCCGTCGTCTACTTCGTCGACTCCGCTGCGGTCGAGCTTGCTTCGCCAGCGCCGAGGTGGTGGTTGGTCCACTTCACCATGCCGAAGAGGAAGCCGCCGAGCAGGACCAGGCCGGCGACGAGTCCCATGAACGCGGCGCGCTTGTCGCCGCTCACGTCGTGGTGTGCCCCGTGCGCGGCGTGCGCGTGATTTCCGTCGTGTGCCATCGTCGGCGCCTCAGCTCACCCGGACCGTGTTCATCACGTCGTTGCCCGAGATCTGGCGCACGACGTCCAATCCCTCGACCACCTTGCCGAACACGGTATGCACGCCGTTCAGGTGGCGCGTGTTGGGCGTGCTGAGGACGATGAAGAACTGGCTGCCGCCGGTGTTCGGCCCCGCATGCGCCATCGACAGGGCGCCCTCTTCGTGCTTGTGCGGGTTCCCCTTCAGCTCGTCGGGGATCGTGTAGCCCGGGCCGCCCGTGCCGATCCGGCGGTCGCCCGCGGGGAGGTCGCGCGAGAGCGGGTCGCCGCCCTGAATCATGAAGTCGGGGATCACGCGGTGAAACTTCACGCCGTCGTAGAAGTGCTCGTTGGCGAGCTTCTCGAAGTTGGCGACGGTCTTGGGGGCGTCCTTGTCGTACAGCTCGGCGACAATGGTACCCTTGTTGGTCTCGAACGTGACGCGCTTGGACATGCGGCGGATGGCGGTTGGAGGTAGAACCGGCGGAAGGTAAGCAGATCGGGCGGCGGATGGACCCCGCGGCGCGACGATCGACGCCCCCTACATTCCCGCACTCTCACGCACGCCGCATGCGCATCCTCGTCAGCCGCACCGACCGCCTCGGCGACGTCGCGCTCACCCTCCCGCTCTGTGGGCTGCTCAAAGCCCGGCTCGGCGCGACGGTGGTCTTCCTCGGCCGCGGCTACACGCGGCCGGTATTGGAGGCGAGCGGCGCGGTCGACGAGATCCTCGACTGGGACGTGGCGGCCGCGGCGGGGTTCGCGGCGCGGCGTGACTTCGTGCGCGCCGCACGGGCCGACGTCGCGCTGCACGTCTTTCCGCGCGCGCCACTCGCCTGGGCCGCGCTCGCGGCCGGCGTCCCGCGCCGCGTCGGCACTACGCACCGCTGGTACCACTGGCCGACCTGCAACGTGCGCGAGCCGCTCGAGCGCCGCGCGTCGCCGCTGCACGAGGCGCAGCTCGATGTCCGGCTCGCGCGGACGCTGCTGCCGGCGGCGGACCTCGCGCTCGCGCCGGACGCCCTCGCGCCCTACGCCGCGCTCACGCCGCGCGCGCCGGTACCGCCCGCGGTCGCGCCGCTGCTCGCGCGCGACCGCTTCGCGCTCGTCGTCCACCCTAAGTCGTTCGGCAGCGCGCGCGAGTGGCCGCCGGACCGCTGGCGCGCGCTCGTCGACGCGCTGCCGCCCGAGCGCTACCGCGTGCTGGTGACCGGGTCGGCGGCGGAGGGCGCGGCGATGCGCGCGTGGCTCGACGCGCTCCCGCCGCACGCGCACGACCTGACCGGGCGCCTCACGCTGGCGGAACTGCTCGCCGTGCTCGCGGCCGCGGGCGGGGTGGTTGCCGCGAGCACGGGTCCGCTGCACCTCGCCGCGCTCCTCGGCACGCGGACGCTCGGCCTCTTCTCGCCGGTCCGGCCGGTGCACGCGGGGCGGTGGGGGCCGATCGGGCCGCGCGCGGAGGTGCTCGAGGCGCCTCCCGGGCCGCCCGCGGCGGGCGGCGCGCTCGACGGGATCAGCGCGGGAGCGGTGCGCACGCGCGTGGCGGCGTGGGCGGCGGCGCGGCGTTCGGCGGTACGGCGTTAGGCAGCCACGCCTCGGCCGGCGCCGCGGGCGCGCCGGCGAGCGCCGCGTCGAGCGCGGCGAGCACGTCGGGCACCGGCACCGCCGCCACCGGGCGTTTCTCGCGCAGGAAGACGACGTGCGCGCTCGGCCCCCACGCGCCCCAGAGCTCCGGGTGCACGGCGAGCGCCGTGTAGACCGCCACGAGCGGGCGATTCAGCGCGCAGGCGATGTGCGCGTTCGCGGTGTCGGGCGTGATCACCGCGGCCGAGTGCCGCATCAGGGCGACGAGGTCGCGCAGGTCGCGCGACGTCGGCGCCGCGACGACCGCGCCCGCCGGCGCACCCGCCGCCCGCAGCGCCGCGTGCGCCCGCGCGACGATGTCGGCCGCCTCGTCCGCCTTGTTGGGCGGCGCGGTGAGCACGACGGCCAGCTCGGGCCGGTGCCGCGCCACGGCCGCCGCGACGTCCGCCGCGTACGGCACGCCGAGCCCGCGCCGCGGGTCGCTCCCCCACGCGTTGAGCGCGACGTACGGCGCGCCGCCGAGTTGCTCGGCGGCGAACGCGCGCGCGCGCGCCTCCGCGGCCGGGCTCGCGGGGAGCGTCGGCGGGTGCGCGGCGAGGTCGGCGTCGACCGACGGCGCCGGGAGCTGCCCGACCAGCGTGCGCGCGATGTAGAGCAGCCGGGCGACCATGTGGCGCCGGCTGAGCGGGATGCGTACCCGGTGCGTGAAGAAGCCCGCGTACTGCGGCGGCCGGTATCCGGTGAGCCGCGCGCCGTGCCGCCCCGCCACGAGCGACGCGAAGATCCCCTCGTACATGTGGTCGCGCAGGCGCATCGTGAACACGACGTCGTAGCGCCGCGCGCGTAGCCGCCGCACGGAACGCAGCCAGCCGAGCGCCGTCGGCTGGTGGACGTACACGTGCGCGAGCCGCGGGTCGCCCTCGAGCAGCGACGCGTTGCGCGGGCCGGCGAGCAGGTCGATCTCGGCGTGCGGGAGCACGTCGCGCAGGTAGCTCAGCGCGGGGCTCAGCACGACGAGGTCGCCCACCCGGTCGACGCGCGCGATGAGCACGCGCCGCACGCGCTCGGGAGACACCGGGCCGGGCGCCACGTCCGTGGGCAAGACGAACCGGTACGCGGCGAACAGCCGGCGGTAGAAGCGCCGCGTCAGGCGGGTGCGGAAGGGACCCGTCTTCTTCATCGCCGGACGAGACCCGCGTCGGGCGACGCGCCCGCGGCATCCGTTCGCGCTCGCGGCGTGGCGCGCAGGGTGCCTAACAGCGCGTCGGCCGCCGCCACCACGTCGCCGGCCGGGACCGCCTCGATCGGCTCGTCCGACGCGAGGTGCACGACGCGGTGCGGCGTCGTGCCCCATGCGCCCCACGACCAGGCGTCGGAGAAGTCGGTGTAGACGGCGACGTACGGCGTGCCGACCGCGGCGGCGATGTGCATGTTGGCCGTGTCGGGGGTGAGCACGACGGTCGCCCGCCGCAGCAGCGCGACGAGGTCGGCGAGGTCGTCCGACGCGGGGGCGACGAGGACGCGCGCCGCCACGCCCGGGTCGCGCGCCGCGGCGGCGGCCGCCATCGTCGCCGCCTCGGCCGTGCGCGCGGGCGGCGGGGTGAGCACGACGGCCAGCTCCGGATGCCGCGCGGCGATCTCGGCGGCGATCTCCGCCGCGCGCGCGACGCCGAAGCAGCGCTTCGGCTGGCTGCCCCACGCGTTGAAGGCGACGAACGCCCGCCCGCCGAGCGGGCCGGCGACGAAGGCGCCCGCCCGCGCATCGGCCGCGGCGTTAGGCGGCAGGGCGGCGGGGTGTTCCGCGAGCGCGGGCGGGGCCGCGTGCGGGTCGCCGACAGCGGCCCACGCGAGGTGGAGGTAGCGCGTGGTCACGTGGCGGCGCGCGCGCGGCACGCGCACCTGCTGCGTGAACAGCCCCGCGTACTGCGGCGGCCGGCGGACGGTGGCGCGCGCGGCCCCGCGCGGGGCGATCAGCCCGGCCGCGACCCCCTCGCCCAGGTGGTCGCGGAGTCGGAGCGTGAGGACGACGTCGTAGCGCCGCGCGCGGAGCATGCGGACCATGCGCCACCAGCCGCGGACGCCGCGCTCGTACCGGTAGACGCGGTCGAGCCGGGCCTCGCCCGCGAGCAGCGACGCCGCGCCCGCGGTGACCAGGTCGATCTCCGCGTTGGGCAGCCGGGCGCGCAGGTAGCCGATCGTCGGCGTCAGGACGACGGCGTCGCCGACGCGGTCCGTACGCGCGAGGAGCAGACGGCGCACGCGCGCCGGCGGGAGCGGGGCGGGGGACGCGTCGTCCGGGAAGGCCGCGCGGTACACGCCGTAGAGGACGCGGTAGAAGCGCCGCGTGAGGCGCGTGCGGAGCGGTCCGGTCTTCTTCATACCCGGACCGGACACGCACCGCGCGCGATGCCCGCACCGTACGCCCGGCGCGGCGCGTCGTCCGGCGCGTCGCGCAGGGCGCCCCAC
>JAABUZ0100006066.1_pt1 | contig 15358 bp, 11 predicted proteins | sample 5562091 | NCBI WGS metagenome assembly JAABUZ01 (sample SAMN12813069, study PRJNA571459) | rock metagenome | isolation source: Antarctica rocks | place: Antarctica: Victoria Land, Linnaeus Terrace sud | collected 2015-12-21 | reverse complement strand
ACCCTGACGCGCCCCCTCGTTCTGCGCGCGGCCACGGTGGCTGACCTGGCCCAACACGGCCCCCTGGCCACGATCTGGTACAGCGCGGACCCCACCCCCGCCGCGCCCCTGTTCGCCTCGTCTCCCCCCTCGCTAGCGCCCCTGCCTGACAGCGCGGTCCACGGGTCCGGCGCATAAACTTTGTCTCTACAATGTTCGGGGCGGGAGCCAGACCCATTCTCCAGGGGTGGTTCACGCGCAAGAGCGCACTTCCACGCCCTTTTCTTTGACCCTCAGTGTGGACGGTCTCAAAGGCCAGTTCCACGCGCCTTCCACACTGATCTGCTAGGGCGTCACGTCAGCCGCAGCCCTCTCCGCGTCCGGCCACCCTGGCACCCCCAGCCGGTTTCATGCTCTCCCATAAGTGGCCAATAAGCGCTCAATAAGCGGCCAGGGGTGCCCGATAAGCGGCCAATAAGCGGCGCTGTGGTAGAGGGGCGCGTAGACGAGTCGTAGACGAGTCGTAGACGGGATGGTTGTGGCCGTAGACGAGTCGTAGACGACAACTGCACGGCCAGTCAGTCGTGCGTAGACGAGTCGTAGACGGATGCCCCGGAGCAGTGACAAGCCACACCAGCTATCCGCGGCAAAGCGCACCTCGCTGACCCACTCGCCCGCCTTCCAGCGACTGGTGTTCCACGATACTTCCACGGCCTGGTCTATGCCTGTCCAGGCCTGTCCCCCTTCAGCCGAAGGGCATCATTCCACCGCTCCACCCCAGCGGTAGCACGGAGGTAGCACGGAGGTAGCAACGCGGTAGGAGGACGGTAGACTGAGCCTCCTCCCCTATATTAGTTATGTAAAACCTTCAGAAGTTCTGAAGGTTTTACATAACCTATGCCCTTTCCCCTAGCTGTTGAATCGCCTGCGCCAGTGCGGCAAGGGAGAGATCATGTCGCCTCGCATAGCTGAGCAGACGCAGGGCGGCCTCTGGGCCGCCGGCGGCTAGCACGAGACTGGTCAACTCATCGTCGGCTGAAACGGCGGGCCTGGAGCTGGGCACGATCACCGTAGACTGAGGCGCGGAGTCAGCAGGCCTACTGGGCAGGGGTGCGGCCAGGCCTTCCGCCTGCTCTCTCCCTGGGTCTGTGGACGGTTCGGCCATCGGAACTCCGGATAGGGGCGGGGCGATCACTGGTGAGACAGGGGATTTCTCAAACGGCGTTTGAGAAATCCGTTTGCGCCCACTCCCTGGATTGCGGCGCGGGGCGCTCTGCCCCGTGGCGCGCACCTGCTCGCGTACCTGGTCTACGTCGCTCAGTTGGATGCGTTCTCCGCGCTCGACACGGGTGCGCAATGTCTCCTGCTCTTGCTCGGGAAGCTTGAGAATATCCCGGGCCGTGGTCGCCGAAATCTGGGCCTGAGCGACTGCTGGAGCCAAGACCGGGTCGGCCAGGACGCGCAGACGCTCACGCACGTGCTGGTCGCTGATGTGCAGGCGCTCGGCCACCTCGCGGGGCGACAGATCGTCTAGATCCATCAGCTCTTTGTACGCCCGGGCCTGATCCATCTCGGAGAGGTCCTCACGCTGCAGATTCTCGGTCAACTGCAACGCGCGCAAGGCGGCGCCCTCACTCTCGCGGACCACGACGGGGAGCCGCGTTAGGCCGGCCTGCACGGCGGCGGCATAGCGGCGGCCGCCGGTCACCACCATGTAGCGCGTGCGGCCATCCTCAAGGTAGCCCGCGGTACGGACCACCAGGGGTTGGAGAATACCCTCTCTCGTGATCGACGCGGCGAGGGCGGCCAGGCGCGGCGGATCCATCGCGCGGCGGGGTTGCCCTGGGTCAGGCACCACCTGCTCGATGGCGACGGAGAGCGCGCCAGCGAGACTCTTCTCCGCATCCGCTTGCGCCCGCACCGATGCCGGCGGCGCGGGACGGCCCGGCTGGCTGCGCCCAATCTGGCGTGTGTCAACCCGCTTACCAGGCATGGGCGGCCCGGGCGGCGACAACCAGCTCGGCGAGCGCGCGATAGGCCTGGGCGGCCGCGCCCTGAGGCTCATAGGCAACGACCGGCGTGCGTTGGTTGCCTGCCCGCTTGACGGCGACAGCAAGAGGGATGGGCTGCGCCACAAGGGCGCCATAGGTCTCCTGCAGGAGGACCACTCCCTCTTCATCATGGCTGTCTCGCCGGACGGCGTTGGGCACGATGGCCAGTACGCGCGCGGCCTGCAGTTCGTCCAACTCGTCGCGCAAGGTCAGCGTGTCAGCCAGCGCGTCAAAGTCCTGCTGGGCCAGGGCCGTCGGCAGGATCGCGAGGTGGGCGGCCAGGAGAGCAGAGTTGAGCGCGAAGCCAAGACTCGGCGGCGTGTCGAGCACAATGACATCGTAGTCACGGACGCCCTGCAGGAGCTTGCGCAAGCGCAGGGCGCCCGTGGGATTGTCAGCCAGGGCCAGCCCCGCCGACTCCACGGCGCGATCACCGGGCAACAGGTCCATCCCGATGCGGACTGTCTGGGCCAGCCCCGCTAGCCCGCGCTGGGGCGCCAGCAAGCGTGCCCCAATGCCCTCCAGGTTCCGGGCGTCCTCACCCAGGAGCAACCGGGTCAGGGACGCCTGGGGGTCCAGGTCGACCATGAGCACCCGCTGCCCTTGTTCGGCCAGCGCGCCAGCCAGGTTGAGCGTGGTCGTCGTCTTGCCGCTGCCCCCTTTGCGCCCGGCCACGGCTACAATGACCGGCTTCCCAGTCTCCGTCCGCACGCCCTCTCCTTCACCACATCCGTCTGTGTCTCTACTGTACACTGCCACAGGCGCCTCCCACAGCACACCCGACAGGTGGCTGGGGTTGCAGCGGTAGGCGTGGGCAGCCACGACCAGGAGGCTATGCTCGCAGGCCTTGCCGCATGGTCCGCTGCTTTGCACTCACAGTGGGCGCGGCCGCTCGGCATTACCGGCACCCTTGTAGGTGAGGTGCCCGGCGAACCGCTCACTGGGCGCCAGGTACTCAGTGGCGGACAGGAAGGTGATGCGCGGGCAGGAGATGGGCTTCTTGCTCTTGGCTACCCTGAGCTGTCCCCTGGGTTCCGAGTCCTTTCGGCTCAGCCGCTTCCCTCTCTCCTGGCGGTACGCGGGAGCTGTTTGCTCCTCACCCCTATAGTCTAACCCATGTGGGTTACGTTTTCAACCCCTACGGGTTAGGCTATACTGGGCCTATGGAAACGGAGTCTCCGTACATCACTCTCGCGGAAGCCGCGCGGCGCGCTGGCTATCTGGTGCCCAACAACTTGCGGACGGCGGCCCGGGCTGGCAAGTTGCGGACGATCTTGCTGGGACCTCGGGCCTACGTGACCACCCAGGAGTGGCTTGACGCCTACCTAGCCACCCTGCGCCCGGGCAACTATAAGCGCGGCCTGGCCAAGAGCAGCGAGGGTCACCTCAGCGACAGCGCCGGCGTGGGCAGGGAGTAGGCGTGCCCCGTAAGGTCCGGGAACCCTGGGGCCGATCTGCGCCGCGCCGGCGTTCCCGCGCATACCACGGCGGGGCAAGGGAAGCCACGACTCCTGGGCCCACCCGGCCGTACCGGGCACTGTGACCATCTCCGGGAGCGACGGGGGCTGGTCGCGCTGCCCTATCAGGAGGTCCTGGTGCGCGCTGCGGTCCGGCGCGCGGTCCAGGCAGAGAAGGGAGACGAGTAGAATGACCACACCAGCGCCGCACTATTCCTTGATTATCGCCTGGTCAGAGCCAGATCAGGCCTTCATCGTGCGCGTGCCTGAGCTCGTCGGGTGCGTCACGCACGGGGCCACCTACGAGGAGGCTGCCACGCAGGCTCAGGACGCCATCGCAGCGTGGATTGATGGCGAGACGGCGATGGGCCGGCCCATCCCGCGCCCACGCACCGACGATGCCTACGCCGCCGTCAGCGCATAGGGGGGGGACCACGTGCGGGCATGACCAGCCAGCAGCAGAAGCCTACTGACCCGCCGCGGCTACCCCTGCGCGTGCGCGTCGAAGTGCGCGGCCAGCTCGGCGACGGTTCGTCCATCGTGGCTACGGCCTGGCGCACCCTGGAGCCCCATGAGCCGGAGTACGAGCAGGCCTACATCATCGCCGCCGGCAGCTATCGGCTCTATGGCGACCCGATGCCCTACGCCACGAGCGGCGAGGCCGGGGCGCAGGTGTGAGCGGCCCGTATTTTCAGACGACGTGGCCAGCGTTTGTCTACCAGGGCGCGCCCTACGATCTGGCCCATTTAAATGAGTATGAGTTTACCGTCAACGACACGGACCGCTGTGATCGTCGGATCGCCGTGACTTTCTCTGACCATTGCTTCACGCGCAAGCCTGAACCTGGAGACAACGCTGGGCTGCTCTATCCGGCCAGCGATCGCAAGCCCGGTCACTTCTGCTTTGAACGCTATGCTCAGAGCTTTGCCCTGACTGACCATATCACGACAGCAGTGGGCGGCAGGGTGTGGACTGTGCGGGATGACGCCTTCGCTATCGTACCGACGGTGGATCAGTCCGGCACGCGCGTCTTCTACACCATTATGTTCAGCCTGGACCGGATCACAGGCTTGCCGGTGCAGCTGCACATGCGCATTAAGACCGCCTATCCTGCCGAGAAGGCGCCGGTGACCTACGGCGATGTGCGCTTCCGGCATTTAGTGGCCCTGCGGATGCGGAGGCAGAGTCCCGGCCGTATCATGAGTCCGCACCGACGCGTGCCACGGCTGGGGTAAGCAGCCGCACGGGAAAAGGAAATAGGCCCTTTCGGGCCTATGCGGCGCAGCCTGCGCTGACGCCTCGGGGCGAACCTCTTCCCTGTTGGAGCAGGTATCCATCCCGTCCGGGATAGACGTGATCTTCCGATCACGTGGGACTGGCTTTGCACACGCCCTTTTATCCAGTGGTCTGGCTTAAGTATAGCCCATTCGTGCCCGCTTGCCAAGACCCCTCCCACGAGCGGGTGCATGTAGAAATGCTCGGTGAACTGAGGAGGCCTCGACAGGCAAACAAAAGGGCTGTCTCCTCGGCAGCACGATCGACGCTGCAGCAACCGAAGGAGACAGCCATGGATCTGAGCATAGAAGGAGAAGAGCACCTCGCGCAAGTGCTGGGGGAGGCGCTACGCAGCGCGTTAGCCGCCCTGCCGGGGCGGGAGGAGGTGCGCTTGGGGGAGATAGAAGCGGCGGTGCAGCAGGCCATGCGCCGGGTGGGGCGGCTCTGCCGGGAAGAGGTGGTGCGGGCGGCGGGCACCGGCTATATGGGGCCGCGGCGGCCGTGTCCGTGCGGGCAGGAGCAGCAGGCAGATCACGATGCCCCAGCCACCAGGCAGACGGTGCTGGGGGAGATCGCCATCACACGCGCGGCCTACACCTGTGCGGACTGTGGGGCGCGCAGCAAACCGCTTGATGCCCAGTTGGGCCTGAGCGCGGAGCGGCTCAGTCCGCTCCTGCGGGCGCTGATCAGTCTGGACTGTGCCTGTGTGCCCTTTGCCGATGCCTGCCGCTTACTAGCCAAGGCCACGGGGACGGAGGTGGGCACCAAACGGGCACAGCTGGTCAGTGAAGAACTCGGGGCGCGTCTGGAGCAGGTGCAGGCCCAGCAGGCCCCGCCAGCGCCGTGCAGGACACCCCCGCCGCGGCGCTATCTGGGCCTTGATGGCATCCTCTCCTGCACCCGCGAGAAAGATGAGGAGGACACGCTGGTCTGGCGGGAAGCCAAGGTCGGCGTCTTCTACACACCCCTGCCCGCAGGGGCACCCCACACCGGCCGCCGCAGCCGCCGGGTGGAGGGAGCGCCGCCCCTTGCTGTGGCGGACAGCAGTCGCCATGCCTATGTCGTCCCTATGGGCGGCTGGGAGGGCTTCGCCGCCAAGGTCTGGCGGGAGGCGCAGCGTCAGAGCAGCAAGCAGGTGCGCGAATTGGTCCTCCTCAGTGACGGGGCCGCGTGGATCACCTCCCTGCGTGAGCGGGTCTTCGCCGGCCTGCCCGTGCGCGTGACGCACATCCTCGACCATCGCCACGCCGAGGAGCACCTGTGGGACGTGGCCCGCACCTGCGTGGGCGCGCAGGCCGCTGCCTGGACACCGGGTCCCCTGGAGGATCTCAGCCATGGCCGCATTGATGCTCTCCTTGCTGCCCTGCGTCGCCTGCCCACGCCCACCGCTGAGGCAGCCAAGCAGGTGACCACCACCTGTGCGTACTTTGACGCACGGCGCGCCCTGCTCGACTCTCCTCGCTTTCGCGCCCAGGGTTACCACATCGGCAGCGGCCTGGTCGAGAGTGCCGGCAAGCGCCTGGTCGGCCAGCGCATCAAAGGGCCGGGCATGCACTGGATCGTCCCTGGCGCCCAAGCCATCGGCACCTTGCGCGCCGCCTACCTCAGTGACCGCTGGGAGGAGGTGGACGCCTTGTCTGCGGCCTAACCTTGACCGACCAATTCTACATGCACCCTCCCACGAGCCCCGCACGGGCTGGATGGGCAGGACGCGGCAGGGGTGGGCGCGGCGCGCCGTGGGGCCGGCGCGCCCTGACTGGTACAACAAGACTATTTGTTGTACACTGAGCTCAGTCCGACCGCCGCCTAGCTCCCAGGAGACACCATGGCGCCCCCCTCCGCCCCCTCCACGCCCGCCCCTCCCGCGCCGGCGGCCTCCACGGCGCTGACGCTCTTTGTCCCCGGAGACCCCCTCGACCGCGCGGCGATCTGGGCGGGCCTGGCGTCCGACGCGCGCCGCCGGCGCGGGATGGAGGCGGCCCGGGACCACGATCCCGCGGCGCTGTGGGCACTCACCGACGCCTGGCTGACCCTGCACGGCACGCGCGGGGCCACCCTGTCCCGCTACACGCGGCGCAACTATTGCAAGGGTGTGCGGACTCTGCTGGAGGCCTGGACCACGCAGGACCTCCTGCGGCCGCATCGCGACGCCGCGGCGCTGTGGCTGCGCCGCATGGAGACCACCCGCCAGAAGCCGGCCGCCGATGGCGCGCGCGGGCTCAAGCCGGCCACCGTGACGGTGCATCTCGCCGCCGCCCGTGCTCTCTACGCCGCCCTGCGCTGGGCCGGGGCCACCACGGCGGACCCGTTCCGCGATGTGCGGACTCCCGTGGATCGCACGCCCCAATGGGAGAAGCGCAGCCCCTACAGCGCTAGCGAGGTGCAGGCCCTCCTGGACCACGCCGACCCCGTCGACCAGCTGATCGTGCTGCTGGCCGGCCACGGCGGCTTGCGCGCGGCGGAGCTCGTCACCGTGCGCTGGGGGGACCTCTCCCTACTTGAGGGGACGCTGCGCGTCCAGCAGGGCAAAGGGGGCAAGCAACGCCAGGTCGCGCTCTCGCAGTCCACCGTCACCGCGTTGCGGGCGTCGCGCGCGGCCCGAGCGGCGCCCCCGGGAGCGGGTGATTATGTGTTGCCCTTCAGCACGAAGACGGCGCGGGTACGCATGTATACCCTCTGCGACCGCGCCGGCGTGCCCCGCCGCGGCCTGCACGCCCTGCGCCACACCGCCGGCACGCGCCTGCACCGGGAAACGGGCTCGCTGGAGACGGTGGCCCGCCACCTGGGCCACCAGTCGGTGGACACCGCGGCGGTCTACGCCAAGTGGTCCGATGAGCGCCTGCGGGCCACCATGGAGACGTGGTGAGCGCGGGATGAACCCCGCGCCTCTCTCGGCGCCCTCCCGCCCGCAACCGACGACGCGCGATCTATGGGAAGCGCCGCCGGGAGCGCCGGGGCCGCACGCGTGGCGCGCCGAGAGAGGCGCGGGGCTTTACCACACGGGCGCTGGAGCGGCCGCGGCGGATCTCCGTGACCTGCCCGAATGCGCACGCACCGCGGACGCAATTGGCCTGGACCGCGTAGCGCACGCTATGAGGAAGAACAGACCCCGTGTGCCGCAAGCCACATCCGCATGCAAGGGCACCGACCTTGGCCTTGTCGTAGTAACGGAACATTTTTCGTCGCTAAGCCCCTGGTATCCGGGGCATGAAGGCCCTGTTTCCGTCCTCTCCCCACCGTTATCGCACTTAATGCGCGAGGATTGGGACGCTGGGGAGGATCTGAGGGCGGTGCCAGCGCTGGGAACCACGCGGCAGAAGGCGTGGTATCGCACCTAATGGCATATTAACCAGAGCAAAGAACGTGTTTCGACGGTATCGTCTCTGGTACGACGTTGTTGCTGCCTGGAAGGAACGTAGCTCGAGTTTCCGCAGGTGGGCAAAAATCGCCGTCTCCCTGGCGCTCCTGAACGTTCCTTTCGTTTCTCGCCCCCCTCTTGCCTCTGGAGAGATGCGGACAGAAACGTGGCCCAACGGGCACCACACCGGTCGTTCCTTTCATTCTTTGCGACGGATTCGACTCTCTGGTTAATGGGCGATTAGGTGCGATACAGGGGCAAACCGTACGTCAGCGAGGCGCTCTTAGCGACCGAAATTGTTCCGTTACTACGACAAGGCCACCTTGTGTGACCCGTCGGTCGCTGAGCAGGAGCGTCCTTCTCCTGCTACCCGGCCCGCCAGCAGACCCGTTACACTGTTGATAAGCTGCTGGGCTACTCCAGGCCGGCGCTGTACGCTGCAGTCAGGAGGCAGGACTTGGAACAGCAACGCCCGTACCCCGCCCCTGACGACACGACGAAACAGCCGAGTGACACGTACCTGGAGCGCCTGCGCGCGGCCCTCCCACCCCGGGATGCCCCGATCCTCTACGCGGAGGACATTGCCATCCAGCAAGCGCTGACGCAGGGACAACCGACGCTGACCCGTGACACGCTGTCAGGGGAGGACCTGGAGTCCCTGTATTGGCTGGAGCGCACCGAGGGATGGCTGGACGCTCATGCCGAGGTGACAGAGACAACGGGCTTTGACCTGGCGCGCCTGTGGCTGGCCGACCTGGACACGCACCTGCCCTTCCCGCGGCTCAGCCCGGCCGCGCAGCAGGTGCTGGAGCACTACACCACGCTGGGTGCCCACCTCCTGCACGGGGCCAGCATGACCGCTCTCCAGAAGGCAGGAGACCGCCTCGCGCAGCGCACGCCCCCGCGGGTCCTGGCCGAGGCGCTGGAGAAGATCGCCATCGAGGATCGCCGCCGTGACCTAGTCCTCCAGTGGGCCTGGCAGCGCGCCGGCCTGATCGAGTACGCCGACGTGTTCTATCGCCCCACAACACCACCGCCACCGTGGGTGCTGACCACGCTCCATCTCCCCGCGCCTGAGGGCGCGGACGCTCCCACGCCGGCGCCGCATGCGGCCCACCGACCAGCGCTGCCGGCGATCCCCCACGCCTTTCACGATGGCATGGCCAGCATCCCCTCCTGCCTGCCGGCCCAGGGCATCCTCGCCGCGATCCACCATGGCGCGGACGAGCACGGCACGCCGGGTGAGGAGACGCCCATGACCCGGCGCCAGTGGCAACGCACGCACGACGGCCTGCCCTATTTCACCTGGCAGCCGAAGAAGGGCACCGGCCAGGTCGCCACCTACCTGCGGCCCGAGGACACCACGGTGGTGACGCAGGACATCGCCGACCTGCTCTGGCAGAAGGCCCGTGGGCTGAAGGACCACGACGGCGATGTGTTGCTGGCGTGCCTGGTGCAGGCCATGCACCACCGCCTGGAGGATGGCACGACCTGGATCAGCGCGGACGCGGTGCTGCGGTACCGGGGCATCCAGCCGATCATGAAGCATGAGAATGGCCAGCGGCGCCGCGCCGGCCAGCGCACCGAGGACATCGCGCAGGTCGCCGCGAGCATGGCCAACCTGGAGACCCTGTGGGTCCAGGTGCGCGAGATCAATATCCTGGAGGCGCGCGATGGCAAGAAGCCAAAGCCGGCCCGCTTCACCCACGAGAGCCGGGTGCTGGCGATCACCGACCGCATCACGCAGGGGGAGGGGGGCAGCGCCGCCCTGCCGATTGCCTGGCGCTTCAAGCCGGGCACCTGGCTGGAACCATTCCTGGCCGCGCCCTACCGCCAGACGGCGCTGATGATGCAAAAGACCCTGGAGTATGACCCCTACCGCCAGAAGTGGGAGAAGCGTCTGGCCCGCTACGCCACCTTCCACCTGCGCATGAACGTCGGCGGCGCCGACCAGGTGGGTGAGGGCCGGCAGATCGGCACACTGCTCGACGAGCTCAACCTACCCCCTGATACGCGCCACCCCGAACGGACCAAGGCACGCCTCCACAGGGCGCTTGACCACCTGGTGCATGATGGGGTGATCGGGGGCTGGGACTACACCAAGAAGGGCAAGGAGATCGCCGCCGCCCTGCCCGCGCGCGGCTGGCTGGAGGACTGGCTCACGGCCGCGCTGTGGCTGACGCCACCACCGGCACTGAAGGACCACTACGCCCCGCTCACGGCCGCGGCAACGCAGGCAGCCCGCGATTTAGGGCGGCGGGGCGCGGCGGTGCCAGGCAGCTAGCACGGGCCCGCACTGTCCCACCCGCTACGTTATCGGGTCCGTTCGTTGCCCGGCCCTGCCCCCGGACGAGAGCGGGAGAACGCCAGGCCCGTGGGACGGGACGGCAGGGGGTCCGGTCCCAGACTGCTACGTGATCGTGTCCCTTACGAGGGGGTCGGGAACGTCTGGAGAGGACGCCACCGGAGGCTCTGAGCGGCCCCGCTTGCTGTCTGGGTAACCGGACCTCGGCGCTGCTCCTGGTTCCCCTGATGGATCAGGAGGAATGCAGCGCTGGGATAGAGCGGTACGGCTCCAGCTAGCAGAGCCCGCTGGAAGAGACGGCTTCGGAGGGGCCACTGGGTCACCCCTGGGTGCTGTGCCCATGGCGATCCCAGAGCCGCTCCGCTACGTTATCGTGTCCCAACCGCTACGTTATCGTGTCCCAACCGCTACGTTATCGTGTCCCAACCGCTACGTTATCGTGCACACTCGTCCAGAGGTAGAGGGGCCCCTAAATAAGTTAATAAAGCCAATTAAGTTAAGCGCGCCACGGCGGCGCTTGCTGCCGCGCGCCGCCGGCGCGATGCTAGAGGGAGAATCATGCCACGGCGCGCCATCACCACTGGGGTGAGAGGTGTGTCAGTGGCGTGCCAGACTGCGAGGTCCCCATCTCATGATTGCCGAGACACCACCTCCCCCCTTGGCTGAGCGCGCCCACGCCATCGCCGCCGCGTTGATCGCCGAACTGGCCCGGCGTCCTGACGCGACCGACACGCAGATTGCCGGGCTGATGGCCCTACACGCCGCTGAACTGGGTGGCCTCGCGCGCGCGGCGGCGGCTGACACCGCCGAGGCCACGGCGCTCCACCGGGTGGGACCAGCCATGGCCGCCACGCTGCTGGCCGACTACGAGACCCGGCGCGCCGCGGCCGCGCGCAATGGTGGCGTGGTAGGCGTGCGCTCGGGTCTGGGCCACCTCGACGAGGTGCTCAACGGCTTTGAGGCCGGCAAGCTGTACATCCTGGCGGCGATGCCGGGGGCGGGCAAGACCACATTGGCCCTGCAGATGGCCGCCACCGTTGCCCAGGCGGGCCGGCCCGTGCTCTACCTCAGCCTGGAGAACGACGCCACCGATCTGGCCCGCAAGACGGCCTGCCGCCTGGGCAACGTCAGCTACTCCGCCGCGCTGAAGGGCAAGCTCCTGCCGGCGGTGTGGCAGGCCGCCGTCGGGCAGCTGGCCCAGGTGGGCGGGCGGCTGTACCTGGCCACGCCGCGCGCCACCATGCCCGACATCGGCCACCTTGTCGAGAGCGTCATGGGGCAGGCCGGAGAGCCGCCGGCGCTGGTGATCATCGACTACCTGCAGGCTCTGGTCAAGCGGACGGCCGCGAACGCTGACGCCGCCGATGTGCGCGAGCGGCTGGACCGGCTGACGCCAGCGCTGCGCGGCCTGGGCGAACGCTACGGGTGCGCGGTCCTGGCCATCAGCAGCCAGAATCGCGCCGGCTACGCCGGCGGCGGCATGGCCAGCCTCAAGGAGAGTGGAGACATTGAGTACAACAGCGACGTGACCATGACCCTGGCTCGCGCCGCCGACAAGGGGGAGCGGGGCGCGCCGCCCGCCGCCCCACTTCTGCCGCCGGGTGTCACCGCCGTTTGCCTGACCGTGGAGAAGAACCGGCAGGGCCTGACCGGCAAACCACTGTGGCTGGCCCTGCACGGAGACCGTTGCCAGCTGATGGAGATTGACGGATGAACCACCGCGCACCCGGCGCCGCGGCGGCCTTGCCGACGACCAGCGATGGACGCCCTCTCCTGTCGCGGGCGGACCTGGAGCGCTACGATCCACGGCCCCGGCGCAGTGGGGGCCGCGAACGCTACTATTGCCCCGTCCACGGTGGTGACCACCAGCGCAGCTTCTCGGTGGACCCCGCCACCGGTTTCTATACCTGCCATAGCTGTGGGGTGAAGGGGCGGCTGCGGGAGTTCTGGCCCGCTCTCCCGGCGCGCCCCGGCTGGCCGCCCAGAGGGAGGGCGGCCTCACTCGAGGACCTGGGCCGGCGCGAACTGGAGGCCCGGCGACGCGCCGATGAGAGCCGCGCCCAGCGCCTCGCCGTGGCCCCTCTCTCCCCAGGGGCTACGGCCTTCCTGGCCCGGCTGCCCGCGATGGTCGCCAGCTTGAGCCGCACAGACTGCCCAGGCGCCCTCTACCTGCGCCAGCGCGGCCTGGACCCCCAGTTGGCGGCCACGCTCGGCGCCGGCTACGCCCCGCCGGGCCTGTGGCCGGGCGACCAGGCGCGGAAGGTCGGACGCCTCGTGTTCCCCCTGGCTGATCCCTGCACCGGGCGCGTGGTCAGCGCCGTTGGCCGCCTCTGCCGGGACGAGGACCCCACCTGGCCCGCCGCGCATCGGGCGCTGTTTCGGCGGATCAAGCAGCGCAAGCTGAAGGACTGTCCGGCGGGGATCTGGCCCGTCGCCAGTCTGACCGCAGCGCAGGCAGGGGGACACCCCCTGGTGCTGGTGGAGGGTCCCGGGGATGCCCTGGCCCTGCGGCAGGGCGCCTCCGGAGGCCTGCACGTGGTGGCTCTGACCGGCACGGCCCCCGTACTGCCCGTGGCCGCGCTGCGCTCTCTGCCCGGGGTGGTGCTGGCTCTAGATGGCGATGGACCCGGCGCGGCGGCGGCCCGCGCTCTGCGCGCCGACCTGGCCATCGCCGGCGTGCCGGCCGTGCTGATGCCCCCTGACTGGCTGGGCCACGACGGCGCCAAGGACCCCGCCGCGCTTGCCGCGCTGGACCGGGCCAGAACCCAGATCAGCGCCGATCAGGGCGCGCACGCCGGGGGCGGTCTCCAGGCGGCCCAGCGCGCGCTGCACGCCGCCTGTGCCCACCTGACGGCCCCCGCCGGGGCGCGGTTTAGGACCACGCCCAGGGTGCCGGCGTGTGCCGCGTGGGACGATGAGGCCGCCTGCGCCCTGCTGACCGAGCTGTATCAGCGGTGCGCCGAGGCCTGCGCCCACCTCCCTGCTGATGCGCCCTGGCCACGCCCGGCTCCAGAGTTGGAGGAGGCTCTCGACGCGGCGGTGGCGGCACACGACTGGGCTGGTTTGCGAGAGGCCGTCAGGGCCCATGCCGGGTTCTACAGCACGGGGGCGCACCCCGAATTGGGCAGCGGCCAGGGATGCCAGCTTACCTCTCTTCCCCAGTAGCCAGCACGTCGTGAGGAGGTGTATGCTGGAGAGCGAGAGCCTGTGGTGCCGCAAAACTGGACTCACTCCGGTTTCGCTCGGGTAAGAGCTCTATCTCGCGCGTCCTGAACCGGGGACACCCGTGGCGTGGCGTCGGCAGAGAGACGGGAAAGAGAGGGGCGGAGGTGACGGCGTACGCGGTGATGCGGCTGGCCAAGTTAAAGACGGCGGGGGCGATCAAGGCGCTGGGGCGGCACAACGAGCGCACGCGGGAGACACCCAACGCCGACCCCGAGCGCCGGGAGCACAACGTGCGTCTGGCCGGCAGTGGGGACTGGCTGGCCGATGCCCAGGCGCGGCTAGAGATGGTGGAGGGGCGCATCCGTAGCAACGCCGTGCTGGGGATTGAGCACCTGCTGACCGCCTCGCCGGAGTGGTTTGAGCGGGCGTCAGCGGCGCAGGTGGAGACCTGGGTGGCGCGCAGCACGGCCTGGCTACACATAACGTATGGCAAAGACAACGTGGTAGCGTCGGTGTTCCATGACGATGAGCGCACCCCGCACCTGCAAGCGTTGGTGGTGCCGGTGACGGACGAGCGGCGTTTGAGCGCCAACGCCTACATCGGGGGGAGCCGCACGCGCCTGGTCGAGCTGCAGGATAGCTACGCGGCCGCGGTGGCCGACCTGGGCCTGGAGCGGGGGGTGCGGGGCAGTCCAGCGGAACACCAGGCGGTGCGGGACTGGTACGCCAAGCTGGAGCAACCGGTGCGGGAGGCGGCGGCGGTGGCGCGGGCGGCTAGCGTGGAGCCCCCACCACGGATGGCGCTGCACCCCGAGGCGTGGGCGGAACGGCAGAGCGCGCGGATCGCCGCGGTGGTGCGGCCGGCGGTGGATGGGGCGGTGACCCAGGCCCTGCACTACGAGTTTCGGGCGACGCGGTCCGAGGGGAATGTGCAGGCGCTGACCGCGCGGGTGGCTCGGCTGGAGGAGGAGCGCTCCGCGCTGCGGGCGACGGTGGCCCACTATGAACAGGCCGCGAACGACCGCGCCCGGGGTACGGACCTGCCCACCGTGCTGGAGCGGCTGGGCGCCGTGCAGGACCCGGGGGAGCGCCAGGAGTGGTGGCTGGCGGGGGAGCGGATCACCGTCACCGGTTCCACCTTTCACAACCACGACCGGAGCGGCGGGGGCGGAGCTATCGACCTGGTGCGCCACGCGACAGGCTACACGTTTCGCGAGGCGGTGGCTTGGCTGGGCGCGGAGGTGGGGCGTGAGCCGGCAGCGCAGGCGGGGCTGGAGGTGCTCCAGCAGGAGGTGCGGGGCTACGCCGGGGAGGAGCGGCCGCCGTTTCGCCCTCCCGCGCCGGCAGAGCGCCGTTGGGGCCAAGTACGCGCCTATCTGACCAGGGAGCGGGGGCTGCCCGGAGAGGTGGTGGACCGGTTGCACGAGCAGGGGGATCTCTACGCCAGTGTGCGGCGGGGCCATGCCCACGCGGTGTTCCTATGCCGGGACGAGGCGGGGACGCCGACGGGAGCGGAGCTGCGCGGGGTGGAGCCGGGGAGCGCCTACAGGGGTCTGGCCGCCGGGAGCCGGCGCGCCGAGGGGTTCTTCCGTGTTGACGCCCCCGCCTCACCGGGACAGGAGAGCGCGCCGCCGCGGTTGCTGATCACCGAGTCGCCGATCAACGCCCTGAGCGCCTATGCGTTGCGTCAGGGGCGTGCGGAGCAGGAGCCGGGGCGTGTCCTGAGCACCGATGGCCGGGGGCCGCTGCCCAGTGCGGCGATCGCGGC
>JAABUZ0100006063.1_pt1 | contig 15362 bp, 16 predicted proteins | sample 5562091 | NCBI WGS metagenome assembly JAABUZ01 (sample SAMN12813069, study PRJNA571459) | rock metagenome | isolation source: Antarctica rocks | place: Antarctica: Victoria Land, Linnaeus Terrace sud | collected 2015-12-21 | reverse complement strand
TGAGAGTCGCAAAGGAACTGGTGATACTCGTCGGCAGCGCAGGCATGCGGCATCCTCCCACGGTCATGAACCACAACAGGCTGCCATCCTACGCCATCCCCTCCTCTTTATGCGATTGCCCTGCCGCCCTCTGCACCCACCAGCATTCGTTACGTCCTTCATTCACGTATCAAGACGCTGAAAGGAAACCAATTGAACCGTAAAGACGCAGGGACAAAGATACCAACCACGAAGGCACAAAGGCACGAAGAACGCAAAGAAAAAAAGAGATAAAAAGGATATTTTCTTGTCTCCGTGTCTCCCCTTTGTGCTCTTCCGGGTGCCCTCTGGGCAGATTCGTGGTTCAATTCCCTTCTCTCTTTGCGTCCTCTGCGTCAATCCGATTTGCCACTTGCACTCAGGAAGGCCACAGGACCGGGTATGCGCCGCCGCCGGGCCCGACGAGGTGCCAGGCGCTCGGCATCTCGCCGACCGCGACTTCGATCAGTACTGGCTCATTGGCGGAAAGCGCCTCGCCGAGCGCGCCGCGCAATGCATCCGGCTCATGGACGCGGATGCCACGAATGCCAAAGGACGCCGCAAGCGCGACGAAATCCGGGTTAGCAAGATCGGCAGCGATCACATGCCCCGCAAAGTCTTCGCGCTGCGTCCGCTTCACATTGCCGTACGCGTTATCGTTGAAGACGATTGCGACGACATTAAGATGCTGCTGGCGCATCGTCGCCAACTCTTGCACGTTGTAGAGGAAGCCGCCATCGCCCATTAGCGCGACAACCTTCTTGCCCGGATTCCCGACCTGCGCGCCGAGCGCGGTCGCAAACCCAGAGCCTAAGGTGCCCTGATAGCCGGGGCCAATCAAGGTACGCGGCGCGTAGACCGGGTAGCCGAGCGTCGCAAAAAAGGAGACCTGGGTGAGGTCCGCGACGAGAATGCCGTCATCCGGCAGTGCGGCGCGGATCGCGGCGCTATATGCGGCCTGGGGCTGGATCGCACCGAGTCGTACATCCGCTTCCTGTTTGGCTGCTACGAATTCAGCCTGACGCGATGGGCGGTGGGGCGTGCCATCGAGTAAGTCCTGGAGTTCGGCGAGCGCGGCTTTCGCGTCGCCGACAATGCCGACGGTCGGCTCTCCGTAGCGCGTGATCTCGTCGGGATCACTATCAATCCGAATGACCTTTGCGCCAGGCGGCAATCCCCACGCGATGGCAGGTTGGAAGAACCGCGTCCCCACCGCCAGCACGACATCGGCGTGCGGCAGGAGATGCATCCCGGAAAGGCCGGTCTGTGCGAGATAGTGCCGGTCGGAGAGCCCGCCACGTCCGTCAAGTGACATGACAACAGGCGCTTCGAGCAGTTCGGCGACCGCCCGCAACGCGTCTGATGCCCCCGCACGAAGGACCCCGCCACCGCTATAAATCAGCGGACGCGCGGCCGTGCGCAACAACGTGGCGGCCTGCCGCAGCAGATCGGGGTCGCCCGCGCTTCGCTCAACCCTGGCTGGGTCGAGGAGGGTTACATCCGCCGTCATTTGCAGCATGTCCGCCGGGACCTCGATACCGACTGGGCACGGGCGACCTGTGCGCAACTGCCGAAAGGCTTCGCGCACGACACTGGGAAGTGCCGTCGGGGTGTCTGCGCGCCCCACCCACTTGGTAAAGGATGCCATCACCTCTCGCTGATTGTGTACCTCGTGGAGCATCCCGTACCCTTTATCAATCGTCGCGGATGGGATCTGGCCCGCTATGCAGAGGACGGGCGACGAGCAGGCGTAGGCGGTGGCGAGGGCGGCGCTCGCATTCAGCACGCCCGGTCCCGGCACGACCATGCACGCACCGATTCGTCCGGTTGTCCGCGCATAGCCATCGGCCATATAGGCGGTCGCCTGCTCATGCCGCGTATGGTAGACAGTAATTCGGTCGCGCTCCTCGTAGAGCGCGTCATACGCCCAATCGAGTTGCACGCCGGGCAACCCGAAGAGCGTCTCCACCCCTTCCCGTGCGAGAGATTGGACCAATGCCTGCCCACCTGTCAGCCGTACCATTGCCACCCCTTCTTTGATCTGTTGCGGATTCTGCTCACGCATCGTGCCATTCGGTTCAGGCAGTGTCAACGCAGCGCCCCTATTGGTCAGGGCAATCGCATCTGGTTTATGGGCCGATTTTCCGTCGTTTCTCAGGCAACTAGCCCCTTGGAGCGCTCTTTCGTGACCGTCCCCCTCGCACATCATGCCCCGAAATGCGGATCCCCGTCGCCGGTCGCCGAAGACGGAGAGAGAAAGGCACGAATCGTCGGCGACATGATCGCGGGGGCGAAGAAAGTATGGGAGATGCGATTTGAGATGCGATTGCCCTGCCCTATTGGTAGCGTAGGCTTCAGCCTGCGAAACTTTCCAGCGAGATCCATCTCAAAGATACGCAGGCCGAATTCTACGCTACCAATTCTAGAGGATCCAATCACGGTGGCGGGTGAAGGTGCGGAGGGCGGCTTCCTGTTCTGTGCTGCCGATTGCACCGGGGGTGAGGGCGCGCAATTCGGCAAGGGCGGCGGTGAGGGTACTCCCGGCACGGATGCGATATGCTGCCAGCACCGTGCCCGTCCTACCTTGTCCCATCAAGCAATGAACGGCGACGGAGCGGTCGCGTGCATGCTGCTCGTCAATGAAGGCGAACGCGTAATGAAGTTGTGCAGGGCTCGGCGCGTGGAGGTCATCTATCGGGAGATGGAGCGCGTCGAACCCGTGTCGCACCAGCATACGCGCATCAAGCGGCGTTTCAGTGAGTGAGAGCAAGGCACCAATGCCCCGCATGCGGAGCCATGCGAGGTCTTCATCAAGCGCTGCCTCTGCCTGCTCCGGGGATGCATCGCCGGAGTAGCCGCCACCAGGGCGCGGGCAACCCGCAAGCCGCCCTTCAATCAGCCAGTAAAATCCCTGCATCGTCCTGCTCCGTTACTCCGGGGATTAGGGGAGCCAATCAGATTAGGAAGAGTTACGTTTCTCGTGATGGGCGCGGCCGGAACCACTCTTCTTGCCGCCCCCATCCTCTTTGTTGACGGTCGCCCAGGCGCGAGGCTCGGCTTCATCTTTCGCGACGCCCCGCTTCTCGTACTCCTCCTCGATATGCTCCGCCTGTCGTTTCTGTTTGTCTGTATAGGCCGACTTGTCTCCCTGCGGCATCTCACTATGCTCCTTTCCAGCCACCTTTTATGGTGCCCGTACCGCAACCCGATGCGCAAGTCTCATACCGGAACGAGGAGAAGAGATGCAACGATGCAACGGGCAAATTGACCGCATGTGTGTATAACGCGTATGATGCCCTGTCATTTTGGCGGCGTGGACATGGTGGAGGATGGACAAATCGTGGCAGGAGATCGAAACCCGATCGGAAATACTGGGCTGGCGGAACGTCTTGAGCAGCACTCTCGCCGCAATGGGTTCACCCTCGGCGTCGCGATGGGCGCCTGTATCCTCATCGGCCTCGCCGGGTTCATTTACCTGTACACGCACATTACCATCCTGCCCGACTTCTCCCAAAAACTGAGCGTGACCGATGTCCCCTCCTCGCGAGTGCCGTCCGGTTCGTCAGCCGCCGGGTCGCAATCGCAATTGATCACGCCCGCCGCGACCGTTCTACCGGGCACGCCAAACGCGAATGCCACCTCCATTGCCGGCCTCTCGACAACAGCGGCAAGCAGCGCGACCGCGAATAGCAGCGGCGCCACGGCGGGGCCGCGCGCGTCCGGCACACCAACGGTTTTCAAAGCGAATTTCCGCATCGCCGGTGGGTTCACGATCCGATTCCGCAGTGACGCCAGCACAGCGAGCACAATCGTCAAGTCGCTGCCACCCGGCACGGAACTTCAGTACCTCAATCAGGAGCAAACGGTGGATGGCGAGGTGTGGCGCAAACTGCGCGACGCCAGCGGCACTGAGGGCTGGGTGCGCGATATTGACCTCGAGAAAATCCCCGGTTGAGCCGACAGATGCGTCTGGTATACTCGTGGGAGCGAAAAGTTTTTGTCGGTGGTACAGTCACCGATAGCGTAGGCTTCAGCCTGCGTTTCTCCTTGGTAGCGCGGGCTTTCCAGCCTGCGAGTGTTATTTGGGGACGCAGACTGAAGCCTACGCTACCACTGAATTGAGGAGCGTGATCTATGCAACAAATAGGCATTATTGGCTTGGGCCTGATCGGGTCATCGGTCGGAATGGGCCTGCGCAAATGGGCGAGCGCAGACGGCAAGCAGAAGGTCGAAGTCCTCGGCTTCGACATTGATGTGGCGAATGAACGGTATGCCAAGGGGAAACTGAACGCGGTGGACCGGACAGTCAGTTCGCTCCCGGCAATTGCCGAGGCATGCGATCTGCTCATTCTTGCGACGCCCGTGCGCGCGATGCGAGATGTCTTCGAGATCATCGCCCCGCATGTGCGTGAAGGCGCAACGATCACAGACACCGGCAGTACAAAGGCAGAAGTCCTTGAGTGGGCGAAAGAACTCCTGCCACCGACGGTCAATTTCGTCGGTGGCCATCCGATGGCCGGCAATACACGCGGCATCGAAGGGGCGAGCGCGACGTTGTTCACGGACGCGACATGGGTGGTAATCCCGACCGTCACGGCGGGCGACGCAGCAGTGCAAAATGTCGTCGGGCTGGTCAACGCGCTTGGTGCGACACCGCGCTTCCTTGATGCAACGGAACACGACGCCTATGTGGCCGGTATCAGCCATCTGCCGCTCGCTGTTTCTGCCGCGCTCGTCCACGCGCTGAGTGCGGATGCCTCATGGCGGGATATGAAAACGCTCACTGCCGGGGGGTTCCGCGATACGACGCGCCTCGCGGGGGGCGACCCGATCATGTCGCGTGATATCTTCCTGACGAATCGCGCGGGTATCGCCCGCTGGCTCGACCGGCAAATTGACGAACTGGAAAAACTACGTGCCCTGCTCACCGAACCCGGTGAGGAGAGCGAGCAACGGGTCGAGGAGTGGTTCACGAAAGCGCGCGACATGCGCGCCGAATGGGCGACGCAGGAGGGCAAGAGTGGCGACCTCTTGCAGGGGACGGGCGACGAGATGAACGAAGACATGAAGGCATCCTTCGGGCGGCTCTTCTTTGGTAGCCTCGCTAGCCGTAAGCGCAAACTCCCCGGCCTCAACGACCCCTCTGACCGCCGTCCATCATAGGATACGTTAAACCGCGAAGGACGCGAAGAGGAAAAGAGGAAGGGAAGAAAAGGAGCGAGAATGCGGCTATTACCCTCGCTTCCTCCTTCATTTTCTTCTCTCTTCTTCGTGTCCTTCGCGCCTTCGCGGTTCAATTCCCCCTACGGGACCAGTGACCAGTCTGTGGGGAGTTCGTAGGAGTAGAGTTCGTCATCCAGCGGAACGCCGCCGGAGCGGACGCGGCCACGATCGCGGCGGCGAACGCGCAGGATGTTGTTGTGAATCTGGACGATTCGCCGCGCCTTGAGATTAAAGAGTATGAGGCCACCCCGCGCCGCGCGCATACTCGCCGCGCGCGTCCGCTCGTCCAGGACACGGAAGACGGACGGCATCCGTTCCGGTTCGTCATCGAGAAGGCGATGCAGACGCTCGGAGGTATCAGGCGTGATGTGCTCGTCGAAGACCGCGAGGCCGCTGGCAACATCCTTCGCCACCTGGTCATCGTAGGGCGCGACGGCACGCAATAATTCCCCAACGGACACCGGGCGATGACTGCATGCCGCAATCAGCGGCTTCAAACTGCCGACTGGAGCGACGAAACTAACGCTCCCGCGCGCGTCTATCACCGTGAATCGCATCATGTTCGAGAGGAACTGCGTCCTTGCTTCGGTCTCTGCGGACATCGTGCCCTCTGGTCTCCTTCGCGCAAAAAGAGGGCGACGCTGCGCCCTGTCCGTATGCCGGTATGATACCATACGGGGAAGTTTGGAATTCGGAGTCACACAGTTGGCGAGGTTTTTCTTGGTGGAGCAGGCTTTAGCCTGCAAGTATCCGGCAGGCTAAAGCCTGCTCCACCGGACTTTTCCCCTAGTGAATCCGACCTCCGAACCGCGAACGACTGGGAGGAGTACACCGCGTATGGCCGTGGACCTCGACGAGATAGACCGCACGATCCTGCGCCTATTGCAGGAGAATGCGCGCACGCCGAACGCCGAGATCGGGCGCACCGTCGGCCTTTCCGGCCAGTCCGTGCAGGAACGTATCCGGAAACTGGAATTGGCGGGGATCGTGCGCGGATACGAAGTGAACCTCGATGCGGCGGCGCTCGGCCTCGAAGTGACCGCCTTCATCGAGATCACGATCCCAACGGGGCAGAACTACGACGAGGAATATAAGGGCATCAGCGCCTTTACCACCCGCGAAGCGGAGGTGCTCGAACAGCATGGCGTCGCGGGGGACATTGATATGATTCTTAAGATTCGCTGTATGGACATTACGCACCTCAACGGACTCATGAACCGCCTGCATAGCGCAACCCATTCGCATACGAAGACGATCATCGTGCTCGGTACCCGGAAAGAGACACAACGCGCGCCCCTCCCATAATTTCGTATCCCGATATTCTTCTTTTCGTCGCCTCGTGGATTTGCATGAGGCGGTACGGTTACGTATACTTTATGCATGTAAACACTACGTCGCTCAACTTCAAAAGCATTCCTCCTAACGCGGTGAAACACGATTCGGAAGGAGAAGGTATGGCGAGCGCGACGATTGAGGAATACCTGGAAATGGTCTATCGGCTCGACCAGAAGGGTGGCCCGGTGATCGGGGCGCGGCTTGCGGAGGCGGTCGGCGTCTCCGCGCCGACCGTGACGCAGACTCTTAAGCGGATGGTCAAGGACGGCTACGTGCGCATGAACGCGCAGAAGGAGATTGCTCTGACGCCTGCCGGTATGGAGCAGGTGCGCTCGATCCAGCGGCGACACCGCCTGTCGGAACTCCTGCTAACGGACATCCTCGGTTTCGACTGGCTCCGGGCGCACAATGAGGCAGTGAAGTTCCAGCACGTCCTGTCACCGGAGGTCGCGACAGCGATCTCGCGCACACTCGGCGACCCGCTCACCTGCCCGCACGGCAACCCAATCCCCGGCAACATCCCGGACGACTACACCGAGGAAGACCTTCGCTCCCTCGCCGTCGTGCCAGTTGGCGAGACGGTGATCGTCCGCCGGATCACCGAAGACGGCGAGGAAGAGCCGCAATTGCTTGGCTACTTCTATGAAAAAGGTCTGATGCCTGGCACGATAATGACCGTCCTGGAGCAGGCCCCGTACGCTGGCACCGTCACGATACAAAAGGATGGCCGCGAGATGGCCCTCGGCGTCCGCGCCGCCCAGGAACTGCTCGTCGCCCCAGCATGAATCCCCTCGCGATGATGAGGGATGGGGCAGCGGGCCGTTGACGCAACGCTGGTGATATGCTATGTTGCATCAACAGATACGAATGCAATTGATGCACATGATGATGCTTGGGGTCGCGCTGTGCGGATCGTGTGCGATGGAACAAGCAGAGTTTCGAGTGGGGGAAGGCTCATCGCGGATTTGGGGTTTGCTCATATACCCCACGTATCCCGCGCATCAATCGTTTATCCTTCCCGTTTACACTTCACCGTAGTAGTGTGCGGCGTAGATCCGCGTGGTATTGGCGAAAGGGTAACACAGCATGAAGCATCTCGACTCCTCCGTTTCGCGTCGTCGCTTTCTTCTCGGCGCCGCAGGTGCGGCCGGAGCAGCTATCCTCACGGCGTGCGGTGGTAGCAGCGCGACGAATACCCCACCCGTTGCGCCGACCGCCGCGAAGAGCGCGACAACGAGTGCGCCCGCCGGAACGACAGCGCCTGCTGCCGCGACAACGGCGCCTGCCGCCACTCCCGCCGCCACGACTGGCACGAGCGCGACAACCGTGCCGAGCGTCGCCGCAAGCACGGGTGGGCCGGTCAAACTGGCCTTTTATCTTGGCGGTGATGTCAATATCCAGGACCTATGGACGAAGAACCTCCTCCCGATGTACAAGAAAGTCCAGCCGAACGTCTCGTTCGACTTCGTCTTCTCCGAGCACGGTATCGGCGATCAAGGCACCTTCGACCGCATCGCTGCCGCGAAGCAGGCGAACAAGCCGTCCGGCGTTGATATCTGGGAGACTGGGGCCCTGCTGCGGCCAGGTGGGGAAGCGGGGATCATCCAGAAACTCAGCGAGGCGGAGATTGCCAATCTGGCAAAAGTCTCAAAGGATGCTATCGGTCAGGTAGGTGGCTTCGGCGTACCGTACCGCGCCAGTTCTGTCGTCCTCGCGTACAACAGCAAGGACGTGCCGAATCCGCCGAAGACGATTGACACGATTCTCGATTGGATCAAGGCAAACCCCGGCAAGTTCACCTATAACCCGCCGGACACGGGCGGCTCGGGCGACGCATTCGTGACACGCGTCCTCAAGAAGGGGATCATGCCCGAGCAGGAGCAATTCTTCCAGACCAGTTACGACCAGAGTAAAGAAGCACAGTGGGAGATGGGCTGGGGCATTCTCAAGGGGCTTGCGCCGTCCATCTATCAGAAGGGTTTCTACCCGAAGGGCAACGTCCCCGTGCTGCAAACGCTCGGCAAGGGGGAGATCTCGCTCGCGCCCGTCTGGTCCGATCAGGGGCTCAGTTACCTCGCGCAGAAACTGTTGCCGCCGGAAGTCAAGCTGCAGCAGATTGATCCGCCCTTCTCCGGTGGCGCGGCGTATGTCGGCGTCGTTGCGGATAGCCAGCATAAGCCGGAGGTGTACGCTTTCCTCAACTGGCTGCTCACACCGGAGCCGCAAACGCTCATCGTCAACCAGATCAATGGCTATCCGGGGCTGGACTGGCAGTTCATGCCGCCCGACGTGCAGCAGAAGTACGCGGACATTGCCAAGAACTACAGTTTTAACTTCAGCCAGAAGTTCAACAATGACAAGAACCAGCAGTGGTACGAGAAGGTGGCCGGCACGCCCATGCCGACCAAAACGCCGTAGACAGGGTGTGCGGAGATGGCTGAACAGGTAAGCGAGGTATTGCCGCCTCCGACGGCGGCGGTGATGCGGCGGCGCGAAACGTGGACTGGCGCGCGTGCGCGGGAGGCGGCGTTTGGGCTGCTGCTCGCCGCACCGCCAATCGTCGTGCTCGTTGCGCTCATCATTTTGCCCGCACTTGACGCCCTCCGGTTTTCGCTCGGCATCGTGCCGCAGGGGAATATCACCTACAGCACCGGCCAGCACCTGGTCACAAGTTCCCGCCCAACGCTCGCGGTCTACCGGAATCTCCTGGATAGCAAATTCTTTCGCGATGACTTCGCCCTGACCGCATCCGTTGTCGTGCTGTCGGTCGTTATCGCGCTCATCATCAGTTACGTGCTGGCGCTCTATGTCCGGTTCGGAACCGGGTGGATCCCGCAGGTGGTCCGATCACTCTACCTCGTGCCGATGTTCGTCCCGGTCGTGATTGCCGCATACGCCCTGATTACCTTCTACGGTGCGCATGGGGCGCTGGACGCGTTGCTCGCGCGGGTACATCTCGGCTATACCTCGCCAATCTATCACCAGTCCGGGATCGTGCTTGGGCAGATTTGGACGAGCATCCCCTTCGCAGTGCTCATTCTCGGCTCCGGACTGGATGGCATCTCGCAAGAATTGATCGAGGCAGCGCGCGATGTGGGCGCGAGTTTTCCCGCCATCCTGCGGCGGATCGTGCTCCCGCTGAACATCGTGCCGACGCTGATCGTCCTGACCTTTACCTTTATTGGCGTGCTGGGCAGTTTCACGATTCCGTATCTGCTCGGGCCGAACGCGCCACAGGTCTTCGGGGTGGCAATGCAGGCCTACTTCAGTAGTTATCAGCAGCCGCAACCCGCTGTCGCCATCGCGGTGATGACCTTTGCCTTTGCGGCGGTGGCGGGCGTGGTCTACGTTTGGGCGACCGTGCGGTCGCGGCGGAGTGCCTGATGCGCGCGACGTGGTTCCTTGCAGTACCGCCGATTCGGCGGGCGATGGCGCTCATTCTCGTGCTCGCGCTCGGCCTCTTCCTGCTCATGCCGCTCCTGACCCTCATGCTTTGGGCGTTCGCAGACATCTGGCGCTATCCGCATCTTCTGCCGCAGGGGTATTCATTGCGATGGTGGAGTTTCGTCTTCCATAACGACACGATCGTGAAGGCGATCCGCTACAGTTTCACCACCGCGCCGGTCGCCACGCTCCTCTCGGCAGTAATCTGTCTTCCCGCAGCATACAGTTTCTCACGCCTGCGCTTCCCCGGACGGCGCGTCTTCTTTATCGGCCTGCTCGCGGCGAATGCCTTCCCGAAGATCGGCCTCTACATCGCCATTGCCACGCTCTTCTTCCGCCTCAACCTAATCAACACCTTCTGGGGGGTCGTCCTCATCCAGCTGATTAACACGCTCGTCGTGATGACGTGGATCCCGACCGCTGGGTTCGACAGCGTGCCGCGCGAACTGGAGGAGGCGGCGCGGGACGCGGGCGCGGGGCCGCTGCGCGTCTTCTGGCGGGTAACGTTGCCGCTCGCGGTGCCGAGCATCGTCGTCGCTGGGGTGCTCGCCTTCCTCGCCGCCTTCGACGAAGCACAAGGGACGCTGATCGTCGGCTCGCCGAGCATCGTGACGATGCCGGTGCTCATGTATTCGCTCGTCACGAACTACCCGGAGTCGGTTGGCGCGGTCTTCTCGCTGCTCTTCTCATTGCCGTCCATCGTGCTGCTGCTGCTGGCGCGCCGGTATCTGATCGCCGGGTATCTCGCCGCCGGTTTTCGTGGAAGGTAAGCCTGTATGGCACGGCTGGAACTGGAGCATCTTGTCAAGCGATACGGTACGACCTACGCCGTGCAGGACCTCTCGCTGGAAGTTGGCGATGGTGAACTGATCTGCTTTCTCGGTCCCTCCGGCTGCGGCAAAACGACGACTCTCCGGATGATCGGCGGCTTTATCACGCCGGACGGCGGCGATATCCGCATTGACGGCGCAAGCGTACTCAAGCAGCCACCGGAGCGCCGCCCAACTGGCATGGTCTTTCAGCGGTACACGCTCTGGCCGCACATGGACATTTGGCATAATGTCGCCTTTGGTCTGCAACTCCGTCACAAGCCGCGAAAGGAAGTGGATCGGGCAGTACGGGAGGCGCTCGATCTCGTCGGTCTACCGGGGATCGAGAAGCGGAATCCCGCGCAACTCTCCGGCGGGCAGCAGCAACGGATCGCGCTCGCGCGGGCGCTTGTGCTCGAACCGCGCATCCTCCTGCTCGATGAGCCGTTGTCGAACCTTGACGCCCAACTGCGCGTCCGGATGCGCGAGGAAGTGAGCGCCATCCAGCGGCGGGTAGGAATCACGACGGTCTTCGTTACGCACGACCAGGAGGAGGCGCTCTCCATCGCCGATCGTATCGCGGTGATGCATGACGGCGTGCTGGAACAGATTGCGACGCCCGCCGACCTTTACGCGCGCCCCGCTACGCGCTTCGTCGCCACCTTTATCGGCACGATGAACCTCCTTGATGGACGGGTGGAGGAGCGGGATCGCGCGGTCGCCGGGCCGTTCACGCTCGCCTTGCCGCCCGATCACGGCCTGAGCGACGGCGCGCGCATCATGGCAGGCGTGCGGCCGGAGGAGTTCACGCTCACGAGTGGCACGGGCGACGCGGGCGATCGCATGACCGTCCGCGCCCGGGTAACGCAGGTTACGGACCTCGGCCATTACTACCGTGTCGTTGTCGAAGCGCCGGAGACCGCGCGGATCACCGTCTTCGTGACGAAACAGCACGATGTCACCATCGGCCCCTGCACGATCACGCCGCAGCGCGTTCTCTGGTACGTGGATGATCGCCTCGTCGGAATGACGGAGCAATCCACGTTGCCAGGGTACGTCGGCGCCGCGTCGTGAGCAACGAACACCGTTCCCCCGTGGGCAGTGGATTGCCGGTGGCGCTCCGCGAACGGCTCGTTGCGGGTGAGTGGCTTCGCACGGCGCATCGCGGCGCGACGGTCGGCGCGCCGGGGAATTCGCGGCGGGCGATTGTCGCCGCGACGAATCTCGGCGTGGATATGGTGGAAGTGGATGTCCACCGTACGGGAGACGGCTACCTCGTGCTCTGGCACGACGATGTGGTGGTCATCAATGGCGCGCGCGTCCCCATTGCAACGGCGTCGATGGCGGCACTTCAGGCCGTGGACATCGGACACGAGGAACGCATCATTGGCCTCGCGGACGGGCTGGACGCGGTGCGAGGCCATGCAGCGCTTTTCATTGATCTGAAGGCGGACGGGCTGGCGGAGCAGATCGTCGAGATCATCCGGGGCTGCGATGCCGGACCGGTAGCCGTCTGCGGTCGCTATTGGGACAGCCTGCGGGAAATCAAGCGGCGCGCGCCGGAGATCGGCACATCGCTGACGCTTGGCCACACATGGCAGCAGCAGCACGGCGATGATGTGATCGAGCGGATTGACACGGACGCGGTCACGGTGGACTGGCGCATTGCCGATCCCGCGTTCGTGGCGCGGTGCCACGCGCGAGGGCTGGCGGTGCTTGTTTGGACGGTAGACGACCTTTCCCTCATGCGGCGACTGCTGGCGATGGACGTGGATGGCTTGACGAGTAATCGCCCTGATCTCTTCGCACAGGTCACGATGAGTAGCGAGTAACGAGCAACGGGGATAGGCGGATTTTCTTCTCGTTACTCGTTACTCGCCACCAGGAGAAGGGAATGCGCGCGACGTTCCTCGGCACCGCAGCCTCCGAAGGGTATCCTGACGCATTCTGTGCCTGCGTCAACTGCCAGCACGCGCGTGCGTTGGGTGGCCCAAGCCTGCGGAAGCGCAGTTCCGTGCTCATCAATGACGACCTGCTGATTGACCTCGTGCCCGATCTGATAGCGGCGGCACAGATGCATGGCGTTACGCTCGCCAACCTGCATTATTGCTTGCAAACGCACGAGCACGCGGATCACCTCGACCCGTCGCACTTCCTCTCGCGCAGCCCATTCTCAGGCGTCCATGATGCGCCGCATCTCCACTTTTTTGCCACACAGGGTGCGATAGACGGCGCACTCCGCAGTATCGGCACGCATCATTCCGTTGATTCGCTCATCACGTCGGGGACGAGCGAATCCTTCCGTCTCTCCGTTCACGCGATTGAGCCATTCCAGACCTTCGCGGTCGGTCCGTACCAGGTACATAGTGTCCGAGCGGCTCATGACCCCACTATCATCGCGTTACTTTATGTGATCGAACGGGATGGGCGCAGCGTCTTCTATGGGACCGACACTGGCCCACTCCCGGAAGCGACGTGGACCGCCCTGCGCAATGGCCGGCACCGCTTCAATGTCGTCATACTCGATCACACCTTCGGTCTGAAGGAGCGGGCAAGCGGGCACTTGAACCGAGAGCAATTTCTCGAACAGATCGCACGGATGCGCGACGAGGGATTACTCGCCGATGACGTCCGCATCTTCGCGCACCACCTCGCACATCATAGCAACCCCGTCCATCCCGAATTGGTCGAGCTCGCTGCCCACGACGGGTATGCGGTCGCGTATGACGGTCTTGCCATAGTCATATGATGGACCCACGCGCGATCATCGCAGAGGGGACAACGCCAAAACGGGTGAGGTTTGCGCCTGCTCTGCCACGCGCCTATACTGGCAGCCGGATGTGTATGCGGCATGGGTGAGGTGGTAGTGGTAACGGTACCGACGAGCGATGGCGGAACAGAGCAACATTGGCTGCGGAGCGTACGCGGGCGTATTCTCGTTTCGGTTGGGTTCGCTTTCCTTGTCCTCATGGGGCTGACCCTTTTCGCGGACAGCCGTAAACTCGCCGACGCGCTGCGGGGATTCCACTGGCCACTGCTCGTGCCGATCTTACTCCTCACATCCTTCAACTATGCGCTTCGCTTCATTAAATGGCAGTATTACCTGCAACGCATCGGCATTACGGAATTACCGACGCGCCTTTCCGCCCGAATTTTCTTCGCGAACTTCACGATGGCGATCACGCCCGGCAAAGTCGGCGAGGTCTTCAAGTCGCTCCTGCTGCGTGAGGCGGTCGGTACCCCGATCGCCGTTAGCGCACCGATCATCCTCGTCGAGCGGATAACGGATGGGATCGCGATGCTCTTTCTCGCCTCCACGGGATTGGTTATCTTTCGCTACGGCGTGCCCGTCTTCGCGACGATCGCGGTGTTCAGTGTGCTCGGTTTCCTGCTCTTGCAGCAGCAACGGCTGATCCGGCGTATGATTGACGCAGGCAAGCGGTTCCGCCTCATCGCCACGTTCACGCACCAAATGCACGCCTTTTATGACAGCACCTACGCATTGCTACGCCCCGCGCCGTTGCTGTTCGCAACGATGATCGGTCTCGTCTCCTGGCTCGGGGAGTGTGTCGCGTTCTTTCTTGTCCTCGTTGGGTTGGGATTCGCGGGCACGCCCCGGCTTTTTCTGACGGCGATGTTCGTGCTCGCCGCCTCGACACTGATCGGCTCAATCTCACTCTTGCCCGGTGGCCTCGGCGCGGCGGAAATCGGCATGACGGCGATGCTCCTCGCCCTCGTCACCGCCCCGCTGATGACCCACGATGTCGCCGTGGCCGCTACACTCGTAATCCGCTTCTGCACGCTCTGGTTTGGCGTCGCGCTCGGTGTCGTGGCGCTGATGACGGTGCGAGGGCTACTTGGTGGGCAGAAACGGCTCGCGCGGGCGCTCGCCGACGCGTCCGGTGACTAATGTGAGGTGTACCATTTTCTGCCCATCCGCGCGCCGTGCCAGTGCGGTTATGCTCGGCATCGCACTACTCGTTGGCTGTGGCGGCAGTTCGCCCACGGCGATACCAACTGCTCGCCCCACGACGACACCTCCGCCGACGATAGACCCAATCCACGTCCGCACCGGTAGCGCGATCATCCCCAGCCCGATTGGGCAGACCGCGAATAGCGCGAGCAACCTACCGAGCGGCACGCTTACACCGCCGCCGCTCGGCGTCATTCCGGCGACCGTACCCGTTCCGACAATAACGACGGGTACGGTGCTGCAACCCCTCCCAGGCGGCCAGACCTTTACGACTGCGGATACCAAGATCACGATCCGCTACCCTGATACCTGGGAGGCACAGAGTGCCTCAAACGCCGCGCAGTTCATGCCCAAGGGCGCATCACCGACCGATCCCAATGTACCGCGCGTTACCCTTAACGGCTTGCCGGTGCAACTCGATCTGCTTTCTGGAGATAATACTCTTTCATGATAGACTTGACGGGAATAACCGACCGAGGAATTGTGGAGGAGGGCAACGTGCGCCAGACCGATTATCCACGGATCATTCTCGAGGATGACGCCCGCCTTCGTCAACGAGA
>JAABUZ0100006057.1_pt1 | contig 15374 bp, 17 predicted proteins | sample 5562091 | NCBI WGS metagenome assembly JAABUZ01 (sample SAMN12813069, study PRJNA571459) | rock metagenome | isolation source: Antarctica rocks | place: Antarctica: Victoria Land, Linnaeus Terrace sud | collected 2015-12-21 | reverse complement strand
CCGTCAACTCGCCGGCGCGGATCGAGCGGCCGGCCGGCAGCATCTCGCCCTTGTGCGGCTTGACCTCGGCGATGCGCCGGTACTCCTCGTCGCTCATCAGGTTGGCGTTGCGCGCCGCGCGGGCGATACCCCGGAGCGCGGCCAGGGTCAGGTTGACCGTCGCCGGTGCGTTGTCGCGCTCGATCAGACGCGCGCGGATAAAGGCGATGTGATGGGCGCGGAGCTGGCCCCAGGGCAAGGCAGTGTCCGGAGGCGCGGCGGGATCAGCGCCGGCCACGCGGGCGGCGGCGCGCAGGCGCTTGCGCACGGCCGCCCGGCTCGCGGGGGCCAGGCCGTCGAGGTAGGTGGCGAGCGGGTCGACGAGTGGAGATCGCTCTGGGTGGGCGAAGTCCAGCACGTCCGGGGTCGGCCGACTCCAGACGGCGGGCGCGTCGGAGGCTGCGGCTGGCGCGGACAGGGTGCGCTCACTCATCGTCGTCGGCCTCCATGCTACGCAATCCCTTGAGGGACCCATGCAATGAGATTAGCCGCGAGCTGGGCCTGAAAAGTAAACATCAAAAGCGCTGCGTGAACCATCTCTGGAGTCACCGGGTCAACATTTGTAGGATGGCCGGCATCGTTGCGTATAACCCGGATATTACCTGTAAGTCCCGGCCAGTTAGTGGCGAAAGCCTCGGCAAGGGAACGGTCCATTTGCGCCTTGTAGCCTCCGATGATCGTCGAGATCGTGTCGAGCACGGTCTTAATCATCCAACTATCGAGGTTGTGTTGCTCCTTACTGGAGAGGCTACCTATCTTCCCTGTCGAAATCAATCGGTCGCGCAAAGTGTCGCGGACCTCTAGCACGACGCTCTCAGCCGCGCAACCGATCATGACAGCGGTGGCTTTATAGCACATGTTGTTGTAGCACCGCACCGCTTCTGCTATGTACGAGTTGGCGATGGGGTTTAAGGAGACATGACTGGCAAGGTAGTGCAAGTATCCATCAGGGTTCGCAGGATCATGGCTTACGTTCCGAAGGAAGGTACGTCCGCGGTCCGTCACATGACAGAACGGGGGTTTTACGTTGTTAATGTCTGTTCCCCACGCAAGGTAGCCCTCGCGGAAGAGATCGGACCAGACAGTTAGGAGTGCTTGTTGGGCGCGCTCCTGCCCCGATCCCCGTATATTAAGCCGCCCGCTAGCCTCTTGTAAAACAGTATCTCGCTGGAGACCATAGCCTCTACCACTGGCATATTCATTAACAACGTCGAGCAAAGTGGTGCGTATCTGTTGGCCGTCCATACCCCTCCTCGCCCTTCATTTTACATAACAGGCTTACGGTAATGGTAATTTCCGACAGCGCCGTTAGGGGTACAAAAAAAGGCCCGCGCGGTACGTTCCGCGTTGGCCCAACTTCTTCTATTATACCATCTTCGTAACCCACCCATCCAGTTGATTTAGCGTAGCTGCATTTCCTCTCTCCAAAGCGACAAGTGGGCTAAAGCTTCTTGCAGCAACGCCTTGTGCGCGGGTGGGTTCAACCAACGGCTCATGCTCGACGCATGGGGCAGGGGGAGCACGCGGGCGCGCGCATGGCCCGGCCACAACGGTCGCCAAACCACGTCCCTCGAACCGAACGCGCGCCCGACTACGTCTTCCAGTCTTTGGTTGCCTAAGAACTGCGCTATAGCAAGACTGCCCAGAAGTATGATGACCTCCGGCCGCAGTAATGTGAGTTCCGCTTGTAGATGAGGACGACACAGAGCGATCTCCGCTAGCGATGGTTGTCGATCTCCCGCACTGCGAGGACTTTTGCCCGGATCACACTTCGTGAGCGAGATGAGATGGATACGCTCATGGAGCGAGCTGGGGGGGAAACCCGCTCGCCCCAGCCATCCCTCTAAGATGCGTCCGGTCTGCCCCGTGAAAGGGCGGCCGTGCTCCACAGCGACATGTCCCGGTGCCTGCCCGATCAGCAGGATGCGATCGCTCGCCCGACCTTCGGTGATCGGGTGGGCTCGTGGTATGTGCCCGCGTTCCTGGCAGAGTCGACAACTGTGGACGCGCGTTTGCAGCGCCGCGACCGCCTCCGATCTATTGAAAGGGCGCGCCTCCAGCCAGACCGCTCCGCTGCTTGTTCCGAGCAAGAGTTCATCAAATACGTCTTCCATCAGCAGACGGACTCGACAACCTTAGCCTTCGGACGCACGCATTAGGTCTACGAGTTCGAGGTACGGGTCTGCCGCCAACTTTTCGCCGATGATGCCGAGGCCCGCATTCAGATAGTGTTCGACCAAACGGTAGGGGGTCTGTGTTTCCGGCACGATGAGGGGGATGACGGTGCGCAGTTCTTGCGTCGGGTCGAACCCACCTACGTTCCATGTGGTGTCGGCCCCCTCGGCCTGGCCGGCGGAGACGCCTGCGTTGATCGCCACGGCCAGCGCGAACTTCGCCGCGTCCATTTGATTGCCAAACCAGCTTTTCGCCATCAGTTGGGTCATGACGACGCGGCCGTTGCCGGTGAGGCCAATTGTCGTCTTGTCGGCTCGCTCAGTCGTCGCCATGTTTCCTCCCCAGGGCCGTGTGTCGCGCGGACACGCGCCCCATCTCGTACTCTGCGCGCAATCTCCCACGCAGTATAGCGCGCGCCTGCTCAGGGTTAAGCTCGTTCGTGTACACGAGGAGCGTGACCTGCGGGGCCATGCGCGGTAGCGCCTCGATGACGTTGGTCGTGTGTTTCTCGTCGAGCCGGCCGAAGGGTGAGTCCATGATGAGGGGGCCGCGCAGCGGAGCATTTTTTTGGAGGGCGCCCATGAGCGAGAGCGCGACGATATGCTCGGCGCCGGCTGAGCGCACCGGCACGGTCTGCCCGTCCTGATGGACGATCGTCAGGCCGTAGCTGTCATTGATTTGCAGTCGCTCGTATTCGGGCTCGGTCGTGAGGTGCCGGAAGAGATCGGTCGCGTCGCGCTCCACCCTCACGCGCAGACGATCTCGGTAAACGGAGATGCTTTCGTCGAAGAGGACGCCGAGCCGCGCGCACAACTCCCGTTTGCGCCGGGCCTTCGCAACATCGGCCCCACCCTGCCGTCCCAGCTGCTCGTTCAGCCGCGCGATGTTGTCGGTGACGACCTCGAGCGTTTTCTCTTGCGCCTTCAGGCCCTCCTCGACGAGCGCTATTTCCTTCAGCGCCTCATCGCGCTCCCCCGAGTACCGCCGGACTTCGCTCTGATCAATGCCGCGCGTTTTTTCCCTGGTTTCTCCCAAGCGACCTTGCTTGTCCGCTTTCTGCGTGGCGAGGTCGTCTATGTCGCGCATCAATGTCCGCACGAGTTCGGTCTGGTCCGGGCGCACGAACGCTCGCAGCGCGTCGTCCACCCGCCGTAGCCGGCTGGTCTCGTGGTCATCCTCGCCTGTGGGCGCGGACGTATTGGCGGCCACAAGATGTTCGAGGTGTTCCGACGCCTGCGCCGTCAGAGTCTGCGCGCACGTCGGACATTGCCCCTCGGCAAGCGCCTGCTTAATCTGCGCGATCATGCCGGCGGAACGCTGCTCCGCCTCGCTTTGCGCGATCTGGCGCTGTATGCCAGCGCTGACCGGCCGCAGCTTGGCGTCCAGCATGCCGCGCCAGGCGTCCTTCATCACGTTCTTGAGCTGCATTTCTTTCTGCTGCCGTCGCTCGTCGATGCCCTTAATCTCACCTTCCAACCGCTCCTGCTCGTCGAGCAGCGCCTTGGCGCTCGTCGTCTTGCGGAGTGTATCCTCCAGCCTCGCCCGCTCAGCCCTAAGGTTCTCTAGGTCTTCGTTCAGGCGACCGACTTCCTTGTCGTGGTTCTCGCGCTGCTCGATGAGCATATTCAGGTGGACACCAAGTTCCTGTGTCTTCTTGTCCTGTTGGGCCACCCTCGATTCCTGCCGCTGCGCGTTGTCGTGCAGCACGCGCAGGTCGGTACGCCCATTAGTCAGTACAGGGATACCGAGGATGCGCTCGATCGCCGCAGTGATCTCGCGGCCCATGTTGTGCTCGTCGCGGAGCAGCTGCTCATACTCTTGCAGGAGCTCGCCGTCGAACAGAAAGAAACGAGACACCTGCTCCGGCATGATGCGCTCCAGTTCCACCTTGCCCTGTTCGGGCCCTAGCACGACGCCATCGCGCTGCAGGAAGGATTCCTGGACATAGTCGATGTCGCCCTGCGGGACATCGACTCCTGGCCGTGGACAACAGGTGCGCGTGAGATCGTATTGACGGTCCCCGACCTCGAAGGACAGGATCACCTTGAAGCCGTAGGTCCCCTCGGCGTGGGCCTCCCAGTTGCCGATGTCGTGCAAGGATTCCTCGCGTGAGCCACGGCCGAGGACCTTGCCGAAAAGGGCGTACCGGATGGCGTTGAGCAGGGTGGTCTTGCCTCGCATGTTCTCGCCATAGACAATCGTGACGCCATCCTCATCGGGCCAGACAATGCTTTGCTCACCCTTAAAAGGTCCGAAGTTCGCCATGGTGAGCCGATGTAATCGGAGCACTACGCCTCCTCCTGCGCTAAATACTGGTCGATGACCTGCTCAATCTGTTTCACCCTCTCGGACGGGTCCTCAGTATACGCTACCTCGATCCCAACGATGCGCTCCACGACATCCTCCGGTAGGTCCGGGTAGCGCTCGGCCCGTATCGCCTGGATCGTCGCGCGGAGATCGCCCCTGTCAGTCGTCATCCTCAAAGCCCTCCCCGATCAGTTCGTCCGGATCTAACCCTGCCTGCACGGCGATGAGCTGCAGGTCCGTGATGGCGCTCGGGTTCTGCGCGCTCTTGCCGAACTCGACGGCGCGCGCGAGTTCCCCCTGCACAATGGCCGTGCCGGGCGCATCCTCGTCCAGGCGTGTCGGCACCACCACGGCGTCGTGGATATAGGCGAGCGGCTTGCCGGGCGCTTTGCGCAGGACGCGGCCGCGACGCTGGATGAACTCGCGCGGGTTTTTTGAGGACGCGAGGATCAGCGCGTGGCCCACGGCCGGGATATCGACCCCTTCATCCAGGCAACGGATCGACACAAGGATACCCCCGTTGGCCTCGAAATGGCGCAGGGTCTGCTCGCGATCGCCGCGCATCTCACTGTGATATTCCATCGCGTTGAGTCCGTCGCGGCGCAGGGCGGAGAGCACATCGCGCAGCTGATCCTGCGTGTCGCAGTACACGATCCACCGTTGCCCCGCCCGGTAGTACCGCGCGAGGACATCACGGGCTAGTCCAACTTTCTTCTCCGCCCCCTTCACGATCCGGGCGCGCTCGATGAGCAAACGGCGGATGCGCTCAGCCACGGTGGCGTCTCCCCCATCGGGCGCCGCGACATTCTGGGCGTATAGCCGTTGGATTTTCTCCGTCGCGCGGTCCCATGCCCCTTGCTCGTCGTCGGTGAGGCCGACCGTATGCACGTAGTACATGTACGGCGTGAGCGCTTGGGCGCGGATCGCGTCGTCGAGTGTGAACGGGGGCGGCACGACACCGCCGAAGTACGCGAAGATTTCATCCGTGCCGTCGGGATCGCCGGCGCGTCGCGGCGTGGCGCTGAGGCCCAAGCGGGGACCCGTGTCGAGCGATAATATCTTAAGATGGGCGGGGCTACCCAAGCGATGCACCTCGTCGGCGACCATGAAAAGATGCTCTCCCTGGCGCACCGCACGCAGGAAAGCGTCCGTGGATGCTGTCTGCATCGTCGCGAGCACCAAGCGAGGAGCCCCACCTCCCCGTCGCGTCCAACGGCTCAGGAGGTCATCATGGCGCCACTGGCCGTGCCCCCCGCCGCAGCGCAGGATGCGGGGGAGGGCGTCGCCGAAGGCGGCCAGGATCTCGTCGTGCCATTGCTTGAGGAGGAGGTCGCTTGGCACGAGGATGATAGGGATTTCACCCCGGTCCAGGGCATCCTTGATCGCGCACAAGGCCGTGAAGGTTTTGCCGCTCCCGGTCGCGTGCTCGAAAATGCCCCGTCGGTCGCGGTCGAACCAATCCTGCAACGCGGCGGTTTGATGCGGTCGTGGCGTTCGCTCCCCGAGTTTTAATTTGACAGAGAGTGCCGAGAGCAGATCCATCTCGGTGCAAATCTCGTCGACAAGCGCGGCCCACTGCGTCGTGTCCGCGGCGTTGACCAGCTCGTCACGCGCGACATCAGGGAACGTGCGGACGGAAACCCCGGGATAGCGGTCGTCCCATAGCGCCTCGAAGAAATCGACCTCGCCCTCGACGCGCTGCTCGTCCCTCACCCCTCCCCCCGAGACGTACACATCGATCGATTCGAGATTGCCGTCTTCCGACAGGCCGGCCCACGTCTCATTCATGGACCCTTTGAAGACGACGACACCCCCTGCCTCGTCCTTGAAGATACCGACCTTATCGTGAAAGATCCGGCGGTATGCCCCGCTATCGCCGTTCTTGCCGAGGACGGCGATCTGAAAGTCGATCACGCCCATCGCCACCAGGGCGGCGAGGACGCGCGTCGGCTTGTGCAGGTAGGGATCGTCGAGCATCCGCGCGATGTCGGCGCGCAGGCGGTCCATGTTCTCCTCCTCGTCCCGCGCGTCGTAACCCTCGTCCAAGGCGGCCATGTCATCGTGCGAGAGCACCGGGGAACACACAATCCGCATGTGGCCGCCGCGCCGGACAAAATCTTTGAGGCTCGACCACGCAATGACGTAGATGGAGCTACTGAAGAAGCCCACCGCGCGATCATAACTGGTCGCGCGCGCCATACACGGTAGGTAGAAATCCTTCGCGATGTCGTGCTGCCCGCGACGATAGCCCGTCAGCGGGTGTAATTCGGCAAGACCCATTCGCTCACCCTCCCAGCAATCGTTCGATCGTGAGGGCCTCGCGCATGATGAGCGCTTCACGCAAGCGAGGGGCCCGTGCCGTCACGACTGTTTCCACACCCTGCCCCCTGATGTGCCGCCTCTGCAAACCTATGTCGCCGGCGAACGCTGTATAGACCGTCTCCGCGCGCACCTGCACGTTGCGTGAGTACGAGAAATCCGGGTACATTCCCGCGTCCCAGAGGATAAAAACCTCGAGCTCGGGCTCATAGCCGATCAATAAGGTGACGCGCCCCTCGGCGTGGGCAAATGAGGCCCGCTCCCCACGCCCTTGGCCGGGGACGATCAATTGGATCTTATGCTCGCCGTCCGTGCGTCCGCCCGGCGGATGGGTCGCGTTGTATATGTATAGGCGCACCTTCGGGGGCAGCGGTGGCATACGATCGGCCTTGAAATCGACGTCGAATGGTTTGGTCGATAGGTCGTCGCACCATGCAACCTCGCCATCGAAGCCCCACAGGAACTTGCAATGCAACTCGTCTTGCTCAAGCGTGGGGCGCATCGCCATCCTCGGTCCACTCCTGCGTCAGCGGCGGGCGCTGCCGCCCTCCATCCTGCGCGAGCGGGGCGCGCTGCTCATCCACCAGTGACAGGTTCGGCGGGAAGATTTCATACGGCTTGGTCCTCTTCGCCTTGGTACCACGACTCCTGGCAGGTAGGGACGCTTCCGGGTCCGCGAAGCGTCCTTTCGCCCCCTCCACATAGGGGGCGTCCATCTCGCAGCACACCCAGCGCCGCCCCATGCGCTCGGCGACCTCGCCGGTCATACAACTGCCACCGAACGGGTCGAAGACCAGATCGCCCGGATCGCTCAGCATGTGGATGAAGAACGCCGGTATCCCCGAAGGGAAGCGCGCCGGATGTTCCGGCAACCCCTTCTCGCGGCAATAACGCTGATACGAACTATTGCTCTCGGTGTTGGCGAGCGCGATCAGGTTGGGGGGGATAGCCCCTTGATTGTTACGCCCGAATTTGGTGGAGATGTCGTGCCCGCTGGGCCGGCGTTTGGCCTTATATCCGTGCTTGAGCAGGTGCTCCATGCTCGCGGAGTAGCGTTGCAGGACTCGCCTGTTCGATGCCCTCGGGTATGGCGTCAGGGACAGCCAGAAAATGCTGTTGACGGCATCCTTCACGCGGACGCGGCGGATGTTTACCCACTCGGCCGGCGTGGGGAGCTTCGCCGGGTTCCACCAGTAGAACTCCTGGGCCAGGTGGAAGCCATAGTCGCGGGCGAGCATGATGAGCAACTCGTAGTGATAGAGGCTGCGCGTCGGCTGCCCCTTCTTCCACGCGCCCCCTATGTCGATGACGAGGCTCCCATTGGGTTTCAGGACGCGCACGAAGCCGTCGGCGAATTGCTCGAACCACTTCACGTAGCGGTCCGCGTCCTCGTTGCCATAATCCTTCTTCCGCACCAGGCCGAACGGGGGGCTGGTCATGACCAGATCGACGCTTTGCGGCTCCAGGACGGTCTGCATGAGCGCCGCCGAGTCGCCACGGTAAATGACGCCGTGCTCCGTCTCGAAGGCGCGCTCGGGTCGGATCGGTAACGCGGTCGGGGCGCGACGGGCATCGTCCTCCGCCTCGGCGGCCCCGACCGCGGTGTGACGCCTGTGCAACTCGAGGAGATAGGAAGTGATGTCCGCGTAGCCCAATCGCGAGGCTTCGCCCTCCATGCTGGCCGCATCGGCGTCGGATAGGGTGAGCTGCGCATCGCCGCCGGCCGCAGGGCCTACAGACAAGGCGCTACACATGGGCTCGCCCCTTTCCACATACACAAAACTTGCTGCGCATACAGCGGCCAGAGCCGCGATCGGCACCCCTTATACCCTGTCTCGGGGACTTCGTCCCTCGCGAGGGTAGCGCGCAAAACGTCGCGCGGGGCATCACCGTTATCATCTATGCGCGCGGGGCCGGATGTTCACCCGACATTACCATGATACGTCAGCGGAATCGAAAGGCATGGCTAGTTGTTCGCGCGGCACGGGCCGTTCGAGCGCCAAAATACCGACGACACGGCCCCCGAGGGGTACCGCCTCGCAGTCGCAAGGCTGGCACTTCCCCGAGCGGAAGGGGACATATGACCGCCCCTCCACACGCCTCTTGGTGCGCCACGCTTGGTGGAGCGGGTGATCGCGCGGGATGGGCGTGAAGCGGGCCAGGGTGTACTTTTGCCGCCAGGGAGCGCAGGCATACTCGACGTGGAGCCCGGTCGGCGATGGCCGCGCGCCCGGCATGGGGCTATCGCCGCATAGCACGATGAAGCAGTTGATCGGGGCCGACAGCGCAAGCTGGATGGCCGCCGCGATCGCCGACGCACCGTATCGACGGGCAATGCGCTCGACGAGGGCGGCCGAAAACCCCTCCGCGGCGATAGCCTCCCGCACCCGGGCGCGGGGCATCAGGAACTCGGCCGCGCCCTGATGGCAGCACCGCTCGATCGCCGCTTCATAAGTGTCCTTGTCGTTGCGCAAAGTCCTTGTGAAGTACTCAATAAGGTCGCCGTCATCGTCGAGAAGGTAGTGCATGATCTCGTGGAAAGTCGTGAACTCGATGCGAGGCGTCCACGAGAGCGAGTGGTTGACGACGATGTGATCGTCGACCCACATACCATCCGCCCCCGACGCGATCCTTCCGCGCTCGAAGCGCAGCTTCAGCAGCCGGCAGGCCTCCTCGCCAGTGCAGCCTTCGGGGATGCCGTAACGCCGACGAGCGTGTGCAACCAGGCCGATAACTCGCTGTTCCACCTGCTGAGGTGTCAAAAATAGCTTCATCATCCTTCACGCTTTCAGCCGAGGCTCGATGAACGCTTTGAGCATCGAGTAGATTGCGAGCCACTCGTCTTCCGTCCGAGGGCGCTGGCCGCGGAACTCGATCCGCGAGAGGGTTGTTGCCCACTCTGGATTGATCCTCTGCTGCTCGCTGAGCTGGCGCAGTCCTTCGGGATATTGGGCCAAGGTCGCCTCCTCGAAGAAATCGACCGGCGCCAGGAGATCGTGCAGCGACAGGCCATAACCGCGCGCTATGTGCGCGAGAGTCTCGACCGACGGCATCGCGTCGGTGCGCTCCAACTCGGAGAGATATGAAATCGAGGGCTTAACCCCCGTTCGTTCCTCGATACGGTCGCGTACTTCGCGCAGGGTGAGCCCATGCTCTTGCCGCAATTCCGCCAACCGATCCCGCAGTTTCACCCTTCCCCCTCCTCCACGACCGCCCCCTCGTTCTCCACACCGGAAGATATCCACAGTTTACATTGACAGCGCATTACGCTGCAAGTAGAATATGGGTGTGCGTTACAGCACAGCGAACAGGATTGGCGCGATACAGGCTAAGGCAATGCGCGTCACGCATGAAGCGGAAAGGGGTTAGGCACCATGGCGACCGGTAAGAAGGCGGGGGAAAACGCGGGGAAGACCCTCAACAACTCGAAGGCCACCAAGGCGGAGAAATCGGCGGCCGCTAGCGCGCTGAGCCAGCGGCCGCACAAGAAGAAGTAGGTCAGCGCGGCGGCGGCGGGAGACTGCTATGAGTGACAGACGCTCTGTTGTTAGTGCCCCAGCGGGGACTGTGGTCGAGGTATCCCTCGATCGGCCGGCTAATGTCCTGCTCCTCGACTCGCTCAACTACGACAACTACCGCTTGAGACGAGCCTTCAGGTACCAGGGGGGCCTAGCCAGGAAGGCTTCCGTCGCTTTCACCGTGCCGCATACCGGGCGGTGGCACGTCGTTGTCGAACCAACCCATGGCGAAGTGCAGTATGCGCTCCGGGTACGGCGCGGCCAGCGTGGCCGCATCCATCATGCCCGGAGCGCGTAGCCTGCCACTGGCCCACCGCCGCAGCAGATCCTCGGGGTCGCCCGGCGTCACTGCTGCTGCCCTTTTATCAGGTGCCGGCGCGACGTGTGTGAACGGCCAAGCGGCACACAGGGCACCCCGGCGGGGCGGGGAAAACGCGGAAACGCGCGTCCCCGCACAATCGGCGCTCACCTGACGACCTGACACTGAGGCACGCGCCACACGGCCCACATGAGGCACCACGGCGAGGACAGCGTCGGCACGAGCAGCGACATCACGGTGCCTCTGCGCCGGTGCCCGCGGCCGTTGTTGTCGGCGCATCAGCCCCCCTCCTGGTAGAAGCGGACTTCACGCATCCAATGGAGGTGTTCGTAGTACAGCTGCAGCAGGGTCTCGTGACACGAGGGACAAACGCGCAACTCGGCCGAGGCGTCGGGCCGGCCACTCTGCCAGAGCCCGTCGTCGGCGTCGCTGTCGAACCATTCGACCGCGGCCGATCGCAGCGCATCCGCGCTGTACCTCGTGGCCGCAGCGGGGGCAGACGGACACTCGAATGACCCACGCCATGCGCCCGCTCCTCAATAGCTGCATTCGATGGGCAAGCTGGCCGGGACGCCGATCAGCGCCTCGACATCCGCCCGTTCGATGTGCCGCCAGCGCGGCGAGTGCAATGCGCCACCGTCGAGGTCGAATGTCACCTCGGCGAAGCGTTCGGACGGTTCGCCGGCACGGCGCTTGGTATCCCTATCCCTATAGGCTTCGACGACGATGATGCCCTCCTTAGGACCCGCTCCACAATAAGTTCACCAGATTCGCTGGCCTCCTCACCGTGGATGTACCCGATGGATGTATAGGTTATTCAGGAGAGGGGCCTTAGCGTCGGGGAGGAGCTGCCGCTACACCTGCGTCGCGATCAACGCCGCGGCGGTGGTCACGCCCGGCCCCTCGTTTGATGCAAGCTCATAGACGAGGACGACGGGCAAGGTGCCTCTGTGTTCGTACACACTGAGGTAGCAGCGGCCCTTCATGCCACGCGCGCTCGTGAATGTAAACGGCCCATCGAATGAGCGGAACGAGGGTATCTGGTCACTCCGCACTCTGCCCCTCCTCTTCCACTGGCGCGGCCGGCTCGCGCGTCGGTCGCCGCCCCGCGCCGGGGCGGTAGCCGCCGCGCTGGCCCAGCCGCTCGCGCCGGTACGTCTCGATGGCTTCCAGCGTGACCATGTTCAGGCGCGGACTGATCTGCTCGTGCGCCATGACGCCCCGCCGGATGGCGTCTTGGATCGTATTGAGCGAGACGCCCAGCATCTCCGCCGCTTGAGCCGTCGTATACAACGGCCGTCCCTCGTTGTCAAACACGTCGGCCCCCCTTCCTGCCCTTTATCGTAGCGCATGGAGTGGGCCGGGGGAGGGTCCGGCCCACACGGGCGCGGCGACGCGGGGGCCGGTCGGACGCCGGCCCCCGCGTCGGCCCCGCTAGGCGTCGTCGTCTGTCCCCGACGACGGGGCATCCTCTGTGGCGTCGTCCTCGGCTATGTACTCCTCCTCGGTCGCGGCGTCGTGGTCCATAGACGCGGCGGCGGGGTCCTCCTCGGTGGTCTCATCGTCGCCCGTCGCCGGCTCGGCCGCGAGCCCGCCGACGACACCGACAGGAGCGAACGTCGGGGGCAGGGAGGCGGGCGGCACGGTGGCGCTGGTCTGGTCGCCGGTGTAGAGCTTGAACACCGGATCGGGGCCGACGCTGTGGTCGTTGTCGGGCTCGTCGTCGCGCGCGGCCTGGGCCTGCCGGATCAACAGCGCCTCTATCGTCGCCTTGATGAGGCCCAGCGGGTCGAGCGTGCGCAGCTCCTTGATGTGCTCGGCGCTCGGGCGCGTGCTGCCCCCCGCGCGCATCAGCGCGCCCGCGTCCACGCCGTGCCGGCGCGCGATCTCGCCCCAGTCCTCCTTGTCCAAGCGGATTGTCGTAAGGGAATACGCCGCGAGCGTGCCAAGATCGTGGACCTCGACGTTGGCGATCAGATCGACGGAGCGGCGCACGGCCAGGACGTTGGGCATATAGTCAGCCTTCTGTGCCAGGCGGCGCGCGCGGGTCTCCTTGCCCTTCTGCGCGGCCGTCTTGTGAGCGTTGTGGGCCGCGATGGTCTGCGTGAGCTGCGCCGTGAAAGCGGCGGGGTTAGCGCTGATCTCCCGTTGGCGCGTCCGCTCGGCCGCGTCGTAGCGCGCCTGCCCCCTCGCTTTGAGGGCGGCGTAGTGGTCCGGCATGAGGCAAAAGCCTTCATACTCATAGTCGCCCGCGCCGGCCTTGCGATAGGCCGCGAAGGGGCAGGCGCGGCACATGGTATGCGTGTCGAAGAAGTTGCCACCCCAGCGCCCATTGGTGTCCTGCCGGTAGTGGCTGAACCGCTGCACGAGGCTCGGATGATGGAACGCGGCGTTAGCGAGGGTCGGCTCGTGCGCCTTCCCGCTCGCCACGTCCTCGGTTATCGCCGCGATCAGCGCGGGGAAGCCTTTGTTCTCCTTGCCGCCGTGCGTGTACTCGTGCAGGGCGAGCATCTTGGTCAGCGTGAGCCGCCCACCCGTGTCTCTCAGATAGAGGTCCTGCGCCGTCGCCGGCAGATCGCATAGCTTCAAGCGGTCTTTGATATATCCCTTGGAGCGCCCCAGGCGCGCGGCGAGCTTGTCCACGCTGTAGCCGTGTCCAGCGCGCAACCGGATCAGCCCGCGCGCCTCCTCAATGGGGTGCAGATCGCGCCGTTGGAGGTTCTCTAACACGGTCGCCTCAACCGCCGTGTCCTCGGTCAGGTCGTGGCGCAGGATGGCCGCGATGGTGCGCCGTTTGAGCACGTCCCTGATGGCGCGCAAGCGGCGCTCGCCCGCGACGAGCAGGTAGGGGGGCGCGCCCTCCCCCGCGTCGAGGTTCGCCCGCACGGTGATCGGCTGCACGAGCCCGTGCGCCTTGATCGACGCGGCCAGATCGCGGATGCCGACCTCGCCGTCAGGTCGAACAGGGTGCGCGGGTTGCTCCCATCGGTGGCGATGTCGGCCACGGCGATCTCGCGCAACTCGGCCAACGCGGCGGCATGGGGGGCCGGCGCGGTCGTGGGGGCGGTGGCCGCGGTGGTCGCGGCCTCGGTGGCGGTGTCCATGGTGGTGGGTGTTGTCTTCGCGGTCGCTGTGCGTGCCATTGTCTCGCGCTCCTCTCCTGCTAGAGGGAAGGCCGGCGTCCTCGAGTGGAGCCGACCCTCCCCACTGCTGCCTCTATGCCGCCTCGGTCGCCGCGACGAGGGGCGCGATGTCGCCCATGATGACCGCCACGCCGGCCCGTATGGCGTCTAAGTTCGCCGCGAGCACGGGCCGCGACACCTTGTACAACGCGAGATAGGTTGGCGTGTTGGGCGTCGGTATGTCGAGCGCGGTGCAGAGACAGTACGCCGTCGCCTCCGCTTGACACTCGACCTGCTGCGTCGTGAACGTGCGGCGCTCCTCGACCCGGTGCATCTTTTCGTGACATATCTCGTGGATTAATGTCTTGCAGAGGTTGCCGGCCGGGTTGCCCTGCTTCAACTCAATGCGGCCGTCGCCGTAGCTCACGCCGTTGGCGTCCTGCACGAGGCGATCCTTAAAGGTGACGGAGAGGCCGCCGCGCTCCGCGCTCTCGATAAGCTGCCGGAGGAGCGTGTCGTAGCGGTCGCCTTCGACGGCGTGAACGGTCAGCGCGGGCAGGTCGTCCCCCTCGGTGTCGGCCAGATCGAAAACGTACCCCGTGCGGAATCTAAGGGCGATTACGGCGTCGTCGCCCGCGTCGGTCTTGCCCTTGATCGGGGCGGGGCACAAGATCGCTATGCCTTTCGCGCCCTTCACGACCTGCCGGCCGAGCGCCTGCCACGCGCGGTAGCCCGCGACGCGCGCGGCGTCGGGGCGCTGCATGGCGATCAGGGCGCAGTTATGGGCGCTGTAGGTGTAGAAGCGGCTCACGGTCTGTAGGTAGCGGGTTAACTCGGCGCTCTGCGCGGCCTGGTCGGTCTCGTCCGCGAGGCGCTGCATCCACTGGTCGATCTTGGCGAGATTCGCCGTGGTCGGGTTGGCCGTGGTCTCGGTGGTCATGGTCGTGCCCCTCTCTCGTGCTAGCGTAGGTAGGCCGGCGAGCGCCGCCGGCCCACGGCGAACGGTCTTAGCGGCCCCAGCCGTACCAGGGGGCGGGCAACCGCACCGGCCGCGCGTCCTCCTCGGTCGCGTGGCGGTAGCCGTCGCGGTAGCAGGTCAGGCGGGCAATCGCCGCGTCCAGCAGGTCCAGCACGCGGGCATCCTCGGCCGGCTCCGGGTCGATGACCACCTCGGTCAAGCCGATGGGGTCGCCGGGCCGAAAGATGAGGCACATGGTCACGTCGTCGCCGGCGTCGAGAGCGGGTACAATGGGTGTGGCAACGGTTGCGATGTTCATTGATCTGGGTGTCCTTCCGTCATGCTGCTCATGCGGGCGGGGGCTCCATCCCCCGCCCGCATGTCTTATTTATTTAGGCCCCGAACGCTTCCTGTAATGCGGCCATGCCGGCGGGGCGCGTCATCGTCGCGGGCTGCCGCCGCCGCGCCTTGTTGTGCGCCTTGTACTGCTCCTCGGCCCGTTGGTACCACTGCTCGGCCTGGAGCGCGAGCACCAGATGCCAGCAGCGCAGCCCTTTCTCGCCCGCCTCGCACGAGCATTTGAGGTGCAACACGTCTTGCGTGTGCGTGACGCCTGC
>JAABUZ0100006055.1_pt1 | contig 15380 bp, 13 predicted proteins | sample 5562091 | NCBI WGS metagenome assembly JAABUZ01 (sample SAMN12813069, study PRJNA571459) | rock metagenome | isolation source: Antarctica rocks | place: Antarctica: Victoria Land, Linnaeus Terrace sud | collected 2015-12-21 | reverse complement strand
TGGGGCAAACTCAGGTGCCAGAAAGCAACGAGCTGCAGCGCGCGGCGGCCTTGGCCCGCGCATCCCGCCCAGCGCCGGGACCCATGCCGGCGATCGTCACCATCACGCCATGGCCGAACTCGAGTTGCAGCTTGCCCGACCCGGCGCCCGCCACCGGCGTGACGCACAGTGCCACACCCTCCATCGCCCGCAGCAGCCGGATCACCGGCGGCGACGTGCTAGACGCGATTGGAGCAGGCGTTCTCGGCCTCGGCCGAGGCTGAGCTGGCCGAACGGCTGATCCGCGCGCTCGAGGCCGGGCAGTCGGTCGGCGGCGACAAGCGGGGCAAGCAATCCGCGGCGGTGCTGGTGCGCAACGAGGAGGACTATGCCTATGTCGACCTGCGGGTCGACGAGCATCCGCAGCCGGTGGCGGAGTTGCGCCGCGTGTTCGGCGTGTTCCTGCAGCAGGCGCGGCCGTTCATCGACGGACGCCGGCGCACGTGATGGAGATGCTGCTGCGACCGCCGGCCGAGCGGAGCGGCTGAGCCCGTCAGGTCCCGAGCGCGTCCGCCAGCGCCTCGAAATCGGGCGCAATCATGTCCCAAGCCTGCTCGGGCCCGCGATCCGTCGTCTGGTCGGGCCCATGCTCGGTCGGGCGCGGCACGAAAGCCGTCTTCAACCCGCATGACCTGGCCGCGGCCAGGTCGCTGTTGTGGGCGGCGACCAGGCAGACCTGCTCGGGGCGCAGCGCCAGGACCTCGGCCGTGCGCAGATAGGCTTCGGGGCGCGGCTTGTAGGCCTGGACCAATTCGGCGCCGAGGATGGCGTCCCACGGCAGGCCCGCGCGCTTGGCGATGTCGAGCATCAGGATGATGTTGCCGTTGGAGAGCGGGGCGATGATGAAGCGGTGCTTCAGCCGGGACAGCCCGGCGACCGCGTCCGGCCAGGGGTCGAGCCGGTGCCAGGCCAGGTTGAGGGCGTCCAGCTCGGCCGCGTGGACGTCCCCGGGGCTGATGCCGAACTCGGGCAGCACGAGCTCGAGGTTCTCGCGGTGCAGCACGTCGAGCCGGGTGAACGGGCGGCGGCCGTCGCGCACTTCTGTCATGGCCGGCTGGTAGCGCCGGCGCCAGGCATCGGCGAAGGCGGCCGGGTCTGTTCCGGGCGCGTGGCGCGCCAGGAACGGCGCCGCCTCGCGGGCGACGCCGCCGCGCCAGTCCACCACGGTGCCGAACACGTCGAACACCAGCGCCTGTATGTCGTCCATTCCACTCATCCTTTCCGCGCCGCGCGCATTTGCCGCCACCGCTTGCTGCGCAACGCAAGCGCCGGGTTGCCGAGCCAGTCCAGCAGCGCCGGCAGGAAGATCATCGTCGTCAGCAGCGTGCACGCCAGGCTCAGCAGCAGCAGCAGGCCCATGCTGGCCGTGCCCGGGTGGTGCGACAGCGCGAGCGAGCCGAACGCGGTCGAGGTGGTCAGCGCCGAGAACAGCACCGCCCGCGCCGTGGCCGAGCCCAGCGGCGCTGACCGCCGCGCGCGCCAGTTCATCACGAAATAGACGTTGAACGAGACGCCGACGCCGAGCAGCAGGGGCAGCGCGATGATGTTGGCGAAGTTGAGCGGCATGGGCAGCAGCACCGCGATGGCGACCGTCAGCAATGACGAGACCACCAGCGGCATGATCACCAGCGCCATGTCGAGCAGATGCCGCGTAGTGAGCGCGAGCAGCACGGCGATGGCGCCGATGGCCAGCATCGCCGCGGTGCGGAAGGCGCCGATGATGGAGTCGGTGCTGCCGACGATCGCGACGGCCGATCCGCCGGCATCCGGGGCGACCTGCTCCACGTCGGCCACGAACTGGGCCAGGCCATCGGGGCTGCGGGCGACGGCGAGCTTGGGGACGACCTGGATCTTGGCGCGGCCATCCGGCAGCACCCAATCGCCGCGGATGCTGTCCGGCACGTCGGCCTGCGTCACCGGCCCGGCCTCGAGCGCGCTGCGCAGCCGGGCGAGCTGCAGCGGCAGGAAGCGGGTGAAGGCCTGGTTGGTGGCCAGCAGCACGGCGTCCGGCGCGTCGGCCAGGCGCTGCAGATCGGCCATGATTGGCCGGACGGGGCTGCTGGGCGGCAGCTTTGCTTCGACTTGGGCCAGGGCGTCGGCCGCCTTCCGGATCGACAGGTGCAGGGCGGCGGCGTCGGGCGGCGGCGGGGGGGTGCTCGGCGCCAAGGTGGTCCGCAGCACGCTTGCCGCGTCCTCCAGCAGCGGCAGCTTCTGCGCCTGGTCCTCCGGCACGAAGCTGCCCAGCCAGAGCACGGAATCGACCCGCTCGAGCTTGCTGAGTTGGCCGACCAGGGTGGCCGCGTTGGCCAGCGAGGGGGTCAGCACGTCGATCGTGTAGGGGTTGGTGACCGGGTCGTCGAGCAGGTCGTTCAGGGTCCGCACCGCCTCGGAGTTCGGGTCCTTGGTGTGCAGCGGATCGCTGTCGAACTGCAGCATCGGCAGCAACGCCAAACCCAGCGCCGCAGCGGCGGCAAAGCAGAGCACCACGGGGCGGTGCCAGCGGTGCAGCATTTGGTCGAGCGGGCGGAGCCAGGCGAGCCCGACCTCGACCGAGCCGCCGCGCGGTCGGAACAGCGCCAGCAGCGCCGGCAGGAAGGTGATCGTGCAGCAGAACGCGATCAGCATGCCGACGCCGGCGACCAGGCCGAGCTGTGCCACGCCAATGAAGCGTGCCGGGGTGAAGGCCAGGAACCCGGCCATGCTCGCCAGCGACGCCACCAGGATCTGCGTCCCCGCTCGTCGCGCGGTCTGCTGCAGCGCCTGGTCGATCGGCGGATAGAACATGCGGGTCTCGCGGAAGCGGACGGCGAACTGGATGGTGAAATCGACCGCGATCCCGGTGAACAGGACGGCGAAGGCGACCGAGACGAGGTTCAGCGTGCCGACCGCGAGGGCGGCGAACCCGGTCGTGGCCAGCAGCCCCAGCACGAGCGTCAGCAGGATCGGCACGGCGATGCGCCAGGTCCGCACCGCCAGGAACAGCAGCACGCCGACCGCGGTCATGCTGAGCAGCAGCTCAGTGACGGCGCCGTTGGCGACCGTGCCGAACTCCTCGTCGTTGAGCGCGACCTGGCCGGTCAGGCGCACATGCGCCCGCCCGGCCTGCACGTCCGGCAGCCCGGCCGCGACCGCGCGCAACACGTCGGACGCGACCTTGCCCGGCTCGAGCGCGCCGTAGTCGAGCACCGGCCGGGTCAGGACGAAGCGATACTGCCCGGCCAGGTCCGCGACCGACCCGGCCAGCAGCCGCTGCCAGGAGAGCGGCTCCGGCGCGCCCGAGGCCGCCTGCGCGAGCGCCTTGTGGAACCCGTCGAGCGCGGGCGTGAAGGCACCGAGGTCGGCCTGCCCGGCGGCGACCCCCTGAGCGATCAGCCCGAGCGCGGACATCAGCCCGCGCAGACTCGGGTCGGCCGCGAGCTGCCCGAGGAAGGGCTGGGCGTCGATGGTCGCGTTCAGCAGATCGGTCAGAGTCTTGGTATCGAGGAACAACAACCCGTTGCGTACTAGATAGGGCGAGACGTCCGGACGGGTGGCGGACTTGAAATGGTCAGGGTCAGCTGAAAGTGCACCGGCCAGGGCGGCGGCTGTCTCTTCGGCCTCCTCCGGCGTACGCCCGTCGATCACGGCGACGAGCAGGTCCTGCTGGCGCGGGAAGGCGCGCTCGATCGCCATGCTTCGCTGGCGCCAGGGCAGCGAGGCGGAGAACAGCGCGCCGGTGTCGGTCGTCACGCCGAGCCGGGTGGCGGCCAGGAACAGCGACACCCCGGCCAGCACCAGCGCCCCCAGCAGCACGCCGGCCCAATGCCGCCCGCAGAAATGCGACCAGTTGCCGAGCAGCACGCCAGCCCGCGAAGGCGGCGGCACCGCTGGCGTGCGGAGGGCGCCTGGGCGCTGCGGCGGCGGCAGGCCAGGCGACGGTTGGTCTGCGGTCACGGTGCGTTGCCCTCGCCTTTTGCGCCTCTTGCGCGCCCACATCGGCCAAACCCGGCTCTGGAGCAAGTCAGCGTGCCGTCTTCATGCTGCACTGCCGTTGCGTTCACGTTGACCCTGCTTAAGTCAACCGATACGAACGGGCCTGCATTGCGCCTGCAGATACGGGAAACAGGTCTCGAGAATGGGTTTTTGCCGATGAAGAATGTGCGTGACGCCCTGATGGTGGCGCATACCAGCGAAGGCGAACTGGTCCGCCGTCCGCTCTCGCCGCACCTGCAAGTCTACGCGCCGCAGATCACCTCGTTGCTGTCGATCATGAACCGCGTGACCGGGATCGCGACATCGATCGGTACGCTGCTGCTGGTCTGGTGGTTGGCAGCGGCCGCGAGCGGACCGGTGGCATTCGGTCGTGTGCAGTGGTTCATCGGCTCCTGGCTGGGCCTGTTCATGCTGTTCGGCTGGACCGCCTCGCTGTTCTACCACTTCTTCGGCAGCCTACGGCACCTGGCCTGGGATGCCGGCTACGGCTTCGAGTTGCGGCAGACCCATGCCAGCGGCTGGGCGGCGGTGATCGCCACGGTGGTGGCCACCCTGCTGACCTGGGCGGTCGGCTTCTGGATGTGGCCGCGATGAACGAGAAGATGAAAATCGCCGTGAGGCGCTCGCAACTCGGCCGCGCGCGCGGCGTCGGTGCGGCCCATTCCGGCGTGCATCACTGGTGGGCCGAGCGGGTCACCGCGATCGCCCTGGTGCCGCTGACCATCTGGTTCATCCTGAGCGTCCTCGGGCTGATCGGGGCGCCCCAGGCCCGTGTCGCCGCCTGGGCCGGCAATCCCTTCAACACCGCCCTGCTGCTGGCGATGATCATGATGACATTTCATCACATGCAACTGGGTGTGCAGGTCGTGCTGGAAGATTATGTCAGTGACAAGCGGTTGCTGACGGCGCTGGTCCTGGTCAATAGGGGCGTGGCCCTGCTTCTCGGCCTGGTCGCCGCCGTTTCCGTGCTCAAGCTCGCGCTGCTCTGAACCGAGGACCTGAATGAACGCCATCAGCCCAGGAACGCCCCGCTCCTACAACGTCATCGACCACACCTATGATGTCGTGGTCGTGGGCGCCGGCGGAGCGGGTTTGCGCTCCACGCTCGGCATGGGGGCGGCCGGACTGCGCACAGCGTGCCTGACCAAGGTGTTCCCGACCCGCAGCCACACCGTCGCCGCCCAGGGCGGTATCGGCGCGGCACTCGGCAACATGGGCGAGGACGATTGGCGCTGGCACATGTACGACACCGTCAAGGGCTCCGACTGGCTCGGCGACCAGGACGCGATCGAGTATATGTGCCGCGAGGCGATCCCGGCGGTCTACGAGCTCGAGCACTACGGCGTGCCGTTCAGCCGCACCGAGGACGGCCGCATCTATCAGCGCCCGTTCGGCGGCCACATGAAGGAATACGGCAAGACGCCGGCCATGCGCGCGTGCGCCGCCGCCGACCGCACCGGCCACGCCATCCTGCATACGCTGTATCAGCAGAGCCTCAAGCACGAGGTCGAGTTCTTCGTCGAATACATCGCGCTCGACCTCATCATGGAAGAGGGCGCCTGCCGCGGCGTCATGGCGTGGTGCCTCGAGGACGGCACGATGCACCGGTTCCGCGCCCAGACCGTGGTGCTGGCCACCGGTGGCTACGGCCGGGCCTATTTCTCCTGCACCTCGGCGCACATCTGCACCGGCGACGGCAACGGCATGGCGATGCGCGCCGGGCTGCCGATGCAGGACATGGAATTCGTGCAGTTCCACCCGACCGGCATCTACGGCTCCGGCTGCCTCATCACCGAGGGCAGCCGCGGCGAGGGCGGTTACCTGACCAACTCGGAGGGCGAGCGCTTCATGGAGCGCTATGCGCCGACGGCCAAGGACCTGGCCAGCCGCGACGTGGTCTCGCGCTCGATGACGCTCGAGATCAACGCCGGCCGCGGCGTCGGTCCGAACAAGGACCACATCTTCCTGCATCTCGAGCACCTCGGCGCCGAGTTGCTGCACGAGCGCCTGCCGGGGATCAGCGAGACCGCCAAGGTGTTCGCCGGCGTCGACGTGACCAAGGCGCCGATCCCGGTGCTGCCGACCGTACATTATAATATGGGTGGGATTCCGACCAACTATCGCACCGAGGTGCTCCGCCCGACCGCCGATGATCCCGACGCGGTCGTACCCGGCCTGATGGCGATCGGCGAGGCCGCCTGCGTCTCGGTGCACGGCGCCAACCGGCTCGGCACCAACTCGCTGCTCGACCTGGTCGTGTTCGGCCGCGCCGCCGCGCACCGGGCCGCCGAGATCATCAAGCCCGGTGCCAGCCAAGCCCCGCTACCGCCGCGCGCCGGCGACAACGCGCTGGATCGCTTCGACCGCGTCCGCAACGCCAAGGGCGGGACGGGCGTCGCGCAGATGCGGCTCGAGCTGCAGAAAACCATGCAGGCGCACGCCGCCGTCTATCGCAACAGCGATAGTCTCAAGGAAGGCGTGCAAAAGATGAAGGGCCTGTGGTCCGGCATGGACGACATGCGCGTCGTCGACCACAGCCTCATCTGGAACACCGACCTGCTCGAGGCGCTCGAGTTCGGCAACCTGATGGACAACAGCATGACCACGATGGTCTCCGCCGAAGCCCGGCAGGAGAGCCGCGGGGCCCATGCCCACGACGACTTCCCCGACCGCGACGACGCCAACTGGATGAAGCACTCGTTGGCCTGGATCGACCCCAAGGGTAATGTCGAGCTCGGCTACCGCGACGTGAAGATGCGCACTTTGACCAACGAAGTCAGCGTCTTCCCGCCCAAGCAGCGCATCTACTGAGGACATCATGGCGACCTTTACGCTTCCCAAAAACAGCCGTATCGGCGTTGGCCAAACCTACAAGGCTGCGCCGGACGCCACGCGCACCAAGGACTTCACCGTCTATCGCTGGAATCCGGATGACGGGCAGAACCCGCGCATCGACACCTACCAGCTCGATCTCGATAAGGTTGGCCCGATGGTGCTGGACGCGCTGATCTACATCAAGAACGAGGTCGACCCGACACTCACCTTCCGGCGCTCCTGCCGCGAGGGCATCTGCGGCTCCTGCGCCATGAACATCGATGGCAGCAATACGCTCGCCTGCCTCAAGTTGCACGATGACGTCACCGGCCCGGTCCGCGTCTATCCGCTGCCGCACATGGCCGTGGTCAAGGACATCGTCCCCGACCTGTCGCAGATCTACGCCCAGCTCCGCAGCGTCGAGCCGTGGTTGAAGGCCGATACGCCGCCGCCGCCGGATGCCGAGCGCTTGCAGAGCAAGGAGGAGCGCGCCCAGCTCGATGGGCTGTGGGAATGCATCCTGTGTTTCTGCTGCACCACGTCCTGCCCGAGCTACTGGTGGAACGGCGACCGCTATCTCGGCCCGGCCGTGCTGCTGCAGGCTTATCGCTGGATCGCCGACAGCCGCGACGAGCACATGGGCGACCGGCTCGACGCGCTCGAGGATCCCTACAAGCTCTATCGCTGCCACACGATCATGAACTGCACACAGTCCTGCCCCAAGGGCCTCAACCCGGCCAAGGCGATCGGCGAAATCAAGCAGTTGCTGGCCGAACGCAAGATCTGAGCGCCGGGCCATGGCGTTTCACGGCGACCTATCGACGGCCGCCGGGCGCCGGGCCGCCTGGCGCGACAGCCTGCTGGTGGACCATGGCGTGTTCCGCACGGTGTGGACCAATCTCGCCGAAGTCATCCCCGGCAAGCTCTATCGCTCCAACCATCCCACGCCCAGGCAACTCGCCAGCGCCAGCAAGCGCCTGCATCTACGCACGCTGGTGAACCTGCGCGGGCCGCGGCATTGCGGCTCCGAGGCGCTCTCCACGGAATCGGCGACGCGCCTGCGTCTGGATCACGTCTACATGGCGTTCGAGAGCCGCGGAGCGCCGCACCGCGAACGCATTCTTCGATTCGCCAAGCTCTGGCACGAAATCCGCTTTCCTGCCCTGGTGCACTGCAAATCCGGCGCCGACCGGGCGGGGCTGGCCTCGGGCCTCGCGCTGCTGTTCGAGGGGGGACGCGCCGAGGACGCGCTGAAGCAACTGTCCTGGCGCTTCGGTCACTGGAAGAGCGCCCGGACCGGCGTGCTCGACGCGTTTTTCCTGCGCTACGCCGAGGATGCGGAAGGACGCATCCCGTTCCTGGCCTGGGTCGAGCGCGAGTATGACGAGGCCAAGCTGAAGCAGGATTTCGTGGCCAATGGCCTGGCCAGCTTTGTCACCGAGACGGTGCTGCGTCGGGAGTGACCGAGGTGGCCGCCTCGATGAGCGCGAGCGCCGTCAGGCGACTCTCGTCAGCCGCTTCATGAAGGCGGAAATCTTGTGGCGGCGCAGCTCGTAGCGGGCTTTGTCGTCCGACGTCATGTAATTGAGCTGCACCACGTGCCGCCGGCCGACGAATTGCTTGTGGCCGTGCCAGGTTGTCGGTCCGTTCGGGAACACCAGCAGCGTCCCGTTCACCGGCGGCACCTCCACCGCGTAATCCTCGAGGTCATCCGGGCGTCGGAGCAGCCGCAAGCAGCCCTCCTGCTTGGCCCAAGACTCGCTCTCGGGGTTGAGGTAGAGCAGCACCGTCACGCGCTTGGCAGTGCTGTCGGTATGGATGCGCCCGTCCTTTTCCCGCGACTGGCCGCGCAACGTGATCATCACCGGCGCATCGTCGAGCTCGAGGCCGAACTTCTCGGCTACCGCCTTACGGAAACGCGGCCCTTCGAGCTCGGCCATCAGCGCGCGCGCCTGGGTGCCCAGGCGGAGGCCTTCGGTCGGGAACGAGCCGCCCTTCTCCAGCTTGGGCAATCCCTCCACCACGTCGGGCAGCAACGGCGCCGGCACGAAGCCGCCAACCACGACATGGCGGAACGGCGTCTCGGCCACGGGCGTCGCGTCAAGCTTTTGGTAATCAAGATCGAGCATGATGGCCTCATTACCGGCTGTGCCGCCGGGCATGCAACGGGGTCTTGAGTTCCAACGCGGAAGCGGCGAAGGGTATCCCTCATCCATTATGCCTGACGTCCTCTCCCTCGATGCCGGCTGCGCCCAAGCGGCCCTGTCCGCCTGATGGACGGCACTGACCATGCCGGCAGCGGCGGCCCGCTCGCCGCCTATCGCGCCCGGCTCGCGGCCGGCGAGCTGATGACCGACCCGGCCCAAGCCCTCGCGGCCGAGCGGCTGCAGGCGCTCTGGCACCGCCTGCGCGATTATTCGCCACAACCGCAGCATACCAGCCATGTCAGCTTCATCGGGCGGATGCTGAAGAGCCGCATGCGCGACGACATCCCGCCCGACTACCCGCACGGCCTCTACCTCGTCGGCGATGTAGGGCGCGGCAAGTCCATGCTGATGGACCTGTTCTTCGCTACCGCCACCATCGCGCTCAAGCGCCGCATCCACTTCAACGCCTTCATGCAGCAGGTCCACGCCCGCATCCATGGGTGGCGCCGGCAGCCCGAGCGGCTCGACGACCCGGGCTCGGACGATCCGATCCCGCCGCTGGCCGCGTCGCTTGCCGCGGAAGCGTCTCTGCTGTGCTTCGACGAGTTCCAGATCAACGACATCGCCGACGCCATGCTGCTCGGACGCCTGTTCAAGGCGTTGTTCGCCCGCGGCGTGGTGGTCGTCGCCACCAGCAACACCGTCCCCGACGACCTGTTCGCCGGCCAGCCCGGCCGCGACGCGTTCCTGCCGTTCATCGCCCTCATCAACCAGCACCTCGACCTGTTGGTGCTGGCCGGCGGCCGCGACTTCCGCCGCCAACGCCTGCAGGCGCTGCCGACCTGGCACGTCCCGGCCGACGCGCGGGCGACGCAGGCGCTCGACCATGCCTTCGCCGAGCTGACCCGGCGCCAACCGGCCAAACTCGAACGCATGCAGGTGCTCGGCCATACGCTCACGGTGCCGCTGGCGGCCAACGGCGTGGCCCGGTTCGATTTCGCCGCGCTGTGCCGTCAGGCGCTCGGGCCCGGCGACTACGGCGCGCTGGCGACCCACTACCAGGCGCTGGTGCTGGACGGCGTGCCCCGGCTCTCGCCCGAGAATCACGACGCGGCGCGGCGGTTCATCGTCCTGGTCGACGAGCTGTACGAGCACCGGGTCAAGCTGGTGGCCAGCGCGGAGGCGGCGCCAGACGAGCTCTACCCGGAGGGCGAAGGGGCAGCGGCGTTTCGCCGAACTGCCTCGCGTTTGATCGAAATGCAAAGCCAGGACTACCTGACCTTGCCGCATTTGACATGATCGACCCCGAATCGGGCCGCCTCGGCTTGAAGCAAGGTCGGACATGGGTTAGCAAACCGGCACCCTCCGGGCGGCCGGGCGCCCAGCCGGGCGCTGAACCTCCCTGGACGCGGGAATTCCTTATCATGGCACGCAAAAAGATCGCGCTGATCGGCGCTGGCAACATCGGCGGCACCCTCGCCCACCTGATCGGGTTGAAGCAGCTCGGCGACGTCGCGCTGTTCGACGTGTTCGGGGGCGTGGCCGCCGGCAAGGCGCTGGACATCATGCAATCCGCCCCGGTCGACGGCTTCGACAGCCATATGACCGGCGGCAGCGACTATTCCGCCATCGCCGGCGCCGACGTCGTCATCGTCACGGCCGGCTTCCCGCGCACCCCCGGCATGAGCCGGGACGACCTGATCGGCAAGAACGCCGGCGTCATCGCCGAGGTGGCCGAGGGCATCAAGAACAACTGCCCCGACGCGTTCGTCATCGTCATCACCAACCCGCTCGACGCGATGGTGTGGGTAATGCAGCAAAAGTCGGGCTTGCCGCCGAACAAGGTGGTCGGCATGGCCGGCGTGCTCGACAGCGCCCGGTTCCGCCTCTTCCTCGCCCATGAGTTCAAAGTCTCGGTCGAGGACGTCACCGCCTTCGTGCTCGGCGGCCATGGCGACACGATGGTCCCGCTGGTCCGGTACAGCACGGTAGCCGGCATTCCGGTGCCCGACCTCATCGCCATGGGCTGGTCGACGCAGGAAAAGATCGACGCGATCGTCAAGCGCACCGCCAATGGCGGCGGCGAGATCGTCAAGCTGCTCGAGCGCGGCAGCGCCTTCTATGCCCCGGCGGCAAGCGCCATCGCCATGGCCGAGAGCTACCTGCTCGACAAGAAGCGGGTGCTCCCGGCCGCCGCCCACCTGACCGGCCAGTATGGCATCGACGGGCTCTATATCGGCGTGCCCGTGGTGATCGGCGCCGGCGGGGTGGAGAAGATCGTCGAGATCAAGCTCGACGCCGACGAGCAGGCCGCGTTCGACAAGAGCTGCGGCACGGTGCGCGAGTTGATCGACGCCAGCCGCAAGCTGGTCGGCTGAACAGTCCGGTCTTCGCCGGGCGCATGGCAGGCGAGCGACTCCCACGCTGTGCCTGCCATTATCTATGCGTGGGAGCCCCACATTCGGGGCGTGGCTTGGTAAGGATCGGTATATGCCCGGCGTAGATGTGCTGGCTTCTGTCTTCAACGGCGCGAACGCGGCCTACATGGCCGACATATATGCGCGCTGGGTCGGCAACCCGGCCAGTGTCGACGCCAGCTTCGGCGAGTTGTTCAGTGCCCTGAACGACGAGGCCCGCGGCATCATCGAGGATGCCAGCGGTGCATCCTGGGCACCACGCAAGTTCGACCTCGGCGAGCCCGACGCGGCCAAGCCGGCCACCAAGGCCGCTCCCGGCGGGGCTAGCCCGGAGCACGTCCGCGCCGCCGCCCTCGACAGCCTGCGTGCGCTTATGATGATCCGTGCCTACCGCGTGCGCGGCCATCTCGAAGCCCAGCTCGACCCGCTCGGGCTGCAGGTCCCCGCATCGCATGCCGAGCTCGACCCGGCCTCCTACGGGTTCGGCCCGGGCGACCGCGACCGGCCGATCTTCATCGACGGCGTGCTGGGCCGCGAGTCGGCCAGCATCAACGAGATCCTTGAGATCGTGCGGGCCAGCTATTGCGGCCCGATCGGCGTCGAATTCATGCACATCCAGGATCCCGACCAGAAAATCTGGATCCAGCGCCGCATCGAGGGTGCACCTTGGGTCGGCAGCTTCGATATCGCCGCCAAACGCACAATCCTGTCTCAACTGACCGAGGCAGAAGGGTTCGAGGCGTTCTGTCAGCGTCGTTTCGTCGGCACCAAGCGCTTCGGGCTGGAAGGCGGCGAAGTCACCATACCGGCGATGCACGCCCTGATCGAAGTGGCCGCCAACGGCGGCGTCAACGAGATCGCCATCGGCATGCCGCATCGTGGCCGCCTCAACACGCTGGTCAACATCGTCCGCAAGCCGTTCACCGCCATCTTCAGCGAATTCGCCGGCGCCAGCTCGCAGCCGGACGACGTGCAGGGCTCCGGCGACGTCAAATACCATCTCGGCACCAGCACCGACGTCGAGATCGCCGGCCATAACGTGCATATCTCGCTGCAGCCCAATCCCTCGCACCTGGAAGCGGTCGACCCGGTCGTCATCGGCAAGGTGCGCGCCCGCCAGGACTGCGCCGGCGACGTCAAGGACCGCCGCAGCGTCATGGCGATCCTGATCCACGGCGACGCCGCCTTCGCCGGACAGGGCCTGGTCTACGAGACGCTGGCGATGAGCCAGCTCATTGGCTACCGCACCGGCGGCACCGTGCACCTGATCGTCAACAATCAGATCGGCTTCACCACCGTCCCGGCGCACGCCTACTCGGGCCTCTATTGCACCGATGTCGCCAAGTCGATCCAAAGCCCGATCCTGCACGTCAACGGCGACCAGCCCGAAGCGGTGGTGTTCGCCGCCCGCTTCGCCGCCGAGTTCCGCATGCAGTTCGGCACCGACATCGTGCTCGACATCGTCTGCTACCGCCGGCACGGCCATAACGAGACCGACGAGCCGGCCTTCACGCAGCCGATCATGTATCGTGCGATCAAGGACTTGCCGACCACGCGGGCGCTCTATGCCGAGCGGCTGGCGGCCGAGAACTCGGTGCCGCAGGAGGAGTCCAAGGCCATCTGGGAAGGCTTCCAGGCCCAGCTCGAGCAGGCCTACCAGGCCGCGCAATCCTACCGTCCCAACAAGGCCGACTGGCTGGAGGGGCATTGGGCCGGATTGAAACAGGCCGGCGAGAACGAGGAGTTGCAGGAGGCGCCGACGGCGATGACCACCGGGGACCTCCAGACGGTCGGCCGCGCGCTCTGTACCCCCCCGGGCGATTTCGAGCTCAATCCCAAGATCGCGCGCCAGCTCGAGGCCAAGCGGGCGATGTTCGAGAGCGGGCAGGGGATCGATTGGTCGACCGGCGAGGCGTTGGCGTTCGGCGGCCTGCTCGCCGAGGGGTCGCGCGTCCGTCTGTCCGGCGAGGATTGCCAGCGCGGCACCTTCAGCCAGCGCCACGCGGTGCTGGTCGACCAGGCCAACCAACACGAATACGTGCCCTTGAACAACATCAAGGATGGCCAGGCCAAGATCGAGATCTACAACTCGCTGCTGTCCGAGGCCGGCGTGCTCGGCTTCGAGTATGGCTACAGCCTTGCCGACCCGAAGACGCTGGTGCTGTGGGAGGCGCAGTTCGGCGACTTCGCCAATGGCGCGCAGGTCATCATCGACCAGTTCCTGGCCAGCGGCGAGACCAAGTGGCTGCGCATGAGCGGCCTGACCCTGCTGCTGCCGCACGGCTATGAAGGCCAGGGGCCGGAACACAGCAGCGCGCGGCTCGAGCGTTACCTGCAGCTCTGCGCCGAGCGCAACATGGCGGTCTGCAACTTGACCACGCCGGCCAGCTACTTCCATGCGCTGCGCCGGCAGCTCAAGCGCAACTTCCGCAAGCCGCTCGTCATCATGACGCCGAAATCGCTGTTGCGGCACAAGCTGGCGGTCAGCCCGCTGGCCGACTTCGCCGAGGGCACCAGCTTCCGCCCAGTGCTGGGCGAGGTCGACCAGCTGGTGGCGCCGGAGAAGGTCCGCCGGGTCGTGATGTGTTCAGGCAAGGTCTATTACGACCTGCTTGCCGCGCGGCGTGAAGCCAAGCTCGACGACGTGGCGCTGCTCACGCTCGAGCAGATCTACCCGTTCCCGGAGATCACGCTGCCCAAAAAGCTCGGCCCGTATCGCAATGCCGATGTCGTGTGGTGTCAGGAGGAGCCGGCCAATATGGGCGCCTGGACCTTCGTCGACCGGCGGATCGAGAAGATCCTGACCGAGCTGGGCGGCGCGGCCAAACGCCCCACCTATGTCGGACGTGACGATGCTGCCAGCCCGGCCACCGGCCTGGCCAAGGTCCACGCCGCGCAGCAGGCGGCCTTGGTCGCCCGAGCGCTCGGCCTCAACTCTTAATCGGAGCCGAACATGGGCATCGACATCAAGGTCCCGACCCTCGGCGAGAGCGTCACCACCGCCACCGTCGCGCGCTGGCTGAAGAAGGCCGGCGAGAGCGTCGCCGCGGACGAGCCGCTGGTGGAGTTGGAGACCGACAAGGTCACCGTCGAGGTGCCGGCGCCTCAGGCCGGCGTGCTGGATGCGATCCAGGCACAGGAAGGTGCCGAGGTCGAAGTCGGCTCGGTCCTGGCGACGATGGAAGCCGGCGCCGCCCCGGCCAAGGCGCCGCAGGTGGCCGCCAACCCGAGCGCCGGCGTCAACCCGCCGCCCGCCCCGCGTGGACCCGTCTCGCGTCCCGCGACCCAGTCTCCGGAGGCAACGAAACCTGCCCCGCCGGAAACGGCTAAGCCTGCCCCGGCGCATGCGCCGATGCCATCCGCCGGCAAGATGATGGAGGAGCGCGGCCTGCAGTCGGCCCAGCTCGACGGTACCGGCAAAGACGGCCGTATCACCAAGGGCGACGTGCTCGACTTCCTCTCGCGTCCTGCCGCCTCCCCCACCGCGGCCCCGGCCGCCCGAGCCCCGCGGGACGCGCAGCCAGGCGAGGAACGCGTCAAGATGACCCGGCTGCGGCGCACCATCGCCCAGCGCCTGAAGGACGCGCAGAACACCGCCGCCATGCTGACCACCTTCAACGAGGTGGACATGAGTGCGGCGATGGCGCTACGCTCCGAGTATCGCGACGCGTTCGAGAAGAAGAACGGCGGCACCCGGCTCGGCTTCATGTCGTTCTTCGTGCGCGCCTGCGTGGCCGCCCTGAAGGAGTTCCCGGCCGTCAACGCCGAGATCGACGGCGACGAAATCGTCTACAAGAACTTTGTCCACATGGGCATCGCCGTCGGCGGCGCGAACGGGCTGGTCGTACCGGTCGTGCGAAACGTCGAGCAGATGGGCTTCGCCGAGATCGAGCGTTCGATCGGCGACTTCGGCAAACGCGCCCGGGACGGGCAGCTCAAGCTCGACGAGCTGAGTGGCGGCACGTTCACCATCACCAATGGCGGCGTCTAC
>JAABUZ0100006053.1_pt1 | contig 15386 bp, 11 predicted proteins | sample 5562091 | NCBI WGS metagenome assembly JAABUZ01 (sample SAMN12813069, study PRJNA571459) | rock metagenome | isolation source: Antarctica rocks | place: Antarctica: Victoria Land, Linnaeus Terrace sud | collected 2015-12-21 | reverse complement strand
CGCTGCGGTCTTTCTCCTCGCAGGGCTCTCCAGCTCTCACCTCGGCGCTCAGACACCCGCCGAGGTTCGCAGCACCTTCAGCGCGACCGCGGCTGAGATCGATCTAGCCTGGCAGAAGGCAAGCGCCAAGTACGACCACCAGCGGGACGCCATCCTCGCCATCGTCGACAAGGAATCCACAGCCGGCCCCTTTCAACCCGACTGGCAGTCACTCGCCGCCTACCAGGTCCCCGAGTGGTACAAGGATGCCAAGTTCGGCATCTTCATTCATTGGGGCGTTTACTCCGTTCCAGCCTTCGGCAGTGAGTGGTACCCCCGCGAAATGTACCTGCAAGGCTCCACGATCAATCGCCATCACGTCGCGACCTGGGGTCCTCTCACCGAATTTGGTTACAAAGACTTCATCCCCAGGTTCAAGGCGGAGCACTTCGACCCGCAGGCATGGGCAAAGCTGTTCAAAGATTCCGGTGCGCGGTACGTTGTTCCCGTCTTTGAGCATCACGATGGCTTCGCCATGTACGACAGCGACCTTTCCGACTGGACGGCGAAGAAAATGGGCCCGCATCGCGACGTCGACGGCGAACTCGCAACTGCGGTCCGCGCAGAGGGCCTGCACCTCGGCGCTTCCTCCCATCGCATCGAACACGACTGGTTCCTCGATGGCGGCCGCAAGCAGGATTCAGACGTCAACGATCCGAAGTACGCCGCCTTTTACGGCCCCGCGCATCCTAAGCAGACCTCCGGCAACGATAGTCTCGCGGAGGACTGGACGGCTGTCAGCCCCGCCTACGCCCGAGACTGGGTCGCACGCAACGCCGAAATTGTGCAGAAATACCACCCGGAGCTTATCTTCTTCGACTGGTGGATAGGGCAGCCTTCCGTCCGGCCCTATCTCTCAGAGTTCGCCGCCTACTATTACAACGAGTCCTCCAAACGCGGTCCCGTCGGCATTATCAACTACAAGCTCGTGGATATGCAGAAGAACTCTGCCGTCCTCGATATCGAGCGCGGCCAGACCTCCAGCATCCTTCCTCTGACCTGGCAGACCGATACCTCCGTCAGCAACAAATCGTGGGGCTACATCGAGAATGACACCTTCAAGACTCCGGCCTTCATCGTGCAGCAACTCGCCGACGTCGTCAGCAAGAACGGCAACCTCCTGATGAACATCGGCCCGCGCTCCGACGGCACCATCCCGCAGCAGGTGCAACAGGTCCTGCTCGATGTCGGCAGCTGGCTCAAGGTCAACGGCGATGCCATTTACGGCACACGCCCATGGACTACTTTCGGCGAGGGACCCACAGAGGTTAAAGCCGGATCCTTTCATGACACCGATACCGTTGCATATACCTCGCAGGACTTCCGCTTCACCACCAAGGCCGGCGCGCTCTACGCGATCGAGATGGCCTGGCCTGCAAATGGTGAAGCGGTCATCCATGCGCTCGCCAGCAATATCGCAGGAGTGCGCAGCGTCAAGAGCGTCACACTGCTCGGTTCCGGCGGGGGCCTCACCTTCACACAGAAATCAGATGGTCTTCATATCCAGGTTCCCTCCCAGGCCCCCAGCAAATACGCTCACACATACCGTATAGATTTCGGTCCCGCAGGAGAGTAGTACATTGAGTCCCAACCAGCAGTGCCGGCGCGCCCCGATCCACCTGCAAGGCGCTCGGCGCAGTCGGCCGGCAACGCTGTTATCTTCTGTGTCCAGAGGCGCGATAAGAGGGAGTTCCGCCTCGTAGTCAGACTGTGGCAATCCGCCGCCGTCAGCTGAGCCGGTCACCCAAGGTGTAGTGATGGCACATGGCAGCTCAAAACCGGTGCTGGTACAGCTCCTGCTGTTCATTCTTCTCATCCCTGCGCCCCTTGCGAACCTCGCCCTCTCGCAGTCCGGCGCCTCGGAGGTCTCAGCAGCAAACCTCGCATCCACACCCGGCCTCATCTCCGCACAGGAGCTCGATCTTCGCGCGCGACTCCGGAAAACTCCGGGCGATCCTGCTCTGCTTCGCAGCCTCGCCGTCCTGCTCGAGCACTCAGGCCGCATCCGCGCCGCTGTGGACCTGCGCAGAGTTATCCTCGCGAACACCACCGACCCATCCTCTGTTGCGCAGGCCAGGGTAGAGCTCGCAGTCGCTCTCGTCGAATCGGGCCAGCCCGATCAGGCCATCCCCCTGCTCCAGGCAGTGCTCGCCCAGGACCCCCGTAACGAGCTGGCCGAGTTTGAACTCGGAACCGCCCTCGCCCGTAAGCAGCAGTTCACCGCTGCCCTCTCCGCCTTCTCAAAGGCCACGCAGCTTCAACCCTCCGACGCCGAGGCCCAGCTCTCGGCCGCGAAAGCCCTCGTCACTCTCCTCCGCTATGCCGAGGCCGAACCATACCTCGATGCGGCCGCACGGCAGTTGCCCAACTCGGCAGAGATCCATGCGATCCGCGGTTTGATCGACAGCCACACCGCCCGCGACGCGCAGTCCTTCGCCGAATTTCAGGAGGCAGCAAGGCTCAACCCCACCGACGCAGAGACCCAGCTCAATCTTGCTGAGGCTCTTCGGCGCAACGGCCGGCTCGCCGACGCCATCGCTCCCCTTACCAGCGCAGCATCCCTCCACCCCACCGTCAGCGCGTACTTCCAACTGGCCAACACCTACCGTGCCCTCAATCAGCCCGAAGCCGCGCATCGCGCAACCGATGCAATGAAAGCACTCGAAGAGCAGCGATCCCAGGCCACAAGAATCGAAGTCCTCAAAAGCGAAGCCGAGCGCGCCATCTCCAACAGAGCCTTCGCGGCAGCTGCCGCAGCCTATCAGTCCGCTCTCGCCCTGCATCCGGCCGACGCCGACCTCCTCTACCGCCTCGCTCTCGTCCACGGCCAGATGCACGATCCCGCAGCCGAGCAGCGCCTCCTCTACCAGGCCCTCGCCCAATCCTCTCAGCACGCCGGAGCCCTCACCGAACTCGGCACCCTCGAGGCCGCCGCAGGCGACACCGCCGCCGCCCGCCATCATCTCACCGAGGCCCTCAGCCGTGAGCCCCAGCGCTCCGACGCCCTCACAAATCTCGCCGTCCTGCTCGCTCGCGATGGCGACCTCCCCACTGCCGAGGCCATGCTTACCACCGCGGTCGAAACCGATCCAACCTCCGCCGACGCCTTCCGAAACCTCGGCCTCATCCAAGCCGCACAAAACCGCCCCCACGAGGCCGAATCCGCCCTCCACCACAGCATCTCCCTTGCCCCCACCGACCCCAGAACCACCATCGCCCTCGCACAGCTTTACCTAAGCCAGCACAACCTCGCCGCCGCCGCCGACTCCCTTCGCTCCGCCCTCGTCCTCGCCCCACGCGACCCCTCCGCCCTCCGCCTCCAGTCCGATCTCTGCGCCACCTTCACCTCCGCCGACCACACCCTCTGCCCCGCCCAGCACCCACCCCCATCCTATTCACCCTACTAGGACCCCATGCCACACCAGACCCCTGACGACGCCCACCTCCTCCCCCTCCTCCAGTCGCTCCACCCGCCTCGCCCCCGCACCCTCCGCCCCATTGTCATCATCGGAGCCGGAGGCATCGTCCGCGCTGCCCACCTCCCCGCCTACGAGCTCGCCGGCTACCCCGTTCTCGCCATCATGGATCGCGACCCTGCCAAATCCCGCGACCTTGCCGTCGAGCGCCACATCCCCCGCACCTTCACCAGCGTCGCCGAAGCCGTGCGCTTCGCTCCCCCGGACGCCGTGTTCGACGTCGCCGTCCCCGCCTCGCAACTCACCCACATCCTCCCCGAACTCCCCGATCGCGCCACCGTCCTTATGCAAAAGCCCATGGGCGAAACTCTCGCCGAGGCCCGCACCATCCGTGACATCTGCCGCCGCAAGAACCTCACCGCCGCTGTCAACTTCTCTCTCCGTTACGCACCTGCCAACCTCGCCGTCTCCGCCCTCGCCACCGCCGGATTTCTCGGCCCCATCCACGACCTCGAGATCCAGACCCGCACCTACACCCCTTGGCATCTCTGGACCTTCCTCTCCACCGCGCCCCGTCTCGAGATCCTTTACCACAGCATCCATTACTTCGATCTCATCCGCTCCTGGTTAGGAAATCCCCACAGCGTCTACGCCCGCACCGTCAAAAGCCCTCTCTCCGCCAACCTCGCCGCCACACGCACCACCGCCATCCTGGACTACGGCGACGACATGCGCGTCTTCGTCGCCACCAACCACGGCCACAGCTTCGGCCCCGCCCATCAACGCAGCTTCGTCCAGTGGGAAGGCCTCGATGCCGCCGCCCGCATCTCCATGGGCATCAACCTCGACTACCCCACCGGAGCCTCCGACACCCTCGAGTTCGCTACCCGCGGCAACACCTCCCCCAAGTGGTGCCATCTCCCCCTCTCCGGAAACAACATCCCCGACGGCTTCATCGGAACAATGGGCGCACTCCTGTCCTTCGCCGAAGGCTCTGCCCCCACGCTCCCCTCGCACTTCGAAGATGCCTTCCAGACTATGGCCCTCGTCGAAGCCCTCTACCTCTCCAGCGACCGCCCCGGTGAGCCCATCCCACTCGAACCCTGAACCTCGCACATCCGCCATCCACCTCACCAACTCCAGCAGACTAGGCCCGCACAGCGTCTATATAAGGAGTGACCGCATTAGGTATCAAAGCCCATGAACTAACTAGCTGGAGGGCTACTTCAAAGTCAATCCGGTAGTCTGGATTGCGGCTGGGCATTTAAAGAGCGCTGGAGCACTGTCGTAGTAAGTACCTTCTATAACAGCAACAGCGGAGTCTCATCCCTATACCGAATAACGTAAGAGTCGCCTTGCTCGCAGACTGGGTGCCGATAATGTGCATGCAAAGCGCATCGGTAAACAGCCGTTATCTCGATCGCCTGATTACATCATTCACCTCGGGGCATCTACTATTCCGGTTCTGAGGCTTCAAACGCTACGTTGACCGGCCAGCACCGCCTTTGCCGTTGCGATTTCGGCAGGCGTAATCGTATGCGGCCTGCCGGGGTAGCGGCGCAGCGTAACGCGAGCACCGATGCTCTCCAGCAATGCGGCCGACTGTTCGACACGCGCCCAGGGAACATGCGGGTCTGGATCTCCGGAACTCAACAAGACCGGGGTCCCGCCTAGGTCGCCCGCAAGCTGGATGGGCTGATCCGGTGGGCCGAGCAGCCCTCCGGTAAAGGCTAGTAAAGCTCCATACCGCTGCGGGTGCCGGCCCACAAACTCGGTCGCGAGGCAGGCTCCCTGCGAGAAGCCCGCGAGCACGACCTTGTCAGCAGCGATCCCTGCCATCAGCGCCGCCTCCAAAGCTGCCTTCACCCTGAGTAGCGCTGAAGAAAGATGCGGCTCGTTCTCCGCGCGCAGCGCCAGAAACGAGTACGGGTACCAGCTGTGCTCCGCGGCCTTCGGAGCAAGCAGCGCCCAGTTCGCTGGGGCAAGTACCTGCCCCAGTCCGAGGATGTCTGCGGCCGTCGCGCCGCGGCCGTGCAGCAGGATCATCGCGCCCTCTGCATCGGCCAGCGGCGTTCCAGCTTGCACAGTAGTTTGCTTGCCGTGCGGATCGCTGTTCACTGTTGCACCTCTGCTCTCTGCCGTTCTGTAGCGGTTGCCTTGTGCAGCGTGAGCGGAAGCACACGCGCCTCGATCTGCGCACGCTGCGGTTCGAACCACGTGGGGATGCGAAGCGCCTCACCGAGTGCCTCCGCCGGTTCATCGATCAGGAAGCCGGGTGCATCGGTCGCGATCTCGAACAGCACGCCGCCGGGCTCGCGGAAGTAGATGGAATGGAAGTACGTGCGGTCCTGCACGGGTGTGACGTCGACATGCCGCGACAACTCCCGCTGCCAGTCCATCTGCCCATCATCGTCGCTTGCGCGGAAGGCAATGTGGTGCACGGTTCCGGCTCCCATGCGGCCCGGCTGTGCAGCCTTGTCGATCACCACGTCCAGAAAGCGTCCGCGTGCGTCGCCCTCCGGCGCGTAGCGGGAGCGATCGCCGTCTTCGGCCAGCTTGCGGTATCCCATAATGCCGAGCAGCGCCTGCGTGCGTATCAGGCTCAGCTCCAGCAGCGTGGTGCCGAAGAAGCCCTGGATAGCGTGCTCGACGGGCACATCGGCGTAGCGAGGCGCGGACGTCGGGTGCGCCTCGGTATGTCCTGCAAGCTCGATCACCATGCCGTCCGGGTCGCTAAAGGTCAGGTGCGTGTTGCCAAAATAGACCTGCTCCTCGAAAGCAACGCCTCTGGAAGTGAGACGTTCGCGCCAGTAGGGAAGGGAACGTACGGGGATCGAGAACGTCGTGGCGATCGTCTCTCCCGCGCCGGTGCGCCCCCGCTGTGCACCCGGCCACGGAAAGAACGTAAGGATGGTTCCCGGCGTGCCGATGTCGTCGCCGAAGTAGAGGTGATAGGTACCCGGGTCGTCGAAATTGACGGTGCGCTTGACGAAGCGTAGACCCAGAACCTGCGTATAGAAGTCGAGATTGCGCTGCGGGTCAGAGGCGATGGCGGTGACGTGGTGAAGACCGACGATGGGGGCTTTCATAGCGCTTCTCCTTCGTGCATGGGCACGGTTGATCGTGTTTGTGACTTGGCGCAAAGCAGGAGCCCTGGTCCGTCGTCGGGAGGCGAGCGCTCTTGAGTTCCTGCAACTCGGGGCTGCTTGCTTAGCCTGGCTTCTGCTCGATCGCCAGCGATGCCGCATGCTGACCCAGCTTGCGAAGCGCCTCGAAGGCACAAGCCTTTTCCGCGCCGCTGAGCACACCCATCCACTGCTTCAACTAAAGTGGGTCATCGCGCAAAGCGCGACCGCTTCCGCCCGTTTTTCTATCCGCGACTGCTCCCGCCGTTCTTTCAATTCCCTTGACCTTCCAAGTCACAGAGCGCATCCTCCCCTCACCCGTTCCCATACGCACCAGAGGATACCCTTCCATGCGACACCTCTTCACCGCTTTCCTGCTAGCCTCCGCTTTCGCTATCCCCGCCGCCGCCCACGCCAACCCCATCGACGACTTCGTCCTCACCGGCAACGGTCACACCTACACCTTCTCCCTCCCTGCCACTGGCCCGATATCAGGGAAGCCTGGACAACTCGGAGTCGCCAGTGGCACCAATTTTACTCAGGGCACCACCTCGGCCACGGTAGATGGGGTTGGTGGTTACGGCGCCGGAGCCACTTTCCTCTACTATGCCAACGTTGGAACTCTGCATTTCTCTATCAGTCCTCTGGGCACTAATGGAGAGTTTTTCGATCGAACGCTCTTCGGCCGCACCCTGATCGACTACACCACCCAGTTAAACGTTGAAAATCCCACAGCCCCATACGAGCAGTACACCGCCTTCCATCTCTACGGTACCTTCGACCTGGGCACGATCACCAACCCCGGACAACCCGGCGTGTACGCCTACACCCCCTACACCCTCACCATCACCCCCGAAGCCTCCACCGCCGTCACCCCCGAGCCCGCCACCCTCACCCTCCTCGCCACCGGCTCCCTCGGCCTCCTCACCGCACTCCGCCGCCGCCTCACCTAATCGGCAGATTGATCCCATTTCAAAAGAGGCCACTAACCCGGGTGCCCCATCCTCTTGCGAAGCGAAAGGGTAGGGTATCCCGCGTTTCGCGCGACCGCTCCCGCCCGTTCTTTCAAATTCCTTGCGCCGTCTCATCGCCTGATCCAATCACCGCCGTTCCCCGTGGCGCAATCACTCCCCCCACCCAGGTAAACTTAAAACCAGCACATCACAAAGGCTGCAGCTGGCTCACCCCGAGCCTGCCGCAGCCTTTCGTATTTAAACCGCACGGGAACCAGAAGGGAACCAGCACATGACCACAGAAAGACACCTCGAAATCCACCGTCCCGCAGCCACCCGCACCCTTTCCACCGAGGAACTTAATGCCCGTCGCAAGCGCAAGGCCTTCACCACGCCGCTCGACCCGCCGCACCATGCCCTCGAGCCCGCACGCACTGGTCGCCGCACCGTCAATCATCCCGGCATCCGTCCCTCAAAGCTCGCATAGGCAAAGCGCGAGTCCCAGCCCAAAGGTCCGGACCCCCTGTCGAGGTCCGGGCTTAACTTGAATTGTTAGAAGATTTTGACACCCAAGTGGGGGGGAGGGCATGGGAGCTTGGAGCAACAGAGGGCAGCCCAGTCACACCGGCCCACGCACGATCATGCGAAAGGTTAGCCTCTCCCCCTCAAAAACCTGTTACAATAGAAAGCTAACGCGACACATCATCGCGCGAAAGCGAGCATCATGCCAAACGGAACAGTGAAGTGGTTCAACGACTCAAAAGGCTTCGGCTTTATCACCCCTGAGGATGGCAGTGAAGATCTCTTCGCTCACTACTCAGCTATCAACTCCTCGGGATTCAAGTCCCTCCAGGAAGGGCAGCGCGTCTCCTTTGACGTCACCAAGGGCCCCAAAGGCAAGCAGGCTGCCAACATTCAGCCCGTCTAAACTTACACAAGCTTAGAAGCAACCGAAGGGCCACGACATCTGTCGCGGCCCTTCTTTTTCCTGCTACTGCACCTGGTACGGGAACGCAAAGACGGCACCCGAAATCGGCAGCACCACGTTCAGCGTCTTCGCCCTTCTGTCCCGCTCAAAGAACACCTTTCCTTCTACGGCACCATCCGGCCGAACTCCGCTCGCGGCGAGATCCGGCTCCGGCTTCGGCGGAAGGGATCGCATCACCCGCCCGGCAGGGCGCCTCCCTCCGCCTCTCTTCATCTCATCCGAAGCAGCCACTACCGGCAGCCGGAGGCTGGCAGGCTCGACATACTCGAGCGTCCTCGGCCTAGGCGTCAGCACGTCCACCCGGAACTCCGCCGGTGACACCTCCAACTGCGCGGAGGAGTTGTTGGTGATCGACACATCGGCCCGCGTGTACTCCCCCTCCGTCGACATGGACACCTTCACCACCATCTCTGCCGTTCGCAGCACCTTGTACACCCGGCCGTCGATGGTCTCGTTCGTACATCCCGACCACCCCTGGCAGGTATGGATCGTGCCCTGCGCCGCCTTTGAAAGCGCAGCCCCGAAGACAGCGGTTGGAACGGAAGCAGACAGGAGCATCAAGGTAGTCAGTCGCAGACGATGCATGGGGAGAGTCCTCTTTGCTGTGCCCGTGAGCGACAGCGTGCGACGAGCCTAGCCGCGCCTGCCTCCACGGAGCCATACATCTTTCGTCCCCTCGGTATCATGGCTCCATGCCCCTCTCTGCCGAAGACCGCGCCCGCAACATAAAAGTACTCATCTTCGACGTCGACGGCGTCCTCACTGACGGACAGATCATCGTTGCTCCCGTCCCCTCCTCACGCACACCGGTAGACCCTATCGGCCAGGGTATCGAAATCAAGGGCTTCTCTGCACACGACGGCCTCGGCATCTCCTTGGCCCGCCTCGGTGGCCTGCGCGTCGGCATCATCACCAAGCGCCAATCCCAGACCGTTGCCATCCGCGCCCGCGACCTCCACCTCGAGTTCGTCTACCAGGGCCAGGCTCATAAGCTCGCCGCTGCCCAGGAGATCGCCGCCAGGGCCGGCATCACCATGGACCAGATGGCCTACGTCGGCGACGACATCGTCGACTTCCCGGTCATGCGCATCTGCGGTCTCGCCATCGCCACCGCCAACGCTCGCCCGCAGGTCAAGTCCATGGCCCACTTCATCACCGAGCATCCGGGCGGCCAGGGTGCCGGACGCGATGCCATCGATTTCATCCTCCAGGCCCAGGGCACGCTCGAAAAGGTCATCGAGCAATACCTCGACCTCGACAATCCAGCCGCGGCCAGCGCGGACGTAGGCTCCGGCAACATGTAAGCCTCCACTCCGCCATCCCCACCGGAGTGGAGGGACCGGCTCCACACCTCCGGCAGCAAGAGGCGAACCGAAGGCGAACAGGCGCGCTAGAATAGCCCATGCCTGCGGCGCTCCCCGAGATCGAAATACCCGCCGCCCTCGCCTGGGCGCACCCCGTCACGGCCGAGTGGTTCCTCAACAAGTTCGGCTCGCCCACCGAGCCCCAGACGGCCGGCTGGCCCGCCATCGTCGCCGGCCAATCCACTCTCATCTCCGCCCCCACGGGCTCCGGCAAGACCCTCGCCGCCTTCCTCGTCGCGATCGATCATCTCCTCCGCCAGTCCATCGAAGGCCGCCTCGCCGCTCACACGCAGGTCGTATACGTCTCCCCCCTCAAGGCCCTCTCGAACGACATCCAGAAGAACCTCGAAGAGCCCCTCCGCGAGATCCAGCAACTGGCCCTCGAACGCGGCTGCCTCAGCCCGCAGATCCGCACCGCCGTCCGCACCGGGGACACCCTCGCCAAAGATCGCGCGGCCATGCTCAGGCACCCGCCCCACATCCTCGTCACCACACCGGAATCGCTCTACATCCTCCTCACTGCCGCCAAGCCCCGCGAGCTCCTCCGCCACGTCCAAACCGTCATCGTCGACGAGATCCACGCCGTAGCCGGCAACAAGCGCGGCACGCATCTTTCACTCTCGCTCGAACGCCTCGAAGCTCTCGTCTGTGGCGAGAATCTCCTCTCGCCTGGAGCGTTCCTTACCGGCCTCCAACACCCGCCGCAGCGCATCGGTCTCTCCGCCACCCAGAATCCCATCTCCCTCATCGCCGACTTCCTCACCGGCTCGCACCCCTCACGCTTCCCCGCCACCGTCATCCAGGTAGGCCAGTGCCGCCACCTCGATCTCGGCATTGAGGTTCCCTCCGAAGAGCTCGGCTCGCTCACCTCCACCTCCATGTGGCAGGAGATCTTCGACAAGCTCGCCCGTTTCACCGAGCACCATCGCTCCACCCTCGTCTTCGTCAACACCCGCCGCCTCGTCGAGAAGATCTCCTTCGAGCTCGCCGAACGCCTCGGCCCCGAGAACGTTGCCGCTCACCACGGCTCACTCTCCCGCTCTCTCCGCCTCGACGCCGAGCAAAAGCTTAAAGCCGGCGAAATCAAGATCCTCGTCGCCACCGCATCGCTCGAACTCGGCATTGATATCGGCGACATCGACCTCGTCTGCCAGATCGCCACCACCCGCAACGTCGGTGTCGCCATGCAGCGCGTCGGTCGCGCCGGTCACTGGCGTGGCGCCATCCCCAAGGGCCGCCTCTTCGCCACCACCCGCGACGACCTCCTCGAGCAGGCCGCCCTCCTCCGCAAGATGCGCGCCGGCGAGCTCGACCAGCTCGAAATCCCCGAGGCCCCCGTCGACATACTCATGCAGCAGATCACCGCCAGCTGCGGCGCCGAATCCTGGGAAGAGGTCTGCCTCTTCAACGTCCTTCGCCGCGCGTACCCCTACCGCGACCTCACCCGCGAGGTCTTCGACGAGGTCGTCAACCTCCTCCATCAGGGCCTCGAATCCAGCCGTGGCCGCTTCGGTGCCTATCTCCTCCGCGATACCATCCAGGGTCACCTCCACCCCCGCCGCGGCGCTCGCATGATTGCCATCTCGAACGGCGGCGCCATTCCTGACACCTCGCTCTTCGCCGTGATTTTGCAACCGGAAGGAGTACAAATTGCTACGCTCGACGAGCACTTCGCCGTCGACTCCTCGCCCGGTGACGTCGTCCTCCTTGGCAACACCTCCTGGCGCATTCAGCGCATCGAGCCCACAGGTAAGGTCTTCGTCGAAGACGCTCACGGCGCACCGCCCAGCATCCCTTTCTGGGAGGGCGAGGCCCCACAGCGCACAGCCGTCCTGTCCGACGGCGTCGGCGACCTCCGCGAACAGATCTCCGCCCGCACCCCCACTGTCTCGCCGCAGACCCTCTCCCCGATCCACCCCGAGGTCGTTGCCTGCACCCAGTGGCTACAAGACGAGTGCTGCCTGTGTCCCTCCGGCGCCATGCAACTCGTCACCTACATCGTCGCCGGTCGCGCCGTCCTCGGAGCCGTCCCGAGCAAGACCACCATCATCGCCGAACGCTTCTTCGACGAGGGAGGCGGCCAGCAGCTCATCCTTCACGCGCCCTTCGGCGGCCGCGTCAACAAGGCCTGGGGGCTCGCGCTCCGCAAGCGTTTCTGCCGCGGCTTCAACTTTGAGCTCCAGGCCGCCGCCACCGACAACGGCATCAACATCTCGCTCGCCGAGCAGCACAGCTTCCCACTCGCCGACGTCTTCCAGTTCCTCACCGAAAACACCGCGCGCGATCTGCTCGAGCAGGCCGCCATCCCTTCGCCCATCTTCAAAAACCGCTGGCGCTGGGCCGCCGGAAGATCCCTCCAGCTTCTCCGCATGCAAAAAGGGAAGCGTGTCGCTCCGCAGATTCAACGCACCCGCAGCGACGACCTCCTCGCCAACGTCTTCCCGCAGGCCGCGGCCTGCTTCGAGACCATCGTCGGCGATATCCAGATTCCCGACCACCCACTCGTTCGCGAGGTCATGCGCGACACCCTCTCCGAAGCAATGGACATTGACGGCCTCAACGAGATCCTCCGCGGCATCGCCTCCGGGGCGATACGTTGTCTCGCTGTCGATACCCCCGTTCCCTCGCAGTTCGCGCATGAGCTCATCAACGCCATGCCCTACGCCTTTCTCGACGAGGCCGGAGCCGAAGAACGTCGCGCCCGCGCGGTCACCCTCCGTCGCAGCCTCCCCGATGACGCCGGCAAGCTCGACCCAGCCGCAATCGCCACCGTCCGCGCCCAGTGCTGGCCCGACCTCCGCGACGAGCACGAGCTCCACGACCTCCTCCTCGGGCTCATCGCGCTTCCGCTTGCCTTCCTCGACAATCGCCCCGAAGCCCACAACTGGCCCACCTTCTACGAGCGCCTCACGGACACCGGCCGCGTCCAAATCGCCGACTGCCAAGGCAAACCAGCCTGGATCGCCACCGAGCGCCTCCCCCACGCAGCCGCTCTCTGGACCGTTCGGCCACGCTGTCATCCTGAGCGCAGCGGAGCGGAGCCGAAGAACCTGCATCTCGCTTCGGATGTGCCTCGCACGGCAGGTGAGCTTGGTAAAGTCACTGAAACAGTTACAGAACAAGCAGCCGCTGCTCAACTCGTTCAAGGCTGGTTACAAATTCTAGGTCCCACCACATCCACCGCCCTGGCCACCCTACTCCACCTCGACCCCGCCACCCTCTACGCCGCTTTCCTCGCCGGAGAGATGCAGGGCCTCGTCATGCGCGGCACCTTTGAAGCCCCCACAACCCCCGCGGTTCACGACATCGAGTGGTGCGATCGCCGCCTCCTCCAGCGCATCCACCGCCTCACCCTCTCCACCCTCCGTAGACGCATCGAGCCCGTTCCTCCCGCAGCCTACATGCGTTGGCTCCTCGGCTGGCAGCACCTCGCCCCCCTCAACGAGAACCAGACCCAGCTCACCGGCGAAGACGGCCTGCTCCAGGCACTCTCGCAGCTCGAAGGCTTCGAAGCTCCCGCGGTCGAGTGGGAGCGCACGCTCTTGCCCGCTCGCGTCGCCAACTACTCCACCGCGTGGCTCGACAATCTTTGCCTCTCCGGTGCCATCGGCTGGGGCCGCATCTCCCCGCACCCCGCCTGGTCCTCGGGCGACGGGGCCGCCCCCCGCCGCGTCATCCCTACCAACGTCGCGCCCATCACTTTCTATCTCCGCGACTCCGCCGACTGGCTCCCCTGGGCACTCGCAGAATCCTGCGTCGAAGAAAAGAATCTCGAGCACGCCCTCAGTCCCGAAGCCAACCGCGTCCGCTCCGAGCTCGACCGCCGTGGGGCCTCGTTCACCGCCGACCTCCAGCGCAACCTCGCCTTTACCAAACAACAAGCTCAGCACGCCCTCTGGGAACTCGCTACGGCCGGCCTCGCCGCCGCCGATGGCTTCGACCAGCTCCGTGCCCTCATGGACCCCAGGCGCAAATCCGCCGCCGTTGAACCAACCCCGACCTCAACAAAACGCCGCACCGCTGCCCGGACCACAGCCGGCCGCTGGTCGCTCCTCTGCGCCGACGCCGCCGTAGCCCCGCACCCCAAAGATCCCGCCGCCAACACCCCCGAAGCCCGCATCGAACGCGCTCACCTCCACGATGCCGCGATGGAGTCCGCCGCCCGCATGCTCCTCGCCCGCTACGGCATCCTCTTCCGCGACCTCCTCACTCGCGAGTCCAACGCCCCCAGGTGGCGCGACCTCACCCCCATCCTCCGTCGCCTCGAAGCCCGCGGCGAGATCCGCGGTGGCCGCTTCGTCAACGGCGTCTCCGGCGAGCAGTACGCCCTTCCCGAAGCCGCCGACTCCCTTCGCGCTCACAAGCCCGGCCCGCTCCAGGAATCCTCTCTGATCGAAGTCGCCGCAGTCGATCCTACCAACCTCGTCGGCATCGTCGTCCCAGGCGACCGCGTCCCCTCCACCCCCGGCCGCCGCGTCCAGTTCCTCAACGGCGCTGCCGTGGGGGAGCCCACCCCTGACACCGCAACTCCCTCACGAAAACGCGCACACCAGGTTCAGCCTGCGACACCGGCGATCCCTGCTCGGGCAAATCCGCCCACCGGCAGCCTCGCCCTCTTCTAAACTGGATCGACCCCATGCCTTCCAACCCCGCGCAACCCGATCGCCCGCAAACCTCCTCGGAGGTGACGACGGACGAACTTGGCTCCGAAGATTTCTACTTCGAAGGCCCCTACATGGTCTTTACCGCGGCCTATCATCTCAAGCGCGGCTACTGTTGCAACTCGAACTGCCGGCACTGCCCTTACAAGTGATCCAGCGCGGCAGACCCTAAGGCCTCTTCTCCGCCTCCGGTTTTAAATCCGGAATAGCGCCGAGCGAAACCACCTGCGTCGTCCGCAGCGCCTTGGTGCTCTGCGTCAGCACAGTCACCCTCGGGTCGTCCCGATACTTCGCCAGTTTGCTATCGGCGGCCATCCCAGCCCGCAGGTCGAACCCACTTTCAACAGCCTTGGCCAGCCAGTGCAGCATCTCCGCCTCATCGCCACGGGCCAGCGCCAGTTTCGCCACCTCGAAACAGAACCGTCCGCGGTCGGCCGGGGACAACATGTGCGCCATCACTCCATTCCCGCTGTGCTTTTCGAAGACCTCGGGATCCAGCTTGATCGCAAGCGCATACTGCTCCGCGGCTCGCTTGTAGTCCTTCTCCTCAAACAGCGCCGTTCCCAGGTTCGAGTGGAACGTCGCTACACTTCCGTTCAGCTTGACGGCCCGCTTATAGTCGGAGATCGCGTGGGAGAGCTCATGCTGCAGATACTCGGTGGCGGCCAGGTCGTTCCACGCCTCCGGAACATTTGGGTTCAGCTTCACCGCATGCCGAAACAGCGCCCGCGCCAGCAACACATTCTGCAGCTCAAGCTGCGTCACACCCTGCTTCATGGCTAACCGCGCAGCGTCTCCGCCACGAGCCAGGGCGTACCCATAGAACTCAACGGCATCCTC
>JAABUZ0100006051.1_pt1 | contig 15388 bp, 10 predicted proteins | sample 5562091 | NCBI WGS metagenome assembly JAABUZ01 (sample SAMN12813069, study PRJNA571459) | rock metagenome | isolation source: Antarctica rocks | place: Antarctica: Victoria Land, Linnaeus Terrace sud | collected 2015-12-21 | reverse complement strand
TCTGGCGAAACTGATCGATATCTACATCAGCCACGTTGCCACGCACGGATTGTCCTGCATTATTGATGAGAATATCAATTCGTCCATACTGCTGAAAAACTTTGTCCACCATAGCCTCGATCGCATCCTTGTTACGCATATCGGTGGGAACCACGATAGCCTCGCGATGTTGCTCATGAAGCTCATTGACGATGGTATTAAGGGTATCGGCAGAGCGTGCCGCAAGTGCGACCCTTGCTCCTTCCTGAGCAAAGAGACGTGCGGTAGCCAGGCCAATGCCTTCGGATGCGCCTGTAATGACAACGACTTTATCCTGAATATCCATAAGAAGAAATCCCCTTTCTCTTTCACAAGAAGCTTATCCGCTAGTAGTTCGCTAAGCTATGAGCCTTCTGGTGTTTTTTAGCGAAAAGAGACGATGCGCCAGAGAACTCCTGTTCTATCCTACGTTAGTGCTTGTGGTTCGATGGCATCCTCCATCTCTTGTGGTGGATTGCTCCTTGCAATGTAAGTATACTCTCCGCTCGCTTAATAGGGAAGGATAAAAAAGTTTCAATGGCATGAACCTGTGGTTTATACAAAGGGAGATGGTATGGGAAATGACGTATTACATGCGTTCGTAGAAGTCATCGATGCTAGGAGCTTTTCAAAGGCGGCCGAGAAATTGTATCTCTCCTCAACGGCGCTCATGAAACACTGGAGACCACATCATTTTTACTATACATTCTTGACATTGCCAGAATGTATAGTAAAAGGGCAAAATTAGAATAAAAATGTATATTATCATGCTTTTCCTGCGTCACCTGCGCTACAGAAAGAGCCGGGCAGACCCACGACATGGGCAATCTTCAGTTCATGGTCTTCATCGCCTGTGATCTGTGGCCGGAACTCAGGTGCGACGTTCCATTGGAACTGATCCTGGTCGGGAAATGCTTGCTGATGGCGTTGCAATCCGAGGGGAATCAGGCGCATGCGTCGATCGATCCACTCACGATCCCACGGGCCGTCCTCAAGGATCTCTTCGGCGGGGCGGAACTCGTAGTAGATGGTGCGCCGCAGATTCTTGCCCTCAACCTGCTCTGATCCATGCACAACCATCACGTCGTGCAGCAGTACATCACCGGGCTCCATCTCGACTGTCACCATCCCTGGCGCATTCCAGCCCCAGCGCTCGGTCAGATCACAGATGTCCTGCCTTTGCTGCTGCGTCTTTGGAATGACACGCAGCGCGCCCGCATCCGCATGCGAGGGATCAAGATAGAGATCGAAGTTGAAGATACGATACTTCTGGTGCGGATGAATTGCGTCCTGGTGCCACTTGATTGCCGCCCCATCCCCCTCCTGCTTAAAGACCATCGATTCATACGTCGAGACAAAATTCGATCCACACAAGCTTTCGGCCACTGCTAACAACTGCGGCGAGCCCAGCAATTCCAGTGAAGCCGCCTGCCCTTTGTTGTGCACATAGTTGACGCGGAACATCACCCGCCCGTTCTCTCGCTTCGCAAAGATATAATCCACGCTATCAGGATCACCCTCTTTCGCCCGCATCCCCTGCTCAATCCATGCCGTCGCTGCCGCCTGCAAGCGCTTCAGAAGCTCCTGCGGAATCCAGTTGCGCAGAACAAGATATCCATTCTCATCAAAAAACGCAATCTGCTCCTCAGACAAATGATACGCTGAACGCTTTACATCTAGATGGCTACCTACCTGTTGTCTGGTCGTACTTTGTGTGCTCATCGTTCCTCCTTGATGGATGCGATCATACTCTACAGACTCTTGTCCACGCGATCAATTCCTCTCTTAGCTCCTTGCGTAGCGACAATCTCTCGTGATTGTCGTCCGTCCTTCTGCCTCTCACGCCGCCTACGCCTTCAATTTCTTCTCTTCCGACTCATGTGCACGCCTTCGGCGTGCCTTCTTCTCAGAGATGGTTTTATGTATTTTTCATTTTTCATACTTTTTTGTGCAGAGCACAAAAAAGTATGAAAAATGAAAAATACATAAAACCATCTCTGAGAACTGTATAAGGCAGCGAAGCTGCAGAATACTTCATGATCAAAACATGGATGCGATGAGCGACTGAGACTCTCTTAGAGAAGACCTATGAATAGTGTACAATGAGAATACGCAAAGATCGTCCTGTTTCAGCCATAATTTATCCTGTATCCTAAGGTGGAAGGAAGGAGCATATGCTAAACATCGATACAGCCTCGCTTGGCCTAGCCACCGACTGGTTTCGTCCTGGCCTGATGCAGCGTCCACACCGGCATAACGAAGTCGAGATCAATTTCCTTGAAGCGGGCTCCTTAACCTATCTCTTCGGTGGCATCCGTACGCGCATACCGGCAGGTCAGCTTGCTCTCTTCTGGGCCACCATCCCTCATCAGATTGTCCAGGTCGAAGAATCAACTGTTCTTCACTGGCTCACCATCCCCTTCGCCACCTTCCTCCGCTGGCAACTTCCCGACCTCCTCACTCAGCGCGTCATTCGTGGAAACTTTGCACTTGGAACTTCCCAGACCGCAGGCCAAGCCCATCAGCAGCTATTCAGACAATGGTACGACGATCTGCAACACTCCACCCCCGAACTCCTCAAAATCGTTGCCTTAGAAGTCGAAGCCTGCCTGCGCCGTCTGGCCCTTAAAGGTGCTGAAACCCTGAATCAATCGGAAAACACGACGATCATACTACCCATCGGCGAACTCAGCTCCGTCGAGCGCATCGCATCTTTTATCGCCGAGCACTACACCGAGCCACTCCCCATCGCTCAGATAGCGCGCGAAGTCAACCTGCACCCGAACTACGCCATGAGCCTCTTCCGCAAGAGCTTCGCCATCAGCATCGTAGACTACATCACTCAATATCGCATCGCCCACGCCCAACGCCTCCTCATCACCACCGACCTCAACGTCTCCCAGATCGCCATAGAGTCCGGCTTCGGCTCCGTCAGCCGCTTCTACACAGCCTTCAAGGCCATCTGCTCGCAATCGCCAGGAGAATATCGAGCCTTCTTATCTCTCCCATAGACCACGAGAGTATTTGATTCCTATTACCATCGCGTTCTTAATAAATAAGATTGCGCAGCTCGCTGCTCGAAAAAAAGTTTTTTAGTATTATGTGCTTTTTCTACACAATCTGGGCTCAGCCCAGATTGTGTAGAAAAAGCACATAATACTAAAAAATGAGCACGCCGAAGGCGTGCATAAGGTAAACTAATTTTGCTCGTAGGCTTCCTGCAAGGTCTTAATGTCGAGCTTTTGCATACGGAGCATAGCTTCGGTGACTCTTTGCACTTTCACAGGGTCCTTGTCTTGCATCAACTCACCTAAGACAGTGGGGACGATCTGCCAGGACAAACCATATTTGTCTTTGAGCCAGCCACACTGGACTTCTTCTCCACCAGCGGTAAGCTTCTCCCACAGCTCATCGACCTCTTGCTGCGTCTCACAGTTCACCATAAACGAAATGGCCGGTGTGAACGTGAACTCTGGACCACCATTGATAGCCAGGAAGGACTGGCCGTCAAGCTGAAAGGCCACCGTCATAGCCGTTCCCTTTTCTCTCGGCCCCGCATCTCCATACTCGGCCCCGCCCTCAATCCTTGAATTTTTGAAGAGTGAGACATAAAAGTTCGCCGCCTCCTCAGCATTGCCATCGAACCACAGACTCGGAGTGATTTTTTGAAGATGTGTCCCCTTGTTGTTATCTGCCACGTTCAGTTCTCCTTCTCTTATATTCAGAATCTTACTTGCTTTCGCCGTGTCTATAGTTTACAGCAAGTGAGCCGAAAAAACTTCTTCTCGCTTGCTCTTTCCGGGGCGATACAAAAGTCGTTTTTAAACCGATCTCCGCCACCCACGTAGCGACCACCCCTTGCGGTTGTCACTACGCGGACATGTCCAACTTATTCTAGCTTTGTCCACAACGCTGCCAGCCGCACGCGTACGAGCACGAGCATAGTGGCAAGTGCCAGGAGGAGTATTCCGGTGAGCGAGAGCGCCAGAAACGTCGGGATGCCGAGCGAGGGCAGGAAGAGGACGTGGAGAGCGGTGATGATGATGAGCCCAACACTACTCAATACGAAGAAGCGTCTGTGGATGACCAGGCCCAGAAGCAGGAGTACGAGCGACTCTCCAGCCAGTAAGAGCGAGGGTTGTAGATTGTTTTCGCTGAAGCTGAGCCAGAGGGTGGGCAATAGTAAGAGTGATGCACCCGCTATTGCGCTGAGCTGACCGGCCAGTTGCTGTTGAGCAAACTTCTCATCTCGCACTAAGAAGGGGGAGACGGCGATGAGATAGCTGGCCGGGGCGAGCCAGAGCGTGCAGAGCGATGCCTGCGTAAAGGCCGCAAGCTCCCAGGGGATAACCAGCGTGCAGAGCAGGCCAGCGCTATAGAGCAAGCGCCAGCAAGCCGTGTGCTCTGTTTGCAAGTAGCCCGCCCAGGCCAGGAGGAGCGCAAGGATAATCAGTGAACCCGCCCCCACATGCACAAGTATGCCAGTCCTCATCGAAAGTCCGCCAGCCAGCATGATGACGAGCACGATCAGCACCTGGCCACCCGCACTAAGCACAAGAGAGAGGCGGGCAGGCGCAATCCGACGCGGTGCGGGGGAGAGAACGCGCCAGACAAACTGTGCTGCGAAGATGAGAATACAAAGGATACTATACGCAATCATCTGCTGCCAGAAGAGCCAGGAAGTGCACGAGACGGCCCTTACAGAGAGGACAACCACCAGGATAAGCAATTCCGGCGTACGCTTCATCAGCATAACCACTATAGTTAAGAACGTTGAGCCGCACAGAACGGCAAGCTGATCGCTCGCCGGTAAAACAGCGCTCCCACTCCAGACAAGCAGCACCACTACTGCCTCTAAGGAGACAAGGTACCAGGGCCAGCTCTCTCCATTCCGTCCAAAGAATCCTGGCGTACTCGCTCCCCTTGCACGCTTGACTCCATCGATCAGCAGGCCCAGAATTGCTGCTACCGATGCTATGGCCCCCAGCCTATACAGCGCGAATTGCCCCTCGCGCACGCATGTTGTCGAGCGTACACCACTGTATATCCACGGCAGGCAAGCAGTTCCTGATAGAACAAGCAAGATACTCCACAGAGCAAGTCCAACTGCTATACCCGCCCACCATCCTTTCCGTGTCAGCGTCCCTCCAACATACCAGGCCAGGGCCACTAGAGCAATCTCAAGCGCGACCGGAACGGGCACCGCGAGCCAATGCATCAATATACTCGCACTATGCGTGCTGTCATACAGCGCAACACTTACGCCATAGATCACACTCATAAGCAAAAGCGGCCATTCCCACATAGACACACGTTGTTGTACTGACTGATTAAACATAGTCAGTTCCAGATTATATTCAAGGATGCGCTCTACACCTACATATATTAATGGCAAGAGCACGGCGAGGACCAGTAACGTGGGTGCGGCCGAGAAGAAGAGATGGAGTAAAGCTACGAACGAACAGAGCAGGGCGAAAGGGATCAGAAGCCACTGGCGCTGGTAGAGCGCGATGCCATAGAAAAGCACGGTCAACGAAAGGAGCAAGAGAATACTACTTCGCGCATCCAGACCAAAGCCCAGCAGCATCGTCTCCACAAACACAGCGATAACCAGCACATTTAGAGGAGTAGCCCAGGACGCACTCAAGAAGCGCCGCGCGCAGACTGCCAGTACCAGACAAAGCACCAGGAAACCCGCTATTGTCCACACGGGAGACATATTGAATGTCACGAGAACGATTGCAAGTGTATAGTTCAGGAGAAAACCACAGAGCAGCAGGAATCCGCACCACCTTGCCTCTCCAGTAGACAAGATCTTACGCCATCCAGTATGGCGCGTCAAAATGCTTAGAGTCAGCCAGCAGCAGGACATCAGAATAACAATATCTAGAGCAATCTCAAACGGCAGTGTTTGCATTATCAAGGGCTGCTGAAAGTACACATGCGCTATGAATCGCGGAAAAAGCGTTGGAGCAGCAATAAATGGTAGAGCACCTATAAGCAGCAGAGCCAGAATCTCTAAATGTCGCTCTACGGAGCTTGCTTGATTAGCAAAGATCCGCAGATCCAGACGTGCCAGACCACGAGCGAGGGCGGCACCAACCGTTAGAACCACGACATAGACGGGTCGCGATGCATAGAGTGCATAGCATATTGTAAGCAAACAAGCAGCGCCCAGGTAAGGGGCAATTCGCGCAAACTCGTAGCGCTTCGTGTGCCATACGAAGAAGCCAAGCCAGAGAGCCAGTACGAACGTCGTTGCAGCTATCGAGAGGCGCAAACCACTCTGCGCACCCATCCAGGAACCGATTGAGAACGCATAGAGCGCGCCAACCGCTCCGGCCACTACACATGCGCCAAGCAAGACCTGAGCCGGCTCGCGTAAAACATCCATTGTAAATGCTGTCTGTGGAACGGAAGAAACGGCACGACGTACAAAAAGCTGTAAGGGGAAGGCAAGTAGCAGGAGCAACAACGGCCACCACCAGATTGCTAGATGCAACGTCGTAGCCGTCGCCAGATCCGCGACAATCAAAGCGGCGGCGGCCAGGTAGCCAAACGGCTTGAACTTCTGGTAAACACTCAACGTAGTATACGCTAAAGTCGCGTAACCGGCGGCAAGCGCAATCAGCAGCGAGGCCGGTATATGAAATAAAGACCCTGCTACGAATCTGTAAACCGAGAAACCGACTAGCGGCACCTGAAGGGCGAAGATGGCGGTATAGACAATCGAGACGATGCGCAAACTGGGAAAACGATACGTAATTGCCCCAACAATCCCAAAAATCGCGTGAACGGCCAGAAGGATAATACACGCGGTCAGCAAATCAGGAGTAGTAGCAATAAAGCTCAACGAACCAATCAGTATTAAAAATGCGCCTAACGAGGCAACGATGTTGATGCTTTGATCAGTAAAAAAAGTTTTGAGAGAAAATGGCTGCTGGGAAGACGATGACTGAGTACCCGAGGCAGCATTAGAGGGCATTGTGTGCGCTTCGGGCCTCATTACTGAAGTGCCAGGATTATACTGTGCTTGCGCGGGCGAGACGGCCATTATAGACGAAGCACGTTGAGAGAGGCTAGCAAGGCGGCGTTCATAGTAATTTATAAGCTGAACAACAGTCATATGCGCCCCTCCATAAGAGGCGACGCGCCCCAGGTCATGCAAAGAGGCGCGAAGAAAAACTTCTTCTTTTACGCTGTCGATGGGATACCCGCAGCGTGGGCAATCGCTACCCATCCCAGGCTCGACTCCCAGCCTGCAACAATCGCAGTACGAGCTATACACAGGCATGACTCACTCCTTCGCGGCATATACACAACGCCGCTTGTGTCGTTTAAGACAGAAAGCAAAGAGATCTACATCTCAATAAAGACAGCTGAATAATTTGAATATGCTGCTAGTGTAAATGCTTCCGCCTACGCTAAGAAGTGTCATATGCCCCATCAGCCCGTTCAAGCTATACTACATACTCAACAATGTGTGTCACTTCATAGACAGAGCTCGTTGTATAAAGTACAATAGAAACAAGAAGAGTAAGTATAGGTGGCGATTCGCGCTCAACTTCTCGAATAGGCAGTAGCAAATAGAGGTATACGATGAAACTTAACCCTAAGTATAAGGGACGTTATATTGAAGGCTCTGGTGGTGTCAAGCTTTTTGTGGAAGAGAATGGAGACCCCGCAAGGCCAGCGATTCTCTGGATTCACGGATTATGTCAAAGTCGTCTCTCCTGGGATAGGCAGTTTGAGGACGAGGATCTGGCTGCACAGTATCATATGGTTCGCCTGGACCTGCGCGGGCATGGACTTTCCGACAAGCCGACTGATCCAGCAGCCTTCCAGAACGGCAAAATCTGGGCAGATGACATCCAGGCAGTAATCAGCGCACTGCACTTACGCAAACCGGTCCTGGCGGGCTGGTCCTATGCTGGCCACATCCTCTGTGACTACGTCAGCTACTGTGGCCAGGACAATCTGGGCGGTCTTATCTTTGTAGATGCTGGCACGGAAGCAGGGCGGGATGAAGCAGTGACTCTGTTCGGAGCAGATTTTCTTCAACTGGTTCCTGGCTTCTTATCTACTGATTATGCTGAATGGATTGCTGCGCTGCAACAGTTCGTGGGCATACTTACCTATGAAGAGCTTGATCCACAGGCTTTCTACCAGATGGTTGGTTCTGGTGCGGTTACCCTGCCTGCCTCACGTCAAGGCATGCTTATGCGGAACCTGGATAATAGAGCAGTTATGCAGAGCATCACAATTCCCTCGTTGATCCTACATGGGCAGGATGACCGCGTTGTTTTGCCTGCTTCTTCGGACTATATAGCTCGCCACATTCCGCATGCCGCACGCGTCGATTATAATCACTGCGGACACTCTCCTTTTCTGGAGGTGACCTCCCAATTCAACCAGGACGTCGCTGCTTTTGTGCTGCAAGTTCATAGCTAAGTAGTACCCTAGAGCAGGATCGCGCGTCGCAATAACCAACGTCTTGAGCTCAGACCCGCGCATGGCTCTGGAGGCCGCTTTAGAAGAATCTGGTCTTCCTGAGCCCGCTTTTTCTCATCAAAAAACGTCCCCAAAAAGTAGACCCGCGCAAATCCTTGCATAAACTGGCTCCATAGGCTACACTAGAGGGGTTGCAGTCTGAAAGGCTAGTAGACCCAGGCGGGTTTGAAATACTGTTGTAGCGGTAGCCGAGGCATGGCCATTTACGTCTGAAAGGCCAGTAGAGCCCAGGCGGGTTTGAAATCAAAAGTTATTTGTGAGGATTTGATCAAAGCATATTACAACGAGTATGCGCCTCTTAAGGATAAAGGGTCAAAGCATGCGGCCACTCAAACTGCTGATTTGCTAAAAAAACTACTATACCACACAAAGAGAAGTTTTATTTATTTGAATAGGGCAAGTGTCTTTGCTGAGATAGCAAAACAAGCTTATTATATTGCCTTTGCCCATGCGAAATGGAAATACGCAGCAGATCTGGCATATGACATTGGCAGGATATATTATGAGTCAGGAAAATATAGCAAAGAAGGTACCAGGACGTGGGTTGAGACTTTAAGAAGATGCCTGGAAAAGGCAAACTCAGCTCACGATTTCGATAGGTACTGGACAACAATCTATAATCAGATGAAACAGGACAGCCTTGAATCATTAAATAAGCCAACTGATATAAAAGCTCAAAAGTCTTTCTATGACGCGCTAACGTATGCAGCAAAGCTTTATGATCTAGAGGGACTAAGTAAGCAAGATAGAGCCAAATAAGCTCGCCCGGCTTACGATAGCTATTGCGGATGAGCTTGCATAAAGTCTACGAAAGAGAGCTGACAGAAAATAATGTTTTCTGTCAGCTCTCTTTCCAAACTCTTTCTTACACAGCCTCCTCCACCAGGGTGCGCCCCGTGAACTGGCTGTTGTAGAGGTCGGCGTAGAAGCCGTTCTGGGCGAGCAGTTCTCTGTGGGTGCCCTTCTCGATAATTGTGCCGTGGTTCATGACGAGGATCAAGTCGGCGTCGCGAATAGTGGAGAGGCGGTGGGCGATGACGAAGCTGGTGCGGCCCTTCATCAGTTCGGTCATGGCCTTCTGGATTTGCATCTCGGTTCGGGTGTCGACGCTGCTGGTGGCTTCATCCAGGATCAAAATTTCAGGGTCGGCGAGGAAGGCGCGGGCAATGGTCAGAAGCTGTTTCTGGCCGGCCGAGATGTTGCTGGCTTCCTCGTTGAGTACTGTATTATAACCCTGCGGTAACGTTCTAATAAAGTGGTCGGCGTTGGCCGCTCTGGCAGCCTGGACGATCTCTTCTTCCGTAGCATCTTCGCGGCCGTAGGCGATGTTGTCGCGGATGGTTCCGTTGAAGAGCCAGGTGTCCTGTAAGACCATGCCGAACATGCGGCGTAAGACTCCTCGCTTGATGTCGTTAATCGGGACGCCATCCACCAGGATTGCGCCGCCGCTGACTTCGTAGAAGCGCATGAGCAGGTTGACCAGGGTGGTTTTGCCCGCTCCAGTCGGGCCAACGATGGCGATCATCTGTCCCGGCTGGACGTTGATGTTCATGTCCTCCATCAGAATGGCATCTTCTTTATAGCCAAAGCGGACGTGCTGGAACTGGATTGCGCCATCAGGATGCTCGATGACCTTCGCGGAAGTTGTCTCCGGAACCTCTTCTTGCTCGTCGAGCAGCTCAAAGATGCGCTCCGCCGATGCTAGCGCCGACTGGATCACGTTGGCGAAGTTGGCGAGCTGGGTGATCGGTTGGGTGAACTGCTGGGCATATTGAATAAATGCCTGCACGTCTCCAATGGCGATGGCTCCCTGCGTGACCAGGATACCGCCGACCACAGCTACAATGACATAGCCCAGGTTGCCAATCGACCTCATGAGCGGCATGATCGTGCCCGAGACGAACTGTGCGTGCCAGCTTGCGTTATACAACTGCTCGTTGCGCTCGTTAAATTCGTCAATGGCCTGATTTTCGCGCCCAAAGGCTTTGACGATCTTGTGGCCGGTGTACATCTCTTCGACGTGGCCGTTGAGGGCTCCTAGTGATCGCTGCTGCGTCCTGAAGTAGTTTTGCGAGCGTCTGGCGACTCCTATCGTGACGAGCAGGCTCAGCGGTAGAGTCAGCACGACGATCAGGCTGAGGAGCGGGCTGATGGTGATCATCAGGATAATGACGCCGAGCAGTGTGACCACCGAGGTGATGAACTGCGTGACGCTCTGCTGAATGACCGTGCTGAGATTGTCCATGTCGTTGACGGCGCGGCTCATGATCTCGCCGTGCGTATGCCCATCAAAGTACTTGAGCGGGAGACGCGAGAGCTTTTCGTCTATCTCTTTGCGCAGTTGATACATCGTTCTTTGCGCCACGCCCGACATGATATACTGCTGAATGTATATGAAGATGGAACTGATAATGTACAAGACAAGCAGAATGAGCAGGACGTTCGCAATGTAGCCGAAATCGATGCCCGGGGCCGACTGATGCCTGGCTGCGGCCTGATACTTCCCGACGAGGCCGGCGAATAGTTTGGTCGTGGCCAGACCCAGGATCTTCGGGCCGACGATGTTGAACGCGGTCCCGATGATGGCAGTGATAAGCACGATCAGCAATGGGAATTTTTGTGGCAGAAAGTAGTCAAGCAGACGCCGAAGCGTGCCTTGAAAATTTTTAGCCTTCTCGACTGGCATACCCATCGCGCCCCAGCCGCCTCTGCCCATTGGGCCGCCACCTTGCTGCATGGGTGGCCTTTGTGCTCTACGTTCTTCGCTCATGCTATCTCCTCCGCGATCTCTTCAACCGAAAGCTGTGAGGATACGATGTCGCGATAGACCTCGCTGCTCTTCATCAATGCTTGATGAGTGCCGATGCCGGCAATACGTCCCTCGTCCAAAACGATAATCTGGTCCGCGTCCATCACTGTGCTGACGCGCTGCGATACGATCAATACTGTTGAGTTTCTCGTTTCATGCTTGAGAGCTGCACGCAGCCGTGCGTCGGTCTTGAAGTCCAGCGCCGAGAAGCTATCGTCAAACAGGTATATTTCTGGTCTTCTGATCAAGGCGCGGGCAATGGAGAGACGCTGCTTCTGGCCGCCGGAGACGTTTGCGCCGCCCTGGGCAATTTCTGCGTCAAATCCGTCCTGCTTCTCTGCGATAAACTCGCTGGCCTGCGCAACCTGAGCGGCATGCCTGATCTCTTCTTCAGTCGCGTCTTCTTTGCCATAGCGGATATTCTCGGCGATTGTGCCGGAAAACAACACGGTCTTTTGAGGTACAAGGCCCATTTTCGAACGCAGATGCTCCTGCGCAATCTCGCGCACATCCACACCGTCTACCAGGAGAGAGCCGCTATCGATATCGTAGAAGCGCGGAATCAGGCTCACCAGGGTGGATTTGCCGGAGCCGGTGCCGCCGATAATAGCCGTAACCTCGCCAGGAGCGGCCCTAAAAGAGATGTTGGAGAGCGCGGGTTCTTCTGCACCGGGATAGCTGAACGTCACGTCGCGGAACTCTACATAGCCACGCTGATCGTCTGCCAGCTTCACCTGCTCGGCATCCTTGATCTCTGGCTCGATCGCCAGCACCTCGTTGATGCGGTCGGCCGAAGCAGCAGCGCGTGGCAGCATCACAAACATGAATGAGACCATCAGTAGTGCGAACAGAATCTGCATAGCGTATTGCAAAAAGGCGATCAGTGCTCCCACTTGCATGTCGCCAGCATTGATGCGGAGCGCGCCGAACCAGAGGATTGCGATGCTAGAGAGATTCAGCACAAGCATCATCACCGGCATCAGCGCCGCCGTCAGTCGATTCACCCGAATGGTCACATCGGTCAGGTCTAGATTGGCATCATCGAAGCGCCGCTCTTCGTGCCGCTGACGATCGAACGCCCGCACCACGCGCACGCCGGTCAGACCCTCGTCCAGAACCAGATTGAGCTTATCCAGCTTCACCTGCACAACGCGAAAGAGTGGAATCGCCCGGCTCATCAACAGAAAGATAAAGCCGACCAGAATTGGAATCGCCGCCACCAGAATCCAGGCCAGCCCAACATCCTGGCTGAATGCGAGAATAACGCCCGCGACCAGCGTGATTGGAGCCGTGATGACCATATTCAGCATCATAATCATCACTTGCTGCACCTGCGTCGTATCATTTGTCGTACGCGTGATCAGCGAGGATGTGCTTATCATATCGAACTCGTGCAGCGAAAATTGCGCTACGCGTGTAAAGATCTGGGCACGAATGATTTTACCGAAGCCGGTCGCCACCTGGGAGGAAAAGTAGACGCCGACGACGGCGGCAACCGTTCCTATCACAGCCACCAGTAGCATAATGCCGCCCACGCGCCAGATGTACCCTGTATCGCCTTTCACAATCCCATCATCCACAATATTCGCCATCAAGGTAGGTAGATACAGGTTAGCCAGGGCTTGCACGGCGGCGAGTCCGATTACCAACGCAAGGATAGCTCGATACGGTCGCATAAATCGCAACAATTTAATCATAGTACTTCGTCTCCATGCTCCAGAAAGTCAGGTATACTGGACGCTTTCTCATTAAAGTAGCGGAAGGCAGTGGATAAAAGGGAGGCAAGCTGATTGCTCTGCTCCTCACCCATATACTCTACCAGCCCACGGAAGGTAACCGAAAAGGACTCGCGCGCCTGAGAAGCGATCTCCTCGCCCTGCTCTGTCAGCGAGATCCACACCGTCCGCCTATCCGCCGGATCACTGCGCCGCTCGATCAGCCCATTTGCCTCCAGGCCCTTGAGCACCTGAGTAATGGATGGAGAGGTCACGTGCATCATCTTACTAATCTCCGACACCTTCATTGGGCGTGCCTCACACTGCGCCCCCTTACTAATCAAAAACAGCACTCCGATCTCACTCATCTTATGGCCCGCGATATGCTGACTCGTCGCGTCCCGATGAAACTGCATAAATGCTTTATTAAACTGCATCAAAGACCGAGAAAGCCTCTGCGCCGTCGCATCAGTAGTTGAATGCATTCCTCCTCCTCTTTCCACAAGGGGATATATGTTTATGTTACTAATTAATTTAGAGGAAATTAGGTTACTAACCTAACTATATGATGAAATTGCTAGCTTGTCAAGTTTGGCAACGTGTGAAAATTGCTGCAAGCTTTCTGTGAGTTTACAAAGATCGATACAAGAAATATTTCTTTCATTCGATAGATAGAAAGAGAGCAGCTCTCTATCTATCTTGTTATAGTACTTTTCATCACTATTTGGGCTTTTCAGTATCCTTTAAATATAGGGCATACGCTCTGGAAAGGTCGTTCAAAGAAAGTGAAGCTTTCCCAACAAAAATGTGTTTGCATTCAAAAGCTGAACAGCATCAGAAAGGAGGGCGGCGCTTTCTCCTATAAAGGATGGGAGTATCCGCGCCGCCGTGAACATGGATATCAGATTGTATTATAAAGAGAAGCCGTTTCTAGCCACCATGCGTATCGTGCTGGCCTCGCTGCTCACTACGATTGCAATTCTCCTGACTACCGTCTCGTCCCCAACTCATGCGGCCTCAAGAATCGTCTGGAGCGATAACTTTAGTGGCGGAAATCTTGATGCGTCCAAATGGAACGTGGTCAATTCTCCAAGCTGGAACAAAGGTGAGTGGGAGGCATACTCAGACAATAATGTCTCTCTGGATAACAACTCGCTCTTAATTAAGAGCGACAATACAAATAATAAATATACATCGGGTGAGGTGAACACATTTCAGCGCTACTCCTTCACCTATGGTCGAGTAGACATCCAGGCCAAGCTGCCTCACGGCCAGGGCATATGGCCCTCATTCTGGCTGCTGACCGCGAATTGTCAGATGTATCCCTCGACTGGCTCTGGCTGTGTCGTCACACCAGCACGAAGTTATGGCGAGGTCGACATTATGGAGATGCTGGGGCAAAATCCGCACTATCTGTATATGACCAACCACTTCGGCTACTATCAGGGCCAGAATCTTTCTCATCAATGTACATATACGGGACCCGACTACTCGGCCGACTACCATATCTACTCAATCGACTGGGAACCCGGCAGTCTTACCTGGCTCATCGACGGCGTTCCCCATTGCCACCAGACAGATGGTGTGCCCAACGGACCCATGTTTCTCGTCCTGAACACTGCCATCGGTGGCCTCTTTCCCGGCAATCCAAACATAACAACCCAATTTCCGCAATATACCCAGATCAGCTATGTGCACATCTCGCAGTAGGTAGAAGGCTCAAGGCCTCTATCAACCCTGGGGAATAGCTAGCTACCGCTTCACTCCCCAGGCTGTAAGCAGAGTCCATGTAGCTACAAAGCCTGGCTGTTGCATCTCTTGGAGTGCTTGCGGCAAGATACTATCGTAGTCAGAAGGAAGCTGGCTCCACTTAGAGAAGAAAGGCCGAAGGGTTCGAAACCCAAGCTTGACATTCTCAGCAAAGCTTTGTCCTTCCAGGGTGTTGGCATGATAGTCAAGCTTATGGAGTCGAGTCTGGACGTTTTCGGCTCCATACTGGTGCAAGAGATGCGGCAGCTCGTCTATTACGGAACAGCGATCGAAGGTAAAAAAGTGTCCAGAGCGGTAGAACGATTCAAGCAACAGATTGTAGAATCGATTCACCGCTGGACTCGTCGTCTCTGGAAGATTACATTCGGTAACGCGAATCACTCCACCGGGCTGCGTCACACGCTGGCACTCGAGCAGAAATTTGGGCCAGTCCCAGGTTCTCAGGAAACTACCGTCAATGCGCTCGTTCACCAGATCAAAGAAGTTTTCCGGAAATTCAAGCATTCGAAGCGCATCCATCACGTGAAACTTCACTCGATCGGCAATCCCACCTCGTTCTGCCTGC
>JAABUZ0100006050.1_pt1 | contig 15391 bp, 18 predicted proteins | sample 5562091 | NCBI WGS metagenome assembly JAABUZ01 (sample SAMN12813069, study PRJNA571459) | rock metagenome | isolation source: Antarctica rocks | place: Antarctica: Victoria Land, Linnaeus Terrace sud | collected 2015-12-21 | reverse complement strand
GTCTTTGCAAATTGCTATACAAAATAAATATTTATTTATAATATAAATTAAAAGTATATTTTAATAACAATCTTTAATTAAATCTATATTATATCTATTGTCTTTATTGATAAAAATATATATTATATATCTTTATTTTGTTGTTTTGTTAAATATAGTTTTGTTAATAAACACAAATTGCTTTGTAATAATATAAAGAAAGTCTATTGATCAAATTTTGCAAAACTATTTATTTTAATAATATTCTATTTATTATATTTGCTTTTTATTTAATTGCAACTTCTTTATAATTCTATTTATTATTAATATTAATATATATTATTATATATACTCTATTTTTTTTAAAGAATTAAATTATTTTTTCTGTATTGTTTACAATTGTTTCTCTAGATATATAGTTAATAACTTTTCGATAACGCAATAGATTTTGCGTAAATTATTTATAACTTTTCTATAAGACTTAAACATTAATCTATATATAAATAGATTTTTCTATGTTTTATAGATTGTTCAAATCTTACAATAAATTTTGTCGACAATAAATTGTAATTGTTAATGCAATAAAAGATAGCAAACAATATAAGATTGTAAGACAAGAAGAGAGTTGCAAGCATATCAACAACAATAAGAGAAGAATGCTAATTACTCGAAATGCGATAAACGAGATATATAGAAGCTTTAGTTTGCTAATTAGATCAATAGATGCAATGGCGATAGTTGGGGAGATACTTGTGGTATATATGTGTTAGTGATGGGAGATTAAGTCTTTCTCTAATGCCAAGCTTTGCAGACACACATGAAAGCGCTAATACTTTTATCAACAGCGCTGCCTCGTCGGCTCGAATACAGAGTATCCAGTGAACTCTTTGAGATCCCCTCATTCTTGGAATTACACTCACTATGCTTGGCCAATCCATTCATCCTAGGACCCACTGTGTTCCTTGAGGTCTCATAGACATGCGCGGGTCACTGCTATCAGGGCGTCTTGCGCGCCTTTCCCCAACTCCGGTCCTTGGATTTCGGCGACAGTTACATAAGCCTACAGCGAATGTTGGAGGACTGCTACGAGCTCAGGCGCCCTTAGGTGCTCGCGGTTCTCGAAGGAGGACGTGGCCATTTGGCACGAATGCCCTTCACAATGTCCCAACCGTGCGAGCAATATCTTTCGCTAGGGTTTTACCCAACTTAGCTGTCAAGCTCCTCCGAATACCGGCCATGTTCGGCGCTGCGACCATTGGAGGACTGGCATATCTGCAGTATCAAGCTACACGTAAGCGGTCGTGATTGACCGCTGCAAATGACTGACAAGTGACAGAGGCTGGAAATTATGCCATGGATAACCTTCGGAAAGCGGGAAACTTGGTCGGCGGAGCAGCAGAAAGCCTCTATGGCGGAGCTAAAGGCATAGTGGAACAGACAAAGAGTGGCTGGGATCAGACAACAGAGAATCTGGGTCTGCCGGAGTGGATGCAAGGGCTCTTCAATGGGAGTGGCGGTACGTCTAACGGTGGTTCGTCCGGAGCTGGAGGAGAGCCGCCGAAGCAGAGCCGAACAGCAGCAGGAGTAGCTGCTGGTTCTGCTGCCGCTTTTGGATATACACAATCACCAGAAGAAGACAATAGATCTGGCCAGGAAGCCGCAAGGGATGATCAGATGATGATGCTGACGAAAAAGATGATCGAGATCCGGAGCATGCTACAGGTTGTCGGCCAGTCGAACGCACTGATATTGCCATCAATAGTTGTGATCGGCTCACAATCATCTGGGAAAAGTTCTGTCCTAGAAGCTATAGTTGGGCATGAGTTCCTTCCAAAAGGGTCTAATATGATAACACGACGGCCGATCGAGCTCACTTTGGTGAACACTCCAATTGCCCAGGCAGAGTATGGCGAGTTTCCAGCTTTGGGGCTGGGGAAGATTACGGACTTCTCGCACATACAGAAAACCTTGACAGATTTGAACCTGGCTGTGCCCGCAGCAGACTGTGTCTCCGATGATCCAATTCAGCTCTCTATTTACTCACCCAACGTGCCCGACCTCTCGCTCATCGACTTGCCCGGGTATATTCAGGTCTCAGGTATGGATCAACCGACAGAATTGAAACAGAAGATCTCGGATCTCTGCGACAAGTACATTCAGCCTCCGAATGTCATCCTCGCCATATCTGCGGCAGACGTGGACTTGGCCAACTCAACAGCCTTGCGAGCTAGCAGGAGGGTAGATCCTCGAGGCGAGCGAACCATCGGTGTTGTGACCAAATTGGATCTCGTCGAACCGGCGAGAGGCGCCAGTATACTCAGCGATCGAAAGTACCCGCTTCGTCTTGGCTATGTCGGCGTGATCAGTCGCGTGCCACAGACCTCAGGTGGACTATTCTCCAGAGGAAGCGGCAGTATCAGCACTGCGATCTCGAAGAACGAAAACACTTTTTTCTCCGCTCATCCCCTGGAATACGGTCCTCAATCAGAGCTTGCTGTAGGCACGACTACACTGCGTAAGAAGCTCATGCATGTGCTAGAGCAGACGATGGCTTCGAGTCTACAAGGAACTAGCGATGCAATCCATCAAGAGCTAGAAGAGGCCACATACGAGTTTAAGGTTCAGTACAACGACCGGCCTCTGAGTGCGGAGTCGTACCTCGCAGAAAGCTTAGATGCCTTCAAGCACTCGTTCAAGGCATTCGCAGAGTCGTTTGGCCGACCGCAGGTACGAGAACTGCTCAAGGAAGAATTGAACCAGCAGGTTCTGGATGTCCTTGCCCAACGATACTGGAACAAACCGATAGAGAATCTTTCATCTCCGCTGCCAGAATCAGACCCTCTGAGCGAACTGCCCAAAGCCGACCCGGAGTCAGTCTACTGGCATCGGAAGTTAGACGCTTCCACATCGTCTCTTACCAAGCTAGGAATTGGCAGACTTGCGACCACTGTTGTCGCTAATGCTCTTCAATCTGAGGTTGACCGACTTCTGACCTCTTCCAGCTTCTCCGCACATCCGTTTGCTCGCAGCGCCATCACAGATGCTGCTTCTGGAATCCTCAACGATCGATTCTATAGCACTAGCGACCAAGTTGAAAATTGCATAAAGCCGTACAAATTCGAGATCGAGGTTGACGGCACAGAATGGACGAGATCACGGCAGAACGTGTCTGAGGTGCTCAAGCGTGAACTCAAGGCCTGCGAGGCCGCTGTCAAAGGGGTCGAGGATTCCGTGGGCGGCAAGCGAAAGATGAACGACGTGATGGGTTTTGTCGACCGAGTACGCAAGGGTGAAGTCGTCTTGGAAGGTGACGGTATTGGTGGTGCGGGCGGTTATAGCGCCGCTCTTCTAGCAAAAGGTAATGCCTTTCGAACCGTCGCAATTGTCGACTAACATCATTCAGGCCGTGAGGCTGTCTTCCTCCGCGATCGCGCTGCCATTCTCCAGATGCGCCTAACGGCCGTGAAATCCAAGCAATGCGCCACCAAATCCAACAAGTACTACTGCCCCGAGATCTTCCTCGACGTCGTCGCCGACAAGCTCACCTCGACCGCCGTCCTCTTTCTGAACGTGGAACTACTATCAGAATTCTATTATAATTTTCCCCGTGAGCTGGACGCCCGCTTAGGGCGACACCTGTCGGAAAGCGAGATTGAGCGCTTTGCGAGAGAAGATCCTAAGATCCGAAGACATCTGGACGTCATCAAGAGGAAAGAAATGCTGGAGCTTGTGTTGGAGAAGATGGAGAGCCTTAGGATGCTTGAAGGGAAAGAGAAGCGGAGAGAAGCTAGCTTGCAGGCCAAAGCTGGAGCCGCTAAAGAGAGGGGAAAGAGGGGCTGGCTCTTGTAGGTTCGAGCAGACGTTTGACGAGAATGAGACAGCATGTGAGCATGGAGTTACGTTTTGCACTCTTGAAGTCTCGGGTTTCTCACTTTTGGGAACAGCACACCTCCTAGCTGTCAGATACCCCTTGTGCCGCTCAATCGCTATACGTATTTACAAATTGTTAGACGTTTTTCGCATATCCAGATCACACCTCAGGCTCGCCTCCATCTATTCGACTCCAACGCTTCGACGCTTTGACAATGGGCGGCCCTACAATCCGATGACTATTGCCCGCCCGATTCGTATAACCGTAGTTTTCAATGAATGATGCCACGTCTCAAGGTTGCCTCCCACCAGTATAGAAGTATTGTCACGCTCAAACAATTCCAGCCCGGAACAACAGATTCCCCCTTCCCGACCCGTCCACTCTCCTCCCACCCGCCCTGCACAAAAGTGTTGAAACTCCCCTCATCCCCTTCTCACCCCCTCCTCGCCACCCCCCCCCCCCTCCCCCAACCCTACTCCTCAACCATCTTCCTATACTCCTCCCCCCCCATCAACCCCTCCACCTCCCCCCTCCCCCCCTCCCCAACCTCAATCCTCGCAATCCACCCCTCGCCCTCAGGTCCCTTATTGATCATCCCCGGCTTCTCCTCCAGCACGCCATTCGCCTCGATGATCTTCCCCGACACGGGCGTCATGATGTCGGACGCCGACTTCACAGACTCGACGGCGCCGATGCTGTCGCCTTTGCTGATTTCAAGACCTAGGGCCGGGAGCTCGACGTAGACGACGTCGCCCAGGGCGGCGGAGGCGTAGTTTGAGATGCCGATTGTTCCTGAGGGGGAAGGAGGGGTTAGCGGGGTGGGAGAGTGTGGGGGGGGAGGAGGGGGAGGGGGAGGGAAGTACCGGTTTTGCCGTCGGGGGAGAGCTCGATCCATTCGTGGTCGGAGGTGTATTTCTTTTCGAGCACTGCAGCAGGTAGTCAAATACTGCTCGTCCCCCGTTGCTTCATAGGGTCAATTGGGCGTCATACAATTTCTTGAGCTCATGAATGTCCTTCTACCACACTTTGGAGGGGTGTGCGTTCTTGATAGGGACGGCCATCGTGGTAATGCGTCTCGGATGTGTGGTCTACATATCGTTGCGGTAGTAGCCCTTGATATTGAGGCCTTCAATGGCACGCTCGTCCGGAGGGTTGCTGCCATGTTTGTATTGATACGGTGGGCGTTGAAGCAGGGCCTGACGTTAGGCCTGCAGCGGCGCTAGCCGCTTGGTAGGGCTGAGTACTAACACCTCGGTTTCTTTGTTCTGGACTTCGAAATCCCAGGTTCAGAAATTCCGCCGTGATCTTTACTTAGATTCAAGCGTGAGTGAAGGAGGAAATCGGGCGTATGGCAGATCTTATTCCTTACCGGTGACGATGTTATACGAGATGATAGCCGTGGTACGCCCTCCCCTCCCCATCCCCACAACACGATCCCTAACCACCTCCAGGTCCGGCCGGGCAACCTCGCCGAAGTCAAAGAGTGCCTCCTCCCTCCCCCACCCATTCCCAATCCCTCTCACTCTCCCCCTCCCCCTCCCCCGTCCTCTCCCGCCCCTCTCCTTCTACCCCCCATCTAACGCCCATCCCCAACAGAATCGCCCGCACAGCCGGCACTCTAATCCTCTCCCGCGGGGGCGTCGTCCGCGGCCTGACCAACTGGGGCCCCTTCCTGCTCACCAAGCCAGTAAAGCAGCATCAAATGCGACACGACTCCGGGCACCACTTCATCATGCGCTTCGACGCCTCGCCCGCGACGCAGCGCTTGGTGTACAAGACCGTGGCGATTGATCCAAGGATGATACGGTGTGGGATGGTGAGGTTGGGGGAGACGCTGGGGGAGATTAAGGATGTGAGGGGGAGGGTGGAGTGGACGGGGGATGCGACGGAGATGTTGGCGGGGGAGATGGGGGGGATGCGGTAGGGGGTGTTGCATGATGTTGGGGGGGTGGTGGGGGGGTTTGGCGAGGTTTTGTGCGCGGTGGGAAGGTGGGGGAGCTTGCGGCATAAGTGGATGTGGTCGAAGCAATCGCATCACCTACTCTCCTGGTCTTCTCGGTCATGCTCGATTACTGCTAATCTGTCTCTTCTGAGGAGAAGGTGGGCGAGGAGTCTGAGGTGTGGGTGCTGTTCAACGATATCCGGCATTGGGCACACAGATCGAATCTCCTTTATTCCCTGGCCTCTCCTACGTTCTCTACCTCCTCGGCCCTGCTGCCGCAAGTCTTTCTCATATCTCATGACTACCCAAAATTTCAGGAAAAGGCACCCCCGCCTCAATGTATCCTCTCCCCACCTGTCCCCTCGTCCAACCCTTCCAAGTCCAAGCCTACATCTCGCTGTTCATCCCTCTTCCCCCACCATCAACCTCCTTCCCCACAAACAGTCCAAGCCACCCCGACCCGCTTGCCCTCAGCAAAAACCACCGTCCCCTTCCATCAAACCACCACCGTACCAAGAAGCGACCCTACACAACCCATCACGATCTATCCCTGCCCATCGCACCGCGAAACGCACATCTTCCTGCAGCGGTGGTAGCTCACCAGGACGACTATCTTCACCAGCGGCCTCAGGAGCCAAATCTTTCCCCTGGGTGAGCTAGTCTCGAGGTTCCGGCTCAGGACCTGCTGGTAATGGGCTCTGGTGGCGTTGTTTTAGTTATTGCAATAAAGGGGTATTCGCTGGATGGGCGGCGGTGGGGGGATTGGGAGTACTGCCTCTACACCTGAGAAATCTACGGTCCTGCAACAGACTTTTTGCTAGAAGGCGTAAATCCATTTGCAAGTCTATTCCCGGCAGCCTGAGTTGTAGGCGCTGCGGCGACAGCGGTGGATGTTGCGCTCGCGCCTGTCGGACTACTTGGCTGGCCGGCAACACCAGTGACAGAGCTCAGAATTCCAGCAGCCTTGCTAGCCGCAACCAGCTCAGATGTGGAGCCTACAATAGGCACGATGTTCTTGCGAGTCTCGTTGTTGAAGTGGGGGGTCTGTCCCAGTCGATGGGATTAAAGGAATTGCGGCCAGTAGTACTCTGCTAGACGTCTGGGTATTCGCTTTGGCGATGGCTTGCGGTTGGGATCCGCTGAAAGAAGTGCAGGTGGAGCGGAAGTGTCGTGGAAGAGTGCCACTGCCGGGCAGAGAACTGATATGAGAGTTTACTGCTATTGGCAGCGTGAAATAAGATGGCAATGATGTGCTTTCGGTAGATCGACCGGGAATGGGGTATGGCAATGGTTTGCAACCGTGCATGAACTCGGTATGCGAAAGGGGAACAATCGTGCAAGGTAGAAGGGATAGTAGCCGGCTCTCCGTGTTCTTCGTGGAGTAGAGCTTGATTGCGAGTAATTAATCTGAAGATGGAGAAAGACATCTAGATACTAGGAATCAATGGTAGTCACAATCGCTAATATATATATACATATATATTCGAATGCTGCCATAGTTTATCGCCATTACTCGGAGTCGGTGGTCTGTTAATCGATCCTCATGCAAGTCTCAGCATAGAAGCGAGAGTGAATCCCCAGTGACTTGTCTCCAAGTGTTGGCCGCAAGGAAGTTGAATCCGACCAACGCATTGGATAGCGGTAACGGAGCAGCTTGGAACGATCTATGCTATGGACTCCGCTGAGTCATGATCTGTACACCGTTGGCATTTATTATCTTTATCCGCAGCGAATGGGACAGAATCGACCAAGATTGAGAATCACACAAATGCAATTTAGGATAGCAAAGATCGAATAGAAGTCCGATACCCGTCGAAGATACAACGATAGAATTGACTGCGATGCAAGCAGTTAAGAACCATTTAATAAAAGCAATACATCGAACGGCCTTTAGTGTACAGTGAAAGCGAAAGACATTATAAGGTTGTAGTATCCTACAATTGGTGCTAAGAGAGAGAAATAAACATGTTTGCTCATAGCGTATTGTCTTCTGCGAGATTGTTTTGTTAAGCACTTCAGGCAAGTAGCGTCTTCTCTTTCTGCTATGCGTCATCCGTGGTCAGTCAACCCATCACCGCTCCCACTATTTCTTATAACCACTCATGCAAGAGCCAATGCAACCGACGAAGAATCCATCGAGCACCTTCGTAGTAAGAATCATACAAAAGTACAATGTTCTGAGGAAAGTCTGAGCCTTGTCAACAAGGCCTAGAGTGGCTTTTCGATCAATCAAGGAAGAGGAGCAATTCCTGTCATGCCTATTGAATACGTATGCATATTTTCCAGAGGATGACGCCTTCTTCGATACAGAGATAGTCACATTCACGCGCGATGGGTAATGCCAAATCAGTATGAGAGCGAAGTTACGCCCGGGGTACCTTGCCTCAGTACTCAGACCCTATGGAATGATTATTGTAAGCGTGCGCTGCCTGCGTGGCAACGTAAATGTGATGCGATAACGTATCGAGGCACTCCTAAACAACAACGCACTAAAAACTAGCGTACGCTTACAATATTTATTCCATAGGATCTGAGGGCAAAACTCCCAAATTTGATCAAAACTTGTTCGGGCGCGATGTTTAACAACAACGCAATGCAATACTAAAGATTGGTTTGAGTCTCTTATTTGTTAATGCTTTTCAATGCGTTTGCTCTCTTAATGTATGCATTATGTGTAGTGTGTAGTGTGTGATGTGTGGTGTGTGATGTGTAGTGCGGGCAATGTGTGTCGAAAAATACTCGAAAAAGCATGTTTGAAGCAACAACAACACAACGCTACAATTATATTGCGCACAATTAACACAAAGTCTTTTTCTATACTATAACTAGCTTCGAGCAAAGCGAACAACTTATCAAATACGTGATTGTTGCGTAAATGTATGTCAAAGTTGCAATAAAATTTAAACTTTTTTGCTTTAATGCTGGCACAACTACATAGCATACTATCTTATTATATATTAATTGTTAATCAACAAAGCATATTAAAATCTAGCGATGAACGTAGCTCAATTAATATAAAATATTGTGGTTGAATTACTGTTGCACGACAAACATAGAACTGTTGATGTTAAAAACGTAGTGTAAGTGTTTTTGATGTGTTACCATCAAAGTTAGTGTCAGAATGCCGAAAATCGGGAGTTTCGCCCTCAGACCTAATGCAAAAAAAAAAATCCCACTAAAAGTGGCACCTTACCGTATTTAGCACTAGTAAGTGGTATAGTGGCATTGCAGATTAAGCATTAGGTCTGAGTACTGAGGCAACGGGGTACCACGGGTTGTCGCTTTCACAACCCCTGTCATCCTTCTAAGCCTTTAGCCTCGGCTCATCGATCTAGCGCCAACTTGGACAACAAACACGCCCAGCTCCTCTTTCCTTGCATCCCTCAAAACATACGCCCTGAGCTCCATTTGCCCCTTGATTCCTACACTCGCGATCGTCGCATGAAGAAGAGAGCAATTGAGAAGAAATCGGAGAACGGATCGATCCCACGGCCTTCCGCATGAGCACGTCCCCGCCCCGTCAACATGTCGGTCAAGTTCGAGAAGGAAACCATTAGGAACACTCCTATACCAGGACAGAAGAAGGTCGACTTCGCTCATGAAGTCGGCGAGAGGTTGACCGGCGGCGAGAGCCTGACCGGCTATCTGGCTGTGCGTGCGATGCTACCACTTCGCCGATAGAACACTGACCGCGACTTTAAGGCCTACCTCAAGCAGCTCCAGACAAACCCTCTACGCACGAAGATGCTTACCTCGGGCTCCTTAGCCGCGTTGCAAGAGGTGCTCGCTTCATGGATCGCCCATGACCGAACCAAACACGGGCACTACGTCAGCGCCCGAGTGCCTAAGATGGCAGTGTATGGAGCATTCATCAGCGCTCCTTTGGGACACGTCCTTATCAGCATCCTCCAGAAGCTCTTCGCGGGCAGAACAAGCTTAAAAGCGAAAATACTGCAGATACTCGTCAGCAACTTGATTGTACGTAGGCATTTAAGAGCGCGGCCGTGATTGCACACGCTAACAGCATTGTTTGCAGATATCACCCATCCAAAATACCGTCTACCTCGCCTCAATGGCCATCATTGCGGGCGCTCGGGCTTACCACCAGGTCAGCGCCACAGTGAGGGCTGGCTTCTTGCCTGTCATGAAAGTCAGTTGGGTCACCTCACCACTCTGCTTGGCTTTCGCACAGAAGTTTTTGCCCGAGCAGACCTGGGTGCCCTTCTTCAATATCATCGCTTTTTTCATTGGGACGTACATCAACGCTCGTACAAAGAAATTGAGGATGGCGGCTTTGCGGAGAAAGGTACGTCTACCCGACCAATGGCTGCTATATATGCTTGGCACCCACCATTCTTCTTTTGTTTCATATGGGTCCTCGGTTATGTCATTGGGACTCTCCAGCGTTCCGCTGTTTTGGCAATGGGCCACTGCTGATCAATCGATCCGTTGCCGGTTCGTCAGTGTGCTTTCAGTGTCGAGGAATGAGTGCTTGCTTGCATAGCTGGCCCATGGAACGAGCACCTTGCTAGCGCATGGGGTAGTCCTTCACATGAGGAATGATACTGACAATCATTCCAGCATTACCCCGACGGCCGAAGCGCATCTGGAAGGCAGGATGACTTCGAAAGGCGTGACTAAATGCGGAGATGGCTCCGTATGATGGGAGGTTCGGAGCGGCTCGAATGGATCCCATGTGATGTACCTATTTGCAAGCGACAAATCTGCATCTCCTTGTTCTATTATCAGTTCTGGATCCTATCGAGTATTCCCACTGCTTTGGTTCCGAACGAGTTATGTGCGATATCTTCCAGGTTTGGCTTTCCCATTGGCGTTTTGCGCGATCGCTTCTCCTGCTTTAACCTCCAATCACAAGCGCAAAGCCACGAAACAGCTATATCCACGCGCGTAGTCTATATATGCGGCCGTCAAATGGCGAGGCCGTGCTCTTGCACGTCATCACAATCCAGCATCCAGCTTGAGTTTACCTGTACTTAAGCCCCAGCCTCAAATTACAAAACAAGGAGTAGAAGAAGTTGCCGGCACTATACTAACCCAACAATTATACCTACAGCAGGCTTCACTTCTTTCAGGGAGTATCACCTGCCCATGTTCTCAGCATACAAACCGTAACCTCCAAGACGCTTCTTTCAGGAAGCCATGCACCTCTCCACCCTCCCCCTCCTCCTCCTCTCCCTCTCTCACCTCCCCCCAACCCTCGCCCAGAACCCCACCTGTGCCGACCACCCCGCCGAATCCCTCCCCAAGCTCTCCGACTGCCACCACGTCATCAGCTGGATCGAGCGCCGGATCGCCGAGACCGGCAACCCGCTCTACACGGCCGCCCGGCGCAAACACGCCAACTTCCACCTCCCCAACATCTTCTGGGACTACCTCTCGGAAAGCACCTGCGGCGTGCGGCTGGACATGGTGGAGGGGAAAGGGGAGTCGAGCGATGAGGTCCGGCTGAGCGATATTGCGTTTGCGACGCAGAAGGTGGTGACGAAGTGCTTGGAGAGGGAGAGGGGCACGGAGGGGTGGATGAGGGCGGGGAGGTGGGGGTTTGTGAATGTTACGGTGGAGAGGCTGCATTGGGATGGGAGGGGGAGGGGGATGTTGAGGTTAGGGGGTGGGAATGGGAATGGGACGGGGTCGAGGGCGAGGGCGAAGGGTGTTCTGTGAGGGGGGGGGAGGGAGGTGCCGTAAGGACTGCGTTGGGTGGACATAGTGAGTGTTTCTGCCTGTGGGCAGAGCCTGTCTTACACCTTAGACTCATGACATTGAAGCCTACTTCTCTCACACACGAAAATGTATGTGAGTTCTGGACCACGTCCAATGACTGTATCGTATGCACTGGTCTAGTGTGCTCTCAGAATTTTCTCAGCACACACTTTCATTCATCTATTCTACCTCATAACGGAGTCCAATGCTCTGCCCTCTCCAGCAACGACCGCATCGCCAAATAAATCACTCGCCTGCCACCACCTCCACTCATCTCACCTCAAAACACCCACCAACACAACATGCGCCACTTCATGCCTTATGCATTGATCCGCTATTCGCTCCCATATCCTATCATCCTACAGTTGCCTATCCCACATTTCTTACATCGATCCCTAGTCCCTCTATCAGAATCTCGCCGCTGATCTCTCCATAACCGGTCAAGCCGACAGGACTGCTCCACATGTCGACCGGGACGGCCACCTCCGGCTTGAACAAAACCCACGAGTCTAGGCAAGCTCTCTTGAACAACAAGAGGAGCACCATCTTCTTCAATCGATCATTATGTTGTTTGATGTATTGTCACGGACTAGATCTACTATAGCGTATGACCCTCTGAAATAGGTACGCCAGTCGTGGTGTGACTAAAGAAGGCAGTATTTGCGCCTACGAAGTAAAAGTCCATTAAGAGAACCCCCGTTAAAAGGGGTGCTCCTAAGGTAGAGCATTCCTTGTATCCAAGGTACTTGTTGACTGATTGGTGTCTTGGCATGGACAGCTTCAGGGTTGTCCAAGGGTTTTTCTCGTCTCATCTTACCCTCCTGTCGCCTCCGATTACCCAGCTCTGCTGAGTTACGACGCTCCTCCCCAGGCACTTTCAACCACCAGAGCAGCCGCCATCGTTACGGCAAGCTCTAGGTCTCTTCACCTAGCTGATCAAGGAAAGAAGCTGATCGGTGTCACTCAATACCATCTTCCCTTTCACCATTCAGCCCTCTTCCTATTTCCGGCCCAGCATCCACCTTCTTTAGAGGCTATACAAGCTTTCCACAACAGCGTACACTCCGTGGGCACCTCGTCAAAGTTCCCAGAGGTTCTATCAGGCTTTCGCTTCGACGCAGGGCAAAAGTCAAATTCGACATCGGACCGAAGAACCTGTGCAAAGTCCTCTATGAAACCAAGATCCCGCATGCGGTTCGACCAAGCACATCAGCAACAGAGCTCAAGTTCTGCTGGGCCTGGGTAGCAACGAATATGGCATTTACGACTGCCTATGCCGACTCGGACGCTGACGACGAGTACGAGAGGAGTGTCATGACCTCGCCCATACTCCACACCGACGACGATACCTCCCCTACAGAGTCCGACCCCCCATCGACAGAACCTACTCCCACATTCGGACGGCCGGATACAGAGAGGCTTTCGCCAGGTAGCTTGTTATTGGCCTGGACTAGTGCACAATGTGCGGACTTCGTCTCGAGCTTGGGACCTGGTCTGCCGCAGTATCGGGAGAAATTCACTGGTAAGACGGTGATCGTATCAGTACCTGGAGAGGGTAAGCAGCTAACAGTCCGTCGTCGCAGAGAACGAAATCGTTGGCGAAGCCTTAATCGCACTTAGGAATGACGAGCTGAAAGAGATGGGTATTGTGAGCGTTGGCCATCAAATAACCATACTCAAAGCTGTCTACGATATCAAGGTTAAGCAAGGGGTCCCTATAGAGATCGATGACTACATACCGCCCTGTACGTTGCATGCTACAGAATGCTGGACACGAACACTAATCCTTTTTAGCTGCCGATGCTAGTCTTCGGGATCAGTATGCTTCAAGGGAAGATGTGTCCCGTATCATACAGTCCATTAAGCTTCGAGATGATCGTTTTGCACACATGGAGCAAGAGCTGCAGCGTGTTACGGAGGAATATCGAAAGCTTCGAGACGAGCTTCTGCCCATATTCCGTATGGCTAAAGACCGATCACAACCCCTCCCCTTTCTCGCTGCCGCCAGCCCCGACCTCCAGCACCATGAAGACATGATGTCTCCTCTAGTGTCACAACCACCTCCAGACAAGATCGGTAGCAGTCTCTCTCGCAAATTCTCCACGAAACGCATCCTCCTCGGATCGACCTCAAAGAGCAGTTCGCCGACGCACGTCACACAGGCTATTCCCGAAAACAAATCAGTGAACGGCAATTCCACTCTCGACCCCTCTGCGGCTGCTCTTGCTGCTTCTTCCCACCTCACTGCCTCCATGAACGGCGACAATATGCAGCCCGCCACCTCTCCCTCCCGCGCCAATCTTCCCTCTCCTACTTCCCCCAACACCTATATTTCCGCACCTTCTCAGACCACCCAACGACCTTACCGTGATGTTACTACTCCCGCGACCGCGCGCTTGAACGGCTACAGTAACAACGAAGAGTCTCTGCCCCACAGCGTCTACTCCACGACATCTACCCTCGTTCCCTCGGAGCGCGATCGTTCTGGCCCAACCCCGACTCCGAGCAGCATGCCGCGTAGCAATCGAAACCCACCTCGCGAAATATCAACCGCCAAAACCGGTCCCGACCCCCCTTCCGCCCCATCCTCCGCCCGCAACGACGGCGAGATCTTCAAATCGTTCCGTGTCAGCATGGACGACCCCTGCGAGAAAGTTCTACCCGCCGCCCTCAAGAAATACAACATTGACGCAGACCCCAAGCAATATGCCCTCTATATTGTGTTTGGCGATCAAGAGAAAAAGCTGGAAAACCACCATATACCATTGGTAGAATTCAAGGATTATCACCGACAGGGCCTGAAACCCATGTTTATGCTGCGGAAAGTCCAACAGCCGGGACCGGAAGCCAATGCGCCAAAGGGCAGGGAAGGAAACGTGGTGGGCGGAGCCAGCGACGGTGGCAGTATCAGTGGAGGCAGGATAGGCGGCAGCCAAATCCAATTCCCGCCCGGGGGAGTGCTGTGAGTATGTCCTTCATTCTGAGCTATCGTTTGGGTGATATTATTGGCGTCTCACGAGTTTGGAAACTTCAAAAACGGTTGAAAGGTGAGGGGAGTTCATGAGCAAGGATTTCGAGGGCGGATTTACCGGGGAAAGCATCGTTACGCGCTCTTTCGGCCATCTTTGAAGCATATAGAAGCCGGTGATGTGGAGCCGTAACGCTATTCATGATTTAGGTGAAAATGGATTGGAGACTTATCTGGGAGGGAATAGCATTTGACTTGATACAAGAGTTATATCTCGCCTGCTGCTTGGTCTTACTTATATCCTTGTGCCTCCATTGCCACAGCGTAGTTGCGCACTGGGACAGTAATAACCAATCAGCGACGACCTATGTCCACCGGGGGAACCCATTGCTAAATCGAAGTACTGCTGTAACCGATCAGGAGCGCGTGAAGACGCTCGCGAGCCATATCTTTCCTGCCCGACAAGCCTCTGAAACGCGCAGACAGACCAGAAAGCAGCCCAGTAGAAGACCAGGAATCCGGATCCCATGTTCAAGGCGAATTGCCTGCCAGAGGGAATCACATCTTCCTCTCTACCAACCATCAAAATTCCCAAACCCACCACCACCGCCCCTGACCTTCTTCCTCGCCGGCTGCTCCTCTGCTTCCCATTCCTCCCTCACTTCTCCCACTGCCTTACCGCCTCCCTCCCCCTCCTTCGCACGCAAATACTTCCCCACCCCCAAACTCGGCGCATCGCCCTTCCCATCCTCCCCAGCACCACCTCGACCCCCACCCTCCCCTCCCGCCCCAGCCCCCACCACCCTAACCCTCTTCCCCGTCCACGTCGTCCGATCATCCTCCCTCCCCCCCCTCCTCTCCACCTCTTTCCGCACCTCCTCCTCCTCCTCCCTCTCCTTTTTGCTCTTCA
>JAABUZ0100006049.1_pt1 | contig 15391 bp, 19 predicted proteins | sample 5562091 | NCBI WGS metagenome assembly JAABUZ01 (sample SAMN12813069, study PRJNA571459) | rock metagenome | isolation source: Antarctica rocks | place: Antarctica: Victoria Land, Linnaeus Terrace sud | collected 2015-12-21 | reverse complement strand
CCGTACGTCGTGACCACTGGCTTGTGGTCGGAGGGTGCTATGTCGTTCACGAAGAAGTCGATGACCTCCGTGGTGAGGGGGCGTACCGGTCCGCGGTGGAACTGGAAGTCGATGACCCACGGGGCGGTCGGATGCGGCCATGTGGGAACGGTGGGCCATGTTGGGGGTGGTACGACGCCCAGCGCTGAGTATGAGTCCGTCAGTCCGGCGGCATTTAACACTCGAAGCACGTGCCAGGATTCGTTGAGGTCGCCCATGAAGAAGATCGGTTCGTCGGGTCCGGCTAGGTCGTCAAGTGCGGCCGCGGCGGCTTCGGATTGCGCTATTCGGGGGTTGACATGCCGCTCCAGCTCTTGTTGCGTGCCGGGGAAACAGAAGTGCGCTGTGCTGATCACGAACGTCGTACCGTCACTGTCGGCGAGGCGAACCCAGAACAACCGGCGGTCGCGGTGGATCTCATCGACCCCGATGCCGATGTCGCGTGTTCCGTGTTCCACCTCGGTGAGTAGCTCGGTGTTCCACCAGATCGAGCTTTCGTGGCTCCACCCGCGTTCGTCGTCCTCCACCCGACGGTGACCAGGGAGTTCGGCGTCGATCACTGCCCGGGTCGTCGGCCTTAGTTCCTGCACGGCGTAGATGTCGGGGCGCCGGGTCCCTAGCAGCGCTCGCAGGGCCGGCTCCCGCTGGGGCCAGCGGTTGAGTGCCCAGATGTTATGAGTCATCACGACGAGGCGCACGGCACCACTGTCCTGGTGGGGTCGGCGCCACGGGCACCGGGGGCGAAGGGTCCGGGGCGAGAGAGGGGGAAGGTTCCGCCACGCTCGGGGAGAACCAAAGGGACCCCCGCCGTCCGCGGAAAGAGCTCGGGGTAGGAGGTGTGGACGGCGACGACGGCGCCCGGCCGGATGGCATCGACAAGCCATGCGAGGTCATCCGGTGATGCATGCCCGCCCGAGTTCAGCCAGGCGAAGTCGAGCCCGAGTGTTCGCACCCAAGCCGTCAGCGAGAGCCACCCCGGATCCCAGGGCCCCAGCGGGTTGCCGTTGCAGTGCACGAGCAGGTCGCCGGGACCGGCGCCCACCGCCAGCGCTAGCCATCGGTCAGCGAGCTGCAGCTCGACCAGGAAACTGTCCCGGTCGCGGCGCATATCTTCAACACCCACCAGCAGCCCGGGGAGGTCGGGGGAGCTCGTCCCCTCGTCGAACACGGCAACCGGGCTTGCCTTCGTATCCGGATCAGGACAGGTGAGTCCGTGGCGCACGGCGGCTCGCCAGCCCGCCATCGTGTCCCGGCTCAGTACGAGTGTCCGCCCGTTGGTCGCAGCGACATCTCGCAGGGCGGCGAGGCGAAACAGGTTCCGGGGATAGGGGGTGATGAACGCGAGCCCGTCGGTGCCGGAGAGCAAGTGATCCACCCGCTCGATCAGTTCCGCCTCCGAGATCTGCCGAACGGGACTCGCGTCGGGGGCCAGCGTCGTACCCTCGGTCACCAGAAGATCGACACCGGCCGCGCGCTCGGCGAACCGGGCCATGCGCTCGGGCGCATGGCCGTGGGCTCGCCAATCGCCCGTCCAGGCCACCCGCCGGTCACCCACCGTGAGGATGAACCCCGCCGCTCCCGGCAGGTCGTGGTCGACATCGAGAAGTTCCAGGTCCAACTCGCCGAGGCGGGTATGCATCCCGTCGTTCAACCCGAGAATCCGGGCAGGTGAGGGCGGCAGTTCGTGGCTGTCCACCATACCGGCGTGCAACGCGGCGCTGGCAGCACTCATGATCACTGGCACTTCGGGGGCGACAAAGGGCACGAGGCCGCAGTGGTCGTTGTGGATGTGGCTGATGAAGACGCCGAGGTGTTCGATGTCGTCGATGAGCGGCATCCCCTGGAGAAGCCGACCCTCGCGTCTCATTGGTTCGCACACTTGCGCGACACTCGCGCCTGCCGCGGCGAGCTGCGTCGGGTCGTACAAACCCTCGATCATCGGTGCCATCCCGGCCCGTAGGTGGGCCGGTAGGGATCCTGTGTGCGGGGGTGGGCAGGCGCGGGAGAACAGGGACGCCGAGGGGTTTGGGGTTGCGCCGAAGTCGAAGCACAACGCTGAACGGCCGGCTCGGGCGAGCACCTGGACACCGCCGACGGTCCTGGTGCCGTTGAAGAAGGTCAAACTTGGTTCATGGTCAGCGGGCATCGGCGTGCTCCTCTACGACAGCCGCGAACGCGGCGAGGTCGACGTATCGTGCTGTGGACCAGCGGGCGCCGGGATCGGTGCCCAGCGGGTCGATATGGACAGTTCGGCAGCCTTGCTCAGCGGGGGGGAGTACGTCGTTCCACAGGTTGTCGCCGACGACCAGTACGTCTCGGGGTGCGGCGCCCCAACGCCGATGCGCCTCGCTGATGAGTTCCGCACAGCCCGCTGGTTTACGGGCGTCGAAGCGGACGAGTGCGAAGGGGTGGCGCAAGTCAAGGCGATCCACCAGTGGCCGAGCAAGCTCTTCGGGTGTGTTGGTGGCGAGCAGCAGTCGCCGTCCCACCGCCAATTGCTCCAGCAACCCGTCCAAACAGTCCAACCGCAGAAGGTCGTTGTCCGGGTCGTTGACAAACCTGCGCGTCAGGCTGAACGCCGCCGCCAGCACCGACTTGTCGGCTCCCCGCCGGGCGGCCACCGCGGTAATGATCTGCCACCGGTCGCCGAGATAGCGGAGCGGACCACCGTGCTGCACTCGTCCGGCCAGTCCGTCTGGCACCGTCACCGGCTGGCCATGCCAATCGGTTGCGGACTCGACCACCCACTCGGGGGCGTCGAGGACCAACCCGCGCACCGGCTCGACGAAACGGCCGGGTCTGGCCGCCGGATGGTGTCCCTCGATGACGGACGCGACCTCCTCGCGTAAGCCGAGGCCGGCGCCGTCGGGGATGCTGACTTGCAGGGCCGTCACGTAGCGGTCCATGGCCCGCGGGTCGTCATGCAACGTGCCGTCGAGGTCGAACAGCACCACGGTGAGCTCGCGCAGCCATGCGGCCGGGGCTGCTGTGGGACGCCCAGACTGCTCGTCCGCAGGCCGCGTCATCAGTGCTGGGCGGCGGCGAGGAGACTGCTGCCGTCCGCGTCCATACGTTTGGCTGCTTGCTCCGGGGTCGATTTGCCTTGGGCGACCGCCTCGACTGCCTTGTCGATCATGTCGTTGATCGCGTTGCCCGCGGACGTCGCGGGCAGGATCTGGGCGTTCACGAAGACCTGGTCGAACGCTTGCTTCTTCTGAGGGTTCTGGGCGTAGTCGGCCTTCAGGAGAGGCGTCTGCAGCGCGCTCTTGACCGCCGGGCTGTAACCGGTGGCGGCGGCGTACTGCGACTGCGCGGTGGTGTCCGCGAAGTAGCGCATGAACAGCCATGCCGCGAGCTGTTCGTTGGCGTCGCCGCCGGATTTGAGGATGACGTGGTTGCCGCCGAACAGCTGGGTGATGGGCGCGGCGTCGGATGGGCTCATCGCGATCCCCCACTTGAACTTATCGCCGATCTGTTCGATCTTCGTTGAGGACCGGGCGGTTGTACCGAGCTCGATGGGCACGCGCTGATTGGTGAACTCCGCCTCGGTGGCGGTTCCACCGGCAACGGTGTACGCGAGTTTTTCCTGATACAGGGTGGCGATCATCTGCAGGACCGCGATCGATTCCGGCGAAGCGAACTTGGTGGTCGCGGTCTGCGGGTCGTACGGGGTGACGCCCTTGGACCGCAGCATGTTGAAATAGTCTGAGCTGTGCGCGAGACCCATGGAGACGAAGGGACCGCCGGTAGCTTTCTTCATCTGCCGGGCGTCGGCGAGGAACTCGTCGTAGGTCGCCGGCGGCTTGCTGATTCCGGCTTTGGCGAGCATGTCGGTGTTGTAGTACATGCCCAGTGCCGAGTTACCGTGGGGCCAGGACAAGGTGTGCCCGTTGTACGCCGGAATCCGCTGCCGGGCCAGGACTCCCGGAACCATATCGGCCAACTGCTGATCGGTGACGCCGTACTTGGTGCTCTTCAGGTAGGGGTCGAGTTGCACGACTTCCCCGGCTCGTTGGTACTCCAGGATGTCGTTCTCGTAGGCCATGGCCACGTCCGGAGCGCCGCCGCCGGCCAGTGAGGCTCGGATAGCCTGGTTCAGCTCGGTGTAGGAGCCTTTGTACACCTGGTTGACGACGATCCCCCATTGGTTCGTGGCATTGAACTCCTTGACGATGTCCGCGACTGCCACTCCGTAGGTCGTCGCTTGGATATGCCAGAAGTCGACCTTGATACCCTTGGGCAGGGTGATGTTGTCGATCGCCGCGGCCGCAGCGGCGGGGTCCTTATTGGCGTTCGGATCCGAACCTCCGCCGGTGAGGCCGCAGGCGGCACTCAGCATCGCAATGATGACCAGGACGACGGGCAATGTTCTGTGCTTGCGGGAAACCATGGGCACTACGCACCTCCGGTGCAGTTGGGACAGATGGCGTCAGGCCGGCTCAGCCTTTGACGCCCGCGGACGAAAGGCCTTCGATGAAACGACGTTGGACAAGAACGAAAAGGATGATGCCCGGCAGCGCGACGAATGCGGAGGCCGCCATCATCAGGTGGTAAAGCTGCCCTTCGTCGCCGGAAAACAGGATCAAGCCGAGTTGGACGGGCCGAATCGACTCGCTCTGGGTGATGATGAGCGGCCACAGCAACTCGTTGTACCGGCCCAGGAAGCCAAACAGCACGACGGTTACAATCGCAGGCTTCGTCATCGGCACGAGGATGCGCCACAGAAACGTCCAGTGGGAGGCACCGTCCACCCGGACAGCGTCCCAATATTCCCGCGGCACCGTCATGAATGCTTGGCGTAGCAGGAATACCGCGAAAGCGCTGGCAACGCCGGGCAGGATCATCCCAGCGTAGGTGTCATAGAGTCCGGAGCCGCCGGCGCCGTTGATGTCGTTACCGCCCAGCAACGGGAGCCGTCGGATCAACACGTAGTTCGGGACGACCTTCGCTTCGAAGGGAACCATCATGGTGGCCACGACAAGCAGGAACAAGACATTCTTGAAGCGAAATTTGAGACAGGCAAAGGCGTAGGCAGCGGTGATGCCGGTGAACAGTTGCACGGCCGTACCGACCGCGGCGACCACGAAGCTGTTGACAAAGTACTTTCCGAAGCTTGACTTCGGTGCGAACCAGGCCGTGAGATAGTTCGACCACTGGGGATGGTTCGGAACAATCGTGGGTGGCGAGAGGTTGACCTCCTGGGCGGTCTTGAGCGAGGTCAAAAGCATCCAGACGAACGGGAACATCATCAGCACTGCTCCAGCGATGAGCAGCACGTAGAGGAGGACGCGCCCCGGTCCCGGCCGACGGCGGCGGGGGGGCCGCGCGGGACGACCGGAGCCCATAGTCCCGGCTGTCCCTGGGAGACGTCGGCGTACAGCCGTGTCGGCATCTACTGCTGTAAGAGGTGGCGCCATGGCGGTGATCGCCTTCCCATCTCGTGGTGCGCGTGCCCGGACCGGCCGATCAGTTGTAGTGGACTTTCCGCTGAAACACCCGGAACTGCACCAGCATTACCAACAGCAAGAGACCGAACACCAGCATCGACAGCGCCGCCGCGTAACCCACCGAGTCGGGGCGTTCGTACAGATAGCGGTACACGAGCACCGGCAGCGCGAGCGTCGAGTCGAGGGGTGAACCGGCGCCGGCGCCGTATCCGCCGCCACTGGTCAAGACATAAATCTCGTTGAAGTTCTGAAATGATCGGATGGTGGAGACGACCAAGAGGAAGAACAGTGTGGGTGAGACCAGGGGCAGGGTGATCCGGGTGGCCATTTTCCAGGTATTGGCCCCATCGATCCGCGCGGCCTCGTGTATTTCCGGGTTGATGGCGACCAGACCCGCGAGCACGATGACCACACCGAAACCAAGCGTATTCCACACCGAGAAAGCCATGACGCACACCAGGGCGACACTTGGCCCCGCAAACATGGCGGGGATGCTCTGTGACCACCCTATGCCGAAGACAGCGAGAAGCTTCGGCACGATAGGACTGGCATCGAGCAGCCACGTCTGCGGGGGCAGACCGACCGCCTTGAGGACTGCATTGAGCACGCCGACCGTGGGGTTGAACAGAAACCCGAAGGCCAGCCCCGCCGCCACCGTCGAGGTGATGTAAGGAATGAAATACGCGGTCCGCAGCACGGCGAGGCCGCGGATTTTCGCGAACAACATATTCGCCACCACGAAAGCAAGTACCAGCGTTACCGGCACCGTAACGACCGTGAAGAAGAAAGTCACGAGCAGACTCTGGCTGACTTCACCGGGCCCCCCTCCCGGACGGCCACCCAACCCCTCAATGATGCGGTGGTAGTTGTCCAGGCCCACGAACTTCTCGGCCCGGATCCCCCACCGCCAAAGGCTGATCCAGCCGCCAAGAAACAACGGGTAGACATCGAAGGTGAACAGCAAACCCAAGGTAGGAGCCAAGAACCCGATCGGAAGCCACATTCGCTCCACCCGCCGCCGGCGGCGGTGCCGCCGCGCTACGTCCGGCGCGACGGACCGCGGGGCAAGATCTGAAACCATGAGTTGCTGCCTTGTCCTATTCCGTCGGGGTCGCGAATGGAGCATGCAGGGATCGCTGAAATGTCTGAGACGTTCCATCGCGTAGGGCGACGGTGGTATGTGAGAGGTCGGCAGTGTGGTACCAGCCACCAGGGCAACCGATGGCCGAGAACCAGGTGACCGCTTCCCGTGACAGAAATCTATCGAAGCGAGCGGTCCGTTCCGTGACACTTATGCGTCCAGTGGATGAATTCACCATGACGCCCGCCCCCGCCCCGCCACCGGTGAGGACGGCCGCCGGCGGGCCAACGTGAGCCGCGAGGCGAGACGGTGGTTACCCGACGCGGTGTCCTGCGGCACCGCTGACCCGCACATGGTCGACGAGGACGGGCAGCTGAACGCCGAGCGGTCCGCTAATCCGATGGTCATCGACCAGCCCGGGCCTGGCGCATTGACGGCCGGTAAACGCAGCGAGAGTGCGCGGGTGGCGATGGCATGATGTGGGAAGCGCACGGTATCGGGCGGTCTACCCATTCACGACGGATCCTCCGGCACGTCCCTGCCGGTGAAGGGAAGTCCTCGCGATGGCTTCAGTGACGTTCGACAAGGCCACCCACGTGTACCCAGGCACCAACGAGCCGGCCGTGGACAACCTGGACCTGACCGTCGCCGACGGCGAGTTCATGGTCCTCGTCGGCCCCTCGGGATGCGGAAAATCCACCTCGCTGCGCCTGCTCGCGGGCCTGGAGGAGCTCACCTCCGGGGCGATACGGATCGGGGACCGCGACGTCACCGATCTCCCGCCGAAGGACCGCGACATCGCGATGGTGTTCCAGAACTACGCGCTCTACCCGCACATGAGCGTCGCCGAGAACATGGGCTTCGGGCTGAAGATCGCCGGTGTCGCACGAAGCGAGATCACCAAGCGGGTGCAGGAAGCCGCCGTCCTGCTCGGGCTCGGCCCCTACCTTTTGCGCAAACCCAAGGCACTCTCCGGTGGCCAACGCCAACGGGTGGCGATGGGCCGGGCGATCGTCCGCGAGCCGCAGGTCTTCCTGATGGACGAGCCGCTGTCCAACCTCGACGCCAAGCTCCGCGTCGAGACCCGCACCCAGATCGCGGCCCTGCAACGCCGACTCGGTACCACCACGGTCTACGTCACCCACGACCAGACCGAGGCCCTGACCATGGGTGATCGAGTCGCCGTCCTCAACGACGGGCTCCTCCAACAAGTCGACACACCCCGGACGATGTATGACCGACCCGTCAATGCGTTCGTCGCAGGATTCATCGGATCCCCCCAGATGAACCTGTTCAACGGACGCATCGACGGCGCAACTGTCCAGATCGCCGACCAGGACATCGCCATCGAACGCACCCAGCTCGCGGCGGCGCAAACCGAGGGAGCGGACACGGTACAAATCGGTGCCCGCCCGGAGGACCTGCGCCTGGGTGGTGCCCAGGACAACGGGATCAAAGCCGAAGTGGTCCTCGTCGAGGAACTCGGGGCCGACGCCTACATCTACGCCCGCGTCGGCACGCCCGACACATCAACCTTCGACATCGTCGTCCGCGTCGACGGCCGCAGACCCCCAGTGAAAGGTGAGCAGGTCAACGTCATCATCGCCCCCGAGCACACCACGTGTTCTCCTCCATCACCGGCGACCGGCTCTGAAGACTGCCGAGGCCAAGACCATCAGCGGGACCACCGACGGCCACACCTTCCAAAGCTCCTTCATGCCCTGGGCGATGGCACCCACAAGTTGCCCGTGAAGACCGACCTCCGCCAGACGATCGGCGAGCACCCGGCGACACGGTCTCGATCCACCTCAACGGGCGCCTCAGCTAGATCAGGTTCCGCTGGTCTATCGGAACAGTCCCAAGAGCCGCCAGCCGGTTCGGTAGTTGGCTCCGTACCCCGAATCAGAGACCTACTTCTGAGACTGGCACCGGAACGCGCCGACCTGCAGCCGCGCCCACAGACGCTGCCCTCGGCCGCGGTCATGCCAGTTTCAAGGTTCTCTCAGTCCTGATCTCCGCAGCGACGCCTGGTGCGGGGCACCTTGACAGCCGTGCAGAATTAGAGGGTGCGGATCGACTTTGCTCAGTCGGCCCGCAGACACAGGATCGGGCGCGACCGCGTCCGCCAGGTCATCGAAGACCCGGTGGTCGAGCTGCGCCTCCCCGGGGACGAAGGATATGACGATCGGCTGGTCTTTCTCGGTGACGACGCCACTGGGCGAGCGTTGGAGGTGATGGCCGTGCCGCTGATCGACCGGCTACTGGTCATCCACGCCATGGATCTGCGGGCCAAGTGGCGACCGCTGTATGAGGAGGGAAAGCGATGACAGCGCAGCAGCGCACCTGGACCACCGAAAGGGCGCGCCTGCTCAGCGAGCAGGACGCCGTGCGGCTGGCCGAGCAGTTCGAGCGTGACGACACCGTGCCCAGCGGCGCCCACGTCCGCTTCCCACGTCGGGCGGGCCGTCCCTCCCTGACTCCATCCGGTAGCACGTCTCCCCAAGTGACCTTCCGACTCAGCGCCGAACTGCGTGCCACCGCCGAACAGCTCGCCGCCCAGCGCGGCACCACCGTCTCCGGACTGGCCCGCGAGGCCTTGGAAGAACTCGTCCGCCACAGCGCCTAGCCGTCACCGCTAGCTGCCCGGAAGAGTCGTCACCTTCACGTCGGTTGATGGTGCCTGGTCCCTGCGTCGAGACCGTGTGCGGCAGGATTACGTCGTGCCGACAGAGCAGGGTGACCGTCAGGCGGCCGCCGCGGTGCCCGGGTCTGCTGGATCGGGGGGTTGGTTGGTGCTGGCTTACCGGGTGCCCTCAGAACCTACCCGGCTGCGGGCGACGGTGTGGCGTCGGCTGAAGGGTTTGGGTGCCGTCTATTTGCAGAATTCGGTGGCGGCGATGCCAGCCCAGTCCCCGGCGGAGCGTGCACTGCGTAAGTTGCGGCACGACATTGTGGGCATGTCGGGAACTGCGGTGCTGTTTCGCTCCGAGGCCTTGGTCGGCGAGGCCGACCTGACGGCCGCGTTCCAAGCTGCGCGGAACGACGAGTATGAGGAAATCATTGATCGGTGCCGGGACTTCCTGGTGGGTATAGAAAAGGAGTTCACCGCCGCGCATTTCAGCTTCGCGGAGCTGGAGGAGAACGAAGTCGACCACGTCAAGTTGGTCAACTGGTTCGCGAAGGTCCGGGAGCGGGATGTCTTGGACGCCTCCGGTCGAGTGGCTGCGGAGGCGGCATTGACGAGTTGCGAGAAGGCGTTGGAAAACTACGCAGCGCGGGTCTACGCCGAGGAGCCTGACGGGCACTGAGCGAGCACAATAACCACAGTCACCGACGAAGCAGCCCCACGGCGCCCCGGTATCGCCCGGGTACAGGTCACTTGTTGCGGGTGGCCCGCCAGAGGCTGAGGGGCAGCAATATCACGACGGCGAGAGGAAGGATCCACCACACGGTGTTCGACGTGTGGCTCACCCCGTAGGTGATGGCAAGTGCGGCGACCACGCCGAGGGCTACCCGCCAGTCGTCGCCGACGACGAAGTCATACCAGAACGCCGCGAAGGCCTTGACTCGGGCGATCATGCTGCCTCCAGTGAGGTGACGCGGGCCGGGTGGGCGGCGTTGATCGACCGTTGCCGGCGCAACAGAGCCACGATGGCCAGCGCGAAGAGCGTGATCATCGGGATCAACCCCAGCAGTGCGGCGTCCGATCCGGGCCACACTGCACCGGCGCCTTCGGCGCCCCAGAATGTGCCGAAGGCGGTGAGCATCACGCCGACCACGAACTTCATGGTGTTCTCCGGCACCCGAGCCAGCGGGGCCCGCACCAGCACACCGGCCGCCACGACCACGACGACCGCACTCACCGCGGCCACCGCCGCCAGACCGATATCGTGTTGGTTGGCACCGAAGGTGAGCACAATGAAGGCGACTTCGAGTCCTTCGAGCACGACCCCCTTGAAGGAGAGGGTGAAGGAATACCAGTCGCTGACCCCTCCCCGACGCTGGGTCGGGGCGGCCTGCGCCGCAGACACTTGGGTTTGGAAGATCAGTCCTCGTCGTGGCGGGTCTTGTATCCGCTGGCGCGCAGGATCGACTTGCGCAGCCATTGCAGACCGAAGATCAGCAGCAACCCGCCGACGACCAGCCGCAACGCGTGCAAGGGAATCACCGACACCGCCGGGCCGAGCACACCGATGATCACCGCAAGGGTGATCAGGGCGGTGCCGACGCCGAGCAGCGCCGAGCGCCAGTCGCGGGTGGTTCCGGCCGCGAGCACGATGGTGGTCGCCTCGACCGCCTCGACGACGCAGGCCAGGAAGACGGCGATGAACAGTGCACCAGAATTCATGGACGACTCTTCTCCCCGGTGCTCGCGGAACACGTCGAGGTGACACCAGCCCGGAGACCACTTGGTGAACGTTCGGTGCCACGTCTAACTGCTGTTAGCTCCTGATGGTGGGTTTTCCTCGTGGTCATCGGCGGCGCTCGGTGCTTCGCTGGGAGGCAGCCAGAGGCGCTGCATGCGTGTCCAGTTGCACGGCGCATCTCCTGCCCCGTATCCAGGCGCGGGTGCCCTAGACCGAGGTCAACGTTGTGTGGCCGCAGTCAACGACGTGGTCATAAGGCGGCCGCGGTAGGCGGCCGCGGTAGGCGATGTCGATGATGGTGCCCGGCAGAAGGCCGGTGGGCGTGGTGGGCGCTTGTGCGTTGGCGGCGACGACCAGGCTGCTCGCCGCCGGGCGGATGAGGACCGACACCGTTCTGTAGTTATATGGCGGCGTTGCGGGTTCCGGCCTCGTAGTTGGTGTCGCCACCGTAAAGCCGCTGCGCTCTTGCTACTCGTTTGATCGGTCCTCTTGGGGAGCGGTCGGCGTGTGTTGGCGCCATCGGCGTCGGAACGGGGTTCGTCCGCCGGCTGACCTGCTCGGCACGTCGTAGGTGCGGAGTCGTCGGCGCACGGTGGCGACGGGTTGGCCGGTGAGCATCTCGATGTGGTTGGCGCTGAGCCCACAGTGGAGGTAGAGGGCGGTGACGAGTTCGGCGGTGAGTGGGATCGGGGCGGGGAAACGTTGCCAGATCGCCCCACCGGGCGGCACTCGCGGAACATCATGCTGCGCGAGGGTGCAGGCGACGAGCGGATCGGCGTAGAGGGCGTCGATCAGCTCGATCTCACTGGGTCCGCTGCGAGGCAGGGGGCCACCGAGACGGACCGGCAGGCCGAGGTCGTGGGCCACCCGGAGCACCACGTTGCGGGATACGCCGAACTTGTCGCCGACCTCCGTCGCGGTCAGCCCGGCCCGCACGTACAGCTCGATGAGGTCCTCTTCCGACAGGTCGTGGCGGTCTTCGCGGTAGCGTCCTCCCCGGTTGCGGATAGCGATGCCGTACTCGGCCAGCCGGTTGCGGACCGTCCGCTCGGACATCCCGAGCCGGTCGCCGATTTGTCTGCTGGTCAGCCGCTGGACCAGATACCACTCCTGCAGCATCGGACGTAACGTGCCGGGTTCGGCCAGCCGGTGTCCACGCCGCCGTCCTACACCGCGGGAAGCGAGCACGACTCCCGCGGCCCGCAGTCGCCGGGTGACCTGCTGCCGGTCGAGTCCGACCCGCTGAGCGATCTGGTAGGTCGACAACCCTTCCCGCAGGTAGAGATCGCTCAGCCGGTCATCATCGACCGTCGACGGGGATCCCATGTCTAGCTCTCGTCGCTGTCCGCCGCCGGCTTCTGGTCGTAGCAGTCGATGCGCCAGGTGTCATCGATCCGGCTGAGCTGGTTCCAGCAGCCGGTGCGTTGGCCGATGTCGGCGAGGCGTGGATCGAGGGCGGCGAGCAAGGCGCGGTTGATGGCGTCGTGGGAGACCAGCACCAGGGGGCCGGTGCGGAACTCGGCGAGCAGCTCGAAGAACGCTGTCCGCGCCCGGGCGGTGACTGCGTCGCTGGATTCCACCCCGGGCGCATCGTCCAGGCTGCCGAACTGCTGCAACACGTCCGCTTTGACCTTGCCGGTCCACGGACCGTAGTCGCGGTCGTTGAGCCGCGCATCGACCACCGAGGCGACGTGTGCTGCCTGAGCGATCGCCGTGCCGGTGGCGACAGCGCGTCCGAGTGGGCTGGTGATCACGACGGAGGGGTGCTCAGCCGCCAGCACTTGGGCCAGTCGCTGCACTTCGGCCATGCCGACCTCGTCGAGCGGTGGATCACTCAGCCCTCGCAGCCGTCCGTCCGCGTTGAGCGCTGTTTGACCGTGCCGGGCCAGGTACACACGATCCACTGTCGTCATCGGCTCTTCCTCCTGGTCAATCGGAAGGAGCCATCAGCCCGATACGGGCGGTTCAGCCAGTGCGTGCACTGCCTCGGCGGAGATCCATCGCCGTGTTGTGCACCTTACCGGGTCGTGGTAAACATAGGGACACCAGTGGTGGAGGGGCTCGCCACGAAATGCGGTGCTCAATCCCGCCAACGGTCCCTACCTTTCTCGGCGCGAGCGTGTGAGAGGTAGGTCGCTAGTGATGTTCCACTACCATTTTCGTTCCCGCAATGCCATTCAGCCGGGCGAAGCGGATCTCTACCAGCAGATCTCCGAGTGGGAGATCCCGGTCGGTGAGGATCTCGTATCCCAACACAACAGCGGTTCCGGCTCCCTTGACATCCATAGGAGCATCGATCCTGCTGCCGGACGGGATGGCCTTGATCTGAGCGGCGGCCCTGTGCCTCGGCGGATGGACTTAGGGTGAGGCGTATGAGGATGCCGCAGCTGCCCCAGCCGCTGCGGTGGGATCACAACGCGCACTACCACCGCTGGTTGTTGCACCAGCTGCCACCTGCACCGCAAGACGTGCTCGACGTCGGCTGTGGCGCCGGTGGACTGGCCGCCAAGTTGGCTGCGCGGGCCGCTCATGTCGACGCGGTGGACGTGTCCGCGCCCATGATTGCGCGGGCCCGGGCTCGCCATGCAACGACTGGCAACATTCGTTGGCTCGTCGGCGACCTGTTGGACCCGGCTTTGCCCGTGAAACACGAGGGCTATGACGTCGTGACCGCGCTCAGCAGCGTGCATCACATGCCGCTGCAACCCGTCCTGGGGCGGCTCGAGGGACTGGTGCGCCCGGGCGGGGTCTTGGCCGTCATCGGCTTCTACCGGCAAGCCACCCTCACCGACCGTGGCATCGAGGCGCAGTGCACCCAGCCGGGCGGTGCCACCGTTGACCATCGCCGAACTCACCACCATCGCCACCGATCCGGGCTGGACGTCCACCGTCAGCCCCGACGTAGCCGCCCGCGCTGCCGCCCTGCACGTCCCGAACAACTGAGTCAGAAGAGTTTGGCCACGATGAGCGGCGGCACTGGTGGGTGACATGGCCCGATCAAGGCGGGTGACGCTGCGCAAGGTGTGGGTTCCTGCCCCGGGCTGGCCTGAGCCGCCTCCACGTTTCCAGCCCTCCGCACAGTGGACACCGGACCCGAGCTGGCCACCACCGCCAGCAGGGTGGACCGGATGGCAGACCCGTCACGGGCGGCTCATCGCAGCCATGGTGCTGGCACTGCTCAGCGCCCCCTTTTCCGTGGGGGCATTCCACTCATGGATCGAGACCTCGATGGTGTCCGGGCGCAGGACATCGACTGACCATCTCGTGGCGTTTGGGGTGTGCCCGTTGGGGTACTCGGGGCCTTGGATGACGCGCAGCTGGGTGCCGCCGGGCAATGTGGTGCACGGCAATCCCCGCGGTGGGAGCGCGGGCGCGTTCGACGCTGGCGCGGGGTGATCGGTGGTGCCTGCCACGTCGCCGCTGGGACAAAGGGCCGGCCGGCCGGTGGTGGCGGTCTGCATGCCCACGATGATCTCCGCGGCCCCGTGGCCGTCGTTGAACACCACCTGCGCTGGCCCGGGAGCGCCTCCGTGCGAGAGATCGACAAAATGGGTGAGCGTGCCCGGGCGGGGCACCAGATCGACGAACCGCTGCAGCATGACCTTCCCGGACAGCGCCCCCGCAACGGTGGTCGGGGCCGCGGTGACCGGGTTCGCCTGCGAAGAGGTCGGGGCGGTGTTGGCCGCGGCTGCAGTCACCGGGGTGGGTGCGGTTCGCGTATCGAGAACCAGAACGCTACTGCCGATCACGACGACCGCGGCGGCAACGGCCGCAGCCGGCCCCCAATACCGGCGCCCGTGCCGGTGTGCACCGGTCCCCTCGACCGCCGTAGCACCCGTCGTGGGGGCGGCATCAGGGTCGTGCCCGTCATCTTCGGTGGGGCTCATGACCACCATCCTTTCAGGACACGAACAACGACGCGGGGTACCTGATCAACACAGAGTTCGGCGGTCATGGCATCGGATCAACGATGCACCAGGACCCGCACGTCTCCAACGTCGGACGGCCCCGCCGCGGGTACAAACTGCGACCCGGGCTGCTGCTCGCACTGGAACCGTGGGTCATGGCGGACACCGCCGAACTCATCACCGACGCCGACGGGTGGACGCTCCGAAGCGCGACAGGCTGCCGGACAGCACACAGCGAGCACACGATCGCCATCACCAGCGACGGAGCCGAGATCCTCACCTTGCCGAAGCCCGCGCACTCGCGAGGGCGGAGCCACGACGGCTCCACGCTCGTGGCACACTCAGCGCAGCGGTCGCCGTTGCCGACGCCGCGGCCACCACGCTCGCCGCAACGGAATCGCGAAGAGCGTCGTCGCCGTAGGACGATCGGCGGATCCAAGCGGTCAACGCAACAGGAGCGGTCCGATCTGTTCGATCGGCTTCTTGAACGCTAGTCGTTTTCGGGGTCTGTCGTTGAGCTCGGCGGCGACCCAGTCCAGGTCGGCTTCG